>Ga0160422_10000382_pt1 | contig 26572 bp, 22 predicted proteins | sample Fk160mmetaG_FD_108192 | JGI IMG/M metagenome (GOLD analysis project Ga0160422, IMG submission 108192) | Marine microbial communities from the Central Pacific Ocean - Fk160115 60m metaG | ecosystem: Environmental > Aquatic > Marine > Oceanic > Photic zone | place: The Central Pacific Ocean...
CATCTGACCGATGGGAATGGGACATCCTCAAAGAAGAAATCAAGGAACACGGCATGCGTAACTCATTGCTTATGGCTCCCATGCCCACCGCATCCACAGCGCAAATCCTTGGAAACAATGAGTGCTTTGAGCCTTACACAAGCAACATCTACACCCGGCGTACCCTGTCAGGGGAGTTCATTGTGGTCAACAAGCATCTTTTGCGAGACCTCACCAAACTTGGCTTGTGGGATGATGACATGAAAAACCGCCTGATTGCGGCCAATGGATCCATCCAAAACATTGACGAGATTCCTGAGAATTTAAAAGTGTTGTATCGCACTGCTTGGGAGATTCCTCAGCGAGCCATCCTCGACATGGCTGCAGAGCGTGGAGCTTACATATGTCAGAGCCAGTCGCTCAACATTTTCATGGAAAACGTGACCAATTCAAAGCTCACCTCCATGCACTTTTACGCATGGAAAAAGGGCCTGAAGACGGGCATGTATTATCTCCGTACCAAGGCAGCCACTGATGCGATCAAGTTTACCGTGGACAAAAAGTACAAGACACAACCTCAAAGCGCGCAGGTCGAACAAGCTGAGCAAGCTTCAACAGAGGAGATGACTTACGAGCAGCAGGTGAAAGCGTGCAGCATCGACAACGGCCCCGACTGCGAAATGTGCAGCGGCTGAATGTCGTGAAAGTCTTAATTGAAAAAGCACCCGTTTGGGTGCTTTTTTTATTCCTTTGTTTCACCCATTTGATTGGGCTTGAGCCGAATAAATCCACATGGGCGGCACATTCTTGACCACGACATGTTCCAATGTCAAGTCAAAACCCATGGACTCGTATTTCCGCTTCATCAGAGGTGGGACATACGTGAAGAACCGGTAAATGGCACCCTGATCTGTGTGACGTTTGAGGCTTTGAAATAAGGGGGAAATGACGGCATCTGGCAGCGTGTAAGGCAGTCCCGAAACCACCAAATCAACGCGAGGCCAGTCGAGGCTGGATACCACTTCATCCATGAGATGCGCACTTTCTTGGCGGACATGAAATCGGTGTCCATATTCCGCCTCCAGCTTTTGACAAAACGTCGGGTTGATTTCCAAAACGAGTACTTGCGCCGTGGAGGGCAACTGGACCATCATTTCACGCGTGAAACATCCCGTCCCTGGCCCCAATTCAACTACATATTGCATGGCGTGCATGTCCAGCCCTTCAAACATCTTCTCACAAGCAGCAGGAGCGCTCGGCACGATGCTCGCATTTTGCCGGGGGTTTCTTAAGAATTCGGTGAAGAATGTCGACATCACAAAAGCTGTAGGTGAGAAACGAACAATGTTAAGAATATACAAGACCCTTGACGGTTCCCCAAAAACGTCATGCTCTCGCACCCCCAATCAGGAACTTCTGACCTCCACGTGACACTGCAGCTCACCAAATACGCGCATCTTTGTGCTCTGTCATGGGAGTTGAACATCTTCAAATCCTGTCGTTGAACTTTCAACACGCCTCCATCGAGGACGTGGGACTCCTGCACGTTCCACCTTCTGAACAACCTGCAGTACTCACCAATTGGAAAATTCAGCTTGGATTGCAGGGAATTGTTTTCCTGTCCACATGCAACCGTGTTGAGTTCATCATGAGCGATGACAAATACTTTTGTCTAGGACGCCAAGCGCACCTAATTCAACAATTTGAGCTCGACCCAGAAGCTTTTACTCGCATCATGTCCGCAGTTCAAACTTATCGCGGGGAGCAAGCCATTCGCCACTTGATGCGTGTCGCATCAAGCCTTGAGTCTATGGTTCTTGGAGAGCGAGAAATTCTCACACAAGTGCGCCAGGCTTTCGATTTGGCCATGACCCACCGCCTTGCTGGAGACCGTCTTCGTGTAACTGGGCGGTCTGTTGTTGAAACCGCCAAAAAAGTATTCTCAAATACAGATGTCGCAACCCAAGCGGTCTCCGTAAACTCCCTGGGATGGCAAGCCTTTAAGGCTTGGAATCTCCCGCACGATGCTCCCATTCTCATGATTGGAGCTGGTGCAACCAACACCTCTGTGGGGCGGTTTCTAAGCAAGGCAGGATATAACAATCTCCACATCCTCAACCGATCCATTGAGCGTGCAGAAGTGTTGTCTCAAATCCTCTCTTCACCCAAAGTGGGGACTCTGGATAAACTCAATGACGCACTCGCGTCGGGGCCACGGGCCATTGTCATCTGCACTGGAAGCGATCAGGCTCTTCTCTCTGGAGAACACGCCCGCATGCTTCCACCGGGCCCCTTGCATGTGCTCGACCTTGGCGTTCCTTCAGATCTTGATGCCAGCTTCCGTGAACGCGCTGAATTGACAGTGGTTGACATGACGGCACTCCAAGATATCGCAGATCAAAATCTCGCCATCCGCGCCACCGAAGTGAGCAAGTGTGAGGCGCTGCTGGAAGCGGGATTGTCGGAATACATTGAACGACTGCAAGCACGCGAGGTGGAGCTTTCGCTTATTGAATTGCCCAACATGATCAAGACCATTCGCAACACAGCCATGGGCGATATTTTTGCCGATGACTTAGAAGGGCTCGATGAAGAAGCGCGCCAAGTTGTGGAACGAATCGTCGCCTACCTCGAGAAGAAATACGTGGGCCTGCCTATGAAATTGGCGAAAGAAGCCGTTTTGGGACAGCTTCGTAAATCGTAAAATGTTTCCCCAAGGCTCTACGAGTACAACTCTTGCACATGCCTTCTAACGCTCCTCACATCCGCATCGGCACTCGCGGCAGTGCCCTCGCTTTGTGGCAAGCGCATCACGTGCGAAACCTCTTGCGCGAACGAGGCGCGACAGTGGAAATTGTGGTGTTGAAGACGCGTGGAGACCAAATCCAAAATGTCAGCTTTGACAAAATGGAAGGCAAAGGATTTTTCACCAAGGAAATCGAAAAAGCCCTCCTGCACAAAGACGTGGATTTGGTTGTTCATAGCCACAAGGATCTAGAAACAACTCCACCTGCCGGTTTGATTGTCGCAGCTGTACCTCCGAGAGGCCCCGCTGAAGACCTTTTGTTGGTTCGCCGTGAAGCCGTGGATTTGACGACCCCATTTCACATCAAACGTGGGGGTGCGGTAGGGACATCCTCTGTGCGCCGCAAGAATCAACTCAAGTTGAGTCAACCAGACCTGAATGTTGAACCACTCCGAGGCAACGTGATCACGCGAATTCGTAAGCTGTGTGAGGGGAAGTACGATGCCGTCATGCTGGCTCATGCTGGCGTCCACAGGCTCGAACTCGAACTCGGAGACCTTCACGTCCATGTACTTAACCCCTTAAATTTTATCCCCGCACCGGCCCAAGGTGCTCTCGCACTTCAAATGCGTGAAGGCGACCCCAACCTTTCATTTGTGGAAGTTCTCAATGACGAAAGCACGGTACGTGCAATCGGTATTGAACGAAGTATTCTTCGAGACTTAGAAGGTGGATGTCAACTGCCGTTTGGGGCCTATGTTCCCGAGGGGACAAGCGACGTCTACACGTATCTTGGCAAATCGGAAGGCGACTTTCGTCATGCTTGGTTTGACGTGAAAGTTAACGATGTCAATGAAGGCTCCATGCTGAGTGAATTGACTTCGCCCAAGAGATGGCCAAATGCCTTCATCACCCAAAATTTGCCGAAATCTGCGCCTCTTCGCAATTTGTTCGGCGCACGTGGGTCAGCCATTCATGGAGCGTCATGCGTTCACGTCAGACACTCCGACAATCCCACGCCTGGTGAACCTATGACAAATGATTGGCTGTTCCTCGGATCTCCGCAATGTGCAGCTCTTTTCGCATCCTTGCATGACGTCTCGCGCTACCGCATCGCAACCATGGGTGCAGGCACAAGTCAATCTCTACCCTCTGGAACTCCAATCGCGTGGACTGGAAGTGGCAATCCTGAACGCGTTTTTGGAGAGTTGAGTCAGGTTGTAGGAGACTCTGCCGTTTGGATTCCACACGCCAATCGAACCATGCGTCGCTGGGAAGGTCACCTGCTCCACGCCAAACCTTGGCACTTTTACAATGTTGAGGCCAAAGTCGTCCAACTGCCCAGCCATGACGTGGCGTTGGTGTCAAGTCCATCCAATGCGGAAGGGTACAAAGCGAGTGGAGGTACGGCACCTGTTGTCGCCATCGGAGAAACAACAGCCAAAAAGGTCAGGGAAATCGGACTGACGCTTGCTGGCACGGCTGCTTCAACCCACGCGTGGGGTTGGAGTGCAGCGCTGGACAAGATCAGCGCCACTTAATGTTGCAGCCGATGGAAGGCCGCTGGCCTTCTGCCGGAACAGGTCTGCCCTGAAGCAAAAGGTCCACCACACGGCGCAAGTCTTCGCCCGTAACTGGAACGTCGTTGCCAGGCCGTGCGCCATCAAATTGGCCGCGATACACGCAGATGCGGTTGGCATCAAATACACTGAAGTCGGGGGTGCACGCCGCATCGTAGGCGCGGGCGACATCTTGGGTGGAATCGTAGAGGTAGGGGAACGTGAATCCGTGCGTTTCTGCCAAGTCCTTCATCAGGGGGACGTCGTCCTGCGGGTAGTTCACTACGTCATTGCTGGAAATGGCCACCACGTTGACTCCTCGGTCACGGCATTCGGCGGCGAAGGCCACAAAGGCTTCGAGGATGTGGACGACGAAAGGACAGTGGTTGCACATGAAGACCACAACCGTAGGGCCATTTGCAAACATCTCCTCAGAATTGACCATCGCCTCCGATGAGACATCAAGCAACGTAAAGGAAGGTGCCTCAAAGCCGAGAGGAATGTTCGTGGTCGGGGTTTTGGCCATTCAGCGGGACGTTGTGCGCCAATACAATCCCCAAGCAGTGAGAAACACGCCGAGGCCTAAAATCAAATGAATCGGTTGAGCCCATGCAGGAAATGCACCAAACGCAAACAACACACCAGTCACGAGCTGACCTATGAGGAGCAAAACAACTCCGTTGCGAGCGCGGAGTACGTGACTTTGTCCGAATGGTCCCATGCGCCAAATCCAAAAGGCATGTGCTGCAAGCACCAACCAATAGCCCGAACGGTGGATGAGATACAATGCATAGCTTTCGGCGAGAGACTCGGCGAGATCGGGCCGCCCCATGCCTTTTTTCAGCAAAAGGTCAACCAATTCGCGAACCTCTGTACCTGTCAAAATTTGGAGCAACGTTACTCCTAATGCAAAAGCCAACCCCCAGCGAGCGGAGCGATGCCATCGAACAACAAATCCGCGCAAGCGTTGAATGATGACGCTGTCGATGCATAAAATGGCCAATGCGCCCAGCATGTGAATGGTGATGCTGTAAGGAATCAAGTTGCCATCCACAACCAACTTGCCAAGCCAAGCCACAAATCCAAGAGCCATAACACCAAAAAGGGACAAGATGGTCGTACGTAAATCTCGCGCCAAGGCAGCAGCAAGGAAAAGAAGCAATGCAGGAATTCCAGCGAGAGCACCCAGACAACGATTCACAAATTCAATCCAGGTGTGTGCCGCATTGAAAATGGCGTAATCGTGTTTGAGGTAGGGGCGCCATTGGCCTCGGTTGCGTTCAATCTCAAATTCTCGGGCCACAAAAGGCTCCTGCGCAACCCACAACGTATCTCGATGAAGAAGCATACGGCCCTTCTCATATTTTGCTCCTGGGGTCCATGTAACCTGGGAAGCTTTCGTCGGAGGAACAAGAAGCCCAAAGCACTTGGGCCAATCAGGGCATCCCATGCCACTTCCCGTCATGCGTACGACTGAGCCAGCCAGCACCACGACAAAGGCAAGCCAAAAAGACGCTCGAGCAAGAGGAAGCAAGGCTCCGCTCATGGACTCATGGCTGCTTCACCGTGATGCGTCACCGCCATGCGATGCACGGGATACGCGCCGTCTCCAATGGCCGTGACTTTGGCCACCAATGCTTCCGCCTGAACCACAGTTGCGTCGTATTCTACAATGGCCATATTCAGCTGGCGGTCTTTTTCGAAATTGATTGTCGCCGAGGCCACCCCCGGGACCTCGAGTAACTCTTTTCTGACTTTGGCCACACAACCAATTTCGCACATCATGCCTTCGACGGACATCTCTGCAACTGTCTTGTCCACAGTCCCCTCCACGCGATACACCTCATATACCGTATGAACTTCAGGGGCGTTGCTTCCTTCGCAGGAAGTCATTAACGCGACGGAAGTCGTCAACCCAAGAAGGGGCAAAAAAGAAAAAAACCGCATTGGTCAAAGATAGAATTGGACAAAGCGTCCCGCATGCGAGTTGTGCTAATTTTGCAAACTCATGCGAACTTCCAACGCTGCCATGGGGGTAGCACTCCTCATTCTGGGTTTCATTTGGGGCAGCTCCTTCATTCTCATGAAGGTCGCGTTGTTCGACACTCAGGGACAGCCCCTGTTCCCTGCGCTTGATGTCGCGATGGGTCGCATTGCAATCGCTGGATTCGCCTTGCTGCCGTTGGCCATGATTCATCGCAAACATTTCAATCGCAACACCTTTCCATGGCTCGTTCTGGTCGGCGGCATTGGCAACCTGTTGCCTGCTTATTTATTCACCACCGCCCAAATCCACATCCCCTCATCCGTTGCAGGAATGCTCAACGCATTGACACCCATGTTCACGTTTCTTTTAGGCGTGGCCCTGTTTGGAACGCAAATCAGGAGATTGCAAGTCATTGGACTGGTCGTAGGGCTGGTCGGGGCCGCTGTTCTCGCTTTCCAGCCTGGTGTAGGGGCTTCTTTGAATTCAACCATGACTTGGGGCGCAGGGCTCGTAGTGCTGGCCACAGCATGTTACGGGCTCAGTGTCAACTTAATACGCAACAAACTCGGTCACATTCCTGCAGCAGCTGCCGCGTCATTGTCTCTCGGACTCATGAGCGTTCCTGCTTGCGCAGTGGCTCTGACCGGTCCAGGAATGTCCTTGGCCACCACTCATCCCGACGGCATGAGAGGGGTGATTGCAGTAGTCGTCCTTGCAGTCGTGGGCACAGGTCTGGCCTTGATTGCTTTCAATCGAATCATCCAAAAAACCAACGCCTTATTTGCCAGCACTGTTACCTACATCATTCCGCTCTTCGCAACCATGTGGGGTTGGCTGGATGACGAACCACTCACAAGTCTGCATCTCGTCGGTGGAGCCGTGGTCTTGATTGGAGTTTATCTGGTCAGTCAGGGAGGCAAATAGGTTTGGGCTTTTCGGACTTTCCCACTATCTTTGCCGCCCCTTTGTGGGAAAAAATCTATACTCATGTATGCAATCGTAGAGATCGCAGGGCACCAGTACAAGGTAGAGAAAGACCAACAGGTGTTCGTCAACCGCCTCGACGCTGAAGAGGGCAAAAAGGTCAAGTTTGACCGAGTGCTCCTTTTGGACAAGGACGGTGACGTAACAGTTGGCGCCCCAGCGATAGACGGCTTGGCCGTTCACGCCGTCGTAGAACGGCACCTCAAAGGAGATAAGGTTCTGATTTTTAAAAAGAAGCGACGCAAGGGACACCGAAAGCTCAACGGTTTTCGAGCATCTTTGACTGAGATTAAAATCACAGAAATCAAGAAGGCCGCTGGAAAAAAAGCAGCTCCCAAGAAGGAGGCTGATCCAAAAGCCGACAGCGATGCAAAAAAGCCCGCCGCTAAAAAATCGGCCGCGAAGAAGCCAACAGCTAAGAAGACTGTGACGAAAAAGCCCGCGGCGAAAAAGCCTGCAGCGAAAAAGCCTGCAGCGAAAAAAGCAGCACCGAAAAAGACAAAAGAATAACGCAGACCTCAAGGGTCTTTAACCCTCGATACCATGGCACATAAAAAAGCGGCAGCGAGTTCCAAGAACGGACGTGAGTCCCAAAGCAAACGATTGGGTGTAAAAATCTTTGGCGGTCAGCAATGCATTGCAGGAAACATCCTCGTCCGTCAGCGCGGAACCCAACACCACCCAGGCGAGAACGTAGGAATGGGCAAGGATCACACCTTGTTTGCTCTGACCGACGGCCAAGTCCAATTTCGCAAAAAGGCGAACAACCGTTCGTTTGTCTCCGTGATTCCCGCGGGAGACGCTTGATTGCAAAACTCTTGAAAGCTTGTGAACTCCCGGCCCCAACAGGTCGGGAGTTCTTATTTTTGAAAAACACAGAACCCTGACATGCTGACCCTTCAATGCTTACGTGAAGAACGTGACCGTGTGATTTCCGCCTTGGCCAAGCGCCATGTTGAATCAGCGGCCACCATCGACGAAATTCTCAAGCTCGATGCCCAGCGCCGCGCAACCCAAAATGAACTCGATCAAGTGCTTGCAGAAAGCAACTCCCTCTCGCGTCAGATTGGGGTTTTGATGCGCGAAGGCAAGAAGGATGAAGCGGAGTCCATGAAGATTCAAACCTCTGGCTTCAAAGACAAGTCCAGTGCGTTGAAACAAGCCATGGAAGACGCGGAAGATCAACTCAATGAACTCCTCGTTCAATTGCCCAACACTCCGTGTGATCTCGTGGAGGCCGGAAAGTCTTCCGAGGACAATGTGGAGGTCTTTCGCAGTGGTGAACCACACGAGGCGGGCGGACACGCGAAACCTCACTGGGACATCGCCAAGGAATTCGACCTGATTGACTTCGATCTGGGGGCCAAAGTCACAGGCGCGGGCTTTCCCTTTTACAAGGGCCGCGGTGCCAAACTTCAACGTGGATTGATTCGTTTTTTTCTCGAACGAGCTGAAGAGGCAGGATACACCGAATACATCCCGCCTCACGTGGTGAATGCCGACTCCGGTTACGGTACGGGACAGCTCCCTGACAAAGAGGGTCAGATGTACCACATGCAGGAGGACGACCTTTATATGATTCCAACCGCTGAGGTTCCCCTAACAAACATCTTCCGTGATGTCGTACTCACCGAAAGTGACCTCCCCCAAAAATTGTGCGGATATACGCCTTGCTTCCGTCGCGAAGCTGGCAGTTACGGTAAAGACGTTAGAGGGCTGAATCGCCTGCATCAATTCGACAAAGTTGAAATTGTACAGATCACACATCCCAGCGAAAGCTATGCCAAGTTGGACAACATGGTCGAACATGTCAAGGGCTTGCTTGCAGGCCTAGAATTGCCTTACCGCATCCTCCGACTCTGTGGCGGCGACATGGGATTCACAAGTGCAATGACTTACGATTTTGAAGTGTGGTCTGCAGCGCAAGAAAGGTGGTTGGAGGTGAGCTCTGTGTCCAATTTTGAAACGTTTCAAGCCAATCGCTTAAAGTGCCGTTTCAAGGACGTCGATGGGAAGAATAAACTTGTTCACACACTCAACGGATCTGCTTTGGCTTTGCCCCGCATCCTAGCTGCGTTGCTTGAAAATCACCAAGACCACGAAGGGGTGGTGATTCCGAAAGCCCTTGTGCCCTACGTTGGGTTTAACCGCATAGGTGGATGACCAAATATGTGTTTTTCATCTTGGTTGTAAGCCTTGGATTGGGCTGCAGCCAACCAGGCGACAGCAACCTCGATGCGTTGATGAATGCAGAGCGCAATGTGGAAGCGGGCATGTCCGTCCTTGAGACATGGAACGTAGACAGCGTCGTCGCCGTGCGCGAACGCGTGGCAACTCGCTTCCGTGACTTGGACTGGCTCGTGGCAGACTCAACATTGACTTACACTGTGAAAGATGGCCAACTCATTGGGGATTGGGCGCGTGTGAAGCGCTTCCTCAAGGATGGCCCAACTCGTCTGGTCACTTTGGACGAACAAGGAGCCCTGTGCATCACTCAATTGAACGGCCTCATGCAAGCAATTCGAAGCGGAGCGAAGGAAGACGCCAACGGAACACCCATGAATGAAGCTTACTTTTCAAAAGAAGCGCAGCGAGAGTTGAACGCGGCAAAAACGTGGGGCATGGCGGTAGCTGAAACCGAACGCCTTCTTTCGCTGGGCATTGAACTCGAAGCTCAAACACGTGCTTCCATTGACAGCCTCATTCAAACGAAACGAGCCGAGTGGGCGCAAAACATCGCCAGCGAGAACTAAACATGATTGTTTCTGAACTCAAATCTTTGCTCGCCTCTAGAACTCTGCCTCAAATGATGGCATCGGTGCTATTGGCATCCCTGTGTTGGGGCACACCTGAGTGCGCTCAAAGCCAAACGGATTTGGAGCTGGCTGAATTCTACTACAATGAGGGTAGCTATCCGCAGGCCAAACTCTATCTCGAAGGCATTTGGAGAAAAAACAAGACCAACGCCGTATACACAATGTACTATGCGACACTGCTCGCACTCGATGACTTCGATGCGGCAGAGAAAGTGGTCAAAGAACGGTTGAAACGCCGCCACAAAAACTCGCGCTCAACTGCACTTGTCGACCTCGGCTCGCTCTACCTCCACTTTGACCTTCGAGAGAAAGCGCTGAACGCATTCACAGAGGCGCTCGACAATTTGCAACCTGGACGACCCTCAGCTGTGGCTCTGGCAAACGCATTCATCAAGTTGGATGAGCTCGACTTGGCATTGGCAACCTATGTGCGTGCTGAAAAAATGGGCACGACGGGATTTGATTACGAGCTGGCCAATTTGCAGGGCATGCGTGGCGATTTTGAAGGAATGGTCGACGCGTACATGAACTTGCTCAGCACCAAGCCCAACTACCTCCGTACAGTCCAAAACAGCCTCAATCGCAATTTGAGACTGACCACCATAGAAGACAACAGAGAATTGGTTCGAATTTCTCTGCTTCGAGCCATCCAGACCTACCCAGACAACACTGTTTTTCCAGAATTGCTGGTTTGGCACTTCACACAAATTCGAGATTTTGCATCGTCTGTGGTTCATGCAAAAGCGTTGGATCTTCGATTGGATGAGCAAGGTGTGCGGTTGATGGAGCTTGGCAATACTGCACAGGCAAATGGAGACACCGAAACCGCTCTAGCTTGCTACCGCTACGTGGCCTCAAAGGGACCACTCAACCCTTATTACTTCACAGCATGCAATGAAGTGTTGCAGGTCCGCTTTGAAGATTTGACCTCCTCGGTTCCTGCGGACTTGGATGCCATGGCATCATTGGCCGAAGAATACGCCGCCAGCCTGCGCGACCTAGGGGTGCGCTCTGAGACAGCCATGATGGTGAAAGACCGTGCTCACCTTTTGGCATTTTACCTGCAGCGATCACGAGAGGGGATAGATGCTTTGGAAAGCTTGCTCAACGAAAACAATTTGAATGAAAGGGTGGCGGCAGCTTGCAAATTGACGCTTGGCGACATCTACGTCTTTGAGGGTCTGATTTGGGATGCCTCTCTCCTTTTCTCACAAGTCGTCCTCGATTTCAAAAACGATCCACTCGGCCACGAAGCGAAATTCCGCAACGCCAGAGTGAGCTATTACGGCGGCGATTTCAACTGGGCGCAAAGCCAGCTTGACGCTTTAAAGGCCTCAACCTCCAAACTCATTTCGAACGATGCCATCGACCTCAGCCTCCTCATCTCGGACAACTTCAACCTAGACACACTCACGCTGCCGATGGAAATGTATGCCCGTGCCGATTTGCTTCGCATGCAGCGTAAATTCGACGAGGCGCGAACCACCCTCGACTCAATCGCTACTGAGTTCCCAGGCCACGCTTTGGAAGATGAAATGTTGATGATGTCGGCGGACATGTTTTTGGAACAAGATCTGCTCGACACCGCCATGATCCTTTACCGCGAAGTCGTGGACCTGCACTTTGATGACATCACAGGGGACGATGCCCTATGGATGCTTGCCGATTTAAGTCACAATCGCCTTGGCGACTTGACCGCTGCGCAGGACCTCTATGAGAAATTGTTGTTTGAATTTCCTGGATCACTGAATGCCGTGGAGGCGCGAAAGCGATTTCGAGCCCTTCGAGGGGATGAAATCGAATAACACAAAAATCTTCCTTGCATGGTCCTTTACAACGTTACTGTCAGCGTCACCCAAGAATGCGCAGATGATTGGGTCAAATACATGATGGAAGAGCATATCCCTGACGTTTTGGCCACAGGACACTTTAGAGACTTCAGATTGTGCCATGTACAAGGTGAGGCGGAGGGCGGCATCACCTTCGCAGTACAATACATGGCCCACGACGCCGAGGCGTTTGAGGTGTATCAACGCGAATGTGCTCCCACCCTTCAAGCCGAACATCAAGCAAAATGGGGGAACAAAGTTGTGGCATTCCGAACCCTACTCCCCCTCATCGCTGAAGGTCATCCCACGACTGACATGGATCCGAATCAGAATTGATTCAAACCAAATGCCGACCTTGTGAGCCATGTACGTCCGCGCCAAAAAACACCTCGGCCAACACTTCCTGCGAGACCCTGATGCTGCCAGGCGCATCGCCGAATCCATCACCAAACACCGAGGTTGCTGCGACGTGTTGGAAGTGGGGCCTGGCACAGGAGCTCTGACCCGTCCGCTTCTGAACCGAGGAGATTTAAACATTTGCGCTGTAGAGGTCGATGCGGAATCGGTGGCTAGCTTAAACAGCCAAGGACTTCTTCAGACGAACAAGGTGTTTTGCGTCGACCTGCTGAAATGGGATCCCAATGAAGCGTATCCCGAAGGTTCTCCTTTCATCGTGGCAGGCAACTTTCCCTACAACATCAGTTCCCAGATCTTGTTTCGGGTGATCGATTGGCGAGACCGTGTGCCCGAATGCGTGGGGATGTTCCAAAAAGAGGTCGCCGAGCGCGTGGCGGAAGGTCCCGGCTCAAAGAGCTACGGCATCCTGAGCGTCTTACTTCAATCCTATTACGACATCGAGTACCTGTTCACGGTGCACGAGTCAGCCTTTGACCCCCCGCCCAAAGTGAAAAGTGGCGTCATCCGTTTGGTCCGAAACGACGTCACCGAATTGCCGTACAATGTTTCCTTCGAGCATTTCAAGAAGGTGGTGAAAGTCGCCTTTGGTCAAAGGCGAAAAACCCTTCGAAACAGCCTAAAGAGTGGCGGGTTTGATGCAATCCGCATCCCTGAGCGATTTCAAGGGCAGCGTGCCGAACAACTAAGCGTCGCCGACTTTCAAGAGCTCGCATCTGCACTCAAACACTGAGCCACACAAATCAACCGAAAGTCGTCGCCCGGCAGCATCAAAGGAAGACGGTTGTGACTACTTTTGGACCAAAGGCACTTGAAATGAACAAGGCCCAGACATTTGGCGAATTCATCATGGACCGACAGGCGGAGTTTCCGTTTGTTTCAGGCCAACTTACACGGCTCCTTACCGACATTGGGGTGGCAGCCAAAATCGTGAACCAGCAAGTCAACCGTGCAGGCTTGACATCGATTCTCGGAGCTTCAGGGAACACCAACATTCAGAACGAGCAACAGCAGAAATTGGACGTTTTTGCAGACGACACGTTCATGCGCATTCTATCCGCAGGAAAAAGCGTGTGCGGGATTGGCTCCGAGGAACGCGAAGACTTTGTGCTTTGTGGGGAGAGTGGCGAAGGTCGAACCGGGAAGTACATTGTACTGATTGACCCACTGGATGGGTCGTCCAACATTGATGTCAACGTCAGCATAGGCACAATTTTTAGCATCGTAAGGCGCATCACACCGATGGGCGAGCCTCTTTCGGAGGCGGACTTTTTGCAACCCGGCACAGCACAGGTGGCCGCTGGATATATCCTCTACGGTTCAAGCACAATGCTTTTATGTACCACCGGTTCTGGAGTGAACGGCTTCACCCTCGATCCAGCGGTTGGGGAGTTTTTCCTTTCCCATCCAGCGATGACATTTCCGAATCGCGGAAACACCTACAGCATCAACGATGCGGTGAAGGCCAAAAGCAACAGCGCTACCCAAGCTTTTGTTGATGGATGTCGGGAAGCTGTCGATGCAGGCTTTAGAGGACGATACATCGGATCTTTGGTCGCGGACTTTCACCGCAACCTCATTCACGGAGGAATCTACCTGTACCCTTCCACCACAGACAAACCGCAAGGCAAGCTGCGCCTCCTTTACGAATGTGCTCCCCTTGCCTGGATTGCCGAACAAGCAGGAGGTCTAGCTGTCGATGACAGTGGGCGAATCATGGACAAAGTCCCCGAATCCCTTCACGATCGAAGCCCGTATTATGTCGGGATAAGGCATCTTGTAGAAGGTCTACAAGCATGTAGACTTGCCCCCGAGGACGCATTCGTCGCGAATGACCCGGCCGCTGCCAGTGGCGGCGAACACCTCCACTAACTTTGCCGCCTCATGCGGCCCGCGGACCTTCTTCAGTTTTACATTCTCGACCCCCGAAATGGGGCATTGCGTGATGCCGTTTCTGAACAGGGCGCAAAAGTGGAGATGCACGGTGCCGTGGGTTCTAGCATTGCTCTAAGCATTGCTGGATTCCTCAGTGATGAGAACGAGCGTGTCAACCCTCGCCACCACGTTTTTGTGTTGGATGACAAGGAACAGGCCGCCTACTTCATGAATGATTTGCAATCCGTGTTGGACGACCGAAGACCTGTGCTTTTCTATCCCCGTTCTGCGCGCGTACCCTACACCGAGGAAGAGAGTGTCGAAAACGCAAACGTTGCCATGCGTGCAGAGGTATTGAACGAAATCAATGGCGGTCGTGACGGATTATGCATTGTTACCTTCCCCGAAGCCTTGGCGGAACAAGTGATTACGCGCAAGGAACTCAGCGACCAAACCTTCACCATCTCATGCGGCGAGTCCTACACGATGGATTTTTTAGATGAGGTCTTGCTGGCCTATGAATTTGAAAAAGTAGACTTCGTCTATGAGCCTGGCCAATACAGCATGCGCGGCGGAATCGTAGACATTTTCTCCTACAGTTTTGACCATCCTTATCGAATTGAGTTTTTTGGCGATGATGTAGACTCAATCCGAAAATTTGATCCCACCTCGCAACTAAGCGTGGCCAAAATGACCCGCGCCACCGTTGTTCCCAACGTCGGCAATTCAAGATTGCACGACGCCCACGAACCCTTCTTCAGCTTCCTCCAGACCAATGCCATCTTCTGGATGGCCGACGCCAAGCGATGCGGAGATGGACTAGACAAAGCAATGGAGCGGGCGCGGGCGCATTACGACCGCCTCAGCGGAGAGGTCAGCCGAACACCTCCCGATGAGCTTTTCCTGACGGGTGAAGCTCTAGAAGGACTTCTACATCCTTTTACAGTGGTTGAATTTGGTGGTGGTACCACATGGTCCGACCGAGCTATTCTCAAATACGACATGTCCGCACAACCTGCGTTCAACAAGCAATTTGACCTGATCGCATCCAATTTAAAATCCAACCAACAGAATGGATATGTCAATGTTGTGGTCAGTGGACAGGCCACGCAACTCGAGCGATTGCACGATGTCTTCCATGATCGCCTTGAGAATGGTGAGGAGCCAGTGCCCTACAAGCCTATACCCATGGAGCTCAGCGAAGGGTTTGTGGACAAGGATCTCAAGATTTTGGTTTACACAGACCATCAACTGTTTGAGCGCTACCATCGATTTAGGCTCAAAGAAGGATTCAGAAAAAACAAAGAAGCCCTGACCATCAAAGAGCTAATGGCTTTGGAAGTCGGGGATTTTGTCGTGCACATTGACCATGGCATCGGCGAGTTCAGCGGCCTCCATAAAATTGAGGTCAACGGGAAGATGCAAGAAGCCATTCGCCTCTCCTACCGGGGCGGAGATGTCCTCTACGTCAGCATTCACAGTCTACATCGAATTTCAAAGTACAGCAGCAAGGAGGGGTCGCAGCCGAAAATCAACAAGCTTGGCACCAACACCTGGGCCAAGACCAAGCAAAAGACCAAAGGCCGAGTCAAGCAGATTGCCTACGATCTGTTGCAGTTGTACGCCAAGCGTAAGTCTGCCCCTGGACACGCTTACCCCGAGGACGGATATCTCCAACACGCATTGGAGGCAAGCTTCATGTATGAGGATACCCCGGACCAAAACGCAGCCACTGAAGCAGTGCGTCAAGACATGCTGAAATCCACCCCCATGGATCGACTTGTTTGCGGTGATGTCGGCTTTGGCAAAACAGAAATTGCCATTCGGGCAGCTTTCAGGGCCGCTTGCGACGGGAAGCAAGTCGCCGTGCTTGTCCCCACCACGATTCTGTCCATGCAGCACCACAGAAGCTTCACGAGGCGCCTTCGAGAATTTCCCGTCACCGTCGAATACATCAATCGTTTCAAAACAGGGAAAGTCCTCACAGAGACTCTAAAACGCGTGGAGACGGGCGAAGTAGACATCCTGGTCGGAACGCATGCTTTGGTCGGAAAGCGCGTCAAATTCAAAGATTTGGGGTTGCTCGTCATTGACGAAGAACAAAAGTTTGGCGTGGGAGTCAAGGACAAACTCAAGACACTTAAAGCCAACGTCGACACCCTCACCCTGACAGCCACCCCGATTCCAAGAACACTTCAGTTTTCCTTGATGGGTGCGCGTGACTTGAGCATCATTCAAACTCCTCCGCCCAATCGTCATCCAGTTGACACCATCTTATCCGGGTTCAATGAGGAAGTCATTCGAGACGCCATTGCTTATGAATTGAGTCGAGGTGGCCAAACGTATTTCGTCCATAACCGAGTCGGCAATGTCCAAGAGGTGGCAGGCATGATTCAACGGCTCGTCCCAGATGCACGAATCGGAATTGGACATGGCCAAATGGAAGGCAAAGACCTGGAAGACGTCATGGCGCGATTCATTGATGGAGCCTTCGATGTATTGGTTGCGACCACCATCATTGAAAGTGGCATCGACATTTCCAACGCCAACACCATCCTGATCAACGAGGCACACAAATTTGGACTGAGTGATCTCCACCAATTGCGTGGCCGAGTGGGACGGTCCAACCGCAAAGCGTTCTGCTACCTCCTGGCGCCGCCACTAAGCGCGTTGCCTACTGAATCACGAAAACGCCTTCAAGCCCTCGAACAATTCTCTGACCTCGGTTCAGGAATGCAAATCGCCATGCGCGACCTCGACATCCGCGGCGCAGGCGACCTTCTCGGTGCGGAACAAAGTGGCTTCATCAATGACCTCGGATTTGACATGTACCAGCGCATCCTCGCCGAGGCTGTGAAGGAATTGAAAGAAGAGAAGTTTCAAGATCTCCTGGAAATCGAACAGGCTGAATCAGGGCAATATGTTGACGAAACCGCGCTCGAAACTGACTTGAGTTTACTCATTCCCGACCACTATGTCAGTGACATTCCCGAAAGAATTTCTCTGTACCGAGAGCTGGATAACCTCAAAAATTCAGAAGAATTGCAGAGCTTCAGAAACAGGCTAGAGGACCGTTTTGGCCCTTTACTCGAGGAAACGGAAGAGCTTTTAAGGGCCATTCGCTTGCGTTGGGTCGCCCAATTTTTAGGAATGGAAAAATTGGTGTTGAAGAGTGGCAAACTCATCGCTGCTTTTGTGGCTGATGAGGAAAGCGCCTACTTCCAGAGCGCAACATTTGCCCATGTCTTGAATTATTTGAAGAACCATGCCAAAGACGCGAGCATGTACCAACGCAACGGTGGATTGAGGATGAGGATTGAGAATGTGAAAACAATTCTCCAGGCCCTGGCGATCTTTGAGGACATCGCCGGCATGAGTGCAGACGAAGCGGCGGAACTTACCAGCGCCAAATCAAAGCAACTCCCCCAGGCCGTGCCATTGGCAAAGAATTGACTTCCTCATCTATAGAACGGGAAGACAGGCGGTCTCGAACCGCCCCTACACCCACATGAGCGCGCAAAGCTAGATGTGCGCCCAATGCCCACTGTGCGCCCACCACAAGTCGTGCCTCCTCGCGAGACTGAAGGACCACATCTGAGGATTCCTGAAGCAACATTGCGTCCTGACCAAACCGTTGAATGCGATAACTCTCGCGTGTCACATCCATTCCCAAAAACCAAGATGCGCCCAACTTTTGGCTTTGCTGAGGGAACACTAACGTCCCTATGGACACGACAGAGCCCGAGAGAACCTCGCCCTTCAGTCCCTTCCAAGACGTGGTCATGTCCCCTGGAGTGCCAATGTGCCTCCCCACGGCGACTTTCCACAACCACTCCGACGATTGAGCGCGCTCCAGCTGCATCACAGCATGTCCACCGAGCGTGCGGGACACGTCAAAACCCAAACCCCAACCCTGTGATACAGGGACATGTGCGAGCGCAGTCGACCCTCCTGCCAAAAGCAAGATCGACAGCAACAAGCTGATGTTTCTTAGGAGGCCCATGTTAAGCTAATGTAAACAAAACGTTACGTATATGCAACAGCAGGTATTTACGTGGTTCAATACCAAAAGGTTACGTCGCCCGTGAAAACACATCAAAGTTTCTCGGAAGCGCACAACACTATCTGTCAAACTGCAATTAGACCCCAGCCAGCTTAACACTCCCTACATTCGCGATGCCATGCCTGCGTATGCCCCACATGACCTGCCATTTGACCGAATTGATGCGTTTTTGGAAGGTCAGGTCATGGTCATTGACAAACCCCTGACGTGGACCTCATTTGACGTGGTCAACAAGTTGCGTTACGCGCTTCGAGGTTTCACAGGAATAAAAAAAATCAAGGTGGGCCACGCAGGCACCCTGGACCCCCTCGCCACAGGGGTCCTTGTCGTGTGTTGCGGGCGAGCAACCAAAACCATCGACAACCTTCAAGCGCAAGCCAAAGTTTACACTGCCACCATTCGTCTCGGCGCCCATACGCCATCATTGGATGCTGAAACAGAGGTCAACATTTGGGCTGAAGACCCCTCTCGAGTGCAGAGCATCACAGAAAACGACGTTCGCATTGAAACGGCAAAATTGACGGGAGAGCTTGAGCAACACCCTCCGTTATACAGTGCCAAAAAAGTCGACGGTGTCAGAGCATATCGCGCCGCACGCAAAGGCTCGGAAATCGCGCTGCGCACCTCGTTGATCAAGGTAACCTCATTTGAAGTGATGTCCGCAAGTCATCTCGAAGTCGAGGGGCATCCCGTTTTGGACGTGGATGTAATCATCCATTGCAGCAAGGGGACCTACATCCGATCATTGGGGCGCGACCTCGGCAAAGCATTGGGAGTTGGCGGAACCTTGACGGCCCTGCGAAGAATCTCCAGTGGAGAATTTCATGTGGACCAAGCTTGGCAGGTGGAAGACCTTGTGGCCCGGCTGAATCATCCCGATACAAAAGCATGAATTGGTGCGGGCTTCAGCTGCACAAAACTTGACTTGAATGGTGTTTTTGGCTATTTTCGCGCGCCTCTGAAAACCTCCTTTTCAGAACCCAATTCACTCCACCCCACAACCCCTGCATCCATGGCAATGCAACGCATGAAGTTGTCCCAGTTTCGTTATGAAGTACCAGACGAATTGGTGGCACAATATCCCCTCGACAATCGAGACGACAGTCGATTGATGATCGTCAATCGAGAAACGGGCAAATTTGAGCATCGCATGTTCAAAGACGTCGTGGACATCTTTGACGAAGGGGATGTCTTTGTGGCGAACAATACGCGTGTTTTCCCTGCTAAGATGTACGGAAACAAGGAAAAGACTGGAGCCGTGATTGAGGTGTTTTTGCTCCGCGAATTGAACCGTGAAAGCCTGCTGTGGGACGTCTTGGTTGATCCGGCACGAAAAATCCGAATCGGCAACAAATTGTATTTCGGCGAGAATGACGAATTGGTTGCTGAAGTCATCGACAACACCACGTCCCGAGGACGAACCCTGCGCTTCCTCTTCAATGGAACCCATGAGGAGTTCATGCAAACTGTTCACCAACTTGGACATACCCCACTTCCGCGCTATATGACACGTGAAGCGGAACCTGAGGACCGCGAACGTTTCCAAACAATTTACGCGTCCGAAGAAGGTGCGGTCGCGGTGCCCACGGCAGGACTGCACTTCTCAAAAAATCTGTTGAAGCGCCTCGAAATCAAAGGCATCGACATGGCGTTTTTGACACTGCACATCGGTTTGGGAACATTCCGTGAGGTCGAGGTGGAAGACCTCAGCAAGCACAAGGTGGACAGCGAGGAGCTTACAATCAACCAAGAATGTGCACGCATTGTAAATCGGGGCATCGAAAACAAAAAGCGCATTGTGGCTGTTGGAACGACATCTCTCCGCGGACTGGAAACATCTGTAAGCACCACACAGACTTTAAAACCCTATCGAGGGTGGACGAATAAGTTCATCTTTCCCAAGTTTGACTTCCAGATTGCCGATGTCCTCATTACCAACTTTCACACACCGCAAAGCACGTTGCTGATGACCACTGCAGCCTTCGCCGGTCACGAATTGACAATGGCGGCGTACCATGAGGCCATCAAAGAGAAGTACCGGTTCTTCGCGTACGGCGATGCCCTCATGGTGATTTAATTTCAACCTAAATTTTAAAACATTCTCAATGAAGTCTCTTTTACTCTCTGTTGCTACGTTGGCCTTGTTCTCCATGCCCGCTTTTGCCCAAGAGCAAGCCATCGGTGAAAAAGCCCCGATGATTACAGCCCCGATGATGGGCATTGATGGCAACGCAAACACCCTGCTCGATTTGAAGGGCGACAAAGGGCTTTTGGTCATCTTTTCCTGCAACACGTGCCCGTTCGTCGTCGGGAATGGTAGCAAAACAGAAGGTTGGGAGGGCCGTTACAACGGCCTTGCGGAACTGGCAGAATCTCTAGACATTGGTATGGTCTTGGTGAATTCCAATGAAGCCAAGCGAGAAGGAGACGATAGTCTAGCCGCCATGAAAGAGCACGCCAAGGAAGCCGGCTACACAATGCCTTACGTGGTGGATGAAGGTTCCAAGCTCGCCAATGCCTGCGGTGCAAGGACCACGCCACATGTCTACCTCTACAACAGCAAACTCGAGCTTGCCTACCGTGGTTCTATTGACGACAACGTCAACCGTTCAGAGGAGGTGAAAGAACGCTACTTGCACATGGCCATGCAGCGCATGGCTGAAGGAAAAAAAATCAAGACGACCGAGACCAAAGCCATTGGATGCTCCATCAAGCGCATCCTTCGCAAATGATTTGGCATTTCCATCGTTCTGCATCAAACCCCTCTTTCCGAGGGGTTTTTTTTGCGTCAAAGTGGGATGTTCGAATGCTTTTTGCGGGGGATTTTGACCGCCTTGTTTTGAAGCATTTCGAAGGCGACTAACAGCTTCGCGCGCGTCTCACGCGGATAGATCACCTCATCCACATATCCCCTGCTTGCGGCGTTGTAGGGATTGGCGAAAAGCTCTGCGTATTCCGCTTCTTTCTCTGCCAACTTTTTCGCAGGATCTTTCGCTGAAGCGATTTCTTTTCGAAAGACGATTTCAGCTGCCCCCTTGGCACCCATCACAGCAATTTCTGCGGTGGGCCACGCCAAGACGAGATCGGCGCCAATGTGTCTTGAATTCATGACGTCATAGGCCCCGCCGTATGCCTTGCGAGTGATGACCGTGATTCGTGGAACTGTGGCTTCGCTGAACGCATAGAGGAGCTTGGCGCCATTGGTGATGATGCCGTTCCATTCTTGGTCGGTACCAGGCAGAAACCCCGGAACGTCTTCGAGAACAAGAAGGGGAACATTAAACGCATCGCAGGTGCGAACAAAACGAGCCGCTTTGACAGATGCGTCGTTGTCCAAGACCCCCGCAAGAAACGCGGGCTGGTTTGCCACGACGCCAAGGCTGCGGCCACCGAGACGGCCAAATCCGACAACCATGTTCTCTGCGTAATCAGGTTGAACTTCAAGAAAAGAATCGATGTCGAGAATCTCCGTCAGTGCACTTCGTATGTCGTAGGGCTGCTGTGCACTTTCCGGCACCAGAGTGTCAAGTTTTGGTCGGTTCTCATCACCACCCTCATACGCCATGGTGGCAGGATCTTCTTCGCAATTTTGAGGCAAGAACCCCAGCACCCTCTTGGCTTGCTCGATGACCATGGCTTCGTTGGCTGCTTTGAAGTGGGTGACCCCAGACTTGCTTGCGTGAGTGCTGGCACCACCTAGCTCCTCTGATGTCACCTCTTCGTGTGTCACCGTTTTCACCACATTGGGTCCCGTCACGAACATGTACGAAGTGCCTTCTGTCATAAAAATAAAGTCTGTAAGTGCAGGGGAATACACTGCGCCACCGGCGCAGGGCCCTAGAATGAGGGACAATTGAGGCACCACGCCGCTCGCCTTCACATTGCGATGAAAGATGTCCGCGTAACCACCCAAGCTCACTACACCTTCTTGAATTCTGGCGCCTCCACTGTCGTTGAGCCCAATGACTGGTGCTCCATTTTCGAGAGCCATATCCATCACCTTGCAGATTTTCTGCGCATGCGCCTCAGCGAGCGAACCTCCGAGAACTGTGAAATCCTGAGAAAAGACGTACACAAGGCGACCATTGACTTTGCCGTATCCCGTGACAACTCCATCACCTAAAAATTTCTGTTTTTCCAGTCCAAAATTGGTCGACCTGTGAGTCACCAATTGGCCCATTTCCTGAAACGTGCCAGGATCGAGCAAAAGCTGAAGGCGTTCACGGGCGGTCAATTTGCCTTTTTCATGTTGTGCTTCTATGCGCGCCTCTCCGCCCCCTTTCAGGGCTTCTGCACGCATCTCTTCCAAGCGGTCCGTGGTTTGATGCATGATGCGAATCTACGGACGATGCGGCCGCTTATTTGACGTTTTCGCGAACCAAATCCCAGGGATTCAACTTCAACAAATTCAGGGAGAAGCACCAACGGTCTTCAGGTCCCCAAACCTCCTTACCCGCCTCGTAAGTCCAAATCGGAATGGACACTCGAACCGGCCCAAGATCGATGCAACCTGAAGCGACGAGATGCAAACGATCCGAAACTGGCGCTCCAATGCCCCATTCACGGGTGCGAGCCAACGCTCCCCCAGCCTGAACGGAAACGGGCAACCCCAAGGGCAGGCGCGTTTCTGCGCGTAAGGATGTAAAACCGCGCGACGCAACCAAGTTTAGAGGCAATCCACCGCGCTCCATGCCAGCCTGCCGCGACAACCATGACCCCGACGATGTGTCCGCACCGCGGTGGAGCAAGAGCGCATCAACCAAGGGATCAAATGACGCCTGTGACCCGGCAGGTGCAGCACCGAATTGATTCCATCCCTCTACTGCGACAACGCGAGCGTCCACACTCCACTTCTTCTCCCGTTTCATTGAAGGCACAGTCCGCTCGAGATGATACCATGCGTCGAGAACGCGATTCGTCGTGGACGTGGTCGACGGCGGCTCAATCAGATACCCTTCCACAACCCCGTCGTGTTGAACCACAGTGCTCTGAAGTGAAAGCGACTGACGCGCGCCTGGAAGTGATTCCAACCGGTGGTTGACGTTGACTTCAGCACGTCCCGCCATCCGCCGAATCGCAGGAGGCTCAAGGATTCCCATCCGCGAATCGGCAAAACCGTCAATGTGAATGAGTTCCACAGATAAATTGGCGTCAAATGGACTCGTAGGGGAAGCATTGAGGCGGTACATCAAACCCAATGAAGTCCGGGTCAACGGCTCGGGATTCAACTCGGTGTCCGCCACGTCAGCCAGCTCAGAGAGGAACTCAGTCGCTCCAAAACGCCGACTTTTCAAAGCCCATCTCAGGTCACCATGCCGACCTTCAACAGCCAACATTCCCCGCAGATGAAGGCCATCATCAAACCGATCGCGACTTAGCATCGGCGTCCAACGCCAAGTCACATCGCGCCACGGCAATGCAGAATTGTGCAGCGTCGTGCCAATCATGAATCCATCGAAATGATTCCAGCCAATTGCAGGAACCCAAAACAACTGTGTCCTCTCAGGATCTTCAAGACGCGTGAGCATGCGCAATTGAAGTGGCTCAATCCCACCAAAAAGGCCCGAATGCCGCGTATTGTCTTTGCGATTGTAATCCAATGTCACGCGCTCGTAATCAACAACCCAGCGGTCAACTTTGATTGGAGGTCGCGGCACCTCGGCGACCTCACCTGGTGCCATCAGCGGCAAATTGAGCACTGCGACAGTGGAGTCGCCAACCAATCCTGAAACGCGAGCAGGGGAACTGAGTTCACCCACATTGCGCACCACGATTCCAGGAGAGTTGTCAAACTGCGAAAGTTTGGCGTCGGTGCTTACAAGTTTGAGATTGTTGCGTTTGATGGTTTGGACCCACTCTTCGAAAAACCACGACAAATCCTCTCCAGTTGATTTCTCCATCACCGCCTGTAGATCCTCTGGCGCAGGGTGGCGGAACTTCCAGGTATCGAAGTACATACGCATTGCCGCATCAAACCGCGCCTGACCCAAGTGAGATTGAAGCATCGCAAATGCAGCTGCGGTCTTTTTGTAAATGATTGCGCCATAATTGAGTGACGTCAAGCTGTTGCTGTGACATTGCATGGGTTGGTCAGCACCCAAGCGCGCCAGAAACATGTAGCTCAATTCATCGATCCACTTGTATTGAAATTTTTCCAGGTCGAAGCGTTTGGATAGGTTGTTTTCTCCAAGCAGCAGAGAAATGTCCTTGTCCGTCCCGTATTTGGTTAGGAGATAACGCGTTTCATTGAAGGAGTTTATTCCTTCGTCCATCCAAGCATGTTCACGCTCATTGCTGCCAAGGATTCCATAAAACCAGTTGTGACCTACTTCATGAACAATGACTGTTTCCAAGCCTGAAGGGCTGCCAGATGAGCCAATGACCGTCACGTTGGGATACTCCATCCCACCCCCGGCAGAAATGGTGCCATCAACCGCCGTCACTTGATTGTAGGGGTAGTCCCCGTTCCAAAGTGAATAGTAGTAAGTGGCATCGTGGAGGTACTCAGGTGCGTTTTGCCACAGTTCCCCTTCTGCTGGAGTAAACATGGCCCACGTGTTGACCGAGCGGCCGTCGCCAGGCAAAGTCACCTCCCCTTGGAGCACTTTGTATCGCTTGTCGGCGAACCATGCAAAGTCATGGATACGCGACTGACGGAAGTGCAATGTCTTCATAACACTAGACGAAGCAGGGAAGTCATTGGTTGTCTCAATCCACCCTTCACTCGTGACCCAAGCTTCAGTCTCCTCGACAAGTTGAGCAAGTCTCTTCAACTCCATCTCGTTGTCTTCGGAACCCGGCACGTAATCGCCCGTTGCCCCTACGGTGTAATTGCTTGGCAACGTAATTCGAACGTCGTAGCTCCCATATTCGGAGAAAAATTCTCCTTGGCTTAAATATGGCATGGGGTGCCACCCATCCTCGTCGTATACCGCGGGTTTGGGAAACCATTGGGTGATTTGGTAGGACTCTCCTACGTGGCCCAAACGCGAGATGCTTCCGCTAGGAATGTCCACCCTAAATGGCGTACGAATTTCCACCGATTGACCCTGGGCCAAGGGCTCAGGAAGAATCACTTTGGCGATGTCGATGTGCTCGGGGTGGTATTGCCACACCAAAGGCATGCTTCCGACGGAAAAAGCCAATGAGTCGATGCCACCGAGGTCCCTACTCATCGCATAAAACATGAACATGTCCCCGTCGCGGTAATGCTGCTTGGCCATCGCTGTTTGGCCATTTCGGTATGCATTTGGCCAAAGGTGCATCCACACAAAATCCAGCGTGTCCGGGCTGTTGTTGTGGTAGGTCAGGCGGATATCGCCATCGAGGCTATGCGACTGATCGTCAAGTGCCACGCGAATGTCAATATCCACCTGTTGCTGCCATGTTTGAGCTGAAACTGACAAATACGACAGGGAGCAAAAAAGCAGGCTAAGCCTGAGAAGCAATGACTCAGAAATATTCATATCCGAAAGTTAGGCAGGCGCTTGACGAAGCCTGAGTGCGTCTTGGTAACTTTGAAGTCCCATGCATCGAACGCACACCTGCGGAGAACTCCGCCTAGACCATGCCGGTACCCTTGTCACGCTCAGCGGATGGGTGCAGCGAACCCGCGACCTCGGTGGGATGACGTTTGTGGACCTTCGAGACCGCTACGGCTTGACCCAATTGGCCTTCAACATGGACTCCGATGCGGAGCTTTGCACACAAGCCCGCAAATTGGGACGTGAATTTGTGGTCAAAGTTCAGGGCACAGTGCGTGAGCGTGAATCCAAAAACAACAGAGTGCCCACAGGGGACATTGAAATCGACGTAACCTCACTCGAGGTGCTCAATGCAGCAAAAACACCTCCATTCACCATCGAGGACGAAACGGACGGTGGGGACGACCTGCGCATGCAGTTTCGCTACTTGGACTTGCGTCGAAAGCCCGTCCAAGAAAACTTGTTCCTGCGTCACCGCATCGGAATGGAGACGCGGAAGTATCTAGACAGCGTGGGGTTCATCGATGTCGAGACCCCTTATCTCATCAAGTCCACGCCGGAAGGCGCCCGCGACTTTGTGGTGCCCAGCCGCATGAATCCTGGTCAATTCTATGCTCTGCCGCAGAGCCCCCAAACGTTCAAGCAGCTACTCATGGTCAGCGGGTTTGACCGGTATTATCAAATTGTCAAATGCTTCCGCGACGAAGACCTTCGCGCCGACCGCCAGCCGGAATTCACCCAAATCGACTGCGAGATGGCCTTCGTGGAACAGGAAGATATCCTGAACACGTTTGAAGGCATGGTGCGCCACCTGTTCAAGGTGGTCCTCGACGTCG
>Ga0160422_10000383_pt1 | contig 26555 bp, 25 predicted proteins | sample Fk160mmetaG_FD_108192 | JGI IMG/M metagenome (GOLD analysis project Ga0160422, IMG submission 108192) | Marine microbial communities from the Central Pacific Ocean - Fk160115 60m metaG | ecosystem: Environmental > Aquatic > Marine > Oceanic > Photic zone | place: The Central Pacific Ocean...
AGTCCCGGCATGGACCTGCGGAGTCGATGAAGCCCGGCGGCTCCTCGAACGCCAGTTCGGCATCACCGATCTGGCAGGATTTGGCCTCACCGAAGATGCGGCCATCGCCGCCGCTGGCGGCTTGTTGCGGGCCATTCAGAACACGCAAGACCCTGAGGCCGCCGGTGACCGGTCCACCAAACTCGGTCACTTGCAACCCCCACAAATCATCACCTCTCACGGCAGACTCCGGTTGGATGCGGTGGCGTTGTCGGCCCTCGAAATTGAGCGAACCAACCGGGCCGGATCGGCCGAAGGCTCGCTCTTGTCCACGTTCGAGCGACCCCGCAGCCCCATGGGTCGTCGGGCCTTGCGCGATCGCTGCTGCCGGCCGTACGGAAATTTGTCCGAGATCAACGCCGCCCACGACCGGGTGGAAGCACTGCTGGAACCGGCGTTCGACCTCGCAGGCCTTCGCCAGCAGATGGGGAACATTTCGGACCTCCCCCGAATCGCGGCCCGGGCCGGCTTAGGGCGGGCGACGCCGCGTGATCTGGCCGCACTAGGAAACACCCTGCAAGCGGCTTCCACGCTCACGTTGCCCCAGCAGGGTTTTGGGGAAGTCGCCAAAGACCTTGCCGAAGAGATCCAACAGCTCCAAGCTCTCCGTGAACAATTTGCTGAGTCATTCGTCGACGAGCCTCCACAGCACCTCAGAGAAGGGGGTCTGTTCCGCGATGGTGTCGACGAAGAACTCGATGAAGCTCGCACCCTCGAACGGGACGCCGGTGCTTGGCTGACCCAATACCAACAAGAACTCTCAGAGCAGTACGACATCCCTTCCTTGCGGGTGATGTTCAACCGTGTGTTTGGGTACGGCATCGAAGTCACCAACACCCACCGCGAGAAAGTGCCCGGGCATTGGGTGCGTAAGCAAACGCTGCGGAACAGCGAGCGCTACATCACCGAAGAACTCAAAGCTTGGGAAGAAAAAGTCCTCACCGCCGGTGAACGGGCCATCAAGCGAGAACAAGAACTCTTTGACCAATGCATTCTGCAAGTGAATGCGGTGGCCAAACACTTGAATGCGGCGGCGGCGCTAATCGCAGAGGTCGATGTTGACGCCACATTTGCGGCCACGGCCCGAAGAGATGCATCCATCCGGCCAAACATGATCGAATCTCCGGAGTGCGATCTGGCTGGCGCTCGCCATCCGGTATTGGATCGACTGCTGGGAGCGGAATTTGTTCCCATTGATGTCAAACTTGGCGGCAGTGAACCTGCTCTGGCGCTGGTCACTGGACCCAACATGGCCGGCAAAAGCACGGCGATTCGAACCGCCGCCCTCCTCACCCTCTTAGCCCACGCTGGCGCCTACGTGCCGGCCGCTTCGGCCACGATCGGCCGATGCGACCGCATCCTCACTCGAATTGGTGCGAGCGATGAGTTGCATGCCGGTCGCTCCACGTTCATGGTGGAAATGACCGAAACGGCGTCCATTCTGCACGCCGCCACGCCACACTCGCTGGTGGTGTTGGATGAGATCGGCCGCGGCACCAGCACCCTCGATGGGTTGGCCCTCGCGTGGTCGATCGCCGAACACTTGGCCGACTTGGGTGCTCGCACGTTGTTCGCCACCCACTACCACGAACTGACTGACCTGGCCGACACCCGAAACGGGGTCAAGAATTTGCACGTCCTAGTACGAGAATGGGGTGAAGAGATCGTCTTCCTGCATCGCTTGGAAGCAGGACGGGCCGGACGGTCTTGGGGGGTCCAAGTGGCACGCTTGGCCGGAATGCCAGGAACCACCATCACCCGGGCGAAGGAACTTTTGGAACGCTTGGCGGTGCGGGTCGAAGGCACGGGCATTGACCACGAGCCCACCCTGTTTGATCAGACCCCGGTCGAATCAGCACCTGAAGAGCATCCCATCGTGCAGAAGATCCGCCACACCGATCTAGACGGATTGTCACCTCGGGAAGCCTTCGAGCTTCTGGCCAAGTGGCAAGACGAACTTGGGCCCGATCCTCAAGCGAAGGGCTGATCACTGGCGAGCAGGCCACGTGAACCAAAGTTCACCATGACCAGACCAGCCACCAATGATTTCACCGAACCACTTTGGCGAAAGATTCCAGCATGCGCAAGTGACTCTTCACGCCATTGTCAAAACACACCCGCTCGAACTTCTCGTTTGGAGCGTGCGTGCCGTCGTCATCCAAACCGAAGCCCACCAGCAACGACTCAAAGCCGAGGTGTTCACGGATCAAGCCGCAGACCGGGATCGAACCGCCTGAACCCACCATGGCGGCCGGCTTGCCGAACTGGGCGTGCAACCCTTCTTGGGCGGCAGCCAACCACGGAGAATCACCGTCCACCTCGAAAGCATCCTCGGCTCCGAATTCCGTGATTTCCCAGCGGCATCCCTTCGGGGTGCGGTCCAAAAAGAACTGCTTCAAGGCATCCCGGACGTGCTCAGCGTTTTGCCCGGCAATCAACCGGCAGGAGATTTTGGCGGTGGCGTGCGCGCCAATGACGGTCTTGGCCCCCTCCCCGGTGTACCCCGCACAGAGTCCATTCACTTCCACCGTTGGCCGAGACCAAATGCGTTCCAAGACTCGGGTCCCCTCTTCGCCCAGATCGGTATCTAAGCCCGCGGTGGCCAAGAATGCTTGGTCATCAAATCCGAGGTCGTACCACGAATCAATACGGTCCTGATCGGGAGGACGAATGCCGTCATAAAAACCAGGCACCGCCACTCGAAGATCGTCGTCGTGCAACTGCGCGATGACCTTGGACAGCAACATGGCGGGGTTAGGCACGGTGCCACCAAACATCCCCGAGTGCAGATCTGATCCTGGACCATGCAACCGAACTTGGATGTACACCAACCCGCGCAGAGAAGTGGTGATGGCAGGCGTGTTGACATCCCACATCCCGGTATCACACACCACACACGTATCCGCGGCCAAGAGTTCTTTTTCTTGATCAAGGAAGCCCGGCAAACTCGGCGAGCCACATTCCTCTTCGCCTTCCAAAATGACTTTCACACGTATCGGGAAGTCACCGTGGGTGGTTTGCCACGCCGCGAAAGCTTCGATGAACGTCATCAGCTGCCCTTTGTCATCCACCGCTCCTCGAGCCACGATGCGATCCCCGTGGGGCCCCTGAACAACTTGGGGATCAAACGGAGGACTGTGCCACAGTTCCAATGGATCCGCGGGCTGCACGTCATAGTGGCCGTAGTACAACACGGTTGGCCCATCGGTCGGCCCCGCTTCGGCGGTCACGATCGGATGCTTGTCCGTTCTATGCACGGTGGCTTCGAATCCGATCTCTTGCAACCGATTGGCGCACCAGTCGGCACCTCGCTGCATGTCTTCAGCGAAGGCTGGGTCGGTGCTGACGGTTGGGATGGCAAGCAAATCCTTGACCCGCTGCAATGCGGCATCTCGATCGGATTCGTAAGTGGCAATGGCAGATTCGGCAGGTGAACTCATGATTGGAATGCTAGCGTTCTAAGATGCCTGACTTCGCGGACCTCTTGGAACACTTGGCGACTTGCTGTCCCTCCCCCGCCACCGTCCTCACCGCAGGGGAATTGGACGGGGCCATCCGGGCAGCGGTTTTGGGGGATCCCTGGGACGGCCCCTACACTCGGCCCGAAACCAGCATGTGGTGGGACCGATTGCAAGGTTCAATCTCCCTGGAAAACGAGGTTCGGTGGCAGGGTGATGGTCCCCTGCTGCAACAGAACGAAGCGGAAGCGATCGAAGTCTGGACCGATGCTGAACTCTCGGCCTTGCATGCCGCTTGGTTCCTCGCCAAGGATCCAGATCAAAAAGAACGCATCCATCGGGCGGTGGTATGGCATCTGGAGCATCTTCAGCCCGACAACGCGACCAATCGGCCTTGGGCCATTCACGTGTTCTACCTGCACGGCACGCCAGAAGCCGAGCACCACGCCGCCACGTTGATCCATAACGTGCAAGCTTCGGGAGGCACCACTCTGGCCGGACTGTTGCTTCGAGACGCGGCGAACGCGATCCGAAGTCAGTCAGGAACAACTCCGGCATAAACACATCGGGCCGATCCTGTCATCCAAAGTTCATCTCCACGCTGGGTAATTTCCAAGGATCCCCCATCCAAATCAAGCTTCACCGTGTCTTGCCCGGAGGCTTTTGACAAATAGGCCGCCGCAACCGCACAAGCGCCGGTGCCACACGCTTTCGTGACCCCGCTTCCACGTTCCCAAGTGCGAAGTCGAATTCTGCCGTGCTGTTGATTGCTTGCAATTTGAACATTAATTCGATCGGGAAACACCGAAGCAGTTTCAATCTTTGGACCAATTTCCTCCATCATGACGGCTTCGCAATCGGCGACAAATGCCACGTAATGGGGGTTGCCCACGTCGACGTGCACTCCTGGGAAGGGGGGATGGAAACCGGCGGGCAAGGCGGTGATGGTGGCGGACCCCATGTTGACGGTCACCATGTCCTTGCCCGAATCTTCCAAACACAGCACTTCGCACTGTCGGTCGCCGCTTTTGGTGGACACCACCCCCGACCACAAGCCCCCTCTTCGGCGAGCGAACTGGGCCGCAACGGCTCGAATGCCATTGCCACACATCGCGCCCTCAGAGCCATCGGCATTGAAAATCTGCATGGCCAAGGGATCCTCACCCACCAGAATCAAACCATCCGAGCCCACACCCAAATTTCGATCAGACCACCGAACCGTCCATGACTTGGGATCACGATCGCCGAATTCTCTTCGATCCACCAACAGGTAGTCGTTGCCCAATCCTTCCCATTTTTCAAATCGAAGGGTCACCGTTTGATCTCCCCCAAATCAACCACCAATCCACCGCGACGATACCAGTCGATTTGCAATCGATCCTTTGACAAACTGGTAATGACCAGTGCCGGAACACCATGAGATTCGGCGGCCTGCAAGTCGGTACCACCAGGCCCTGCGACCGCTGACATATCGAGGCCCCGGGCATGAAAATGAAACGGAATCGCGCCATCGAAAATTTTTCGGAAGTCGGATGGGCATCGATGAAAGACCCCGTCGTCCGCATTGCTTTGGCCTGGCGCGGATTCAACGATCCAACCGTCAACTCTCCAGTCCAAGGTGCCCCCCCATTCTGTGGATCGATCTTCAATGTCAAAATCGCGAGTGTTGAACAACTTCGTTCGAACTTCTTTTGAATCCAACGCGGTTTGCACCAGCCGAAGAGACAGTTGATCCCATTCGGTGAGTTGAAGTTGATCCAACCCGAGAGGACGCCGTCGGGTCGCATCTTGACGGCGACGCGGAGGTGACTGGGGCGTTCGCAACTTTCGAGGATTCGGGGCACGAGCGGCCAACTTGGCGGTGGCCCAGTCAGAAAAAGTTGAACAAGGGGCACAAGGAGCAACACCATCCCACGTGGCAAGATGGGCGTGATCAAGATTGGTGAGCGGTTTGAGTCCAATCGCTTGAGAGGCCTTCATAACCTGGGCAGAGAAATCAGGATCTTTGGTCTGCGAGGACAGCTTTTGAGCCATGGGGACACACGCCATTGGTCCGATACCCAATGAGAGAGACAATATCCATCGCATGGTGCTCATCCTATGAGTGACGAGGTATCATTGAACTCATGTCTAAAAAGCAAGTGGAATCCATTTTGGAAGAGCTACGTCCGGCAATTCAGGCCGATGGCGGGGACGTCCATTTGGTGGACATCACCACAGAAGGGGTGGTTCAGGTCCGTTTTGAGGGCGAATGTCTGCGTTGCCCAAGTCGTGACATGACTTTACGATCAGGCATCGAGACCACCCTCTGCAACCGGCTCCAAAACATCACTGGGGTGGAAGAGGTCTAAAAAATTAACTTGCTGCCCCAAAATGCCCTCTTGAGGACACATTCCATCCAGAACCGCATCTCCGGTTGATCTGGACTCAAGTTCCATCTGGACCTTCTTGACCCCATCGGATATCTTTTATCCCCGCGCCGAGGATCGGCGCTGATCCGCAGGAGGCGATCCACCATGCTTGTCATCACACGACGCGAAGCCGAAGAAATTGTGATTGGTGATCCAAAAGATCCGATCGGAGTCGTTCGTATCGCAAGCATCAAAGGAGATCGAGTCCGTGTGGCGTTGGAGTTCCCGCGTGACGTCCCCGTGCACCGTCGCGAAGTGGCTCAAGATATTGTCGACCGTGGCGATCGACAGGAGCCTGGGGATACTGACATTGCCGGCCGTATCGGCTGAAATCGAAGCTAAAACACTTCAAACCAAAAAAAGAAAGACCCTCGAACATCCACCCAGTCCGAGGGTCCCTGATCGATGCGCCATCCGTGGACATCGATGTTGTTGATCCGATCCTTGGATCTATTGCGGCCGTCCGTGGCCGGTCACCGCGTCCCTGCGGTGGTGAGTGAGTTCAGAGCCTTAACGTATCTGGGCTGAATAATCGATTTGATCTAGATGCTCTTTGCCATCTGGGACGTCCTCGACAGTCGTGTTGAAATACAACTTGATGTAATCGCCCAGTCCGCTGACGTAGACTTTGTCTCCCGAAACATAAGACTCTCGAAGTGAGCTTGGAATAAGCAGCCGACCTTGGCTGTCCAGGGTCACTGGCGTAAAAGTTCGAAAGAACTCCTCGCGAGCGAGATGATTTGCTTTCGCTTTCTTGTATTTCTTTTCTTCCTTTTTGAGGGTCGAGAATGGAACAAGTCTGAGAACTTCCAGTTGGTATTTGTGAAGGAAGATCTGAGATTCCTCTTCCAATCCCGCCCGGAACTGCTTGGGGATCGTCAGTCGACCCTTGGGATCGACTGGCTGATTGGCTACATCCCCAAAGAACTTCATGCATTGGAACCCTTAATCTCAACGGTCCCCGCCGGCGACGGGTGTCGGTCCAAATGTAAGGAATCTTTAGGAAATTGCAACCACTTGTCTCCATTTTTTCCCACTTTTCCCCACGGTGGCTCAAACGCACCCTGTCCAGCGTGTCTTAAGAAATCTGCCCTGAATCGTTGCCCACCGAGAAATCGGATGCAAACTGCTATCTGGAGACGGTTTGCATGCGAGACGCATTTGAAAACATCCCGGCTGGGCCGATGGACTGGCTCCCCACCGGTTCGTTTTTAATTACGGCCACCCATGACAAACGATCGAGCGGTGTCATCATCGAAAACGCCATTTTGTGCTGCCCAGACCCTCGAATCATATTGGTGGCCATGCCATCAGGACGGCACGTGGAGCCTCTGATGCGTGACAACCGGCACTTTGGCCTGACCCCGGTCCCCGAAGACGAGCGCCTCCTACCCCGAGCCTTTCCGGACGACGGCGAAAGCCACGAAGACAAATTCCTCACCATTCCCTGTCGGGTGGGCCCAGGAGGAACCATGATTCCCAGCCGCTGTGAATCTTGGGTTGAATGCGAGATCATTCGCCACATCGATCTTGAAGTGGGTCACCGGCTATGGGTTGGTCGAGTCATCGCCTGCGGAGAGCCGGCCCCCCCACCCAAGCGACGCTCGATCAAAGCAAAGTCAAACTGAATCAAAATCCCAGTTGAGCGATCGCGGCTTTGATCCCTTCGTCAAAGAAAGACGGGGAAAATTCTCTCGCGCGAGTGACCGCCCGTGCCGGATCCCAGGGCTGTTCCAAAAGCTTGGTCAAACCGTGGTCAATGGCGTCATCATTTTCGGCATCGACTTGGACGCCTACGCCATCGGTCACAATTTCTGCATGTCCACCCGTGCAGTGCACCATCACCGGGCAACCACATGCCAGCGCTTCTACCACCGTAATTCCAAAGTCTTCTTCGTGCAGTTGTACAAACCCGGAAGCTGTTCGATACAGCTCGCGCAACCGCTTCTCCTTCACTCGACCCAAGAACGTTGTGCGCTTCCCCGCCAGTCGCCGCAATCGCGGGCTCAGTGATCCCTCGCCAACCACAACCAAGCGCTGCCCATGGCGCTCGGCCAAAGCCATTACCCGATCAAGCCGTTTGGCCGGTTCGATCGCTCCAACCCACAGCAGGAAGTCCTCGCGTGGTGATGCATCAGGCAAAAAGAAATTCGTTCGAACTGGAGGATAGACCACGGCCGCATCCCGGCCCCAGGCGGTTTGGATGCGTTTCGCCGTATGGCAACTGTTCGCGAGTACCAGGTCGGGCTGCTGGCCCGCCCGCCGATCAAACCAACGGAACCATGGGGCGGCGACATCCAGCATCAGACCCCGAAGCAATCCTCCGGGGCCAAATCGGTACGCCGTGCGGCCTTCTCGAGCCCAGCGGAGTGGGGCGTGGCAGTAGCACACATGCTTGGCTCCCTCCGGGGCTCGCAATCCAGCCACAAACGCAGAACTGGAGCTCACCAAAAGATCGCAGTCAGGAACGGACGTGGAGCGGACCGCCAGTGGCATCAACGGGGTCAGGAAGCGGCGAAGCCGGCCCGGGGCAGCAGGAATTCTTTGGAGCCATGAGGTTTTCCGAGGCAACTTGTCCAGACCAGCGTCCAATGACAGACCTGAATCCACGAGGGTGACGACGCTTTCTGGCTTCAGAAGCTCAGCCAACCGCGCAAGAACTTGTTCGCCGCCCCGCGGCGCGACCAGCCAGTCGTGGGCCAGGACGATTCGTAACTTCACGTTGCATCAAGCAAGAGCAGATCGAATGTTCTTGAGTGTTGGCATGAGATTCTTGCCTGGACATTCCGTTGGGGCCTGTTCTTTGTGACCAAGTATCTTTGCTTTTGGCCACCATCCATTGAACTTTTTCAATGTGTACGCAAGAGACTTTTTCTGATTTTCTGTTGGGAGCTGTTCTTCGAAATTTCCCATAACAAGAATTCCAATATTGAATTCGTTTTTACCACCTACATGAGCCCCTTGGTACCTCGCTTGACGGCACTGCCAAACATGACCGCGGCCATCGATGGCAAAGTGATACCCAATGTCCGCCCATTCTTTGTCAACGTGATACTTACGAATCCGACGAAGTCGATCTACCGCCTTCGCGTATGTGTGTTGGCCGGTCCATTTCATTGCATCATGATGGACTGTGATTTTTTGAGGCAATGTTGTTGGGGCTGGACCTCTTTTTGTCGTCGGTTTGCCATTGAGCCATTTCAGACCACTCATACCAGGTTGTGGCTGCTTTACTTCCCACTTCCTACGAAGAAGAAGTGGGCCGTATAAGAACTCATACGCGGATTCTGATCGAGAACCCGCCACCGATTTCCCTTCCTCAATTTGAGCTCCTCGATCAGCTCGCTGAAGCAGTTCCTCTTCTTTCGAATTCGCGAGGGGGAGACGTTTCCCGCTGCTGTAGCTGCAACCACCAGCCAACAAACCGGCACTGATCAGTAAAAACCGGCGTCGATTCTCATGCACTGTTCTGTTGCCCATCCAGCAAACTCCTTGGTTCCAGAAGAAGAATATCGGAACAACCCCCAGAGGCTCTGCAAACTTACCTTTTCAGACTCATCCCCAACCTACAAACGAGGCCGCCAGCAGGGCTGGCGGCCTCGAAAAGCACTTGAATGGAATTCTGTGACGAATCAGGCGTCGGCGGATTCGGCCTCTTCGGCCTTTTCCTCATCCTTCAGCAAAGCCTTGCGGGACAACTTGATCCGGCCCGAGTCATCCACATTGATGACCTTGACCTTGATCTTGTCGCCGACCTTGACCACGTTCTCCACCTTCTCGACGTAACCATTGTCGAGCTCAGAGATGTGGCACATGCCGTCGGTGCCCTGCGCGATTTCGACAAAGCAACCAAAGTCCTTCACGGAGACAACTTTGCCTTCATAAATCGATCCGACTTTAACTTCCGCACAAAGGGCTTCCACCTCAGCTTGGCAAGCTTCACCGGCTTCGCCGTCGGTCGAAGCGATGACGACGGTGCCGTCGTCGTCCACGTCGATTGTTGCACCAGTGCGCTCTTGGATAGAGCGAATGGTCTTGCCACCAGGTCCAATCAACTTCCCGATCTTGTCGGGGTCGATGCGGACAGTGATGAGCCGCGGGGCGTACTGGCTGAGTTCTTCACGCGGTGCGGGAATGGTACCTTCCATGGCTTCGATCAGTTCCAGACGACCTTCCTTAGCTTGGACAAAGATGGTTTCGATTTCGTCGAACCACAAGCCGCGGGCCTTGAGGTCTAGCTGAATGCCAGTGATGCCGTCGCGGGTACCGGACACCTTGAAGTCCATCTCGCCGAAGAAGTCTTCTTCGCCAATGATGTCGGTGACGTGGGTGATGGTGCCATCGGCTGCGGTGAAGCGGCCCACCGAGATGCCCGCGCAAGTGGCGGTGATGGGCACGCCCGCATCCATCATGGCCAAGCAACCACCGCAAACGGACGCCATGGAAGACGAACCGTTGGATTCGGTGATGTCCGAGACCACGCGGATGGTGTACGGGAAATCTTCCGGATCAGGCAGGATGGCCAAAAGCGAACGCTCGGCGAGGGCACCGTGGCCAACTTCGCGGCGACCGGGCCCCATGATCCGACCGGCCTCACCCACACAGAAGGGTGGGAAGTTGTAGTGCAAGTAGAACTTCTTGGCGAATTCTGGCAACAAACCATCGATGATTTGCTCATCGCGACCGGTGCCCAAGGTGCAAGAAACCAAGGATTGGGTTTCGCCCCTCTGGAACAAGGCTGAACCGTGGGTGCGAGGGAATACGCTGGTCCGCATGTGCAAGGCCCGAATTTGCTTGGAGGAACGTCCGTCGGCGCGGGTACCAGACTCATTGATCAGTTGCTGGGTGACTTTCTTCTCGAGAGTGCGGAAGGCTTCCTTGGCCATACCAGCATCTTTTTCGGCCTGCTTCACTTCGGCGTAGGAACCGCCTTCAGGAATGGCAAAGCAAGACTCGAGCATGCGGTCGCGAATTTCACCGACCTTCTCGTTCCGCTCGGCCTTGGAATTGATCTTTCGGGCCTCAGTCAGATCGGCGTGGGCGAAGATCTTAACCTTCTCGACGATTTCGTCGGAAGGCAAGTTGAGATTGCCCATGCGCTTTTCGGTGGTGCCGCACTTTTCCATGAGCTCTTGCTGAAGCTCGAGGAGAGGCTTGATGCCTTCCTCGTAGCCAAACTTGATGGCTGCCAGCACGTCCTCGTCGGGAACCTCGGCCGCACCCACTTCGATCATGTTCACACCATCGGAGTGACCGGAGACCAAGAGATCCAAATCGGAGTATTCCATTTGGGACTGGGTGGGGTTGATCACAAAGGTCGCGCCGTCATCGGTGATGATTCGGCCAACGCGGACCGTACCCAAGGGACCTTGGAAGGGCGCGTCGGTCAGGCACAACGCACATGAGGCACCAGACGAGGCCAAGGTGTCGGTGTCGTTTTCACCGTCGTGGCTCATCACAAAGCACTGGATTTGTACTTCGTCAATGAAACCATCGGGAAACAAAGGACGGATGGGTCGGTCCATGTTCCGCATGGTGAGAATTTCTCGTTCGCTCGGAGCGCCTTCACGCTTGCGGAAGCCACCGGGATACTTGCCTGCAGCAGACATTTTTTCGCGGTAATCGCACTGGAGTGGGAAGAAATCGAGGCCAGGACGTGGGTTGGATCGAACAGCGGCGGTCAAAACGACCGATTCGCCGTACGTCACCATCACGGCACCGCCAGCAAGGCGGGCGACTTCGCCGGTTTCGACACGGAAGGTACGACCGCCGATTTCGCGTTCAACGACGACGGTTGGAATGTTGGTATCAGACATTGCTGCCAGGACTCCATGCACCGGGCGCAACACGAACAATTGTCCGTGGCCCGATGCGGGTTGGGGTCTTTCCGATTTGCGGAGGAAGGCAGAAGATGGGAGGCACCGGTGAAACTGTTGGTTCGGTGCCTTGCATCCACTGCCTGCCGCTGCCGGCAAGACCAATGGGGTGGCCGATCGTCATCGGCCAGAGGATCAACAAAGGCGGGGAGGCCGTCGCCTCCCCGCTGGTGTTCGATAGGAATTACTTCCGCAAGCCGTGACGCTTGAGCACTTCTTGGTACTTGTCCGCGTTGGTTCGGGCGAGGTACCGCAGAAGTCGGTTCCGCCGACCGACCAACATCTGCAGGCCGCGACGGGTGGCGTAATCGTGCTTGTGGGCTTTCAAGTGCTCGGTGAGCCCTTGAATGCGACCGGTGAGGGTGCCGATCTGAACTTCGGGTGATCCGGAGTCCGAGTCGTGGCGACGAGCCTCTTCGATCTTGGATTTGTTTTCGGTGGAAATGGTCATTGTTTCGTTCTTGTCCAAAAATGCTGAATGGATCATTCTAGGAAGACCCAAGGCTTGCTGCAAGCCTCTAGGGGTCTCTAGACGTCCAAATTCTTCACATCCAGGGCATGATCCTCGATGTATGTGCGGCGTCCTTCGACCTCTTCGCCCATCAGCACGGTAAACAAACGATCGGCCTCGCTGGCAGCCTCCATGGTCACTTTCAAGAGGGTTCGGCGGTCAGGATCCATGGTGGTGTCCCACAGCTCCTCCGGGTTCATTTCTCCGAGACCTTTGAATCGCTTGACTTCCACGCCCTTGCGACCGAGTCGCAAGAGCTCAGAAAGGAGCATTCCCGATCCGGCCACTTCAATGGGCTCGGAGGATTCGGCCTCAACATCCAACCAAGCATATCGGGTGGGCAACCGTTCGCCCGAAACGGTCTCCTCTTGGACCAAGCCCCAGTCCACAATGTCGACCCCGAGTTCTTCCAAAATGGCAAATTGAGATTCCAGTTCTCGATTTTCGTGCAGCTCACGAACCACCGCTTCAACGGAAGCACCCACTTTGGACACCACAGCGTCGGCCTCTTCGGAGCTCCAGCAGAGTTGCTCACCTCCTGGCAAAGAGGTATGGGCCACCCGGTGGGTGGGCAATTGTGGTCCAGATGGAGCCTCGACTCTTGCGCCAAGCAAATCCAAAAAGGTGGTACCCCGTCGTTCGGCGATCTCAACCAATTCATGGATGCGACGCATTGTGTCCGCGAGTCGTGAGGTCTCACGCTCATCGAGACGACGATTTTCCTGACCGTCTTCATCACGCAAAATCAAACGGAATCGAGTCAAAGCAGCGCCCAAGAGCTGGGAACGCATTTCTTCATCGTCCAGCACATAGACCGACTTCTTGCCCCGCACCAAGGCGTACAAAGGTGGCTGGGCCAAGTACAACCGTTGCTGCCGAATGAGCTCGGGCATCTGGCGATAAAAGAATGTCAACAGCAAGGTTCGAATGTGCGAACCATCCACATCGGCGTCGGTCATGATGACGACTTTGCCGTACCGCAATTTGCTGATGTCGAAGTCTTCACCGATGCCAGTTTGCAAAGCCTGAACCAGCGTTCGGATTTCTTCAAAGCCAAGCACCTTGTCCAAGCGGGCCTTTTCGACATTCAGAATCTTGCCGCGCAGAGGCAAAATGGCCTGCGTGGCGTGGTCCCGACCACTTTTGGCGGAACCACCGGCCGAATCACCTTCGACCAAGAACAATTCACTGTTCTCGACGTCGTCGGCAGCGCAGTCCGCAAGCTTTTGTGGCATTCCTCCAGACTCCAACGCTCCCTTGCGTTTGATGAGTTCCCGAGCCTTGCGAGCCGCTTCGCGGGCTTGGGCCGCCAACACTGCTTTTTGACAGATTCGCTTGGCTTCGGTGGGATGTTCTTCCAACCACAGTCCCAGTTGCTCACTCACCATTTTTGACACAAAGGTCTCTGCCTCAGGGTTGAGCAATTTCTCTTTGGTCTGGTTGTTGAAGGATGGATCTGGCAATCGCATAGAAACGATGGCTGTGATGCCTTCTCGAAGGTCTTCGCCCGATGGCGTGAGGTCCTTCAAAAGTCCCTGCTTTTTGGCATAGGCATTGATGGAACGCGTGAGTTGGTTGCGGAACCCAATCAAATGGGTGCCGCCGTCCGGGTTCACGATGTTGTTGCCAAAGGCAAGCACCAATTCACTGGTGGCATCGGTGTACTGGAGTGCGACTTCCGCCGCCAAACCAACTTCCTCATCTTCGGCTCGCATTGCGACCACTGGCGACCAAATGGTCTTTTGGCGGTTCAGGTGAGCCACATATGCGGCCAGGCCGTCTTCGCTGTGGAACACTTCCTCACGCACCGCTCCGCTGGAATCCACACGCTCGTCTCGAAGGTGAATACGAACCCCCGGGTTGAGATAAGACAACTCGCGCAAGCGGTGCTCAAGGGTTTCGAACCGAAGAATTGGGTCGGAGAAAATGTCTGGGTCCGGCTTGAAGGAAATCCGGGTCCCCTGACGATTTCCCGCTTTGCCGACTTCACGCAGCGGCTGGGCGATTTCACCGCGAGAAAAATCAATGCGGTGGTGAACACCTTCACGGAAGACTTCCACTGCAGTCCACTCGGACAACGCGTTCACACACTTCACTCCCACTCCGTGAAGACCACCCGAGACCTTGTATGCGTTGTCATCAAACTTTCCGCCGGCGTGCAGCTGGGTCATGATGACTTCGACCGCGGGCCGGCCATTGATCGTGGGATTGTCCGATTCCATGGGATCGGTGGGCATACCGCGGCCATCATCGGCAACAGAAGCAGAACCATCGGCTTCAATTCGCACCTCGACGTGCGTGGCATGACCGGCCATGGCTTCATCGATGGCGTTGTCGACACACTCCCAGACAAGGTGATGAAGTGCGTTGAGGCCAGTGCCACCAACGTACATGCCAGGTCGTTTTCGGACCGCATCAAGGCCCTCCAAGACCTGAATGGAGCCGGCGTCGTAATCGGCAGGTTGACCGGAAGATTGAGGGGCAGAATCAGTAGGATCGCTCACTCGAATATTGTACCGAAACAGGCGTCTTGGGCACTGCTCCACAAGGCATAATGGAGGTCGAATGCCCAGTGAAAACATGCTGCAATCTGAAGGGTTCTGGGTGGTGCTGGGTGTCGTTGTGGGGGTTCTGGGAGCCCAAATGCTGGCGGCTCACAAACACCGCAAAAGGGACGCCGCTCACCGAGCCGCCCTGCAGGAAGAACAGGCCCGAGCCCGCCGCTCGGAACGTATGGCTGAAGTTGGAGCCATGACCGGCGGACTGGCCCACGAGATCCGAAACCCGCTGTCCACGGTTGGACTCAACGCCGCACTGTTGCGAGAGATGATCGAGGACGCTGGCATGGAGCCCGATCTCAAGCATCGGGCTCTGAAGAGGCTTGACGCCTTGGGCCGAGAAACCGACCGACTACGAGACATCTTGGAAGACTTCTTGCAGTACGCCGGCCGGATGAACCTTTCCGCCGCACCTGTCAACATGGCCAAGCTTCTTCAAGAACTCGATGATTTTTTTCATCCCCAGTGCGACCAAGCCAAAGTTCGGTATGAGCTGCAACTCCCATCTGAGACGGTGACGGTGAACGCAGATGCCTCGTTGCTCAAACAAGCCCTGCTGAATCTGATGCTCAATGCAGTGCAAGTGCTAGATGGAAAGGACGGCGGACACCTGCGCGTCGCTTTGAGTAAGGAAGATGGCCACACCAAAGTGCAAGTCTCGGACAACGGTCCTGGCATCGCACCTGATCGACTGGAAAATATTTTCCGGCCCTATTGGTCGAGCCGCGCAGGTGGAACTGGACTTGGACTTCCAGTGACGCGAAGGATTGTGGAAGCACACCACGGTGAAATCACTGTCCACAGCGCTCTCGGCGAAGGGACATGCTTTGAGATCGTGCTCCCAGATACGCCACCCCGAACCGAAAGATCAAGCGCCTAAAGACCAAGCGGAGGCGGATGCACACCGATCAATCCAAAAAATCACCCGAGGCCAGACGCTCGGGGACGTAGGTCTCGGTGACGTATGAGATTTCTTTCGTGATGAGCGATTCCACTTCCATTTTGAAACCGTTTCGGAGCATGCGCTCAATCTCTTTCTTCCAAGGTCGTCGATCGGCGAACCATGGATAAGCCATGATCTCTTTGGCTCGCTTGATGTCTTTGTCATCCAAGGCAATTTTGACGTCATCCGAAAGCCCACAGCGTTCATAATCGTCGGCCCGGATGCCCAAGAACTTGGCCTCTGGAACCGCCAGCCGTTCGCTCTCAAACGCCAAGCTCATGGACCCTTGCTTGATGACGCTGTAGATGTAGTGTCCCCAAGGGTCGCAGTCCAGAAGACAAATGACTGGCAAACCAAGTTCGGCGTTCAAGCGTTGCAGCAGCCGACGAACCCCACGAGGTGGTTGTCCGGAGCCTTCGGTCAGGATGCAATTGTGCTTTTCCCAGAAGCGATCTTCATTGAATCGACTCCAAACCGTATCTTTTTCCACATGAAGGACGAAGTCCGCCTCACACTTCACAAACTCAATGACATCAGGCTCGCAGATTGATGGGATGGCATATCCGCCCGTACCCATACGGCGGCAGTCAATTTCATCTCCTGCATCACGGACCGTGATGTTGCCGACCATGGTGCCACGCTTTTTGGCGAAAACATGCAACTCTTCCCGCAACGCCCCCAACAGCACTTCGAGGTCTTGTAAGACGGTGTCGGATTCATCCTGATCCCCAAATGTCTTCTCTTTGGTGCCTGCAATGGTGTGCAAGCCCTTGTAGTACATCCCACGAAGACTCAATGTTTTGTCCTGCTCCAGCAGCTCCAGCACCCCCCGTTGTTGAAGCGTGGTCTGCATGAATTTCCGCGCTTGTCCCAGATTGAACAGTTCACGTATCTGGGTGCGATCCCCCATGCGAAGGATACGTGAGGCCTCATCCCACTCGGTGTTGGAATTGGCGCGGACCGGAATCGTGAACTGCGGATCTTTTTCAGCCAAAGCTTGTTTGGCAAGCCGACCCGATTCACTCAGAATCGCCTTGCCAACACCAGCATCCCCGCCAGCACCCGCTCGACGGGTGGCTTTCTTGGCCGGCTTCTTTCGCAGCTTCTTCATTTTTTTGGCCACCACCGCCGGGGTCGGTACCGCACCGCCGCCCGATCGCGCCGTGGCCTTTTTCCGGGTGGATTTTCGAACAGTCTTCTTCTTAGCCACGGCTCAGCGACTCCTTCGGGACGATGTGTTGCCAAACAACGTGTCATCGTCTGACACCTGCGGTGCAGAGGCGGTTTCCAAAATCAGAACGTTGGGATCAAGCTTCCCGCGAGCGGCTGGCTCAATCACGTTCCCCTCATCATCCAGCTCGATGTCCGCTGCCTCTGTATGACGCTGCGCGGTTGTGGTCAGTGAAGACACCAAATCTTCCTGCACGGCACCGGTGATGGCCGACAAGTTCGCAGCGATCTCCCCGATGTATCGATGGAACACGTCGCGCCGCTCCGATTCGCGCCGCATGCGATTGCGACGTGACAAGTACCGCTTGAGATGCTGCCCGCATTTTTGCAGGGCCAACTTCATTTCTCTGGCGATCTCTTCGTGCTCTGCCACCGCTTCTTTGGCAGGATTGGTGAACGGAACCGAGGTCGAGGCCACGTGCAACAAAATCACCAAAGGTCCCACCGGGAGAGCACCTCGAGGCTGGCTCAATCCGTAACCCTTCCATGCCACCTCTTGAACCGCGCGGAAACAAGCGCAACCGGACTGTTGATAAATCAAAGGCACCCGGTTGGCAAATCGATACACCACGGATTGCTCGTCTCCAGGCAATTTCCCGCCATATGCAATCGCGGCTTCCACCAAGAACGGCGAGCCTCCCCAGACACTCGGCGATCGGGTTTCGGCAGCAAAGAACTCAGCTCCGATCTCCTTGGACAAACCACGAAGTAAATTCTTGGCGTCAATGGGCGCCAAGCAATCCGTCGATGGAGCCATGAATTTGGTGGCCAGCATTTCATCATGCATTTTCACGATGGCAGGATGTTCGACACTGGCCACCCAGCTTTGGGGCGTCAACTTTGCGGCCGCGGTCACCGTCTTGACTTTGGATGGACTGAAGCGGCTGAATTCCTTGTTGAAAAAACCACCCAACTTCTTCTCGGGGGTCTTCTTCAACATCCGCTCCAAATCGCCCAGCTCCACCCCGTGGGGGTGCGGATCGATTTCTTTGGTGGCTGGCGGCAGTTCGTCGCTTGATCGCTCAAAAAGGAAGACCTCCCCCGAGGGAGCACGCCATTCAATCTCGGCGTGAGGATTCGCAATGGCCGTTTGCTCCAAATATGCGTCCACTGACTGGCGACCTTTTTTATGGACGGCTTTCATAGGAATTTCGATGTGCACTCCGGTGCCATCCGGGAACCAATCTTTTGTGTCGGTGAACTCTCGCTCCTCCAAAATTTCAGCGCAGTTGCGTTCCACATCGATCTTCAAGATCACTTCGAACGCTGGCTTTTTGGGCTGGGGTTTGCTGACCACCCGAACGGGCTGTCCTGTGGTCTTCAGTCCGTACATCCCGGCTGCGGAGATGCCGATCCCTTGCTGGCCGCGGGTCTGCTGAACCCGGTGAAATTTTGATCCATAGAGAAGTTGAGCAAACACCCCGTCGATCGATTTGCGCGGAATGCCGGGACCATTGTCTCGGATGATGAGCTTGAGGACGTCTTGGTCGGCCATCGGAATGGTTTGGATCAGCAGGTTGGGAAGAATGCCGAATTCCTCACAGGCATCGAGGGCGTTGTCAACGCCCTCTTTGACCGCCGTGACCAACGCCTTTTGCTTGCTGTTGAAACCAAGTTGGGCAATGTTCCGGTCGAAATACTCGCTGATGTTGGCTTGGCGATGCTGGCTCGCCATGCGTTCAGCATCCGAACGACGTGAATTCGCTTTCTTTTTGGCCATCCGTGGCAAGGCTCCTTCCCGAGGGTGTGCGGATCCGTCCGAGGGGGTCAGCATACACCCCAAGCAAGGGACCTAAGATTTCCCCATGACATCTCCACGAATTGGCTGGATTGGGACTGGGGTGATGGGAAATGCCATGGCCCATCGACTCATGCACGCCGGCTACCCGCTCAAAGTTCACACCCGCACCAAATCCAAAGCCCAGAGTCTGATTGATTCCGGAGCAGTCTGGGCCGACACGCCAGCTGATGCCGCGAACGGCACCGCGGTTTGCTGCTCCATTGTCTCTTTGCCCTCAGACGTGCAACAGGTTCATTTGGGCGAACATGGAACCCTGCAAGCCCCAACCAAGCCAGAGATTTTGATCGATTTCACCACCTCCTCACCAGAGATGGCGGAGCGCCTGGCCGAACATGCCACCGCCCATGGAGCCATGGCTCTGGATGCCCCAGTTTCTGGCGGTGATGTGGGGGCCCGTGAAGGCCGGCTCTCGATCATGGTTGGCGGCCCAGAGGCGGCCTTTCAATCGGCTCAGCCCCTTTTCGAGCATCTTGGGAAGACCATCGTCCACCATGGCGAATCCGGGGCTGGCCAAAGGGCCAAACTCGTCAATCAAATCCTGGTGGCTGGCGGCATGCTTGGACTGGCGGAGGCCATGGCCTTCTGTGAGCAGTCTGGCCTGAATCACGAGCGGGTTTTGCAGTCCGTTTCTGCTGGGGCCGCGGGATCTTGGGCGGTTGACCACCTCGCGCCACGGGTGGCCCGAGGAGATTTCGACCCCGGTTTTTTTGTGGCCCATCTAAAAAAGGATTTGGGACTGGTTTTGGAAGCCGGAGCAGACCTAGGGCTACCCCTTCCCGCCATGCAATTGGCCTTCAAGGCCTACCAGGCCCTGTCTGAAAATGGCATGGGTACGTTGGGCACCCAAGCCCTCGCCGGGGTCGCTTCTGGAAAGCTGGGTGAGGTTCCAGGATTTTCTCCACAACACTCTTGAATCCGACCGGGGAACTCGCAACACTGCTTTCTGGGTAGGGGTTCAGGTGGATCCCTTGGTATTTTTGGATGGGACTGGGGGTATCAAAATGGACGCAATTCGCGTCGAAATTGCCAAACTCCTGATCCGCACCGAGGCGGAACTCCAAGATCTTGTTTTGATTGAACGAGAGGGCAGCCGTGTCGTCCATATGTGTATTGGTCTGTTCGAGGCCGCCGCCATTCGTCGTCGCTTGGCCAACGAGCCAGTCTCACGCCCCCAAACCCACGATCTGCTCGACAACACCATTGCTGCTCTGGACGCACGCCCCCACCACGTTCTGATTCGCCACGAGGACAACGGCGTTTTCTTTGCCGACCTGGTGCTCGAACGACATGGCAAGCATGTGGTAATCGATGCCCGCCCCTCAGATGCTCTGGCCCTGTGTTGCAAACTGGATTTGCCCATCTACGCCGATGCCGGGATGCTGGAACGGCTTGAGATCGAAAGACGACTCCCCGCTGCACCCACCACTTGAATCAGCCTATTCTCCTTGCAGTTCAAACTGCATGCTTGAGGAAGGCTGAACGGCGCTCCATGGATCTCATCACTCAACTCAAAGGTGAAGACCCCAGCCCTGCCTTCAGATTGTTCGATAAGGGTATCGGTGGGCTCATCAAAGTTCGACCTGAAGATTTCCAAGTCGAGGAAATCCCATGGCGTGATCCCACCGGAGAAGGCAACCACCTGCATGTCTTTGTAGAGAAGACGGCCACAAGCCACGGTGAGCTGATGGCGGTGGTGTCAAAAGCATTTGGCTGTGACAGCCGTGATGTCGGGTACGCAGGCATGAAAGACAAGGCCGCGGTCACCCGGCAATGGATCAGCCTGCCTGCCGATCTTGAAGAGGCCGCCACCCACCTCAACCATGAACGGGTGAGACTGCTCGGAACCATACGGTCCGATCGAGCTTTACGCCGAGGCGATCTGCGAGGAAATCGATTCGTCATCAAAATCCGAGAGATCGACCCCCTCAAGACACCAACCGTGGGTCGGATGCTGGAACGAATTGAGAAAAATGGGCTTCCTGCGTTTTATGGCTCCCAAAGATTCGGCTACCGCCAGAACAACCACCGGCTGGGGGCAGCACTGTTGAACGGTTCCTGGCAAGCGGTTCTGGATGAATTGCTCGGGCCCAGCGATGGCAATCATCCCGCCAACCAAACGACGTTGCGGGAAGCTTGGGTCCAACAAGATGAGGACGTCCTCCGCTCGGGCTGGCCATCGTCCCAACGCTTTGAGATGTTGGCGGCCCGCAATTGGGTCAAGCACCGAGATCCTGAAAAAGCGGTTCGAGCTGGCGGTCGAACAACCCTGAATTTCCTCACCAGTGCCTTCTCATCTTTCCTCTTCAACCAGATGCTTGAAGAGCGTTGCCGTCGCGGATTGCTGCACGTCGATGAACCGGGAGACCTCACAGTGGACCCACTGAAGAAGACCCCAATGCCCGTCGCCGAAGGTGGCCTCCCCAGTGCCCTCTTCTGGGGACAGGGCGCGGAAGTCGCCAACGGCGTGCAAGGTGAAATCGAAAAGTGGGTGCTTGCCAAATACCAGATCAATCCCAGCTGGCTCCGTAGCACTTGGGTGCCGCGAGCCGAACGCCGACCCTTGCGTTTTCATCTTTCTGATCCCGGAGTTGAGGGTGGATTTGATGAGCACGGAGGTTACATCGAGCTTCGATTCACCCTCCCCCGGGGGATGTTTGCCACCGTGGTGGCCGCCGAAATTCTTGGTACGCCCCCCCAAACCTCTACGGGTGAAGGTCAGAGCAACCCCAAAGAGCCCAGCATGTGACGAATCCGAGGGATGGGAGGTGTGCCCGCCGGCACATGCATGGCGTGCCATCCCAATGCAGCTGCGGCTTCAATATTGGGCCGGCGATCATCAAAGAACATGATGTCCTTCGGCACACACCGCACGGCCTTGGCAAAGGCTTCATAAATCGCCATATCGGGCTTGAAAGCACCCAAAAGATGAGAAGCATGGGGATACTTGGCGTGTCGGAAGATCGGCCAACCCTGCATCGCTTCCCAGTGGCAAGCACAAGTGTTGGATAGAAACGCGATGGTGTGGCCAGCAGACTTCAGATCGACCAGCAGTGATTCCGCTCCCTCCATTTCTCCCTGAATCCATCCGTCGTGGGCAATGGCCACTTCTTCTACTGAGGCATTCAGTCGACTGGCCATGGCCGAAAGGAAGCCCTGGCGATCGAGACGTCCGGTTTGATTCTCTCTCTCCAAATCAGACCAATCGCCCTCCTCGACCACTCGTCCCAAAGCGACGGACCAGTTCGGGGAAACCCGAACCAGAATCTCTCCCAGATCAAAGCACATCAGCATGGTTTTTTCTTTCGCCGCCGGGCCTGAAAAAAGGAACGAAGAAGCGACGCCGACACCGCAGCATGCACCCCTCCAACCATTGGAGGCCGGTGGTTCAGTCTTGGGTCAGCCGGGATTTCGTAGAGAGAACGACAACCACCCGCCTTGGGATCATCAGCACCCCATACCAGCCGGCCGATGCGAGCGTTCACCAAAGCCCCCGCGCACATGGCACATGGTTCCAAGGTCACCACCAAGGTGCAGTCCGTCAGCCGCCAACGACCCAGTACCCGGCCGGCCATCTGAAGCGCGAGCAGTTCCGCATGACCCACTGGATCGCCATCATGTTCTCGGGTGTTGGCCGCCTCGGCGATGATCTCACCATTTCGATGAACCACCGCCCCCACGGGTACTTCGCCTGTGACCGCCGCTGATCGTGCAAGATCCAAGGCCCGCTTCATCATGATTCGATCGAGATCAGCACCACGCGCACGACGGCGGCGGCGCCGGCTCCCACGGTGCCCGTCCATCACGAAGCGTCGTCCTCAGGATCAGAACGTGAAATCCCATCCCCCTGCTCGGGCCGGAATGGCTCGGGGGTTCGAAAACCCCGTGGGCCTATACGCAGCGAGCCTTGGGCGACCCGACCTGAAGGCAACAGCACCAACAAGATGATGGAAAGCTCATACAGCAGATACAACGGCACCAACAGCAGAAGCAACGAGAACACATCTGGTGGGGTCAACACCGCCGCCAGTACGGTGGAGAGACCCAGTGCCAATCGACGTCCCCGACGAAGCGTGGTGGGATCCACCAGGCCCAGCCAGCCGGAGACGAGAATCAACACTGGCAGTTGGAAGGCTATGGAAACGCCACCAAACAGCAGGAGTGTGAAATCCACGGTCTTCTGCATCGACCAACCATTTTGCAACTGCCCCACCGGCTGGGGTGGTACCCGAAATGCTTGCACCTGACCCGCTGCATTGGCTTGGGCCACCCAAGCTTCCATCTCCGGCGCTTCCACCCAAGCTTGACCCTCAACCAAAGTCAGCGGTGGTGCCGTACGCACCTCGACGGTCTCACTGGCCACAAACAGGGTCCGGAGGTCAGCATGGTGATCAGGAAGATCCACCGTCAAACTCGAACCGAATCCAAGCATCAAATCAAAGAGCAGGGGCAACATGATGCGATGCAAAAAGATCGTCCCAGTGATGGTCAGCAGGGCCGACAGTGGGATCACCAAATGAATAAAGCGTCGTTCCTGGGCATAGAGGCCAGGGGCGATGAAAAGCCAAAATTGCAACAGTATCCAAGGAGCCCCGATCACAATGGCACCGATGGTCGAAAGCTTCAATGCGGCCATCACCGCTTCCGCGGGTCCCAGCAGCTGAAGACCAGCGTTGGTGCCCGACGAGGCCAGAACCTCGAAAGCAGGGCCCACCAAAAAGCTCAGAACGATCTGCCACCCCAAGAACAGCAGCACAAAGACCGGGATGATCGGGGCGAGAGCAAACAACAAGCGGCGACGCAACTCTTCGAGGTGGTCGCCAAACGCCATCACAGGGCCGCCAGACTGTTCCTGAGAACTCATACGGTGTAGATCATAAGTCGCAGCGTGCCCCGGATAGGATCTTGTTCGTGCCAGAATCACTTCGCGACTATTACGAGGTCTTGGGCGTCTCCCGACAGGCCAACCCCGATGAGATCAAACGTTCCTATCGGAAGCTTGCCCGGAGCGCTCACCCCGACGTCAATACCGCTCCTGATGCCGCAGAACAATTTGCTGAACTTTCCGCGGCCTACGAGGTGCTGTCAGATTCCGAAAAACGTGAGGCATACGACCGATTCGGCCACGCTGGGGTGCAAGGTTCTTCTGCCGGGGCTTCCCGAGCGGCCCGGGAGGCGGGCTTTGATCCCAGTGGGTTTGAGGACTTGTTCTCAGCATTTTTCGGCGGCAGCGCAGGCTCTCATGCGGCGCGCCCCCAACGCGGTGAAGATCGTGTGGTGGAGCATGGCATCACGTTTCGCACGGCCGTCCTGGGCGGGACTGAGCACCTCCGGGATTCGAGCGGAACCGATGTCGAACTCAAAATTCCTCCCGGTGTGGAAGAAGGTCAAACCCTCCGTCTTCGAGGTCGAGGAGATCCCTCACCTACTGGCGGATCTTCGGGCGACCTCAAAGTGAAGCTTCGGGTCGGAGGACACCCTTGGCTCAAGCGAGAGGGAAAGCACCTTCGTGGGCTGGTACCACTAAGTTTGGATGAGGCTGTGCTGGGAACTGAAATCGAAGTGCCGCTGCTCGAAGGGTCCGTCCAAATCAAAATCCCAGTCCACTCCTCATCCGGCCGGGTGCTTCGAATCCCAGGACTTGGCGTGCCCGGCGATCCTCCGGGCGATCTGCGCCTAGAACTCCGGATTGTTCTCCCTGAAGGCGGTCACCAAGATTTGGACGCCCTGGCCGAAAAGATTAAGGGAACCCTGCCCAATCCCCGTCTGGAGATGGATTGGTTTGCCAATCGCTCATGAATCGCGGTGGGTGCATCAGCTCCAGTTGCCCAACAGCGTAAGCAAATCGTTGAAGTCAACTTGACCATTGCCATCAATGTCTGACGGACAGCCAGAGCATGCCCCCCATTCGGCAAGCATGCCGATGAGGTCGTCAAAGTTCACCACACCATCGCCGTTGACGTCACCTTCAATGGTCGGATCGTCACAGACGAACCGAACCACACGAATATCATCGATGCCGGCTTCCACCACGCTGGGCAGAGTGTCGTCATCACCGACGGTGAATCGGAGTTGCATGGTCGACGAGGCCGGGAGGTCTTGGCCGACGACAAACTCAGGGCGGAGCCAACCACCACCAGCGTTTGCAGGACCGAAGGTTTCCAGAGTGCTCCAAGAGGAGCCATCGGTGGACCATTCCACCAGCAAGGTGTCGGTTCCCGGGTTGTCGCCATTGGTATTGTCCAACCAACGGGCGTACGACAGGACCGAGCCCTCAAGGCTGAGATCAAAAGCGGGCGACGTCAGAACCGTGTTGCCGCTGTCGACATCACTGTTGCACGAGTCTGGGTCGTTGTCGGTCAACCAGCAGCCGTTGGTCCCATCGGCGTCCTGACCGGGGTTGCCCCGATCGCAAGTCGCAGATGGAATGGGTATCCCTTGTTCCCATTGACCATCCTCAGCGTCGCCACTGACTTGCCAGCCAGTGGCGGCGTCACCTGAGTCGAGCACCACATCCATGATGTCGCTCCATTGTGTGGTCACAAAGCCGCCACAGGAGGGGTAGCGAACGACGTCAATGGAGCCAAAGACCCCAACTTCAAAGGCCACTTCAACTTCGGACCCGCAGCCGAGTCCGGGAACGGTTCCGGCATACCGGCCGGGCTGAGTGGCCGTCATGGGGTAGGAAACCCCATTGGCAAGCATGCGGACCGTCGAAGGATCATGAATATCCTCACCATCTATAATGACCAACTCCAAGGGGAATCCTGCAAAAGGATCTGTCAATTCAGGAATCGGGGTCAGCAGTTCGACTTGGACACTGACGCTTTCCAAAGCGCCTTCAACAGACAGGAGGGCATTCACAACACCCCACCCGTAGTCGTTGTCCTTGCCGGGATCCCCTCGGTCTGTCGCGGTGTCAAACATGATTTGCTTCAGTTCCTGAACAGGAAGTTCGGGATTGGCGCCCCGCATCAAAGCAACCACACCAGCAATATGGGGGCAAGCCATTGAAGTACCGCTCTTTTCTGCGTAGCCGCCATTTGCATTGGCCGAGCGTACTTGCAGACCGGGAGCGCTGATGTCAGGCTTAACTCCGCCTGTGCCAAATGGGTTGCAATAAACCGGACCGCGCGATGAAAATGAAGCCATTTCGAATTCGGTTCCCGAGTTGCCATCAACCGCTCCAACCGCAAGCGTGGTGAACGCTGTCGTATTGCGATCGGCTGGACGGCGGATTGTATTTCCACTAGGACCTTCGTTGCCCGCAGCAAAGACAACCACAACCCCGGCCGTCTCCATGGCATCGATAAAGCTCCAAAGCTGGTTGTCACAAGGCTCAACACCGTGGAAATCGGTGACACCCCAAGAGTTTGAGCAAACATCCGGGACATCAAACATGGTGCATGGATCCCCGTCAGGGTCCACCACCCACTCAAATGTTTCTATGGCATCTGCAAGAGTTTGGGTGATGCTACCGCCTTGATCGATGGTGGCTCCTGCGATCCACTCAGCCCCTGGTGCGACTCCAATGGAATCACCCGGAGCGCCACCCACAATCGAACCAAGACAGTGAGTGCCATGATCACCGGAATCAGTGGGGAAATCTTCATCTGGGGGGTCCTGAAAAGGATCATCAAAAGCCCATTGAGGATTTCCGGCGTAAGCGGGGTCCAAACCACGCCAGCGGGAGGCCAATGATTCGTGATTGCCATCGGCACCGGTATCCAC
>Ga0160422_10000384_pt1 | contig 26541 bp, 28 predicted proteins | sample Fk160mmetaG_FD_108192 | JGI IMG/M metagenome (GOLD analysis project Ga0160422, IMG submission 108192) | Marine microbial communities from the Central Pacific Ocean - Fk160115 60m metaG | ecosystem: Environmental > Aquatic > Marine > Oceanic > Photic zone | place: The Central Pacific Ocean...
CAAGGTGGAGGCAACCTCATCTACTGCGGGAATTTTCTTGAGCGGATGCCTCTGCTCGATCATGGGGATCATCTTTTCGCCTCCTACCATGGCCATTCCCATCTCGGTGGGGGTAAGGGTCGGAGCCACTACGTTGACCCTCGTCTTGGGAGCCAAGTCGGCCGCAAGTGCGATGGCAAAGCCCTCGAGGGCGGACTTGGCCGCGGAGATGGCGCAGTGGTTGGGCAGGCCCGTCCGGGCGGCTACCGACGAGAGCAGGGCGATCGATCCCTCAATCCTGGGAAGCAGGCCTTGGATTGCAACAAAGGCATCCAATACGTTCGTCCGGTAGGCTTCGAGCATCTGTTCCGGCTTGAGGCGCTTGACGGGTCCGAGGACGACCTTGCCTGGGCAGAAGGTGAGGGCGTGAATGACCTCGGGCAGGGATTTTACGTAATCCTCGGGCCGGGATGCGTCGCCCTTAATCCAGTGACATTCCTCTATTGGGTTTGCGGGCTCTTCCCGCGAGAGGGCGTAAACCCGTTGGGCCGACCGTAGGGAGATATCGACGAGGGCTCTGCCGATCCCTCTCGATGCGCCTATGATTAAGTGGTTGATGGGGCTTGCCTCGTTTTTTGATTCCACACAGATAGATCGTATGCTTTGGTCGAACAGATCAAGTTTTTACTTCCCTTGACTTGCCTTTTTTGAATTCCGTTACAATATTCAATGAGTCATGACAAACCATGGAGGAAAACGTGATGGGGCGGGTCGGCCCAAGGGAAGCAACCGCTACGGCGAGCCGACCCGACCCGTGCGCATACCCGAGAGCCAAGTCGAGCGGGTACTTCGGTTCGTGGGGGAAAGGGAATACGCCTTGCCCCTCTATGCCAGCGGCGTGTCGGCCGGTTTCCCGTCTCCCGCCGACGATTACTTGGAGGGAGTCCTCGATCTCAATTCCCATCTCGTGCGCGAACCGGCCGCTACCTTCTTCGTCCGGGCCCGCGGGGATTCCATGATCGAAGCCGGTATCCACGACGGCGACCTTCTGGTGGTCGACCGGAGCGTGGAGGCCACGGACGGGAAAGTGGTCATTGTGTCGGTCAACGGCGAGCTTACGGTCAAGCGCCTGCGTCGCTCCAAGGGCAAGTCCTGGCTTCTGCCCGAAAACCCAGACTACCCCCCCATCGCTCTTCACGAGGAAGACGAGACGCATCTTTGGGGAGTGGTCACGAACGTGATCCACCCCTTGTGATTGCCCTTGCCGACTGCAACAATTTCTACGTCTCCTGCGAGCGGGTTTTTCTTCCCTCTCTGGAGGGCCGTCCGGTCATCGTGCTCTCCAACAACGACGGTTGCGCCGTGGCCCGTTCCAACGAAGCCAAGGCCATGGGCATTCCGATGGGTGCCCCCTATCACCATGTCAAGCGGAAGTGCGAACGCAACGGGGTGGCCGTGTTTTCCTCCAACTACGAGCTTTACGGCGACATGTCCCGCCGGGTCGTCTCCGCTCTCTCTCGCTTCGCCCCCGGAATGGAGGTCTACTCCATCGACGAGTCCTTTCTCGACTTAAGGGGCGTTCCCGATCCCCTTTCCCTTGGGAAACGAATGCGCGGGACGGTCCGCAAGTGGACGGGCATACCCATTTCGGTTGGGCTGGGCAGGACCAAGACACTGGCCAAGCTAGCCAATCGCCTTGCCAAGAAGGAGGGGACGGGATGCTTGCAGATCGATGAGGGCAACCGATCCGTCCTTGAACGGACACCGATCGAGGAGATCTGGGGGGTGGGGCGCCGCCTCGGTATTCGCCTGCGCCGGGTCGGCCTGGGGGACGCCTGGTCCTTTACCCAAGCTTCCCCGTCCTCGGTCCGGGCCATAGGGGGAGTTACGCTGGAGCGGACCCGGCGCGAGCTGACGGGGGTTTCCTGCCTGGAAATGGAAGAGGTTCCGCAGCCGCGCAGGAACACCTGTTGTTCCCGCTCTTTCGGGAAACCCGTCAAGAGCCTCCGGGAACTGGAAGAGGCGGTGTCCAACTATTCCGTCCGGGCGACCCGCAAGGCCCGCTCGGAAGGATCGCTTGCTTGCGGGATACAGGTTTTCCTAAGCACCAACCGGTTTCGCGAGGACCAGCCTCAGTATTCCAATTCGGTCGCCCTTTCGTTCGACGAGCCGACCGACGATCCGATTCGCATCGTCTCGAACGCCAAGACTCTGCTCCGCTCGATCTACCGCAAGGGCTATTTCTACAAGAAGGCGGGCGTGGTTCTGCTTGGGCTCATTTGTGGGCGTTCCCGCCAAAGCTTGCTCTTCGAGGAGCATGGGGACGGGCGCAGGAAAGCCTTCGTAGAGGTCATGGAGGAGGTTGCCGTCCGCTACGGGGACTCGGCTTGCTTTCTCGCCGCCCAGGGTGTCCGTCGTTCCTGGGGCATGAGGCGCCGCAACCGGACTCCTCGTTACACCACGAGCTGGTCCGAGTTGCCCGAGGTCAGGTTTTCAACCTAAGGGCAAGGCGCCGGAGAGCCAGAAGCCCGAGAGGGAGGATGAAGCAGCCCAATGGCCAACCGTACCACCCCAGTCCCGCCTTGAGCCCGAGCAGGAAGAAGGCGGGCCAAGCCAAAAGCAGGCCTACCAAGCATGCCATGGGGAGAAGCAGGGCCGGATCTTCGCGCAACGGGAATGGCCGGTTTCCCTTCCATCGCTTTCCAAACCCTCCCTCCTGATACATGACCTTGGGCTAGCGTGGGTTTGCATCCCTGGCAAGGTAGCGGCGGAGAAGGGAAACGCCGAGGTAGATGAAGGGCGTATCGATGGCCGCGAGGATAAGCTTGAAGACGTAGGAGGCGAAAATGATCTTCCCCACCACGGTCCACTCGAGCCCGAGCCCATAGCCCAGAAAGATGCTGTTCACGATGACGGTGTCGAGAAGCTGGGAGATCATCGTCGACCCGTTGTTTCGAAGCCAGAGGTGACGGTCCTTGGTCATCCGCTTGATGAAATGAAAAAGCCTGACGTCGGTCAATTGAGCCACGAGGTAGGCCGTCATGGAGCCGAAGATGAGGATCCCGGGCAGGGAAAAGACGGAATCGAAGGCGGTCTGCATTTCCGCCACGGTTTCGAAGTTCGGGTTGCCCGAGGGCCAGACTTGGGAACCGGGCACGATGGAGGCGATCTGGATGAGGATGAGCGAAAGCAGGCTCATGCCGAAGCCCGTAAGGACCATTAGGTTCGCCCGCTTTCGACCGTAGACTTCGCAGACCACGTCGGTGAGCAGGAAGGTCACCGGGTAGGTGATGATCCCGGTGGTGAGGGTGATCGGTTCGCCGAAGAAACCATTCGGCAAAAGTGTTGGGAAGGCGAGGAAGAGCTTGACTCCGATCACGTTGGTCAGCACGAGCACGACCACAAAGGCGGCCATAAGCACGGCGAACGCCTTCTCAGCTTTGTCCTGTTCGTTCAAACCCATGTTTTCGCAGCTCGGGAATGGTGTCCCTCTACTGCTTTTTGGCCCAGTCGAAACAGGCGATTTCCAAGCCATTGCGGGCAACCAGGTATCCTCCCGCCAAGGCCGGTCCGTTCCAGCATCGGTCATCACTGAGCAGTTGTCCGGAATACGTCTCCATGAACTTTTCGGGGTTGGCCTCGACTACGCTTAGAATTCCGGTGTTCCCGAGAATGACCAGCTTGTCCCCGGCCAGAAGGACGCGTCCGTAGCCGTATTTGCGCCCGCGCCATTTGAGCTTGCCATCGGAGGCGTCGAGGCAAGTTAGGGAATTTTCATTGAAGCCGTAGACGAAACCGTCCTTCAGTACGGGACTGGAGAACTTGCTCTTGAGGTTCTTCGACCTCCAGGCCGTCTTTACGAGGTAAGGTTCTTCTTTTCCGGCTGAAACGGCCAGGCTCTCGGAGCCTTTTCCGTACCCTGCGGAAAGGAGGAAGGCATTTCCCGGAAGAGCAAGGGGCTGCGCAATCTGAGCGTTGTTGAGAAAAATTTTCCAGGGCGCCTCCCAGTCCGTCCTTCCGGAAAGGGGCTCGAGAAAGGCGATTCTTCCTGAGACCGCCGTGACCAACTGATCCCTTCCAAGCAGGTTGATGATGCAGGGCGAGAGGTAGACCCCTTCTCCATGAAAGTCGGAGACCCAGGCCGGTTTTCCGGAACCCGAATGGTAGGCCCGGGCCGCTCCTTTTTCACCTCCCGGGGTCACGATCACCAAACCCTTCCAGACCAAGGGCGAGCAGGAAAGGCCCCACTCCGGAAATTCATAGCCCTCCTGGATGATCTTCGTTTTCCAGAGGAGCTTTCCCGAATCCGCTTCCAGGCAAACGAGGGAGCCGTCCGTAAAAAGGGCGTAGAGCCTGCCTGCGTGAAGGGTAGGGGTGGAACGCGGGCCGACTCCGCTCATGAAGTCACCCCATCGGGTCCGCATGCCATATTTCCAGAGGATTTCGCCGTCGTCGAGGGAGCGGGCGGTCACCAGTTCCTCCTCACCATCCTGTTCCATGGTGAACACGGATTGGCCGGACAGGATGACTGAGGAATGACCCTCGCCTACAGGAACCCGCCATCTTGCCCGCGGGGCGCTGGACCAGTCCGGTTCAACTCCCTGAGCGGGAGTCACCCCGTCGCGGGCCGGTCCTCGGAATTGTGGCCAACCCGGTTCCGTTGGCCTCAATGCTCCTCGGTTGAGGGCGACCGGTTTGGGCTCCCTCCCATCGTCCCCATCGATCTCCAAATGGGGGATCATACTCCCCCGCCACTCCATACTGACGCAGCCTGTGAGCAAGGCCAGACCGGCCAAGAGAGCAAGCCTTCTCATTGGAAAGCGGAGGCTCCTCAGCCTTCCAGAGCCTTCTCGATGGCTTTGATCAGCTTCTTGGAACCGGGAGAAGTCGTGCTGCCGTACCTCTCGATCGGCTTGCCGTCCCTGCCGATGAGGATCTTGCCGAAATTCCACCGGATATTCCCTTTAAGGGGACCTTTCTCACCAATGACCTGCTCGTAGACCGGGTGCCGATTGGGACCGTTCACGTCGATCTTTGAGTACATAGGGAAAGTTACCCCATACTTGGTCGAACAGAACTCCTTGATCTCTTTTTCCGAACCCGGTTCCTGTTTGCCGAACTGGTTGCAGGGAAACCCGCACACCACGAGCCCCTTGTCCTTGAACTTCTGGTGAAGCTCCTCCAGTCCCTTGTATTGGCCGGTGAAGCCGCACCGGGACGCGACGTTGACCATTAGGATTACCTTTCCCTTGTGCTGGGCGAGGGATGTGTCCTTGCCGTCGATGTCCTTGAGTTTGTGGTCGTATACCGAGCCGGCGTGGGCGGATGATAGAGCTGTCATAAATGCGAGAAGGAATGCTTTCATGGTTGTGGTTGTGGTTCGGGTGAAGGCTGCTTCCCCTTTGGTTTGGTTTCCTTGGGCTTGATCGGAAGGTGTACCTCCGATCTCTTGAAAAAGCCGATCACGAAGGGTCCGTCCCAGTAGACGGCGTAGGCCTCTCCGGCGGGTTCGTACTTCCCGTTTTTGGCCAACCATTCGCTCAATTTGCGCTTGTTGCGCTGGAATCGCTCCATCGAGTAGCTGCCCCGCACCCCGATGGATATTACCTGTTGGGGCTTGATTTCCCTGACTTCCACGTCGCTGGTGGAACTTATCTCCTTAGCCCTGTCATTGCCTCCGACGAAAAAGCGCATCCGACCGGGCTGGATGTCCGCCTCGACGGGGACGGTCATGGCAATGTCGTTGGAGCTGATGTAGCGGAAGAGCTTGCGGAACAAACCGTTGTCGGAGCGGAAGTAGGGTCCTTCCGTCTTCGACTCGAGGGCTATCCTGCCGGGCAGAGTGATGACCTTGATTTCACCGACGGGTGTTTTTTCATACATGGCTTCGTAGGCCGAGAGGGAACCGGCGAGCAGCAGGGCCGGGAGGAATGTAAATGCGATTCTCATTGGACTGAATGAATGGTACGACGACAAGTGTTGCAAGGAATACCAAAGTTTACGGGTTTTTCCCGATTACGCAAGGGAGCGTGAAGCAAAGCCGGCATTTACTTTTCTCCATCCCCTTCGAGGATAACCCGGAAGGTGAGGTTGATTCTTCCTCCGACCGGACGCGCCGTGCGTGGAACCTCGTGCTTCCAGAAGCGTTGGGTGGGTCCCTTCATAAGGAGGAAACTGCCGTGCTCGAGGATGATCTCGGACTGCAGGTCCCTGCTGGGGTATTCCCTGTGCCTGAGCTTGAACCTCCTCCTTGCTCCCAGGCTTACCGATCCAATGACCGGTTCGGGCCCGAGCTCCTTCTCGTCGTCGCTGTGCCAGGCCACCCGGTCCTTACCGTCGCGGTAATGGTTCAGGAGTACGGAATTGAAACGGGTTCGGGCCAGCGGCTCGATGAATTTCCTGATTTCCAGTAGGGTCGGCGTCCAGGGTTTCGGATGCATCAGGATGCCCGAGTAGGCGTAGGATTTGCCTTCGTCCCCATGCCAGGCCTCGAGACGCGGTACGAGGCTCTCCTTGCCATAGAAGCTAATCTTGTTCTGTTTCCATTCGATCTCTTCGAGGAGGGATGCATAGAGCCTATCCGCCGATCTTGAGTCCAGCAGATTGGGGAAATAGCTGAGGTCCGAATCCGGTAAATCGAGAATCTGGGGAGGGGAGGCCGGAGTGGACTGGGTCATGGCGATGGAAACGGACGGCCCTCGAAAAAAAACTCCGGGGGAGGACTAGGCCTTGGTAAAAAGGGCCAAGTTTTCGGCTTCCTCCTCCAACCTTTCGCCGACCTTTTTCTCGAACTCATCAAGGGCATTCTCATCAAGCCCGAGCCGCCTCATGATGAGCCTTGAGGGCGGACGGACGATCCTGTGTCCGCTATGCCCGAAGCCAAGCTTGTGGATGGTGACGTTGGCAAGGAAGACGATATCCACGAGAAGCTGGGTCTTGGCGTCTTCGATGCCGATCCGCTTGGAGCGGTCCTCCTCGTGATGCCACCTCGTGACCGTTTCCACAAGGGTGGAAATTCCCCAGGCCCGGGCCAGGTAGCTCCCAAGCAGGTCGTGCCTGATGGACTTGGCCGAGATTTCCCACTGAAGGACGTCGACCTTTCTATCCTGGACGGATTTCATTTCCTCGGAGTAGAGAATCTGGTCGAACTTGCACTTGGCCACCTTGCCGATGTCGTGCAACAACCCGCACGTGTAGGCTTGGTCGGAGAGGTCCGAGTCGACTTTCCCAGCTAGGATGGAACTGGCGATAGCTACCCCCACGCTGTGCATCCAGAGAGCCTCCAGGCTGAATCCCTTGGGAAAACTTACCTTACCGTAGAGATCGAGGATGGTTGTATTCATGGCCACCTGCTTGACTTTTTCAAGGCCCAGGACCTGGACCGCGTCATCGATCGAGACGACCTTTCCTTCCCTTCCTTCGCGGTACCGGTGGGTGTTGGCGATCTTGAGCAACTGGGCGTAGATGGTCTGGTCCATCTTGAGCAGGTCGCGCAGGGCGTAAAGGGCGGCATCGTGGTCGGAAATGACCATCATGAGCTCGTTCATGAGCACCGGAAGGCTGGGCAAATGGCCTTTCAGGGACTCCACGATCAAGTCGTAATCAAGCTTGTTGTCTGGCGGGGTCATCTTGAAATCCTAGCGTTCTATCCTATAAAGTTAAAAATTTTTAAGTCATTGAACTTATCAACGTCCACAAAGATTTCAATTTCTCGTAAATTACGCTCACCTATTTGACCATGAATATCGCCATACTTGGAGGAGGAATAAGTGGAACGGCTTGCGCCCACAGGCTCTCCTTGCACGGTCACTCCGTGGTTTTGGTCGAAAAGGGCCGAGGAGTTGGTGGAAGAATGTCCACCCGGCGGATGGGAGGAGCCCGCATTGATCATGGGGCTCAATTCCTAACCGTTCGTGACGAGAGGATGAACGATTATCTTCTGAAATGGAAACAAACCGACGTCGTGAAGGCCTGGTACGACCGCATACCCGGTCGGGAAGACTTGGCCGTACGCACCCGTTACCGGGGAACGCTCGGAATGAACTCCCCAGTCAAGAGCCTCGCTGAGTCCCTTGCCGTTGAAAAACAATTTTTCGTCGAGAGCATCGAGCGCAAAGACCAGTGGCTCATCCGTGAAAGAGCCGGCTTGGGGCGAAACTTAAGGGCGGACCATGTCGTCGTCACCTTTCCCGTCCCGCAGGTCCTTGAACTTTTCCAAAGAAGCGGTTTTTCTCTCGACCCTCAAACCATGCAGAAGCTACGGGCAGTCCGCTACACCCGCTGCCTCGCGCTTCTCGGCTTGCTGGAAGGTCGTTCGGCCTTGGAGAATCCGGGAACTCTCACGCATCCCGTACCCGAGGTTGACTGGATATCCGACAACATGACCAAGGGTATATCCGGACAACCCGCCTGTACGATACACGCTTCAAGTTGTTACTCGGAAAAGTTTTGGGATGCCCCCGACGAGGAGAGGATACCGCTCATGATCAAGGTTGCGGAGGAAAACCTGAAGGCTCGGATCACCCAATGGAGTTCCCATCGATGGGGTTTCGCAAAGCCACTCGTCACCTTTGGAGACACTCATTTTCATTCCCTGAAAGACGGTGTTTCCCTTGCCGGCGATGGGTTTGGGGGGGAAAGAATCGAGAACGCCTTCCTCTCGGGTTGGAAGGTCGCGCAAAGCATTCTCAGTTCAGTGGGTCAAAACCTGAACCGGTAGCCAAGCTCGAAGCTTGGGGCGGTCTTGAGATCCCTTTCCATGAGGGTCGTCCCTGCTGAGTTCTTGATCTCCACCTCCCGGGCGAATTCCGTCCCAACCGCGGCAAAGACGGCATGTTTCTCGAACAGGTTCCATTGCAGGCCTAGGGAAAGCCGATAGGAGCGCAGACGTAAATCGCGCTCCCCATAGCCCGCCTCGGTGTTCCAGCGGTTGCCGGATAAGTTTCCGGCAAGGACGAGGTCGAGGGAATCGGTGAAGGAATATCGGTAGCGCAGGATGGGGCCGGCGAAGAACAAGTCGGATTTCTCGGAGGGCTCCCATTTGAAACCAATGGCGGGAAGGAAGAGGTCATCGTCGAAGCCGGTCGAGTAGACGGCACCGAAGAACCACTCGAACGTTTCGCTTTTCCTGTAGCGGGCCCCTCCCAGAAGAAGGTAGTTGAGGGTATCGCCATCGACTTGTTCGAAATCCCCCGAGAGGCTCGGGTTGAGCATGAGGATCCACTGGATTTTCTCGGATTGCTCCATGCCTAGGAAGAGGGGGAGATCGATGGATTGTAGACGATCCTCGTCGAGGGTTGCGGAATCGGAAAAATCCAAACTGGTAGACTCGTACCGGAGCCCGGCCCCGAAGGACCAAGTTTCGCTTTTGTGGTAAAAGATGGGACTCATGACGCTCCATTCACTGAGGCCGACCTCGGTCGAGAGGCCTTCGATCTTGCGGTCGGGTACCCAGGAATGGGAAATCCGGATGGCGGCCACGTCGGAAACGAAATCCTGTCCCGAAAGGAGTGCAGGAAAGAGGGAAGTGAGGAAGAGGACGGAGGCGGTGAATTTCATGGTTCTTTGTTAGGACTTCGTATCGGATTCGTCAAGGGGAGGTTGGACTTTTGCATGGATCGGGATAGGATTCTTACGTGCATAAATTAATCCAGGTTCAAACTCTTCCCGTCCCGCGCCATGACCTCTGGGTTTTTATTTCCGTCCCCCAGAACCTAGGGGAGATCACGCCCCCCGACATGACCTTCGAGTTGGTCGGTGATCCGCCCCCAAAGGCCTATGCAGGACTTTTCCTGGAATACCGGATTAAGATTCCCTTCCTTGGGCATACCCCTTGGTTGACCGAAATCAAGTATGTGGAGGAAGGCTTTTCCTTCGTAGACGAGCAGCGGGTCGGTCCCTACAAGACCTGGATTCATTCCCACCGTCTTGAGGAGGTCGATCAGGGAACGCGCATGACCGACGAAATCCGGTACGAAATACCCCTGGGACCGCTCGGCGGTTTGGCCCATTGCCTTTTTGTCCGGCGTACCTTGGAACGGATTTTCAACTACCGGAGGGAGAAACTTTCGGAAATCTTCCCATCCAATTGAATTTTCATGGTTCATCCATTCCTCAGGAACTTCATGACGCAGCGCTGGGAGGACTTGCTTCTCCTGCACTGGCCCGTTGATGCCGAGCAACTGTCGAAAACCCTTCCCGACGACCTCGAACTTGACCTGTTCGAGGGCCGTGCTTGGGCCAGTGTTGTTGGTTTCCGTCTTTCGGAACTCCGGTTTTCCCCCATCCCCTGGATTCCTTGGAATGATTTCCTCGAGGTCAACTTGAGGACCTACACCCGGGATCGCAAGGGCCGGCGTGGCGTATGGTTCCACTCCCTCGATTCCACCGACCCGGGGGCCGTGCTTGGGGCCCGGGTCCTCTATGGTCTGGCCTATTTCAATTCCCGTATTTCGATGGAAAGAAAAGGCCCTACATTGGGCTTCCGTTCGAGCAGAAGAACCCTTCGCTCAAGAACCGAGGCATCCATCAAGGCAACCATTCGACCTCGTGGAAAAGAGGGATCCCCAGCATCATCGCCTCTGGATGAATTTCTTCTCGAACGCTATCGTTTCTGGGCCCGACGCAAGTTAAGCGATTCTTCCTCCTCAGCGCTTGTAATGCATCGTCCCTACGACGCCTGCAGAGTCAAGGATGCCCACTATGAAGGGGGACTGTTCGAAGCGTGGGGAATGCGCGAACCGCATGAGAAACCCCACATTGCCCACTATTGCCCGGGTTTCCCGGTAGAGGCCTGTGCTCCGTCATGGTTGTTCGGGATGCTCGGCCAAGTGAACCAGAGATAGGTGCTGTCTTCGAACCTGTTGCATCCGAGGACGGGTACGTCCTTGATGGCCTCGGCAGAAAGTTCGTGGTTGCCGCGAAGCAAGGAGCTTTCCACGAGTTTCCAAAGAGCGAGATCATTGACTGGAGCATGAGCGTTGTTTCCGATGCCAAGGGTGAGGTTCTCAACCGTCGCATGATTTTCCGAAGATGTTTCGGCCATCGCCACGGCCAGTACTCCATCTGGGATGGCGTCCTTGAATAATTCGAGATGGAATTCGCCGTTTCCGCTTCTTTTGGCTAGAAGATTCGCCAAGCAATAAAGGTTGGAATCGTACTCCGCAAATTCAACGCATCTCTCGGTTACCGGTCCTTCGAAGAAATGTCCGCAGCGGACCTTCCCGCTGGCGGAGAAGTAGGCATGCTCTGCACCCCACCACTTGCTTCTAAGAAGACCCGCCCCATGTAACCTCAACTCCTCATCATCGGCTAACTTTGCAGGATCGAGATCGGAAAAGGAAGCCCTCATGATCTTAAGTTGATCGCGACAAAGGTAAAAAATACGACGGACGTCGGCTAATGTCGCGCTTCCATCGCCGACTCGTTCCACGAAAAAGGCAAGCGAGGGTAAGGCGGCGAGAAGAGACCTGCGGGCAGACTGAGCAGGGGCTGCTTCTCCTGGGAGAGGAAGAGCCAAGGTTTCGCTGATCCCCAGACCCAGAGGATTTGTCTGTCCTATCCAACTTTTCAGTTCCCCGAAATCCCCCTCCGCGGCGGCTGAGTTTCCGCCGACGAGAACAAACAATGCTAGGAGATCAAGGTAAATTTCTTCGAGTCGGTCCTCAACTGCGGATACGCCAATTTCAGATAACTTTGCTGATCCGCCACCGCCAGTGTACCTATTGTTCGGAGTCGTGTAATTATCGCGTAGGCGGTTTATAACTTCGCTCTCGAGAAAAGGGTTGAAATCTCTTTTGGGTTCGGAATTTTCCATGACCCTGTTCTTGAGTTCGTCGCTAAGCCTGCAAGGGGGAGCGACTAGGGAAAGGTTTGCACAGTCTTCACCTGCCTCAATGAGGAATTTACGGGCATCTTCATCGACTTCGAGGCTGGCCTCGAAGAGGATGGATTCTTCCTTGGGCAAGATACCAAGGGAATAATCAAGGGCTTGTTGTCGGAGTTTATCCAAGGCTAATTGGGAAAGTTTTTATATATATCGCGGCACGTAGTTTTTTCAAGCTCGGGGCGAAGGAGAGGGAATAAAGAAAGCATAGCGGATTTTGAAGAAAGCGTTTTCATGATCTTAAGGAAGACAGGGAGTAGCGCAGTTTTTCCACCCCGAGCCTGATCCTCGACTTCACGGTTCCGAGGGAAAGATTGAGAAGTTCGGAAATTTCAACGTGGTTCATTCCTCCAAAGTAGGATAACTCGAGGGCTTTCCTTTGATCCTCGGGTAATTCCGAAAAGGCGAGGCGGAGGTGGGCCCTTTCGTCGCTTGAGACTGCTTCCCCTGCCGCGTCTCGCTGTGTTTGGTCGCTTCTTGAACTGAGGATGTCGTCCGATTCGTTGCGGTCGACTCGTCGTTTTCTCGATCGGTAGCGGTCTATGCTTCGGTTTCGGGTCAGAACCAGGAGCCAGCTGCTGAACTTGCCTTTGTCGGGAGAGAAGGCTTCGGGCTTGCGCCAGAGATAAGAGAAGACGTCCTGGATGACCTCCTCAGCCTCCCAGCGATCACGGAGGATTTCAAGGGAAAGGGAAAACATGGCGGCGGCAAAGCCATCATAGAGTTCCCCAAGGGCCGCGGAATCGCCGTCCTTGATCCTCGTCCATATCTCGTTTTCAATCCTAGGCATTGGTAAATTTAATCGACCGGGAAGACTGCTTTCCTTTAACAAAAAAGGAACAATGCCCCTTCTTCACCGATAAAGAGATTTAAGCAACCCCAAAGGGCTCTCTCGGGAGCTCTTTTGAAAAATGATTAGGGATTATTAAGCTCCGCTCTAGCGCAACACCTTGTCGAAGGCCCTACGCATGATCCAGGCCCGCTGGAAGGAGGACTCCTCCTTCGATGCATCCCGCAGGGCAGCAGAGATGACCTTCTTGTCGTCGGAGCTTGCTCCCTTGCGCATTTCAACGATTTCCTTGCCCGCCTTGACGTAGATCGTTGCGGTTTCGGCATGGTGGCCCGAATTAAAGAGAGGCACGCCCTTGTTGATGGCTGAAACGATGATGCTTTCCATGGAGACTTTCTTGCCCGATCCTTTCTTCCCGGAATCCGGGATCAGCACGCTGTCGATGACGTGGATGATTCCGTTGGATGCCTTTACGTCGGCCTTGACGACCTTGCCGCTATTGATCCGAATGGTCTCTCCGGAAGGCTTGATGGTAAGCTTGTCTCCCTGGACCGTCTTGGCGGAATCAAGCTTTGCGGCCTTCTTCGCCTTCACCTTCCCGGCTACCACGTGGTAGGTAAGGATGGCGGTGAGCTTTTTCTTGTTCTCGGGCTTGAGGAGCGACTCGACGGTTCCCTTTGGAAGCTTGGCGAAAGCTTCGTCGGTCGGAGCGAAAACGGTGAAGGGGCCCTCTCCCTTGAGGGTGTCTACGAGCCCGGCGGCCTTGACCGCCGCGACGAGAGTCTTGAAACTACCGGCACCAACGGCTGTGTCGACGATGTCCTTCTTGGCCTGCATGGGCAGGACGACGAGGGAAAGTGAAAGCGCGAATAGGATATTTTTCATAGTGGGTAAAATTGAGGGTGAATTCGTAACGTTGGTAATACTTATAGCGTTGAAGAAGAAATTAAAGATAAATTTTGTGAAAAATTTACTATTTTTTGCACGGAATAACGGATCGATTGTCAGGAATCAGAACCGTGTGCCTTGAGATCTTCGAGGTCAACGATCTCCAGGGCGGATTGCTCGCAGGCCGCCAACTTGACCTTCGGAGCGACTCCCGCTTCCAGGGCTTCCCGCCATCGCTCGGCGCACAGACACCAGCAATCTCCCTCCCGCAGACCGGGGAAATCATACTCGGGCACGGGGGTGGAGAGGTCGTTGCCCATGGCCTGGCTGAAGGAGAGGAACTCATCCGTAATCACGCAGCAGATCACGTGTCTTCCGGCGTCGCCCGTCGCCGTTTCACAGGAACCGTTGCGGAACCAGCCCGTGTTCAGCCTTTCGCAACAGGGCTGAAGTTTTTCCCCAAGAACGTTTCTGGGGCCATCTTGTTCAATTGGCGCAATCATTCAGCTCATTCAACTTCGGAAGAGGCGAAGGACAAGCCGGAAAAGATTTATGGCGTGACCCGCGGGCTAAAAAGGCGCAGTCTATGGCCGGATGGCCGAGGCTCTTTCTGATTTTTCCGGTTGGCTCTGGGGCAACCTGCTTTTCCTTCTCCTCGGAGGAGGGGCTTTCTTCGCCTTCATTTCACGATTCGTTCCCTTTCTGCATCTCGGACATGGCCTGAGGCTCCTTTTGGGGAAGGCAAAGGAAGAAGACGCTCCCGGCGAGGTCAGCCACTTTCATGCTCTTTGCAGCGCCTTGTCGGGAACGGTCGGGATGGGGAACGTAGCGGGTGTCGCCGTGGCGATCACGCAGGGCGGTCCGGGAGCCCTCTTCTGGATGTGGGTTTGCGCCCTTCTGGGCATGGCGACCAAGTTCTATACCTGTTCGCTCGCCGTCATGTACCGGGGCAAGGATGACGATGGAGTGGAGCAGGGGGGACCCATGTACTTCATCCGTGAGGGCCTGGGCGAAAAGTGGAAGCCGTTGGCCCTCTTTTTCGCGGCCTGCGGGATGTTCGGCTGCCTGCCTCTCCTGCAGTCCAACCAGCTTACCCAAATCGTTCGTTCCATGTTTCTCGAACCGCGTGGCTGGTTTACGGGAAGCGAAGGCGCCGTGCAAGTCGGCAACGGCCTATTCGGCCTGCTTCTGGCGGTTCCGGTCGGTCTGATCGTGGTGGGTGGAATCAAGCGGATCGGTACCGTGGCCTCCCGGTTGGTTCCGGGTATGGTCCTGCTTTACGGGGGAACCTCGATGGTGATCCTTCTGCTCCATGCCGGCGCCGTTCCCGACGCCTTTTCCCTTATCCTTACCGATGCCTTCAGCGGGGAGGCGGTGGCCGGGGGAGTTCTCGGCACCGTCATCGTGACCGGCGTGCGCCGGGCCGCCTTTTCCAACGAGGCCGGCATGGGGACGGAAGCGATGGCCCATGGGGCGGCCAAGACCAGTGAACCGATCCGGGAAGGCCTGGTCGCGATGTGGGGTCCCGTCATCGACACACTCTTCATGTGTTCCCTGACCGGCCTCGTACTGCTGGTAACCGGGGTGTGGGAATCGGGCGAGGGAGACGGCGTGCTGCTTACTACCCGGGCCTTCGAGACGGCCCTGCCCGGCGTCGGGCCCTACCTTCTTCTGGCCGGCGTTCTTTGCCTGAGCTTTTCCTCCATGCTGGGTTTCTCCTACTATGTCGTGAAGTGCGGGTGCTTCCTGTTCGGCCAAGCGGCCCGTTTGCCGGTGCTTGGCTTCTACCTGCTCATGATCGTGGTCTCGGCCGTGGTCAAGATGAGCGACGTGATCAACTTTCTGGACGTTGCCTTTGGACTCATGGCCATCCCCACCATCCTGTCCTCCATTCTGCTTGCCCCCCGGGTCAACCGGGCCGCCGGGGAGTATTTTCGCAAACTCCGTAAAGGGAGGGGCCGGCCTAGACGGGCTTGATCTCCCAGCCTTTGCGATAGTCCTTGGTCAGAAGATCCGATCGGTCGCCTGCCGAAGAAGTCAGTTTCATCTTTTTCGCATCCCAGGCAAGGTGTTCCCCGAGCGAACGAATGGCCGCCGTCCCCAGAAGGACGGCCTCGGTCAACGGCCCGGCGTAGGAAAAACCGTCGCTCGGTTGCCGATTATCGACGATCCCGTCCAGCCAGCCGTGAAAATGGTCTAGGTTTTCCATTCGGTCGTAAGAGAAGTCCTTGAATTTTTCCTCCGGGTAAAGCTTGGGTGTTCCGACGTGCGGGAGCACGAGCGACCCAATTTCCCCGATGAAAATCGAACCTCCGCCCGGCAAGGCATCCCTCCGGTTGAAATGCGGACCGAGGTCACGCGGTTTCCTTCCCCCGTCGTTCCAGGTGATCGGGAGCGACTTTCCGGAAAAGGAAGTTCCCGGAAAATCATACTCCACCGTGCTTTGGGCCGGCCAGACCTCGTCGTTCATTCCGGTGTGTCTCGAGCACTTGATTTTGGACGGCGCCTGTTCTACCTTCAGGGCCGTGAACACCGGGTCCAAGACGTGACACCCGAAGTCTCCGAGGGCTCCGTTTCCAAAATCCAGCCAGTCCCGCCATCCCCAGGGATGATAAACTTTTCCCTTCACGTAGGGCCTTGCGGGAGCCACTCCCAACCAGAGGTCCCAGGCGAGTCCTTCCGGCGGAGGGGAGGGATTGATGCGCCCGATCTGTCCGGACTTTCCGTGCCCCGTCGCATTGATCCAGGAATGAACCCGGCTGACTTTGCCGATTGCTCCAGACTGCACGAGTCGCACGGCCGTCCGGTAAAACCCATGGGAATGGATTTGGTTGCCCATTCGGGTAATGACGCCCGATTTTTCCGCCTGCATACGGACCTGCCTTGCTTCCCAAACCGTATGAGTCAGGGGCTTTTGGCAAAAGACGTGTTTTTTGCGCCGCAGGGCATCGAGGGTTGCGCTGGCATGCATATGGTCGGGTATGCCGATGGTCACCGCATCGATCTTGTCTCCCTCCTTTTCAAGCATTTCTCTGAAATCCTGGTATACGGAGGCGTCCGGGTTGAGCTTCGCGGCCTTTGAGGTTCTGCTCAGGTCAACGTCGCAAAAAGCGACCGGCTTGGTCCTGGAGTGGCTTGCCATGGCATCCAGGTCGGACCACCCGCGTCCTCCGGTTCCCACCGCTGCGAGCTGGATGGCGGAATTGAGGTTTCGGCCCCGCAGAACGGCGGGTGCCCCCGCGAGAGCCATGGCGCTTGCCGATGATTGGAGAAAGATTCTTCTCTTCATTCTTCTTCGGGGTTTCGGAATCATAAACGCATTAGGGAGGACTGAGATATCCGAGTAAAGCAAGGAATTTCTCCACCGCTATCTTCGGAGCAAGGCGGAGGTTGCATCGGTCATGGGCTTGCGCTTAGGATCGGCCCATGAACAAACTATCACGCAAGGCTTTTCTTGCCTCCGGCCTTTCCGTTCCCTTTGTTTGCTCCATGTCGAAACCGGCCAAGAAGCCCCCCGCCAAGAAAGCGGCCTCGGTCAAGCTCGGCATATCCAGTTACTCCTACTGGCACTTCCGGCCCCCCAAGGTCACGATCGAGCAGGTGATCGAAAAAACCTCCGCCCTCGGGGTTCCCGGAGTCGACGTCCTGCACCGCCAGATGGACGGGGAGGATCTTCCCTACCTTCGCAAGCTCAAGCGTCACGCTTTCCTCAATGGCATCGACCTGATCTGCCTCTCCATTCATCAGGACTTCGTCTCTCCCGATCCCGACTCCCGCAAGGAGAATGTCGAGCACACCAAAAAATGCATCCGCCTCGCGCACGAGATGGGGATACCGTCCATCCGGCTCAACTCGGGTCGCTGGGGAACCGCCCGCGACTTCAATCACCTCATGGAACTGCGCGGAGAGGAACCGATCCTCCCCGGGCACACCCTCGACGAAGGTTTCGAGTGGTGCATTGATTCCATCGAGCAATGCCTGCCCGAGGCCGAGAAGCATGGCGTCCACCTGGCTCTCGAGAATCATTGGGGGCTGACCCGCACGCCAGAGGGCCTTTTGCGCATCGCCAAGGCCATCGAGTCTCCCTGGCTGGGCGTTCTCATGGATACCGGCAACTTCATGGAGAATCCCTACGACAAACTCGAGAAAATCGCCCCTTTCACCACCTTCGTACAGGCCAAGACTTATTTCGGTGGCGGGGAGTGGTATACCCTCGACCTCGATTACCCGCGCATCGCCAAGATCTTGTCCGAGGTTGGGTACAACGGGTACGTTTCGATCGAGTTCGAAGGGAAGGCTCCGGCGGAAAAAGGGGTTGCCCGGAGCGTTGATCTTCTCCGTAAGGCCTTTGGCTGAAATCGGCTCTATTCCCCGTAGGGGATCCAGACGTTCTTGACCTCCGTAGCCTGGCGTAGAAACTCGCGGCCCTCGCCTTGTCCCGGATCGAACCAGTCCCGCTCCAGGCCGTGGTTGACCCAGACGCGCTTGAGGTTGGTGGCGGAAGCCTTCTCCACCTCCGCGGTCAAGCCGCCCGAGCCGAAATACCAGACCGCGTCCAGGTCCATGTGCCCGGCGAGGACTCCAGTCACCTCGCCGTGCGCGGCGGTAACCAGGTTGACCACGCCCGCCGGGAGGTCCGAGGTCTCGAAAACCTGGTAGAGGTCGGTGGCGGAAAGAGGGTAGGGCTCGGAGGGAATGGCGACCACGGTATTGCCCATTGCGAGAGCGGGAGCGAGGAGCGATACCAGGCCCAGCAGGGGGGATTCGTCCGGGCAGATGATCCCGATCGCTCCGACGGACTCGTTCATGGCGAGGGCAACCCCCCGGATGGGCGCCCCGTGGGCGGCTCCGTCGTACTTGTCGGCCCAGGCCGCATAGGTAAAGAGACGGTCGATGGAAAGGTCGACTTCCCGCTGGGCGGATTTCTTGGCTTGTCCCGTCATGGAAGAGAGACGCTGGGCGAATTCATCCTTCCGGATGGAAAGGTTTTCCCCCAGGTAGTAGAGGATCTGGGCCCGCAGGTGGGCCGTCGAGCGGCTCCATGAGCGGGCCGCGTTGGCCGCCTCTACGGCGTTGCGGACGTCCTTGCGGTTGCCTTTGCCGACCAACCCGAGCTGCTTTCCGCCATGGGAGAACACGGGGGTCGAGTAACCGCTGTCGGGCCGTGCCTGTTTGCCCGCCACGAACATCTTGGGCGTCCGGTCGATGCCCGCCTCGGCAGGCTCGCTTTCCCCCTGGCGGGGAAGAACCCGATCCAGTTGCTCGAGGGACTGGTGGTCGGGCCGAACATAGGCATGGAGGCCTTCCCATCCTCCCTCCCGGCCAAACCCGCTCTCCCGCCGGCCACCGAACCCGGCGGAGGCATCGAACTGGTTGGTCGAGTTGATCCAGGCCACGCCGCAGATGATCTTGGGGGCGAGGTCGAGGGCCAGGTTGACGTTCTCGGTCCAGATGGAGGCGGCCAGCCCGTAGCGCGTGTTGTTGGCCAGGGCGACGGCCTCCGCAGGAGTGCGAAAGGTGCTTCCCACGAGGACGGGACCGAAGATTTCCTCCTGCATCAGGCGACAGGCGGGGTCCACCTCCGTTATGAGGGTGGGGGGATAGAAGCATCCGCCCTTGGGCAGCTTGCATTTTCCGACGTGGCGCTCTCCCCCTTCCTTGAGGCCCTCCTCGACCAAGCTGGTGATCGATTCCAGTTGCCGGGGGTCGACGATGGCCCCGAGATCAATCGATTTGTCCAGGGGGTCGCCCACCCGCAGTTTGTCCATGCGGGCCTTGAGCTTGGCGTGAAACGAATCCGCCACGCCCTCCTGCACGAAAAGACGGGATCCGGCGCAACAGACCTGTCCCTGGTTGAACCAGATTGCGTCGACCAGTCCTTCCACCGCACTGTCGAGATCGGCGTCGTCGAAGACGATATAGGGGGACTTCCCTCCGAGCTCGAGGGTGAGTTCCTTGCCGTGTCCGGCAATGGCTTCGCGGATTTTCCGCCCCACCTCGGTCGAGCCGGTAAAGGCGACCTTGTCGATGCCCGGATGGGTTACGATCATCTCACCCACTCGACCGTCTCCCGTCAGGATGTTGACGACTCCCTTGGGCAAGCCGGCCTCCTCGCAGATCTCCGCAAAGAGAAGGGCCGTCAGCGAAGTGTACTCGGCTGGCTTGAGCACCACCGTGTTGCCCATTGCGATGGCGGGGGCTATCTTCCATGCCAGCATGAGGAGAGGGAAGTTCCAGGGAATGACCTGTCCCGCCACCCCGTGGGCCCGGTAGCCGGGCATCTCCTTCTCCATCAACTGGGCGGCCCCGGCGTGATAATAGAAATGCCGGGCAACGAGCGGAACGTCGACGTCCCGGCTTTCCCGGATGGGCTTGCCGTTGTCGAGGCTCTCGAGGACGGCGAAGAGCCGGGAGTGTTTCTGCACCAGTCGGGCCAGGGCGTAGAGGTACTTGGCCCGCTGGGGTCCGCCCATGCTTTTCCACTCGGGTTGAGCCAGGTGGGCGGCCTCTACGGCCCGGTCGACGTCCTTGCGGCTGGCTTGGCAGACGGATGCCAGGACCTTGCCATTGGCCGGGTTGCGGGTCGGAAAGGATTTCCTTCTCGCGGGCTTGGCCGATTTCCCGTCGATGAAGAGACCGAAGTCGCCCTTTCGCCCGGCGATCCAGTCGAGAGCGGCCTGTGGGCTCTCGGGGGCTTCGCCGTACTCCATCGTATCCAAGATTTCCTTTACTTTCATATCTCTTATCCCATGGCGTGTCGGTGAGCGGCCGAGTAGTGGCCGGTCACGAAATGTTCAAGTTGTCGCTCGATGTCCCCCAGCAGGCTGGAGGCTCCGAAGCGGAAGAGGTCGGGTTGGAGCCAGCGGTTGCCGAGCTCCTCCTTCATGAGGGCCAGATAGGTGAGGGAGTCCTTGGCCTTGGAGATTCCGCCCGCGGGTTTGTAGCCGACCCGGAAACCCGTCTTCTCATGGTACTCCCGGATCTGGCGGATCATGGTCAGGCTCACGGGCAGGGTGGCGTTGACGCTTTCCTTTCCGGTGGAAGTCTTGATGAAGTCGGCCCCGGCCATCATGCAGATGAGGGAGGCCCGGGCGACGTTCCTGAGGGTGCCCAGTTCGCCCGTTGCGAGGATGGCCTTGACGTGGGCCTTTCCACAGGCTTCGCGGAAGGCCTTCATCTCGTCGTAGAGGGCCTGCCAGTCTTGGGAGAGCACGTGGCGCCGGGAGATGACGATATCGATCTCCCTGGCTCCCGCCCGCACCGATTCCCCGATCTCGGCGAGGCGCAGCGAGTAGGGGGACAGTCCTGCGGGGAACCCGGTCGAGACCGCGGCTACCGGGATATCGCTCCCTTTCAGGGCCTCGACCGCGGCAGGGACCATCTCATGATAGACGCAAATGGCGCCCGTGGTTACCGAACCCGCCTCGAAACCGAGGGCCTCGAGGATATCCGAACGAACGGGGAAGCGGGCTTTCCGGCAAAGCCTCCGCACGCGGTCGCCGGTGTCGTCCCCGGAGAGCGTGGTTAAGTCGATGCAGGTGATGGCCTTGACCAACCAGGCCGCTTGGTTGGCCTTCTTGATCGATCGCCTCCCTGGCAGGGCCTTGCACCGGCGCTCGATGGCCGAGGTGTTGGCCTGGACCGAGAGGGCCCAGTCGAGATCCAGTTCGGTGCCCTCGTTCCTGCGGTGTTCGTGGTTGTCGTTCTTGGCGCTCATGCTTGAAAAGGCAAGGCTGACGATCTTTGGGATTGGAACTCCTTGTGGCAAGGGTCGAGTTTCGGACGGGTTGGGTCCCGTTTGCCCCTTTCTTCTTTTCAAGCGCCTCCTTTCAAGACAGATTATTCCCATGTCTCTTTTCGAACAAGCCCGCCAGGTGCGGGAGAACGCCCATGCCCCTTATTCCGGTTTCAAGGTCGGGGCGGCCCTCAGGTCTTCCTCCGGGAAGGTCTATCTTGGTTGCAACGTCGAGAACGCGGCCTACCCCGAGGGCACTTGCGCCGAGGCAGGAGCCATCGCCGCCATGGTAGCGGCGGGGGAGACGGAACTGGCCGAAATCTGTATTGTCGCGGAAGCTTCCGAGCCGGTTTCCCCCTGTGGAGGATGCCGGCAGAAGATCGCCGAGTTCGCGCCGCCCGAGGCACCCGTGCTCCTCTCCAAACCGGATGGGGAAACGGTCCGCAGGACGGTGGGCGAGTTGCTTCCCGACACTTTTACCTCCTCCCACCTGTATCAGTAATGGACGCTCCCGCCATCTTGGCAAAGGTTCGGGACGGCCTGCCTCTCGAGGGGGAGGAAATCGTTTTTTTCGCACGAGGCCTGGCCGACGGGCAGGTTACCGATGCCCAGGCCGCAGCCTTCGCCATGGCCGTCAGGTTGAACGGATTGACCGAGCGAGAGCGGGTCGACCTGACCCTCGCCATGCGAGATACCGGCAAGGTTCTGCAGTGGGATCTGCCCGGTCCGGTCCTCGACAAGCATTCCACCGGTGGGGTGGGGGACAACGTCTCTCTCGCTCTCGCTCCCGCCCTCGCGGCCTGCGGGGCCTTCGTCCCCATGGTTTCCGGACGGGGCCTCGGACATACGGGGGGAACCCTTGACAAACTGGAAGCCATACCCGGCTACCGGACGGCCTTGTCCGGGGAGGATTTTGCCCAGGTCGTGAGCTCGGCCGGTTGCGCCATCATCGGGGCGGGCGAGGGAATCGCCCCGGCCGACAAGAGGCTTTACGCCATCCGCGACGTCACCGGTACCGTCGAGAGCATCGATCTGATCACCGCTTCCATCCTTTCCAAGAAACTGGCCGCAGGCCTCGAGGGGTTGGTGCTCGACGTCAAACTGGGCAACGGGGCTTTCCTCGCCGACCCGCAACAAGCCGAAGCCCTTGCCCGTAGCTTGGTGGACGGCGCAAACGGGGCGGGTTGCAGGACTTCCGCCCTCCTCACCGACATGAACGAACCCCTCGCCTCGGCAGCCGGCAATTCGCTTGAGACAAGGAATGCGATCGAGCTTCTTGCCGGGACCGCGGACGACCAAAGACTCCGCGGGGTGACCCTTGCCCTCGGCGGCGTCCTGCTTGAGCTCGGCGGACTGGCCGGGAGCGCCCGGGAGGGTGAGGAAAAGCTTGCCCGGGCTCTTGAGGACGGAAGCGCCGCGGAGCGTTTTGGCCGCATGGTTCGCGAACTCGGTGGTCCGGGCGATCTGCTGGATAGGCCCGGGAACCACTTGTCCGAAGCCCCCTTCGTCTGCGACCTGCCCGCTGGTTCGGCTGGTTTCGTTTCCTCCATTGACGTGCGGGCCCTCGGGCACGCGGTGGTAGCTCTGGGAGGAGGCCGACTCCGACAGGACGATGAACTCGATCTTTCCGTAGGTCTCGACCGCATTGCCCGGGTAGGCCTGGCCGTCGAGCCCGATACCCCTCTTCTGCGCATTCATGCCTCCGGCCGGGAATCCGCCGACCGGGTGGCGGAGGGCCTGAGGACTGCCTTCGTCCTTTCCGCCGAAGCTCCTCCTCCATCCTTGCTCGTCGGCTCAAGAATCGATTCAACCAGCTAATCATCCACCATGAAGGAACACCTTACCGTCATCGATCACCCTCTCGTCCAGCACAAGCTGACCCTCATGCGCCGCAAGGAGACCCCCAGCGCAACCTTCCGTCAGCTTCTGCGGGAAATCTCCCTGCTCCTGACCTACGAGGTCACGCGTGATCTTACGCTGACCACCCTCGACGTCGATACTCCCCTCTGCGGCATGCGGGCCCCCATTCTCGACGGCAAGAAGCTGGCCCTCATCTCAATCCTTCGGGCGGGCAACGGTCTGCTCGACGGCATCCTCGAAGTCATCCCTTCGGCCCGGGTCGGCTTCGTCGGTCTCTACCGTGACGAGGAAACCCTCGAGCCGGTCGAGTACTACTGCAAGGTTCCGCCCGAGCTAGACCAGCGCCTCGTCATCGCGGTCGACCCGATGCTGGCGACGGGCAATTCCTCCGTTGCGGCCATCGACCGGCTTAAGGAGGCGGGCGCCACCGACCTCCGTATGCTGTGTCTTTTGGCCGCCCCGGAGGGCGTGGCCCGCATGAAGGAAGCCCATCCGGACGTTCCCGTATTTACGGCCGCCCTCGACGAGAAACTGAACGAGAACGGGTATATCGTCCCGGGTCTTGGTGATGCCGGGGACCGTATGTTCGGTACCCAATAGTCCCTTGTTTTCATGCAAAGCGATCCCGGCAACCAAGACGTGGACGTCGCGCTCATCGGGAGCGGGGTCATGTCCGCTAACCTCGGGGCCTTGCTGAAGAGCCTCGACCCGGGTCTCCGGATCGACCTTTTCGAGGTCACTGGCGAGTTGGCCCGGGAGAGTTCCAACGGCTGGAACAATGCAGGAACCGGGCACGCTGGGATCTGCGAGCTTAGCTATACCCCCGACCGGGGTGAGGACGGGCGGGTCAAGGTTGCCAAGGCGATCGAGATTTTCGAGCAGTTCGAGAAGACCAAGCAGTTCTGGGCTCACGCCGTGCGCGAGGGAATGATCGACCAACCGGGCGACTTCATCAATCCGGTCCCACACGTAAGCTTCGTCTACGGCCGGGAGCAGGTCGACTTTCTCAAGTCGAGGCACGAGGGCATGACGGCCCACCCCTTCTTTGCCGATATGGAATACACCGAGGACCGGGAGGTCATCCGTCAATGGGCTCCCTTGCTTGTCGACGGGCGGGAGGATATGCCGGTGGCCGCCACCAGGATGAAGGCCGGAACGGACGTGGATTTTGGGGAACTTTCCCGCAAGCTCATCCACTGGCTCGGTCGGCAGGACGGTTGCTCCTTCCACCTCGGTCATCGGGTGACCGACCTCAACCGTTGTCCCGATGGCTGGGAATTGACGGTGCGCGACCTCGAGGGCGGGCGTACCCTGAAGAGAAAGGCATCCTTCGTATTCATCGGCGCCGGCGGGGGATCCCTCCCCCTTCTCCAGAAGGCCGGGGTGCCCGAGATCCGGGGCTACGGGGGGTTTCCCATCGGGGGCCAATGGCTGGTCTGCGAGAAACCCGAGATCGTGGCGCGACACGAGGCCAAGGTCTACGGGTTGTCCCCCGGGGCCGCTCCCACCATGGCCGTCCCCCACCTAGACAGCCGTTTCCTGGAGGGCAGGAAGGCCCTCCTTTTCGGCCCTTATGCCGCCTGGACGACCAAGTTTCTTCACCGGGGCGGCAGTTTCTGGGACCTGCCCTCCTCGATCAAACCCCACAATTGGCTTACCCTGCTGAAGGTGGGAATCGGCAACCTGCCGCTTGTCGGCTACCTCGTCCAGCAGGGTCTGCAAAGCATGAACACCCGCCTCGAGGAGTTGCGCAACTTCTACCCGGATGCCAAGGCCGGAGACTGGAAGCTGATCGATGCGGGAATACGCGTCCAGGCCATCAAGAAGGAGGATGGCGACGCTGGTATCGTTCATTTCGGGACCGAGGTGGTGACCTCATCCGATAAAAGCGTATCGGCTCTTCTAGGGGCCTCGCCGGGAGCTTCGGTTTGCGTCGACATCGTTCTCGAGGTGGCGGAGAAATGCTTTCCGGAACTTCTTGGGGGGAAGATAGCCCGCGAAAAGCTCGAGGCCATGATCCCTACTCATGGTATCGATCTCGTCTCAATGACCGATCCCGGGGAGATTGAGCAATACCGGAAATGGAGCCGCAGCGCCGAGGAAGCCCTCGGCTTGTCGGAAGGATGATTTTCTCTCGCCCCTTTCGTCCAAGCGCTGCACACTGAAGATCGCAACCCTCTAGAACAAGACTTATGAAGAGACTGCTCCTCACCCTCCTCTCCTTTTGCATACTTCTGCCCCTGCCCGGGCCAGCGACCCTCGACGGGGCCCCCAAGCAGGGGGGCAATGCCAACAGTAAGAAGAAAACGCCTGCCCAGAAGAAAAGGGAGGAAGAACAAAGAAAAAAGGCCCGCGAACGGGCCGAGGCCGAACGCAAGCGCCGGGCCCAGGAGGAGATGAAAAGGAAGCAGGCCATCGAGGCCGCCCGCAAGAAGCGGCTGCTCGACCGGGTGGAGGAGGCCAAGTCGGAGGTTCGCAAATGCGCCGGGGAAGCCAAGGAACTCGGAGGGCGCTACCAGAAGATGCTCGACGGTCGCGACTTGATCGCCCGTTCCATCACCCGCATCCTGCTCAAACCGGCGAAGGGCAACCTGGCTCGGACCAAGGGCAAACTGCTCAAACTGGAGGAACAGTTCGAGGCCAAGGCCAAGGATTTTCAGGGGGCCTCCATCTCCCTCGGGTTGGTCAAGAATTCCGAGAAGAAGACCCATTCCAAAGGCGGGGACGCCGAGACCTGGGAAAAGACTCTCCTCGACTTGAAGAGAGAGCTAAGCTCCGCCAATGCCACCATCAAGAGCGGCGAAAGTTCCAACAAGAGCTACGGTCGTATGATCCTGACCATGGTAGGGGATTACGTCCGGGCAGGGGTCGATTTCTCGGAGAGCGACAAGGCTCTGATCAAAAAGCTCGCGACCCTCTAGCCTACTCGTAGGACCACTTCATGATCCAAGGGTCGTGGAACTTGCGCTGGGCCGCCTTGAGCTTCTCCTTGTAGCGCTTGAGGGTATCCGCATGCTTGGCGTCGTAGGCTAGATTCTTGGTTTCGTGAGGATCCTCGTCGATCCTGAAAAGCTCGAATTCCTTCCGGTGGATGTACTCGCGGACGGTTTTTTGACCATAGGGCGCGCTCAGTGACTTACGGTACTGGGCCTGGAAACTGCTGGCTGCCCAAAGGTCGGAGGCGAAAGGATAGGGCAGGGGATGGGCAATGTTCCAGATCAGCTTGTACTCGCCGTCGCGGACTACCCGCATGGGGTAGTACATCTGGATCTCGTGGAAGGTATGGGAGGCGAAGACGGATTCCCAGTGGGACTCCGCCGGCTTGCCCAGGATGGAGACCCATGACTTCCCGTGGTAGGCGGAGAGCTTGCTGGTCTGGCCACGGTTTTCCTTGGCCGCGTAGGG
>Ga0160422_10000386_pt1 | contig 26530 bp, 33 predicted proteins | sample Fk160mmetaG_FD_108192 | JGI IMG/M metagenome (GOLD analysis project Ga0160422, IMG submission 108192) | Marine microbial communities from the Central Pacific Ocean - Fk160115 60m metaG | ecosystem: Environmental > Aquatic > Marine > Oceanic > Photic zone | place: The Central Pacific Ocean...
AGCTTTGGCCACCTCACCTTTTCCCGTACCTGTCTCGCCTCGGATCAAAACACTCGTTTTTGACTGCGCTACCTGCTCTACCTGACGATAAATTCTCTGCCAAGCCGAAGAGCGGCGTGCAATACCACCAAATCGATAGCGTTCGTCTAAACGACGCTGAAGATTGGACACTTCCCCCACGAGCTGCTGATAAGAGAGTCCTCGCTCTAAAACAGCTTTTATCTTTGCAAAATTGAGCGGCATCAGCTGAAAATCATAGGCCCCTTCGCGCATAGCTTCTATACCCAGCTCAATCTCTTCCGGTGTCGCTATGGCGATCGCACATATAGACGCATTACGCTCACGCGCCACTTTTTGCAGGCGCAGTCCATCAATCCGAGTCTGCTTTAGTGGATAAATAAGCGCGTTTACAACCTCGGTATCTAAGATATCATACGCGCTTTGTCCCTCGTGTACCCAGAGGACATCTGCCTCATCTTCCTCGAGAGAAACTACGAGTTCTTTCGCAGATTTAGACTCTGGCAGTACTACTAAAATGCGCGGACGCGGAACCGATATCTCACTCACGAACCGTCTTCTCCCCTTAAGCTGCTGCGCGGCGTATTTCCTTGCCTTCTATACAGGCGGCAAAAACCTCGTCCAATTCACCCACTAGCACAATGTCCATTTTCCGTCGAACTTTGGACGGAATTTCTTCTAGATCGCGCTCGTTTGCTCGCGGTAGTATAACTCTTTTTAGGCCCGAGCGATGTGCAGCCAACACTTTTTCTTTGATCCCCCCAACAGGTAGCACCCGCCCACGCAGCGTTATTTCCCCGGTCATTGCCACATCATCACGTACGCAGCGCCTAGTGAACAGAGACAGCAGAGCCGTCGTAACCGCAACACCAGCAGACGGACCATCTTTAGGGATAGCCCCCGCCGGAAGGTGAATGTGGATATCGTGCGTATCAAAGAAATCGTCTTCTATTTTCCACTTTGCAGCGTGGGTTCGAATATAAGACAGTGCTATTTGGGCAGACTCCCGCATGACATCACCAAGCTGTCCCGTCAGCGTTAACTCCTTTCCACCTCTCATTCGCGTTGCTTCGACATACATAACCTCTCCGCCTACTGGAGTCCAAGCTAACCCGGCAACTAGACCCGGCATTCCTAGCTCTTCTGTAGCAGACTCCCGAACCACAACGGATCCAAGGTAGCGGACTAGGCTTTCTTCAGTTACGTTAAAGGGGCCCCGCTGTCCCCTAACTACTTCACGCGCTATTTTTCTACAAAGACGGCCCACCTCACGGTTTAAATTACGCACGCCTGCCTCTTGAGTATATCCGCGAATAAGCTGACGAATTACCGGTTCCTCTACCGACACCTTTCGACGGGCCAAACCGTGCTCACGCAGTTGTCTGCGTATAATGTGATTTTGCACAATATGCACTTTTTCGTCTTCCGTATAGCCAAAGAGTTGAATTACTTCCAATCGGTCGCGGAGAGCAGGTGGAATAGTATCAAGCTGATTCGCTGTCGCCACGAAGGTCACATCGGAAAGGTCGAAGGGAACATCTAAATAATGATCTCTAAAACAGTCATTTTGTTCGGGATCGAGCACCTCGAGCAAGGCGGCCGCGGGATCGCCACGAAAGTCTGAACCTATCTTGTCCAGTTCGTCCAGCATAAATACCGGATTTTTTGTACCAACTTTTCGCAACGATTGGATTATACGCCCGGGTAGAGCTCCAATATAGGTCCGTCGATGACCGCGTATTTCGGATTCATCGCGGACTCCACCAAGAGAAAAGTGGACAAACTTACGCCCCATAGCTCGTGCAATGGATCGGCCCAACGACGTCTTTCCCACGCCAGGTGGACCAACAAAACAAAAAATCGGGCTTTTTGAAGACTTCTTCAGAGTGCGCACTGAAAGGAACTCAAGCACCCGTTCCTTCACTCTTTCTAATCCTTCGTGATCGGCATCCAACACGTGCCGACTTCGTTCCAAATCGACCCGCTCAATAGACTTCTTGTACCAGGGCATATCCAGAAGATATTCTAGATACGTGCGAGCCACTGAGTATTCTGCCGCGCTCTCAGTCATATGGGATAGGCGATCAAACTCTCTCTGTGCTTCGAGACGCACTTCGTCAGGCAGTTTAGCTCTCTTTAGTCTATTTCGTAGACGGCCTAAGTCCTCATCCCCATCACCCAGTTCTTGCTGTATCACTCGCATCTGTTCACGCAAATAACTTTCGCGCTGGGCTTGTCCCATCTCTTCTTCAATTTGTCCTTGAATTTGGTTACTCATCTCTAAAATCGACAGTTCTCGATTAAGCAACCAGGTGAGGCGCCTAAGACGCGCAACGACTGACTTCTGAGCCAGAAGTTCCTGTTTCTTAGAAAGAGAGATATCTAATCCAGAAGCTATAAAATCCGCCAGATGGCCTGGATCCTTCTCTAGGTTGATAGCCCTAACCTGCAATTCTTCGCTTAGTTTTGGTATGAGCCCCACCATCTTTTGAAATTGCTGTGATAGATTGTAAGCAAGAGCCTGCTCTTCTCGACTATCCACCAACTCATCATCTACGGATGTTCCCCGAGCTATTATATAGGGATCTTCTTGTATTAACTCGTCCATGTGAACGCGCTGAAGACCCCGCAAAACAAGCTGCATATTGCCATCAGGTAACTTAAATGCCCTCTCAATCTCGACCACAATGCCCATCTCGTGCAAGCATCCCCAGTCAGGGTTTTCTTCGCCCACATCAGTCTGTAGAACTGCAAATAGACGCTTTTTTCCAGCAAGTACATCTGCCACCAAGTTAAGCGAACTTTTACGCCCAATTAGAACTTGAGACGGCACACCGGGAAAGATAACCACATTGCGCAACGGCAATACGGGAAGTTGATACGAGCTCTTATCTGTAACCTGCGACTTCGTTTTATTCATTCAAAAAACCTGATTAAATTGTTAATCTCTCCTCCGTGGCCAATATTAGGCAATATCTGTGCCTGTATGTTTTTCAATAAAAAACTGACAAAATGGCAAATTACAAATGACATTATTGTAATACATGTCATTAAGGCTAGGAGTGTGATGCTTACATATGAAATGGAGCTTATCTTGGTCTGCTTGCTATTGTAAGTGTTTACTCATATTATAAAGTCTATAGATTTGTAAATTCAAAAAATAACTGCCTATTATCCATACACAGATGGGCACAACGAAGCCGGCTTTTCAATGTTTGCTTTTCTCACCGGTCGAAAAAAGCGGGGAGCGACCTTTAAGCCACAGCAGGAAGTAGACAAGCTAGTGGAACTAAGTCCTCCCTCTGCTTTGCTCTTTTTGTCAGATGATGAGAGTAACGATCAGAGCGAACCACTCGGTAAAGTATTTTTCCTCCGCAAAGAGAAAAAGCTCTATACACAGCGCAACCATCTCTATATGACGAAGCCCAACAATCTGAAGGTTTCCAAGGATCAGAACCTGACATTCAAACACGTATCGCTGCGGTTCATGAATAAACGTGTTCCCTATCGCTTGGATTGCGAGATTGTGGGACGCTTTCGACTTCTCCCAGAAGTCGTTGAGACGTTAGACTTTAACGCAAAATCTGCCTATAAACTTGTACCAACAAGCACGCTAAAAAAACAAGATCAACGACAGTTTTTTCGCTATACGCTAAAGAACTACGGTGATTCCCGCATTCCCTTAACTACACATATAGGCTTTGATCTATACATTCGCAAAACAGATCAATCATTTCCCAAGCATAGTACACTACCAGTCATCCTAAAAGATATTGTTCCTATTGATTTCAAAAAAAATGAGGGGAACCAGCAATTCGCAACGCATGACGCCATCAACGCGTTTCGCGGCATCATGCTAAAAAAACAGCCACACGATCGTAAAATAGCTGCAAGTAAGATAGATAAAGACGAATCAAATAGTCTTATGAAGCGCAAAGACGAAGAACTGTTGTTAGGTGACCTCAACCTACTCGGCATGGAGATGGAGTCATTGCGCGATGTATTGTATCTGAAAAAATCGGCAAAAGCTCAGCTAAAGAAAGGCAAGGAAAGTCCCTTTGGTATGAAACCAGGGGAAAAAGTTATTACTAATTTTAAACACAGCAACGAGTATTACCAAATGCTTGTAGAAGTAATGGAAGCACGGACGCAGAACGAGACCGTGCGGCCAGTAGAGTTACCAAGAAAAGAAACTGGCCTGAAGGCAAACTTGATCGATTATAGCGTTGGCGGTGCGCTGATTGAAAGTAGTCCAGAATTCCTTCAATTCGTACTCGGAGATCAATGCCCGAGCAACGCCGATTCAGAAATCGAATATGAAGGAGAATATTGGGAAAACGCTTTCAGACAATTAGAGTTACCAATAATTCACCTCACCTTCTATCCGAAGATTCATTTTCCAGATGCCTTACAGCGCTTTAAGCCTGAGTTGCCCTTCAAAGTCCGCGTTCTAGCACAGATTGTCCGAACCCACATACATCAAGTTGGCGAGCGTAAGGTATTACAACACGGTTTACAGTTCTGTTACGAACCGCAGGGCATCCCGCTTTACAAAGACGATGGAGTTGACTGGCGCTATAGTCGTTATGTACGTGACAACGAGCACTTTAAAAAAGCCCATAGTCGGCTCAGTCAACTGTACGGTTATCTGGAAAATCAAAGCATCACTAGAAGAACAACTGATCAAAAGAAACCTAAAAAGCGCACGTAATTTGACGCGCGCTTTTTCAACGGTCGAAACTCGTCGCCACTTAGCTTCCCGAATTCTTTCCGCTCATTTGCGAGTCGGCTTTTATCTAAAAAAATTTTCGTATCTCGTCACATTGAATGATGACTTCGCCATACATTTGAAACGACATTGACTCGGTGTTTCTCAGTCAATCCTTTTCATCTCACAAACGACTTCACAGTGAGGCGTCTGAGGAAACATGTCAACGGGCTGCACTCGGCCTATGCCATAGCCATAATCCTTCAAGACATACGCATTTTCAGCTAGCGTCTGTGGATTACATGATACATATAGGATGCGGGGCGACTGCATTTCTCCTAGTGCTGAAAGCACATTCTTATGAAGACCTGGCCGAGGCGGATCAACGACGACCAAGTTAAAATATCTGTCTCGGATTAAAACGAGTTCTTCCTCAGCTTTTCCAACAATGAACGAACAGTTCTCAATTCCATTCCGCTCTGCGTTTAACTGAGCATCTACGACGGCTTCTTCAACTATTTCTATCCCCAAGACATACTCAGCACGATCAGCCAAGTGCAAACTTATGGACCCGGTACCACAGTATAGATCTAACGTCTTCCCTATTCCTTCTCCAGCCCAATCAGCAATTAAACTATACAAGCTTTCCGCCTGAAGTGAATTGGTCTGAAAAAATGACTGAGGAGAAATATCAAAACGAATAGATCCACATGATTCCTCTATCGCCCCTTCACCCCAGAAGACAAACTCTTTTTCCCCTTTAGCAACCTGCGCCTTTCCTGTATGCAGGGTAATTATTAAAGAATCTATTTCTGAAATTTCTTGCCTTAGGCGATTTGCCAGTATTTCAACTCCCTCCTCCGGATAATTTGAAACGACCAGATTAACCAGCACTTGATTACTTTCCTTGGCTTCTCGTATTACTAGAAACCGAAGTAGGCCACTGTGAGTTTTTAGATTATACGCACTCAGATCCAGTTCATTGGCTATTCTCCGTACATTATGCACAATCTTATTTGATAGTGGGGATTGTAAGTGACACGATTCAACATCAAAAATTCGATTGAACTTGCCTCTCATATGTAGACCCAGTTGTATATTTCCATCGCGATCACAACCAAACGAGTACTCCATTTTATTACGGTAGAAGAAAGGAGCGTGACTCGGAATTGTTGGTCTTACTTCAACGTCATGGAAACCGTATTTTTGTAGCGCATTCCGAACCATGCGCCCCTTTAACAACAGTTGGTCTTCATACGATAAATCCTGCCAGCGACATCCACCACATAGACCAAAATGAGTACACTGAGCTTCTTTGCGTGGCATTCCGTGGTCGATATAGTCCGTGATTTCAACATCAACTCGCCCTCGTCTTTTTTTTATAACCCTGCCTTTAATCTTATCACCGGGAACAGCTCGACGGACAATAATATCTCGCTCATCAACTATACCACGCCCATCTCCTCTATGATCTAAATCAATAATGTCAACTTCTATTTCATCACCGCGTTTCATCGCCCAATTCTCACCATATGACTATAAACAAAATAAACGGGGCGAGAATCACTCTCGCCCCGTTCGTACCTAATATAAAATGTAGATCTGAATTATTCTTCTGTAGCACCTTCCGCTGCGACCGTTTCTTCTTCAGTAGACGTAACCGCCACCCCTGGCCGATCCACTAACTCGATGATACTCATAAATGTACCATCACCGCGACGTGGACCCAACTTAACGATTCGAGTATATCCCCCACTGCGACTTTTATAACGGGGTCCTAATTCATCAAAAAGCTTAGAGACAACCTGTTTGTCCGCAACGAACCGTAGCACCTGACGGCGCGCGTGCAGGTCACCCCGCTTGGCAAAGGTGATCATACGCTCTGCCGAGCGGCGATGCTCTTTAGCACGCGTGTGCGTTGTCGTAATTTTTTCCTCAGACAAAAGCGACGTAACCATGTTGGACATCATAGCTTTTCTATGAGAAGGGTTACGACCGAGCTTTGCTATTTTCTTTCCATGTCTCATCTTTTATCTCTCAACTTACGCTTAAAATTCCTCAGACAGCGGACTAACGGCATCTTCGTCAATTTCTACGTTCTCGTACGGTGACAGGTCCATACCCCAATTTAGTTTGAGAGTATCAAGTATCTCACCCAATTCATTGAGAGATTTCCGACCGAAATTACGGTACTTCAGCATCTCGGCCTCACTCCGCCCCACTAGTTCGCGCAGGTGTGTTATACCTGCAGCACGTAAACAGTTTGCCGAGCGCACAGAAAGTTCTAGCTCCTCAACGGGCATGGCTAGTAGTCGAGCAACACGCTTCGTCTCTTCGTCTACTTCCATCTCCTCAACTTCTTCAGTGTCTTCCTCGAAGTTGATTAAGAGACTCAAATGTTCCATCATAATCTTAGCAGCTTGTGCCAACGCATCTTCGGGATTAACCGAACCATCAGTCCATACTTCTAAGCTAAGACGGTCGTAATCTGTGCGACGACCAACTCGTGCATTTTCCGTATCATATTTCACGTTAGTCACAGGAGAAAAGGAACTGTCGATGGGCACCGAACCAATAGGCTGATCGGGAACTTTGTTTTCTTCGGCAAAGCTGTAACCACGCCCTTGACCCACGGTCAGTTCCATTGTCAGTGTAGCACCTTCATCCAGCGTTGCGATGTGAAGTTCAGGGTTCAATATCTGAACATTCGGGTCGACCGCCAAATCACCAGCAGTCAGCACACCAGCCCCCGTCTTTTCTACCTTGAGCACCCGATCTTCGTTACCGACGTATCTCAACGCGACTTCTTTAAGGTTGAGAACGATTTCTGGAACGTCTTCTCGCACGCCTTCAACAACTGAAAACTCGTGCTGAACACCTTGAACATTGACTTGCGTAATTGCAGCGCCCCGGATGGATGAAAGCAATATACGACGCAGGGAATGACCAAGCGTAACGCCAAAACCCCTTTCCAACGGCTGCACAACAAATTTGCCGTAAGTGTCATTCAAGCTTTCTTTTTCTATTTCCACCAGTTTCGGCATCTGGAGACCTTCTAACTTCATATAGCCTCTTGCTCCCTATAATGAGGAGAGATTTTCTCGAATCTCGAAACGATTTAAATTCAATAATGGAACTCGATAACTAACTGCTTTTCATCGATAGTCGGAGGATGATCGCGACTATTACCAAATACGCCTGCGGGCTTACTCTATCAACCCCTTTTAGCATAATACTCTATGACACGTGCAATATCGACTTCTACAGACATGGAGTCTAGCCCTGGATTGCTTATTACAGTTGCTTTACCCTCTAAATAGTTGCATTCCAACCAGTCGGGTCGAGTCAATCTTAAACTTGTAATTGCTTCTTGTATTACAGGCAACTCCCGACTCTTGGGCTTAGGCCCAATTACATCTCCAACACGAACTCGATATGATGCGATGTTGACTCTTTTGCCGTTTACCTGAATATGGCCGTGTGAAACTATCTGCCGAGCAGCAGGAATAGAACGGGCAAAACCTGAGCGAAACACCACATTATCTAAGCGCCTCTCTAAAAGCTCTGCCAGTTTACCACCAGACGCCACATCCGATTTACGCGCCTCTTTAACCAAACGTGAGAGGTTCTTCTCCCTAAGACCATAGTTAAATTGAAGCTTCTGTTTCTCTATAAGTTGCACTCCAAAATCCGAAAGCTTACGCCGCGTGACACCTTGTCCGTGTTGTCCTGGTTTTGTTTGGCGGTGTTCCATGCTCTTACCAGACAAACCCGGCAAGTACGTTCCAAGAGCACGCATTTTCCGGACTTTGGCTCCAGTATATCTTGACATCACATAACTCCTTTAGACTCGACGGCGTTTGGGCGGACGGCAACCATTATGAGGAACCGGAGTAACGTCGCGAATGGCAGAAATTTCTAAACCCGCATTTTGCAACGCTCTAATCGCGGATTCACGCCCAACTCCAGGTCCTTTAACCCAAACTTCGACGCGACGTAGCCCCATACTCATGGCTTCTTGAGCGGCCTTCTCTGCAGCAATCTGACCCGCAAAAGGAGTCGACTTACGGCTACCCTTTATGCTCATCTTGCCAGGCGTTGACCAAGAAATGGCATTACCAGCAGCATCGGTTAGCGTAATAATGGTATTATTGAAGGTAGCTAAAATGTGAGCAACGCCCACAGATTCTACCTGCTTTGACTTCTTGCGTTTCCTACGTCTTTCAGGTGGCAAATGCGTTTTCCTCGTTCTTAACTGTTATCTAGGCGCTTTTTTCTTACCGGCAATTGCGCGACGGGGTCCTTTTCGAGTACGAGCATTCGTCTTAGTACGCTGCCCATTGGCAGGCAACCCACGACGATGCCTGAGGCCCTTGTAACTTCCGACGTCCATTAGGCGCTTAACATTCATAGTAACTTCACCGCGCAAACTACCCTCGACCTTGTAATTGGTCTCGATGATCGCGCGCAGGCTATTTAATTGATCTTCTGTCAAAGTACTAATACGCTGTTGCGGATCAATACCCGCCTGCTCAATAATGCGACTGGCAACGGTCTGACCTATACCAAAAATATAGGTGAGCCCTATCGCGACCCGCTTATCGCGGGGTAAATCAACGCCTGCAATACGTGCCAATGTCTGGCCTCCTCATCCTTGTCTCTGTTTGTGGCGCGGATTACGCTTGCAAATAACGCGCACAACTCCATGTCGGCGAATAATTTTACAGTCCGGGCAGCGAATACTAACAGATGCTTTAACTTTCACGATATCACTCCAACAAAAATGCGGGTTTAACCCCGACGTCCTTGAATGCGACCCTTCTTCATAAAACCTTCGTAGTGACGCGTCATCAACTGTGACTCAATCTGTTGCAATGTGTCCAATGCAACACCCACAATGATAAGCAGGCCGGTTCCACCGAAGAACTGAGCAAAAGAAGGGTGGACGTTGAATTGGCGTATCACAAAAAAAGGAAATATAGCAACGGCTGCGAGCGCAATTGAACCCGGAAGAGTTATTCTGGTCATAATACCGTCGATGTATTGAGCGGTACGTGGTCCAGGTCGAATACCCGGTATAAAGCCACCGTGTTTCTTCATGTTATCGGCGATTGAGTTCGGATCCATCACAATCGCAGTGTAAAAGTATGTAAAAAATATGATCATCAAACCATAGATCGTCCAGTAAACCAACGACTCGGTCGAAAACAACCCGCCAATCCCCTGCAGGAACTCACTGTCTGGAAACAATTGAGTTATAGTACCAGGTAAAAACATTATGGACTGTGCAAATATGATTGGAATCACGTTTGCTGAGTTTATCTTCAATGGAATATGCGTTGTTTGCCCTCCGTATACCCTTCGTCCAACTACGCGCTTAGCATACTGCACCGGAATCTTGCGTATTCCCTGAGTGGTAAGGATACAGAAAGCCACAATCAGAAACATGAGTCCAATCAGAAAAATTTCCTGAATAGGTCCCTTGTTCAAGTTTATGTTATTGAGATAGTGCTGATATTCGTAGCGGATTGCGTTGGGCAACTCGGCAACAATACCAATGAAGATTATGAGAGATATACCATTGCCAATACCTCGCTCGGTAATCTGCTCGCCCAACCACATTATAAAAATGGTGCCCGTCGTAATCGTAATTATCGTCTCTAGCGTGAAGCCAAGCCCTGGATTCGCAACCGCGGCCAATCCGGAAGCCGGCCCCCGTATAGTCTCAAGAAAGTAACTAACGCCATAGGCCTGCGCTGCAGCGAGGAAGACTGTTCCATAGCGCGTATATTGAGTAATCTTCTTCTTTCCCTCTTCCCCTTCACGCTGTAGTTTTTGGAAAAAAGGAATAACAGCACCCAACAGCTGCAAAATAATAGAGGCGCTTATATAGGGCATTATGCCCAACGCAAAAATAGTAGCTCGGGTAAAAGCGCCACCGACAAACATATCGTACAGACCGAACAAAGTGTTACCAGAGTTACTAAAAAATTCTTGCACGACTCTCACTTCCACTCCTGGAACTGTGATTTGGCCACCAATACGGTAGACAACCAACAAACCCAAAGTGAACAGAATTCGCGTTCGAAGTTCTGGAATTTTAAAGCAATTTTGAAAGCTCTGGAGCATTAGGTCCTCAGATTACCTCGGCTTGGCCGCCGGCTTTTTCTATTTTCTCTCGCGCGCTCTTTGAAAAGTGTTGTGCTTTAACCGTAACACTACGACTCAACTCACCATCACCAAGAATTTTAACAGGTTGCTTGTCCGAACGCACTAATCCGGCTGCGAGCAACGCTTCTAAACCCACTTCACCTTCCAAGCCACGCGATTCAATATCACCGATATTAACAGTCTGGTATACAATCCTGAAGTTGTGATTAGAAAAGCCGATCTTAGGCACATGACGAAAGTAACCTAGCGTACCACCAATAAAACCTATACGGTTACCGCGACGCGCACCGGAACGCGCACGTTGCCCCTTGTGCCCCTTACCTGCTGTTTTACCTGTTCCCGAACCTGGCCCCTGCCCCAAACGCTTGCGATTGCGACGGGATCCTTTCGGACATTTAATTTCCCCTAAACGCATTTTTAGCTTACCTCCTGGTTAAGCATCTTGCTCATGCACATCAACCAAGTGCTTGACCTTTTGAATCATGCCGCGGATCTGCGGCGTATCCTCATGCACAACCTGCTGGTAGAGGCGCTTAAAACCCAACGCTTCGATAGTATCCTTCTGATTTTGTGCTCTGCCGATAGCGCTGCGGCGCTGCGTTATGACTAACTTCATCAGCTTATTTTCTCCTAACCGCGCAAGACTTCCATAGGCACACCACGCAAACGCGCAGTAGACTCTGCATCCCGCAGTTCACTCAGTGCAGCGAGCGTTGCCTTGACGGCATTCTGAGGATTGGTCGAACCCAATGATTTTGTGAGAATATCGTGGACACCGGCCAGTTCAAGTACAATTCTAATACCACCGCTTGCAATAACACCAGTGCCTGGGGTAGCAGGCTTGAACAGAATCTGAGCCGCGCCAAAACGCCCTTTAATTTCGTGCGGGATAGTGCCGTTAACAACGGGCACCTGAATCATATTTTTCTTCGCCGCTTCAGTCCCCTTACGAATTGCCTCGGAAATCTCACCAGCCTTACCTGAGCCGGCGCCGACGCGCCCGTTTCGGTCACCGACTACTACCATTGCATTGAAACTAAAGCGACGTCCACCCTTACGCACATGCGAAACACGCTTGATGCTATTCTGGACTACAACTTCGCTAAATTCCATGCTTTTGGGGTCTACTTTCGCCACAGAAGTAACTCTCCTCTAGAAATTCAGCCCGCCCTCGCGAGCACCGTCGGCGACGGCTTTAACGATACCATGATATAAATAGCCTCCGCGATCGAAGACCACTTTTTCGATACCCTTTTCCTTGGCTTTCCCAGCTACGATCTTCCCAACTTCTGCTCCCTGCTCCACCCGACTAGCAAAAGACCGATCCCGCAATTCTTTGCTCTGCGTCGAAAAACCAAACAGGGAATGACCAGAAACGTCGTCAACCAGTTGAACCTCAATGTGTTTCAGAGACCGATGTACGACAAGGCGCGGACGATCTGACGTCCCTGACACAATCTTGCGCAAACGATGCCGGCGCCGCTGAATGCGGGCACGGTTCTTACTAAGGTGTTTCTTATCCTTCATGATTAACCCGCTGCGGTTTTGCCTTGTTTCCAGTGAATGACTTCATCTTCGTAACGGATTCCTTTGCCCTTATAAGGTTCGGGTTTGCGCTTTTGGCGAATATCTGCGGCAACCTGTCCTACCACTTGCTTATCTATGCCACTCACGGTTATTCTAGCCTGCGATCCACCCTCTCCATTACCGACCTCGATATTAATCCCTTCCGGCGCATCATAAACGACAGGGTGTGAGTAACCAACGTTCAAAGTGAGCTTGCGCCCCTGCGCCTCTGCTCTCCAACCCACGCCGAAAAGGTCCAAATTTTTGCTAAACCCTTCGGTCACTCCGTCAACCGCATTTGCGATAAGGGTGCGCGTTAGACCATGTAAGGAACGAGCACCTTTTTCTTGGCTACCACACGTGACATGTACGGTATCACCTTCCAAGTTTATACCTATATGTTCGTCAACAAATGGTACTGTGAGCACCCCTTTAGGACCTTTCACAGCAACATGTGAATCGTCGACTTTTACATCAACTCCCTGCGGCAATGCGATCGGTGTTTTTCCTATGCGAGACAACGTATTCCTCTCCTCAATCTACCAGACGCTACAGAGAATCTCACCGCCGATACCAGCTTTGCGAGCTTCTCGGTCCGTCATGACGCCTTGTGACGTTGAGACAATTGCGATGCCCAGACCACGACGAACACGCGGGACATTAGAATTGCCAGAATATTGGCGCAATCCAGGGCGACTGATGCGTTTAATTCCCTGAATCAAGCTCTTTTTGTTACTATCATAGCGAAGATAAAGACGCAAAACGCCCTGTTTTTCGTCTTCGATGAAAGCAAAGTTATCGATGAAACGAGTTTCGGCCAAAACGCGAGCAATTTCTCTCTTTAGTTTAGATGCAGGAATGTCAACGCGCTCATGCTTTGCCCGACTAGCGTTACGCAACCGCGTCAACATATCTGCTACTGGATCGGTCATACTCATGTGATTCTCTCCCTACCAGCTGGCTTTAGTGACGCCGGGGACTTCGCCCCGCAAGGCGAGCTCACGGAAACAAATACGACAGAGACCAAACTTGCGATAATAACCTCTCGGCCTGCCACAACGCTGACAACGATTATACTTGCGTGAGCTAAACTTTGGCGTGCGACGCGCTTTGGCTATCATAGACTTTTTAGGCATTCACCAATTCTCCCAACATTAATTGCCGAAGGGCATGCCGAACGACTTCAGCAATTCACGCCCCTCTTCATCGGTCTGAGCCGAAGTAACGATTGTTATATTCATCCCACGAATGTGATCAATTCTGTCGTAATCGATTTCGGGAAATATAATCTGCTCTTTGATTCCTAAGTTGTAGTTACCACGACCATCGAAACTTTTGGTGGGTACGCCACGAAAATCTCGCACTTGCGGAAGAGCAAGCGTTATCAACCTGTCGAGAAACTCATACATCCGATTACCTCGTAAAGTAACCATACATCCAATGGGCACTCCTTCACGAAGTTTGAAATTTGAAATGGCCTTCTTGGCAAGGCGCAGCGCAGGTTTTTGTCCTGCTATAGCTGTCATCTCACTAACCGCATTCTCAAGAGCTTTAGGTTCACCTACAGACTCACCAACTCCCATGTTAATTACAACTTTGTCGACTGTGGGCACCTGCATAACGTTGCTGTAAGAAAAACTTTCTAACAACTGCGACTTAATTTCTTTTTTGTATAATGCTTTTAGTCTGGGCTCGCTCATGACGGCTCTTTCTACTGCGAATCAATCATCTCGCCACTACGGGCAGAGACGCGTACGTTTTTTCCATTATCGAGCTTCTTATGACGAATCCGCGTGGGCAGATCGGTCTTAGGACACACTACCATCACATTTGAGAGGTGAATCGGTGCTTCCCGTTCGACGATTCCACCTTGAGGATCTCTCGAAGAAGGACGTGAATGATGTTTACGCATGTTAACGCCCTCAACAATGACTCTATTTTTTTCCCTTATCACGGCTAAAACGGTCGAACGCCGCCCTTTGTCGTTACCGCTCACAACCTGAACCGTATCACCTTTTTTAATATTCATTTATGTCCTCTGTCCGCATTGCAGCAGTTTAGACAACTTCTGGCGCTAGCGAAACGATGCGCATGTACTGTTTGTCACGCAATTCTCTCGCGACTGGCCCGAAAATACGAGTTCCACGTGGTTCCTTTTCGTCATTGATCAAAACAGCTGCGTTCTCATCAAACCGGATGTAAGATCCATCAGGACGACGGTATTCTTTCTTTGTTCGAACAACCACCGCCTTGGCCACTTGGCCCTCCTCTAAAGGACCGTTAGGTATCACATTGTGCACTGCAACCACAATGATATCACCAACTGAAGCATAACGCTTGCGAGTGCCACCGAGTACTCGGATGCACTTAGCAGTGCGCGCCCCTGCATTGTCTGCCATCTTAACTATAGTGTATTCGTGTATCATTTATTCCTGATCCGCGTTCCGCTCCATGATTTCAATCAGACGCCAACGCTTGGTCCGACTCATGGGACGACATTCTTCAATCCGAACTAAATCTCCAACATTCGACTCATTTTGTTCATCGTGAGCGACGAACTTAGCAGTGCGACGGATGACACGTCCATATAAGGGGTGAGCAATACGCTGCTCCACTGCAATCACGCGCGTTTTCAAATTACTTGCTTTTAAAACCCGCCCCTCTGCGGTACGGCGTTCTATTGTTTTTTCGGACATTGCTTACGACTCTCCCCCGGGCAGGCTTTGCTGCTGTAAATCGCGCTCGCGCATCAGCGTACGAACACGCGCAATATCGCGTCGAACCTGACGCAGGCGTATTGGGCTGGTCAACTGGCCGGAGACGTGCTGGAAACGCAGATTAAACGCTTCTTCTTCGAGCTCTTCCAGTTTGATCTTTGCATCTTCCGCGTTTAAGCCACGCAGTTCACTAGCCTTCATAACTATGCCACCCGCTCTACGAATTTGGTTTTAATGGGCAACTTGTGACCCGCTTTTCGGAAAGCTTCCTTCGCCAATTCAACTGGCACACCAGAAAGCTCAAACATTACGCGACCGGGCTTGACTACGGCAACCCAACCTTCGGGTGCACCTTTTCCCTTACCCATGCGTGTTTCAGCCGGCTTCTTTGTAATAGGTTTGTCAGGAAAAACGCGGATCCACATCTTTCCGGTCCTACTCATAGTCCTACTGATTGTGACACGAACGGCCTCGATCTGCCGACTTGTTATCCATCCCGGCTCAAGCGCCTTCAAGCCGTACTCGCCAAAGGAAACCATATCGCCTCCCTTGGTCTGGCCGCGCATGCGGCCTCGAGACTGCTTTCTCCATTTTGCTTTTTTGGGCATTAACATGGTAAAAGATCCCTTTAATTCTCTCTATGCCTGATTGCTGGATCCAGCATCTGCCACAACTTCACCATGGCAAATCCACACTTTGACGCCAACTGTTCCCGAAACGGTGTAGGCGGTCGACTGAGCGTAATCGATGTCTGCACGTAACGTGTGCAACGGAACACGACCAGCCGGCTCAGACCGCTCACAGCGTCCCATCTCAGATCCGCCAATACGCCCTGAACATGCGATGCGTATACCCTCTGCGCCCATTCGCATAGAGGAAGCTACCGACTTTTTCATAGCTCGGCGGAAGGAAACACGCTGTTCCAACTGGCGCGCCAAGTTATCGGCGACCAACTGCGCGTCAAGTTCGGGTTTTTTAACTTCCTGAATGTTTAGTGACACGTCTTTACCCGTGAGTTGCTTCAACTCATCTCGCAGTTTATCAACTTCAGCGCCGCGACGGCCGATAGCAATACCAGGACGTGCCGTGTGAACCTCAACGGTAACTCGCTTGGGCTGCCGCTCTATATTTATGCGAGAAACTCCTGCTCTTAGGAGACGCTGCTTGACGTATCGCCGCAGCATTTGATCTTCGTTCAAAAGTTCGGCAAAGTCTTTTTCGGCAAACCAATTGGATCGCCAACCCTTAATAACACCAAGCCGAAAGCCGTATGGGTGTGTTTTTTGTCCCAAAAAAAGCTCCCTTAGTTGACCTGGTCGCTGACGACCACGGTAAGATGACAGTGGCGTTTGCGAATGCGATCAGCCGAACCGCGAGCGCGGGGGCGTATACGCTTGAGATCTCGGCCTTCGTCGGCATAAATAGCCTTAACGTAGAGATCTTCAGCATCCACTGGATTTTCTTCGTCTTGATTAATCCCATTGGAAATGGCCGACCGCAGCGTCTTCTCAACATCACGAGCTACTGGACGGGGTGAGAAGCGCAGTATTGTCAATGCCTCTTCAACAGGCTTACCCCGTACTAGATCAATCAATTGGCGCATTTTGGTAGCAGGTATGCCAACTTGCTTCAGTATTGCTTTTGCTTCCATAATTCTAATACCTGATTCCTTTAGCGCACTCGGCTGCCGCGTTCCGTGAGCGTTCCACCGTGCCCGCGAAAAGTGCGAGTCGGTGCAAACTCACCAAGTTTGTGACCAACCATATTCTCGGTCACATAAACCGGAATGAACTTGTTACCATTGTGTACGGCCAACGTATGACCAACGAAATCCGGAGTAATCGTGGAGCGGCGCGACCACGTCTTTACCACTCGCTTACTGCCCGTGCGATTGAGCTCCTCTACTTTTTTCTCCAGATGGGCATCAATGAACGGGCCTTTTTTAACCGACCTTGGCATCTATCAGTTCACTCCTTCTACTTCGAGTTGCGCCGACGCAATATCATTGCGTCAGAACGGTTCTTGTGCTTACGCGTTTTATACCCCTTAGTGGGCTTACCCCAAGGGGTCACCGGATGACGGCCACCCGAAGTCTTACCTTCTCCACCACCGTGAGGGTGGTCAACCGGATTCATAACGACTCCGCGAACCTTGGGCCGACGCCCTAACCAGCGAGCGCGTCCGGCCTTACCCAACACCACATTCCCATGTTCGACATTACCGACCTGTCCCAAAGTCGCCATACACTGGACGGCGACTTCTCTAATTTCACCTGAGGGCAGACGCAGTTGAGCACGACCGTTTTCACCTCGACCGAGCAGTTGGACTTCAGCCCCTGCACTACGGGCAAGCTGACCACCAGCTCCAGGTTGAAGCTCAACGTTGTGTATGGTCGACCCTAGAGGAACGTTGAGTAAGGGCATCGCATTTCCCACGCTTATAGGGGCATCTGAACCAGCAACGATATCGGCACCTACCGCCAGACCAGCTGGGGCGAGGATGTACCTTTTATCGCCATCGACGTAAACAACTAAAGCGATGAATGATGAGCGATTTGGATCATACTCAATCGAAGCGACCTTACCAGGAACTCCAAGCTTGTTTCGCTTGAAGTCAATCACGCGATAGCGGCGCTTATGCCCGCCGCCGCGGCGCCGCATAGTCATTCGTCCCTGATTATTGCGCCCACCGGATCTGCTCACCGCACCACGCAATAACGCTTTTTGCGGTTTATCTACGCTTACCTCATCAAAAGAATTAACGGTCTTATAACGGAGCGTCGGCGTTACGGGGCGAAACTTCTTAACTGGCATATTAAATCAACCTATACGTTTTCAACGACGTCAATCGAGTCACCAGCCCTAAGCGTAACGTAGGCTTTCTTCCAGCCTGCACGGCGCCCAGCATAAAGGCCCTGTCTCTTTGGTTTACTCGGCACTTTAATCGTCCGAACCGACTCTACTTTTACATCGAAAATACTTTCGATAGCTTGCCGAATTTGAACCTTGTTGGCTTTGGAATCAACACGAAATGCATATTTGTTACCTTCGCGTAGGATTGTAGCCTTCTCGGTGATAACCGGTTTTTGTATGATCGAGCGAGGGTTGCTCACTTTGAATTCTCCTAGTCCTCTTCCGAGACGTGATGCTCTACGAGTTTGTCTAATGCCTGACGAGTGAAAAGCACAACATCCGCTGAGATGACGTCATACGTACCCAAAGAACCGACATGCGTCATGCTTACTCGCTGGATATTGCGGCTCGACTTTACCAACACGTTGGCATTTTCAGGCGTTATGAACAACACTTTTTGGCCATCAAGACCACAGGCGTCAATTATGTCCTTGAATGACTTGGTGCTCGGCTGTTCGAAATCAAAATCATCGATAACTCTTATCTGTCCATCCGTACTTTTGAGTGTCAAGGCAGAGCGAAAGGCCAAGCGCTTCAAGGCCTTGGGCAACTTCGCATAATACGAACGTGGCTCAGGCCCAAAGGCAACACCACCACCTCTTATAAGGGGAGAACGGTTAGAGCCCCTACGCGCCCCACCCGTACCCTTCTGACGATGGTGTTTCTTACTAGTCCGAGCAACCTCAGATCGCGTCTTAACCTTAGCCGTCCCTTGCCGCTGGTTTGACTCGTAAGTAACTACTGCGCGATAAAGAGAGTACTCGGATATTTCAGCGGCAAACAAATCGTCCGGCAAGTCTACCGTGCCGTTTGATTTGCCTTGCATCGTAAGCACCTCTACCTGTGTCCCCATGCCCATCAAACCTTAATGTCTATGCCAATACCAGCTGGCAAATCCAACTTCATGAGCGCATCCACAGTCTGCGGCGTTGAATCGTAAATGTCGATTAAACGCTTGTGAACGCGCGTTTCGAACTGCTCGCGCGACTTTTTATCAACGTGAGGCGAACGCAACACGGTGTAAATACTTCGCGAAGTCGGCAGCGGCACGGGACCCGCAATGCGAGCCCCGCTACGCTTTACCGTCTGCACTATTTCATCCACGGATCTGTCTAAAGCCGCATGATCATATGCTTTTAGACGAATGCGAATTCTATCAACAGCCACTTGGCGCGTCTCCCAGAGTTAATTACTCGATGATCTCGGTGACTACACCCGAGCCGATTGTGCGACCGCCTTCGCGGATAGCAAAGCGCAAGTTAGCTTCAACGGCAATGGGCTGAATTAAATTCACTTCCATGGTAACGTTGTCGCCAGGCATAACCATCTCGGTTCCCTCTGGCAAAGCGATCGTGCCGGTAACGTCCGTTGTACGGAAGAAAAACTGCGGGCGGTAACCAGAGAAAAAGGGCTTTTCACGGCCACCCTCTTTGTTAGTCAATACATAAACCTCGGCCTTAAATTTGGTGTGAGGCGTAATCGAACCCGGCTTACACACAACCATACCACGCAACAGTTCCTCTTTTTCTACACCACGGAATAGCAAACCAACGTTGTCCCCTGCCTGACCTTCATCAAGCAATTTACGGAACATTTCGACGCCTGTAATTGTCGTTTTGCGAGTCTCGCGTATACCAACGACCTCAACCTCTTCACCCACTTTGATAATGCCACGTTCTACGCGGCCAGTACCCACCGTACCGCGACCAGAGATACTGAAAACATCCTCAATCGGCATCAAGAAAGGTTGATCAACGGGACGGTCGGGAAGCGGAATCCACTCGTCGACGCTAGCCATGAGTTCGTCAATGGAACCCGTCCCCGTAGGCCCGTCATTCCCTTCAACGGCGGCCAAGGCCGAACCTCGAACAACGGGCGTATCGTCTCCTTCAAAGCCGTATTCGCTCAGCAATTCACGGGTCTCTAACTCAACTAAATCGAGCAATTCCTCGTCATCGACCTGATCGACTTTGTTCAGAAAGACACAAATACGGGGTACGTTAACCTGACGTGCGAGCAAGATATGCTCACGTGTTTGAATCATGGGGCCATCAGCAGCGCTAACGACCAGTATAGCGCCATCCATCTGCGCTGCACCAGTTATCATGTTCTTTATGTAGTCGGCGTGACCAGGACAGTCAACGTGAGCGTAGTGACGATTCTCCGTCTCATACTCCTGATGAGAAACATTGATTGTTACCCCACGCGCCTTTTCTTCTGGTGCATTATCAATCTCATCAATGCCTTTAGCCTGAGCCAAACCCTTGCTAGCCAAATGATTCGTAATGGCCGCAGTGAGGGTGGTTTTGCCGTGGTCGACGTGGCCGATCGTGCCGATGTTAACGTGAGGCTTATTGCGCTCAAATTGTTCCTTGGCCATTTCTCCAATCCTCTCCTTATAAGTTAATAGCTCTACGCTAGTTGTCTTTTCCGTTGACTTTGGCGATAATCGCCTCAGTTACACTCCGAGGGACTTCGCTGTACTTAGCAAACTGTAAAGTAAATACTGCGCGTCCCTGAGTCAGGGAACGCAAACGCGTTGCGTATCCAAATGTCTCACTCAACGGAATGAAAGCCTTAATAACCTGAGCATCAGAACGCGGATTCATACCTTGCACCTCGCCACGGTGAGAATTTAGGTCACCCATGACATCGCCCAAGTATTGCTCGGGAACAACTACTTCCAAATCCATAATGGGCTCCATGAGATAGGGATCAGACTTCGAAGCCCCGTCCTTAAAACCCATTGAACCAGCAACTTTAAACGCCATTTCCGAAGAGTCGACAGCATGCGAAGATCCGTCTACGAGCGTCACCTTAACGTCTTCAATTGGATAGCCAGCAACAGGCCCCGTAGTCATCGCTTCAGCAATGCCATCGTGTGCGGGTTTAACAAACTCACGTGGAACATTGCCACCAACGACTTTAGACTCAAAGACAAGTCCCGTTCCCGGTTCGCCGGGCTCAATCTCCAGTTCGACGTGTCCAAACTGACCGCGCCCACCAGACTGACGAACAAAACGACCCGTACCGTGAGCAGGATTGCGAAGCCCTTCCTTGTAAGCGACTTGCGGTTGGCCAACGTTGGCTTCAACCTTAAACTCGCGAAAAAGACGATCTACAAGGATTTCCAAATGCAATTCGCCCATACCAGACATAACAGTCTGTCCAGTCTCATCGTCGACTCTCACCCTAAACGTGGGATCTTCTTCACTCAACTTAGCAAGAGCGATATGTAGCTGCTCTTGATCCGCACGCGTCTTGGGCTCTATAGCCACGTGTATAACGGGCTCTGCAAACTCAATCTTTTCAAGAACTATCGGGTTTTTCTCGTCGCAAAGCGTATCGCCCGTAGTCGTGTCCTTTAGCCCAACAAGGGCAACAATGTCACCTGCGTAAGCTTGCTTTAACTCTGTCCGGTCGTTTGCATGCATTTCTACTAAACGAGAAACCCGCTCTCTCTTTTCAGTCATGACATTATACACATACGAACCCGCCTCAACCACTCCGGAGTATATACGTGCAAACGTCAAGCGCCCAACAAATGGATCTGTCATGACCTTAAAAGCCAAGGCTGAAAAAGGCGCACCATCGTCTGTCGCACGAACAGTTTCATCCTCAGAGTTGGGAAGCGTACCATGCGTCTCTCCAATGTCAGCAGGAGAGGGCAAATAGTAAATTACCGCATCTAGCAACCGCTGAACGCCCTTGTATTTATACGCACTACCGCAGGCAACAGGGACGGCTTTCAGTGAAACTGTCGCTTGACGCAATGCCGAACGAATCTCTTCAGGACTAATTTCTTCACCCTCAAGAAATTTCTCCAACAGTCCGTCATCAAATTCAGCAACAGCATCAAGCATCTTTTCGCGATATTCTAAAGCCTGAGGCATCAAGTCTTCTGGAATCTCTCCCTCAACGAAAGTGGACCCCTGTGATGATTCCTCAAAAGTGACTGCTATCATTTCGATCAGATCAACCATGCCATTGAACGTCTCACCAGCTCCAATGGGCAACTGAATGGGAACAAAGTTGCTGCGTAGACGCTCTTCCAACATCTCTAGAACATTGTAGAAGTCTGCCCCACTACGGTCCATCTTATTTACAAAAGCAATCCTTGGCACTCTATACTTGTCGGCTTGTCGCCATACCGTCTCTGATTGAGGTTCAACACCTCCCACAGCACAAAAAACGCCAACAGCACCATCCAAAACGCGCAGAGACCGCTCAACCTCAGCAGTAAAGTCAACGTGTCCAGGGGTGTCGATAATATTTACTCGATGATCGTTCCACTCACAGGCCGTTGCGGCAGATGTTATCGTTATCCCACGCTCCCTTTCCTGCTCCATCCAGTCCATGGTTGCAGTGCCCTCATGAACTTCACCCATCCGATGCAATCGCCCTGTATAATACAGAATGCGTTCCGTCGTCGTCGTCTTGCCTGCGTCGATGTGAGCAGCAATGCCGATATTACGGGTTCTTTCAAGTGAAAACTGACGTGCCATCTTCTCTAGTCGCCTCTTTAAAATCTGTAGTGAGCAAAAGCTTTATTAGCTTCTGCCATGCGGTGAACGTCGTCACGCATTCGGACGGCGCCCCCCTCCCCCTTGGAAGCTGCAATAAATTCATTTGCCAAACGCTCGGCCATCGTCCGCTCAGAACGCTCACGGGCAAAACGTATCAACCAACGGATAGAGCGAGCAGTACGTTCATCGGGGCGAACCTCTACTGGGACTTGATAAGTTTGACCACCCACGCGACGTGATTTGACCATCACCATAGGTTTGGCGTTCTCCAAAGCCTTCTGGAAAATATCAATAGCATCTTGACCCGCGCGCTCTTCCACCAAGTCAATGGCAAGATAAAAGATGCGCTCGGCTACGCTGCGCTTACCCTGCTTCATTAAGGAGTTTATAAAGCGAGCAGCCAACACATTATTGAACTTTGGATCCGGCAGTAACTTGCGCTTAATAGCTTTTTTACGACGCGACATAATCCCCTCTTATCAGCCCTTATCCGGTCTGCGAGCGCCATACTTTGAGCGCCCTTGTTTGCGATCAGCTACGCCGGTTGCGTCCAAAACGCCACGCACAATATGGTAGCGAACACCTGGACAGTCTTTGACTCGACCACCTCTAACCAAGACGATAGAGTGCTCTTGCAACGTGTGTCCCTCACCGGGAACATAGGCGGTTACTTCAATGCCAGTGGTGAGTCTTACGCGCGCCATTTTGCGTAGGGCAGAATTAGGTTTTTTAGGCGTTGTCGTGAAAACACGCGTACAAACACCACGACGCTGCGGGCAGCTTTCAAGCGCCGGCGCATCGGTCTTTTTCAGCGTATTGCTTCGGCCTTTTCGGACCAGTTGGCTAATTGTTGGCAAAGACTCTTTTCTCCCTTAATTGCGCATAAACAGCAAACACAAAAGTTAAACGCATATCAAATAACTGTCAATACTTTATTCGTCAAGAACACCTGTTTCTTCACTGGCAACAACTCCTTCACCGTCTCCGGAAACTTCGACTTCTTCATTACCTGAACCAACCAGATCTTCGTAATCGGCACCGCGATAAATGTCCGATCCCGTACCTGCAGGAATGAGCCGACCTATAATAACATTTTCCTTCAAGCCACGCAGGTGATCGACTTTCCCCTGCACCGCCGCTTCTGTAAGCACACGCGTTGTTTCTTGGAAAGAGGCAGCAGATATAAAACTGTCTGTCCGCAAAGAAGCCCGTGTGATACCGAGCAATATGGGCTGACAGGTTGCAGGATCTCCACCTTCACCAAGGACCTTCTCGTTCTCTTTATTAAAACGAATTTTATCAACCTCTTCACCTTCGAGGAAGTTGGTATCACCCGGATCAATAATCTTCACCTTCTGTAACATCTGACGAACAATAGTTTCGATGTGCTTATCATTAATCTCTACAGCCTGCAAGCGATACACATCCTGGATCTCGTTCACCAAGTATTCTTGAACTTTGTGCGTGCCTTGAACTTTCAGAATATCGTGAGGATTGACCGAACCTTCTGATAGCCGTTCACCTGCTACAACCCGATCCCCCTCGTGCACTCTCAAGTGCTTCCCATATGGCACAAGATATTTCTTCTCTTCTTCATCAATGGACGTTACGATCAATTCGCGATTGCCTCGAACTATGCCACCGAAACGAACCGTTCCGTCAATCTCAGAAATAACAGCGGGCTCTTTAGGTCTACGGGCTTCAAATAGTTCTGCGACACGCGGCAAACCACCCGTGATATCTCGCGTTTTCGAACGTTCACGGGGGATTTTAACAAGCACTTGGCCAGGTTGGATATCAGAATCATCCGAAACTAATAAACGAGCCCCAACGGGAATGTGGTAAGAGCGCGTCCCTCGCTCATCGCTAGAAATCTCAATGAGCGGGTTCAAGGTGCGATCACGCTGCTCAACAATCGTACGCGTACTCATCCCCGTAGTTTCCTCAAATTCCTCACGCATTGTGACGCCGTCGATAATATCGACAAAGCGAACTGAACCCGAACGGTCAGAGACGATTACGTTACTGTAGGGATCCCACTCATACAGCACAGAATCCGATTCGACATCTTGCCCATCTACAACTTTGAGTAAAGCACCATACGGAACAACAATTCGTGAACGGACGCGATTTTGTTCGTCGAGTAGCTCGATCTCGCCATTGCGTCCCAACACGGTAGTTCCTAAGTCGGGATTCTCTACTGTATCGACATCGACAAAGTTAACAGATCCGACTCGGCGCGCTAAAATCTGCGAATTTTCGGCTATGCGACTAGCAGTGCCACCTATGTGAAATGTCCTCAACGTGAGCTGCGTACCCGGTTCTCCGATACTCTGTGCAGCAACGACGCCTACCGCTTCGCCAATATTTACCAGCTGGCCCGTCGCCATGTTACGACCATAGCAGTTAGCACACACACCGCGGTCCGACTCACAGGTCAACACAGACCGAATCTGCACTTCTTCTACGTCTTCAGCCTGGGAGATACGATGCGCATCAACCTCTTCCAGTAGTTGACCGACTTTCATAACGACCTCACCGTTCGCGTCAACAACGTCTTCCTGCAATACGCGACCAACGATTCGATCAGCCAAAGGCTGAATGACTTCCTCACCATCCTTTAAAGCTCCGACCCACAAGCCTTGACTCGTGCCACAGTCGATTTCGCTTATAACGACGTCTTGAGCAACATCCACCATTCGGCGCGTTAAATAACCGGCTTCGGCGGTTTTCAATGCCGTATCTGCCAGCCCCTTACGCGCTCCGTGGGTTGAGATAAAGTACTCCAACACCGAAAGTCCCTCCTTAAAAGAAGCGATAATCGGCGTCTCAATAATTTCACCAACGGCACCTGTCAGCTTTTTCTGAGGCTTGTTCATTAAGCCTCGCATACCACCTAACTGCTTGATCTGGTCTTCACTACCGCGAGCACCGGAATCTTTCATTATGTAGACAGAGTTGAAGCCTTCCTCAGCCGCTTCGAGGGTCCCCTGTACGGCACGAGAGACGCTTGAAGTAGCACGCGTCCATACGTCTATTATCTTGTTGTAGCGCTCTCCATCAGTTATTATACCATTGGCGAACTGATCGCGAATCTTTTCGACTTCTCCTAAAGCTTCGTCTATGAGATCCGTCTTTGAATCCGGCACGACTACATCATCAATTGATATAGTTATGCCTGCCATCGTCGCATAGTTATAGCCGACACGCTTCAAATTATCTACAAATTCGGCAGTCCGACGATTTCCTAGCAATCGGTGCACATCGGCAGTGATCTTTTTGATATCACCCTTGTCAATAGTACGGTTGATGAAGCCCATATCAGACGGAAGCACTTCATTGAAAATCAGTCTACCAACGGTCGTATCGATGATTTCACCTTCAATGCGCACTTTAATTGGCTGATGTAAAGTAATACCATCCGATTCGTAAGCTGAACGAGCATCCAACACGTTGGCGAAGCAACGCTCTTCTTTCCCCTCTTCGCTGAAACGCACTTTAGTTAAGTAGTAGCAACCCAGTACAATATCTTGCGGGTTATCCATGATAACCGGCTCGCCATCAGCCGGTTTTAGGATATTGTTTGCTGCAAGCATGAGCAGGCGCGCTTCAATCTGCGCTTCAAATGACAGCGGAACATGCACGGCCATCTGATCTCCGTCAAAATCTGCGTTAAATGCGGCACAAACCAAGGGGTGCAAGCGGATCGCCTTGCCCTCTACGAGACTCGGCTGAAAAGCCTGAATACCGAGTCGGTGCAGAGTAGGAGCTCGGTTCAACATAACGCAGTGGTCTTGGATAATTTCCTCGAGAATATCCCAAACTTCAGGACGCTCACGCTCGACCAGTTTTTTAGCACTTTTAACGGTCTGAACTAGGCCTTTCTCTTCAAGCTTTTTAATTACGAATGGC
>Ga0160422_10000387_pt1 | contig 26510 bp, 14 predicted proteins | sample Fk160mmetaG_FD_108192 | JGI IMG/M metagenome (GOLD analysis project Ga0160422, IMG submission 108192) | Marine microbial communities from the Central Pacific Ocean - Fk160115 60m metaG | ecosystem: Environmental > Aquatic > Marine > Oceanic > Photic zone | place: The Central Pacific Ocean...
CCGCCTGCTCCGGCTCCAGAGCCGTCACCAGCGGTATCCCATACTAGCACATCTACGTACTGTTCATGTTGGAACAGCACCGAGGCTTCAGAAGTATATGTTGTTGCACCTGCACAGGCAGCTCCAGTGCAGACGTCCCACAGTGAGGACCAGCCTGATGAGCCGGCAACTCTGTAGTAAATTACAGTCTCTTCAGCATCTTGTGCCGAAGTTCCAGTCGTGTAACTTAGGTATGCTTCTTGGCCTTGTGGAATTGAGAATGTTACATCAGCCGGTTCCGATGCTGCAGGAGCAGCTGGACCTCTACCGGCAGCTGCTGCTGGTAGTGGTGGTATAGTGACCGATTGACTGATGGTTAGGTAGTTTTCTTGTGCCCAGCATGAGTTACCACTGTATGGACAGTGGTATGCTATGCGCATCTCATCTCCTGTTTGGACAGTAAGAGAGCCACTGCGGCCACTGCTGCCAATGTATCCTGTTTCAGATTGGACAGTAGTCCATGCACCTGTTGAGCCAGCGGCTCTGGTTTCGAAGTAAATTCCTGCGCCATTATCTAGGTAATCTCCAGCGGTGTCCCAAATTGTGAAATCATAGGTTCCCGCACTGAATACACCGCCATTTTCCTCAGAGCCACTTGTTGAGGCAGAGTTTCCAACGCCGATCCAGTCTAAGCCACTGTACCAACCACATGATGTCTGATCAGATGTCAGGTCATACTGATATCCTTGTGAACACCAAGTGTGGTATCGTAGGTTCTGACCGTATGGCCAGTTTCTGAAGGTGTATGTGTAACCTGAGCTCGCTCCTCCGGGGGCAACTGGTGGGGTATATTGTGGGATAGGAGTCCCTGTACATCCGTTGGGGTTGGCGAATGGGTTTAGATTCTCGCTACCGTCTGGTATGCTACCACCACAGTCTTCCATTATTTGCACGGAGGTGAACTCTCCACCAGACTGCGACCAAATTCGGTTAATCCACGAAACATAGGCTGTTACTTGAGCAACTGAGAGACTTGTTCCCTGGGTAAACTCGAAGTCGAACCATGGGGCGAATTCGTGCAAACTGGAGCTATAATCATGCTCATATCGACCGTTGGTCTGAGTGAAACAATCGACGGTTTCAACAACACAGGTGAAGTAACCACCAGCATTCACAGATGTGGATGGGACTCCATTTGTTAGAGTTGTTTCAGTGTATGAACCTGCAACTGATGGATCGATGTATACGGGGAATACGGTGTAATCATCGAGTAGCCACTCTGTGCTTACTGCAGTTATGATGTCTAAGCTTTGGCCATCTTCTGCCATACGGATGAAATATTGGGTGCTTGGTTTGGTAGAGACCTCAGTGGTTTCGTCAATCTTGTCAACAGTAGAGGAATCTCTGGCTACAGGAGCGTCAATATAAGCTACGACATTGCCTGATGTGGCATCAGTGATAGTGAGCATTGAATTGTAGGCGAACACACCATCCAGGGCAGTAATTTGTTGATTACCCGCCCACAACTCTGTGTTTTCAGGCAGAACCATACTTTCCATTAAACCAAACATGCTGAAAGCATACATGTCTTCATTGGCGAATTCTGTTGAACTCTGCATGTGTAACTTGAGTTCAGGTGATAGTTCATTGATAATTAAATCCTGCTTGACCATGTTGGTTTCAACGTGGTAAGCAAGATCCATGCCATGAGCAAGCGGGTATTGGATACTCGAGCCGCCAACTTCGATGTTCTTGGAAGAAGGAGTAAAGTATTCGTTACCGATTTCGTGTATTACGTTGGTTGGCTCACCAAAGACACCAGGTAGCTGCAATTCTTGGCTCTGCCCTTGCATGACAATTACCGGAACAGGATCAAGTCCTGAAACGATTTCCATGTCGTCTAGAACCATGGTAAACCCTTGGTGTGCATGGTGCCCAAAGGCGACTGGATTGTGGATGTCAGAGACATAATATCCATTGTCCCAGGTTTTGATTGAGGTATCTAGGTCAACGAGTTGTCCAAGATGGTTGGTGTAATGAAGAGGTTTGTGTGAGACTACCATTTGCATCTTACCTTGGTCGTCAAGGTAGGTTTTGGTATTCTCTGTCCTCATACCCAACATTTCTCTGTCATCGTCGAAGCCAAAATTATTGACTTCATACGAATTATCTTGTGTTTCAGCATCGATTTTGTCCATGCTGTCTATTTTGGTATCTGCGGAATCAGTAGCAACTGTTGACTCACTATTGATGTCTGAATTAGTTACCATTGCCGACCACGACATTAGCACCATCAAAACACACAACAGCGCAGCAATTCCTATTCCGCCGAATACGCTTTTCACATTTCTATTTCTTTGTTCTTTCATTTGTCATTCCCCCATGCGGCACCGCATGTAATGCTACCCACGCTTTAAGCCCCTTATAGGAGTTGGGGTGCACAATTTTTGAATATTCTAAAATGTGGTCTACAACTAATAAAAATGTGATGTTAGAAAAAATAAAAAAAAGCCGGGAAAGGAGCCAAAACTCCCTCCCCGGCAATTATGCTAAATCCGCAGATTTAACGTGCTTTTTATGGCTTATTGATCTTGCAATCAGTAGTCCCATTCTTTGTCGTCGTCGCCATCACCCTCGCCTCGGGAAAGGATGAATGCGCCGACAATGAACGCAACAACTACTACTGCACCGATTACTCCCCAAGTCCATGTTGGAACTCCGGATGAAGCTTCTTCGGAATCAGTGGTGGTTGTTCCATCATCTGGGTTGGTCGTGTCTTGAGCTCGCTCATACAGTATTGAATCTGTGGAAGAGCCGTAGGCAACATTACCAACAACATCGTATGCCGCGATTCCAAAGTGGACTAGGGTTGTCTCTACAGTCGTATACTTGGCGATTGTTGCAGTGTTTCCTTCTGCAACCATTGTGCAGGCACCAGCATCAATCATCACCTTCATTTCAGCGGCGTTGAACTGGCCTCGGTTATAGCAAACATACCAGCCAGCGATGTCGTCATCTTGAGCTGATTCAGTCCATGATACGACCCAATTATCACCTGAGTCAGCAATGGTGATATCATTTGCAGTTACGGCAGCGACTTCTGAGTCAGATGTTACACTAACACTGACTGCATCTGTGCAAGCATACTCGTTGCACAATTGCGCACTTACATCATAGGTTGTTGCGTGAGTGTCTGAGACAAATGTTACAGTTCTGGTGTCAGACTCAACACGGTCGTAGACTACTTCTGGTGTTTCGCAGTCACTAGCATCCAGACATACTGTGATTCTGACGTTCTCATTGCTTAATAGCGCGTCATAGTTGTAGGTAATGCTGATGTCTCCGCCCATCTTTGCTTCAGCAGTGAGTTGGGTGATTGTTCCAGTTGGCGGATCTGGGGTTTCACAGTCTTCAGCAATCAAGTAGAATGTTGTTCCAGCAGGGAACATGTCTGAGCCTGATGGGAAGTTGTAAGTGTATCCAGAGGTGCTCGCATCTACTTCGTCACCGTTACCACTAGCAACGGTGACAACTTGCGATCCAGACTCCATCCACATCTGCATGACATCTAGGTCACTTGGGTAGTGGACGGTCATGCTGTGTGAAATCAATACCGAAGAGTCATATGTGGTTGATGGATTGACAGTAACTGCACCAACAGGTGTTGGTACGTTTGCGCAACTTGGGTTACTTACTGCGTCCAATGAACCATCGGCGAAGTCAACGGTTAACCCAGAGGTCTTGGCAGTAATCGAGTAAACGGCGGCAAAGCCATCAGCCAATCCTGTTGCAGTGAAAGTTTCGGCAACTGCGACATCAATGGCAATTGTTTCATCGTCATTGTCAAATGGGTCTGAAGCAACGACTCGAACCTCTAGCATTGGCACCATTGTTACGTCAACAGTGAAAGTACACTCTCCGTTGATTGCTAATCCAGCGTCCGCACATGCCATGTCCAAGCCATTGCCGTCGGTAAACGCATACTCAACTTTGTCACCCTCAACATCGAATGCTGATGCTGTAATAGTGACTGTATCACCGACTAGAGCGGATCTGGTAGAGGAGGTAAGGGTTAGAATTTCTGGTGCGTAGTTTACCACATCAAAATCAAATGTATAGTCGTTGTTGACTGTAATCGCATCGTAGTTTTCCTTGTTGTCCAAAGTCATGGTGGAGTCGTCGAATATCCCCAGCATGTTGGCAGCGGCCTCAACAGAGTAGGTACCTTGAACCATACTGGTAGTAGCACATGCATAGCCTATGGCCTCTGCGTCAACGCGGTCTGTTTGTTCGCCAAGATACTTGTGTGTGTAGTCCATGATTCCTGGACAGTCGTTTGCGGACAGGGTTGTTACTACACCTTTATCATCAGTGATAGTAAATGTAACATCCCAGTCATAGATAGGTGTAGCAGAGGATGAAACGTGAGTCACCTCAGCGACCAGTGTGTAGTCGCCGGTAGAGAGTGGTTCGATAATGTCACCGCCAACGAAACCGTATCGGTCGGTAGCACCATCAAGCATTGCGTCTTCCTGTTCTTCGCCACCTTGGCCGGTTTGGGTTGGGGCTAAGTAGTAATCTGTTAGCATGATGTCATGAACTGTTGATGCTGAACCGTAAATTCTGGCAAAGTTATTGCCGCTGAACTCGTCTTCTGCATCGGTTCCAGCGATTGTTCTTTCACAGAATGAATCTGCGGTAGCGCAGCCCGCGTTGTTGTCGAATACATCGTAAGACTCGATATCAACTCTAACTTCATAGTCACCATCTGCCGGAGGAGTTAGTGTGAAAGTCAACTCTCCGGTGAAGGGGTCAAGTGTGTTGATGTCTTCATCATGCCCAATAATTAGACGAACATCAGTCTGAGCGTTACCCTCACCGTCGTCAGAGGTGGTAACGGTCTTGGAAACACCAATTGCTTCGGTGAGGCTGGAAGAGCCATCAACATCGGCATTAGTAATTGTAATTGCTACATTTGTGCTTCTGATATTCATAGTTGGTAGAGATGAGGCAAGATCTACTGTAATCTTGAAATCTTTGTCACCAGCTCCCTCAACTGCACCATTGACTTCAGCTCCGTTAGCGTCTAGCCATGTCATGTCGACCTGGATGTCATGGTAGTCTTTGACACCTACAGGGAACGAGATTTCGTCATTTCCTGGGTCTCCCAGATAAATCGAGGTAACTTTGACTTCAACAATGTAGTTACCGGCCTGTGGAGACCATACAATTATAGTACCGTCTGTGGTTTTGAGAGTAGATTCACCACCATCAACATAGTCGCCTGGTGCGATTGATGCTGCCTGACAGTTGTTACCACAGACTGCTTTATCGTTGCTCCATGCAAGGTCTGCACCATTGGCATCGGTTGCAACATCTCCACGCTCTCCATTTAGAGAATTGTATATGGTGACTGTATACTGCATGTTGTCTAGGTCAGCATCACCGCTGTTTCGTAGGTAAGCCTTGAAATTGATTGGCTCACCGGCAAGCAGTTGATTGGTTGCTTCACTGTCAACATAGCTGGTTTCTCTCGGTGAAGTAACATACACTACTTCAGCATCTGGGCCAGACCTAGCGCTTGTTTCTTCGTATTCATTTTGCTCTTGTAACTCGTAAACATCGATGCTGGACAAAACACTGGCCAACATCAAGATGACGAGAATCATTGGGGTCATTTTTCTCATAAGTATACCTCCGACGGTTCGGTATCCTCACCCACGCTAAAGGTCGTATTTATACTATGGGAATGAATTATCTGGGGCACAGTGTTGCGTTTTCACCGTTATATGTCCTTACATGCCCCGTTTTATGACGTGATTGGAGTATAGTTTTTGTATCCAGCGCAAATAGAAATGAACGCGAAAATAGAACTATGTCTAACAACAAAAATGGCTAATAATTTGGGTTAAATCGCCCTTTCTAAAAAAAATAACAACCTCGACACACAGGGCTAATTCGAAGGATTACAGCTACAGTTCTCGTAAGGCGGCTGAGGGCGGAACATTGACAGCCCGCTTGATCGGTAGCGCAGTAGCGATTAGCACTAGCAGCCATCCACCGAAAACTACCAGCAACATTGTCGACCAAGGCAGGATAAAACTCGTACCTTGCTCCTCCCAGAATGCGACATACAGAGCCCTGTGAAAGCCCACAGCAATCACTACGCCATTGATTATGCCTAAAACTGCCACCCATGAGACCTCAGTAACAAACGATAACAGAATCATCGATTTGCGGTAACCAAGAGCTCTGAGTATACCTATTGTCCGTTTTCGCTCTGATACTGAACGGACTGTGACAACGCCAATTCCGGCGATTCCAACAATCAATCCGAGGGCGAGGTAAGCCTCAAAGATGCCAAGAATCGCAATAACCAATGCCTGAATCAGCATCACATCATCAGATATCACGGAAATACTGATGCCATTAGCGCCCAGTTGTTGATCAAGTTGTTCGGCTAACTGTGCTGTGGCTATTCTTACATTTGCAGGTTTACCGGTAGCGGTAAAAGTGCTTATTTCTGAGTCTTCAAAATCATCGGTTGCCGTGGCAGAATCTGTCAAACTTACATATATTCTGGTCAATCTTCCGTCGAACTGTTCGGTCACGATTTCATCACTCAGCCAAACACCGGGAGAAAACAGATAAGACGACTGTTCAAGGTAACCGGCAACAGTAACAAATCGTTTGTTACCAGGGTTTGATAAATCAATTAGAAAAATCGAATCTCCAATTGAAAAACTTAGTCCACCAAGGTCGGTCCCGTCAGTGGCTAATTCGAGGCCAAATGAAGCATCCAAGAGGACTAGGTCCTGTCGATTTCGGACACTATTCCACACCTCTACCTCAGTCTCACCATATTGGTGATCCCAATCATGTAACGGCAAACCTCCGTGGTTAGCAAAACCACTATCAAAGCCGCGTAGAATGTACGGCATCCGCTCCTGCTCAGCATCTTCCAAAAATGCTTCAGAACGATAAACTAAGCCCGTAGCGTCAATGTCATCAACCAGGCTTGAGTTAATCGCCCATTGTTCAGGATCGGCAGACAGCTCGATTGGCCGAGCACGTGACGATGTAAGCATCAGTTCAAATTCGCCTTCAGTTTCTTCGACAAATGAACTTGAATAATTGTCAAATTGCTCGGTGTAACCACTTAGCACAACCACCGAGAATACAGTTATGGAAAACATTGCCATGACAACTGCGGTTCTGATCGGATTGGCTAGTGGGTGAGCAAGAGCCACGGAGACAGTTGGCCCCATACGTTTGGTGAGCAGTCTGGAGCGCCCAAGATAGGCAACAACCATTGGAGCAAGACTCGACAATACCATTACTCCAGCGAAGACCTCAACTAAACCCAGCAGAATGAAGGAAAATTCATCCGGCGTCATGTTACCTCTGACAGGGTCAACGCCAGCCAACAAGACTGTCCAGACTAGCAACAAACTGCCGAGCCATGCGAAAGTATTGCGACTTGCGTGCCTTGACATGCGCTGCCAAATACCACCTCTAGAGCGCAGAAATATTGGTAATTCCCAGGTGAATACTGGCGTTAATGTGAGTAAAAGAAACACTCCACACATACACCACAATAGATAAGAAAACGGTGAATTAAACCCTAGCACTAGCAAGATCAACAGCGAAAGAACCACACCAGCCAAACTGCATATTTGAACCACCAGTAGTGGCCATGGCAAACCGATTTGAAGTCGCACCATACCACCTCGCAGTGCTGACACAATATTCAGCCTGGAAGTCCAAAGGGCGGATGACCAGAGTGTCACTATTGCAATTAAAAAGCCCCAAGCCCATCCAGCGAAGAGGGAGGTAAATTCCCATGAGAAAGTAAACAAATCGGTTCCAGCCGAGGCAAAAATACTACTGAATCCAGCACTGATGCCCATTGCTAATAATAGACCCAAACAGCCGCCGATGATACCCGCCATGGCAGCAATTATCACACCTTCCATAACCGCTTGAGCTCGCACATCAGAACGCGTCACACCGATAGCTCTCAAGACACCTAACTCACTACGTCTTGCTTCTGCCAGCATCAGAACAATGGTCAAGACCAATAAGATACCCGCCGCTATAGTGAAGGTGCCAAACACCAAAAACATCCCTGAGATTACCCCTGAAGACTGTGCTGCGGCTTTACCTGCTTCAATTTTCACAGCGCTAAACTGGAGGTCAATATCCGTACTATCTGACCGGTTATCAAGCCAAAGTGACAAATTTGACAGCACTTGGTGAGAGTTGGAGATATCTGCAGTCTCAAGTTCGCCGCCCGTAATGATGATTATTGACCGCTCATTTGGCCCGGCAGCAGATAGTTGCTCAGCATAGTCGAGAGAGACAAAACCAAGCACGACATCATCCAGTTCGGCCAAAGAGTCAAGTCCAGTCATATCACTATATTCGCCGTCATAGGATAGACGGAGAGCACTATCATTACCGAAGGCATAGGGAATCAAGCCTTTGACCCACAAGCCGCTGGAATTCTGTGTCATGTTCAAATCTTTGAGCCGATTAGAAACTATTACCTTGTCATCGGCCACACTGACTGGAGACTCACCACCACCAAATGACAAGAACAACTGCGGTAATTCACCAAAGCCCCCAGCCGACGACAATACTGGCAATCGAATGGTTTCTATCGCATCTGGACCGAACCTAAGTATGCCTTGTTCACAGGTGCACCAATTGCCAAATTGGTTTGAATATAGGACGGATTGACTATTGCATGCTTGGTTCCCTATGGGCTCGGTTTCAACCTGTGAGGGCCAGTAATCGCCATCTTCCCAAAGACTGAACTCCCCCTGTATTGACAAATTATTGGAAACATACCGGTTGATATTCAGTAGGCCCTCAACGGATAAGTACAGTTTGTCTTCGGCGATTAATTCAATCGACAAAATGGTAGACGGGATTGACATATCTAACACTTTATTCTCATTTGTTACGAGGTCAAGTGAAAACTGATGCAAAGTTAACTCGGCATTTTGTGACTCAATGGCCCACCAATCGTCAAGTCCAAACGTAATGTCCTCTATTTCACCACTGGATTCATATTCTGCCCAAAACTGATTGTCAAGATCTTGTTCACTGCCAACAATAATACCACCAGTATAAGCAACTGCGCCGAAACTGCCGTTTTCACTCAGAGTGAATCCATTGATTCGCTCATTATCATCAACTTGCCAAAGCCATGCGTCACCATCACCGTTAATCTGGTAACCAAAACCACCATCAGCAAAATGCCACAATGAGCGATTACCAATCAGCAAATCGGTAACCTGCCCCGAGGCAAGGGTCAAAATCTGCTCATCATCATAGGCGACCTCGATGAGCGGAACCTGCAGAACTTCAAGCATAGAGGTGTTTGGAGCCAACACAGAGAGGTTTTCCCTCAATGCGACAACATCTTCACCAGCAATGCGACCAAGACCTTGTTCGGCAGACAATGTAACTGATTTCGCTGCGTCCTGATATTCTAGGTTCAGCCCAACATCTTCAGCAGTTAAAGTAGTATTCAGTAACTCGCCTAGCCTAGTCAGAATTGGTTCAATAGCGTTTTCATTATCGTGTTTGTCATCCACAGCATAGTATACTGTATTTACCTGATTGGGCATCTTCTGAAGCAATTGAGCGGTAAGTAAGTCACTGAATATTGCTGGCGACTGCGTGCCCGCTAAACTACCCATTCCGGCGTTGTTAATCACTTTGAAAACAGAAAAAGTCTGTTCTACCCGCTTCCTAGCACTATCCTCCGTGACATAGTAACCGACCTCAAGGTTATCGCCAAGATTGATGTTTAATTCGTCTGCCAACACCCTGTTAATGGCAATTTTAGGAACTTCCTCTAGTCGGTTAACCTCGGCAATATCAATGAATCTGATGCCCCTCTCTCCGCCGATTTTTGGCCAGACTGCTTCGTTGTCAATGGTGGCATTCATTGCGGCCCAGGTTACTGCTGGTAGTGATTTACCACTCGTTACAGCAATCGAAACTGCGCTGATTATGCCTTGCTGTTGCCCGTCGATAATTTTACTCAGAGAGCCGTCTGAAGATATCTCCGACCACAGGCTGTTTGCGACATTCTCGGTGATGACAACGCGCTCGCCTGTTGAGAGGTCAAATCCTGACAGCGTGACATCCGTCTCACCCCATGAACCTTCAACTTCGTTAGTGATAGTTGCATCTAAGGAATCGCCAACAACTAACGACGAGCTGATTATTGCTGACGCAATAACCAAACCTGCTAGTAAGAGCGCTGCCTGTCGCTTACGACGCAAAATATTCTCTCTGGCCAATCGCCACATGATTAAGCGTTGCGGAACTAATAGCGGCTGTACTAGAATATGACTAATTATGCCTACACATAAAGCACCAACCCACAGTGATAAGCCGCTTACACCAAGCAACTCAAACAACCAAAAACCAATGATTGAATCAATAATTGGTGTACCAATCAACGCTACCTGAACCATGAATGAAAGTTTTCGTGCGCGTCGTAACTGCCAAGTTGAGATACTGGACGGAACACCGACCAGCAGCAGCAAAATGACAGCCTCAAACAGCAGTGTTACTCCTCCTCAACACCAACTTTATCGCTAACAATCTGACCGTCCTCCATTTGTAAAATTCGGCTACACTGTTGTGCTACATCACTATCGTGTGTAACCAACAAGAAGGTCGTGCCTAATTTTTCGTTAATCCCTTTGAGTAATTCCATGACAGTTGAAGAGGTTGCCGAATCCAAATTTCCGGTTGGCTCATCACACAATATTATTGTGGGCTTGTGCACGATGGCTCGAGCGATTGCGACTCGTTGTTGCTGGCCTCCTGATAACTCACTAGGACGATGATCGCTACGCTCACCTAGACCAACTGCAGCAAGCGCATCTAGCGCCGTTTTTCTCGCTTCAGCCGCCGGTTTGCCAATCATCAACAGAGGCAATTCAACATTTTCTACTGCTGACAACACTGGCAGTAAATTGAAATCTTGGAAAATAAATCCCAAATTTTCCGCCCGCATCCTTGAACGTTCATCATCACTGATACCAAATAGCGGTTTACCTTCAAGCATCACTCCCCCAGAAGTTGGCTCATCAATTCCAGACAACACGTTGAGCAAGGTAGTCTTTCCACAGCCTGAGGGTCCCATAATTGCTATGACATCTCCCTCATTTATCTGCAGACTTACACCTCTAACTGCTTGTATCGTTGACTCCCCTGATGGATACAACTTCCACAATTCATTTGCTTGCATAACCGTCCGCATAGTAATACTTCAGAGGAACTGCGTTGATAAACTACCGCTTCAGAGCGTCACTATGGGCGATACTGAAGCGACAATGAGCGTTAGTGTGCTTTGTTTTGGACCGCTTAAAGACACCTACGGCAGGATTCACAAGATTGCGGTAACAGGACCAGTATCATGTCGATTTATAATCAATCAATTAGGTGCTGATGAATGGATAAATAAAGGCCTGAAGGTAGCGGTCAACGGCGCCTTCTGTGGTTTGGATTCAAGCCTATCTCCTGGTGATGAACTAGCACTGCTGCCACCGGTTTCGGGTGGCTAAATGAATATTTGATGCGACGCATGAACCGAAGAGTTCAACAGCAACCCCGCTCAGCAAGTCATGAGGAAGGAGCATGTTCGGCGGGCTAGGACCACTTGAAATCATTGTTTTGTTAGTAATATTTTTTGTCTTATTTGGCGCTGAAAGATTGCCTAAGATGGCTAATGCTTTGGGTCGCTCGAAAGGTGAATTCCAAAAGGGACTAGACCAATCCACTCAAGCGATGAAACTCGAACAAACAATCACCGATATGGATGCTGGTGGCCGGACTCCTGCCCAAGCTCTTGCTGCTCGTGCCAAAGCTGTTGGTATCGATCCAGCCGGGATGGACCCAGATGAATTGGAAAAGAAGGTGAAGGCACTCGAAGATCTCGCCTCTGAGGAATGATTACCGGCGCTTCCGCTTCAGCATCATCGGTGCGCCACACGACACACAATCTTTGACCGGTCCGGACTTATTCGATTCGACATCTGCTGGAACAGGTTCTGTTGAACCACATCCTGAGCAGCGAAGTTCCCATTGCCAAACTTGCTTGGCCCCTTTCACTCCCACGGAGTGAGTCTCCAAACCGGCCATTTGCATAACATTCTGTAATCGATAGTCGTCGGTATACAAAGGCGCATTTAGTCCAATTGCTAGGGCGAGGACATCAACATCAACCATCGATAGCCGCGGTAAATCTCCGCTTTCTGCGGCTCTATTTCTCGCTTCACTAATCCAGTTTTGGTCGGGTACTCGCCAGTCAATTTCAAGACTGTTAATGAGCATGAAGCGTTGAGCACTAACCCTCTCTAACTCACTTTGTTGACTGACTGAGCAAATACCGCCGGTTATCTCTGATGCCGGCCAGTAAAGTAACGCCGCAGTATCTAGCACTCGCATTGATATCAAGTGCCAACAATCAACCACATCAACCCACCGATTAGCCACACATTCAATAAATCAGGACTAGACCATAGGCTTGTGTCGTGGTACAGCAACATTCTCGATTTCATCCTAGAGCGGACTAACTCTGGTGTGTTGGGAGCTGTATCATTCACAGAAGCCATAATCCAACCTCTACCACCAGACTTGGTTTACCTCCCGATGCTTTATGAAGCGATGAGCAATAAACCACTGGTCTTGTGGTATTTTTTGGTCGTGACTTTAACCTCCGTTGCAGGGTCATATGTGGGTTACTTGATCGGTCAAAAGTGGGGTAGACAGTTACTTGATAGATTTGCCAAACCAAAGCACGTAACAAAACTTGAGGCGTTAACAAACAAATATGGTCGTGCTGGAATTTTCATCGCAGCGGTCTCACCGATTCCATACAAGGTATTTGGTTGGGTTGCCGGAATGGGAGAAATGGATAAGAAATCATTCCTTGTTGCCGGTCTGTTTGGTAGAGGATTGCGATTTGGACTTGAGGCTTTACTGATTGGTATATACGGTGAGAAAGCATTGAATGTTATGAACACATTCCTCGACAATGAAATCCTCATTGCAGTGCTAATGATTGGCACAATTACGCTTGGTTACCTCGTTTGGCAATGGTGGTCAAATCTCGGTAACGCACAGCAATCGGACAGTTAAGTAGCACAGTAAGGTAAAAATGCGAATTGTTATCAACGGGTGGTTAGTCGGCGGTCTGTCGCTCGTGTGGTGTAGCCAGGTCCATCATTGCGGGTTTTCATCCCGTCGACCCGGGTTCGAATCCCGGCACGAGCATCTATTCAAAAAAAAGGCCACTACGTGTAAGTATCGGTAAGTATTTTTGGAGATGCGGGCAAAATTTTGCGTAGATGAAAACTCACAACGTAGACATTATTTCTTACCCCACTACCAAAGTGGCGCTAAGCGCTAATACAGTTTTTTAAAAAGTTATTAATCGGACGGAGAACTATGTCAGAAAACAGCAATGTTGAGCCAAGCGACGGAATATACGACGTGATTGTGGTCGGCGCAGGCGCCGCTGGAGTAGGTGTTGGGATTACCCTTCAACATGTCGGGATTGAAAAATTTGTTATTGTAGACAGAGAAACCGTTGGAGCATCATTCGCTGCATGGCCAGCAGAAACACGCTTCATCACACCTTCTTTCCCTAGCAACTCCATTGGAATGTTGGACCTTAACTCAATAGCGATTGGGGTTTCTCCAGCATACAACATGAGAGTCGAACACCCAACGGGTGCTGAATATGCTGAGCACCTACAATCACTCGCTGAATACTTCGAACTTCCACTAATGGAGAATACCAATGTGAATAGCATCGAGAAAGATGGTGATATATTCCATGTTGAGACCGAAAACGGCACTATGAAAGCAAAATATGTAATCTGGTCTGCAGGTGAATATCAGTATCCTTCCCTAAGCGGTTTTGACGGAGCAGAACACTGCCGGCATACCGCAACTGTGGACAAATACGCTGACCTAGAAGGCGACAACTTCCTAATAATCGGCGGATACGAGAGCGGCATCGATGCAGCATACCACCTAGCCAGAAACAACAAGCAGGTGCGCGTATTCGACATGGAGGGTCCGTGGGAAAGCAACAGTTCCGATCCTAGTATCGCACTATCGACTTATTCTTTTGAGCGCATGCGCCACGAGAAGTTCGAGGAAAATGTCAAACTCCATGCCAACACTACGATTACCCTCGTTAACCAGGTTAACAACACTTATCAGATTACTACAGGCGACGGACAGACTTTCAAGTCAGACGTTAAGCCGTTATTCGCTGGTGGCTTTGATGGCAGCCACAAGTTTGTCTCACACCTGTTCAACACTCGTGATGACGGATTCCCTGAAGTAAACGAGAATGATGAATCAACAATTGTTCCGGGAATGTTCCTGTGTGGCCCATCGGTTCGACATGATGGCCACATCTTCTGTTTCATCTTCAAGTATAGGCAGCGGTTCGCAATAGTTGCACAAGCAATAGCCACGTCACTTGGTCTACCGACCGATGATTTTATTGAGGCTTACAAGTCGTGGGGCATGTATCTAGACGATTTGTCTTGTTGCGGCCAGGAGTGCTTAACTTGCTAAATGATGATGAAGTATCATATCACACAGAATCAGCAAATAATAATTCACAGACCCGAATTGAAAAAATAACCAGTCTTGAATGGCTGGGACAAACCATTGCAAGTGGTAGTTGGATTGTGAGCGTATTTGTATACGGACTCTCAGGAACCGGAGATTATCTCCAACTTGTCGCTGCGTCATCTTGGATGATCTCTAATATTGCAGCTGTTATATCAATCAAATAATAGATTGAACGTAACAATCGCTAAGGTAAATAATAATACCACCAGTGATGGTAACAATGGCACCAGTCATCAGGAATCTGAGGATTAATAATCTCGAGGCGATGTTAGAGATTAATGACCAAGGATTACCCGGGACAGGCAAAGTAAGCATAGAAGAAATGGCTGTATTGCTTAGTATCGCTGACTTAGCGATTGGTTGGTTTGATGGTGAAAACCTGCGCGGATTTGTGATTTGCCTGTCACCAAATGTCGATTACGGCAGCCCTAACTACGCGTGGTTCAACCAGCGCTATCACGAGTTCGTTTATGTCGATAGAGTGGCGGTTGCGGATGGTTATCGTGGCATTGGTATTGGTAGTGAACTGTATGCCTCAGTGTTAGAATTCGCAAGCACACAGAATCTTCCAGTTGCCGCAGAGGTTAGCCTTAACCCCCCTAATCCCGGTTCAGATAAGTTCCACCAAAGGCACGGTTTCACTCAATTAACCGCAGTTGACTACGGTGACAAAGCGGTTACAATGTATATCAAGCGGATAAAAGATTCAAATGATTGAAGCAATTAAGTCACAGACACTCCACAGACAACCAATGCACATAGTAGTGATGACCCGAATCATGCCGAGTCACTCACTTGGAGGTATGCAAAAGCAAACCATGGATTTGTGTACTGGTTTTACTGATGCCGGCCATGACGTCACCGTAATTACCACTGCCAGAGCAGATGGCATTAAGTCAGAATTGCTGAATGGAGTCGAGATAAACTACCTTCAGGGTTGCAAACCCGGTTACTACAGCAGAAAGTGGAATGCGCAGTGCCGGAAAAAAATTACTAATCTACATCAAATTAAACCAATTGATGTCATTCACAGCCAATCAATGGGTGCAATTGGAGTGCTTAAATGGGCTAAGCGAAACTCAATCCCAATCGTTTCAACATGGCACGGCACTAGTTTAACCGAAATCGCGACATTCTTTTCCTCCGCTTCGTACCACCCGCGCTATTGGCACTGGCTAGCCATCATGCCATTGAGATTACTCAAGCGGTATATCACGATGGATCTAGCAGTCAGAAGAGCAAGTCATGGCATAACTTTGGTATCACCAACGCTTGAGAAAAACATGAAATTTTTATCAAAGCACAAAGTCACCACGATTCCTAATGGAATTGAATTACCGGAGATACGGTCAAAATCTCTTGATAACAATATAGAATGTATTGCAATAGGCCGTATTGAAAAAGAAAAAGGGATTCATTACGCTATTAGAGCCGTGGCAAATTTATCTTCAGAACAACGTAAGTTTGTGAGGCTAAATGTAGTCGGCGAAGGTGGTTATCTTAGTAATCTTAAACGGCTGGTAAAAGAATTAGCTATCGATGGGGAAGTCGTGTTTCATGGGCGCACAGAAGACGATATACTCAGTGACATCTATCACAAAAGCCAAATCCATATTATGCCAACAACGAGACAAGAAGGTCTGCCATTAACCATACTTGAAGGAATGGCGTATAGTTTGACCACCATTGCATCCGATATCGGCGGAATATCCGGGGTGATTACCAACGGAGTTGACGGATTTTTGATACCGCCCGGCGATCAAAATCAACTCGATGAGACGTTCAATATGTTGTTAACTGACCGCAAGAAAATCCATACTTGTGGCAAGGCTGCGCGACAGACCATAGAGCAGAGTTATTCTAAAACGCAAATGGTCAATGATACGCTTAAGGTTTTGACTGATGCAGCATATAGCAAATCACTGCCAACCGTCAACCGCTAGTCAAAATGAAAGAAACCTCATGACCATCGGGCGAAATGTTGAAAATTTTGTAACCATATTCATTCAGTTTTGCCACAGCCGCCTTGGTTGATGATACCGCGATATTGTCAAAATGGTGGTGAAATTCGATTAATATCTGTCGCACTGTTATGTCCTCACGGCATATCTCATCAATAACATCATATTCTGAACCTTCTATATCCATCTTCAATAAGTCAATCGAATCATGACCCAATTGCTGCATAGTAGTCTGCAGTGTTTGCATTGTCACCTCAATTGCTTCAGTAGAGGTATTCCGATGTTTAGTTGTTGAGTGTGAGATGTGTTCTGGATTAACTGGTATGTGGAAAGTTTGGCTCCCATTCTTATCGCTAATACCATATTCATGAAGATAGAAACTATCTGGCATTCCGTAAGCCTTGAGGTGCTGGATTGATTTTGGAGTAGGGTCAAAACCGTGGACAGACAAACTATATTCAGCAATTAATTCTTCATCAAAGGTAATATCTAGCCCTAAGCCTGCAGAATAAACTACGCTATTCTCGTCAAGATGATTTAACGCCACGCAGTGGCCGCCATATTTACTGCCAAAGATACGCTTGTCGACATCAATTTGGGGCGAACGATAATATTCGTAACCCAGGAAAGTACGGAGTTTGAACATTAAGACTTTAGTTAGCCGCACCTTGTTTAACGAATTATAGGTGAAATTTGACAACCTCTTAGTCAAACTCGGACGACTCATATGACCACCTTGAGTATCAGTGTTGGCTCAAATCCTTGACCGTTTGAGCGAGTTTAGCACGCTCTTCATCGGTAAGGTTTGGCAGATATGGGTCCTTATCTTCCATGATATTTTCCCACCCAGCCATTGCTCGGGCAAATATTTCAGTATCGACATTCCATCTAAACCAACGATCGACAAACTCACAGTGCCGTTGTATATCCTCGTCGTCTGCCGCTAGCTTCTTCAAAATAAGGTTGGTCTGGAGAAGGATAATCGCAAAGTTTGGACTTATTTGGTAGGTTTGAAATGGATTACGTTCCCCAATTATCGTCATATGCTCCCGCCACAAGCCAAAGGTAACATCGTATACGACACCGACAACTAACACCAGAATTATTACTGTGACTCCAATGCCGAGAAGACCAAAGTAGGTTGTTGAAATACCGGCAATGCTGGATTCATTTTCAAAGCGCCATCTGACATATGGCCAGATAAGCAGTGTTAGTGTTGTCACCCAAAATGCCATTGAAATTATGGTTTGACTTTGCTGCACACGCCAATACTGACGCATGAACCACTTCTTGAACGGAGAACCTGTTGATGAGCCACTTTGTTGCTCAGATACCATGACCACCCCAAAATGGAGATTCATTTAGAGTATGCCCCTAAATGGTAGACTAATTGATTAAATTGCGACTGCAAAGGCTGTGCTAAATGGGAGTTGTCTAGGTTTATTGCCACGCCTCGTAGATTGGATAATAGTGTCAAAAATATGCGAAAGGGATTAATCGTCGGGGAAAGATATAATATTTTGTTACGCGTAAATCGGAACGATTTACATGACTGAGGCACCAATTAGACCAAGGCGTAGGCAAAGAGCGATTGTCTCACCCATCGAAAGACCTGGCACATTATTCCAGAGTGATGAGGCAAAACCGCTTACTGAGACCCCGATTCCAAACTATGTCGGCCCGCAAGAAAATATTGAACTACAAAAGTTTGCCCAACTTATTCTATACGGCATTGCGTTAGCAGCAATTTGGGGCGGTATTCTCTCGATTGCGTGGGATGACACCGTTACCAAAGAGGACTTCCTATTCTTAGGAGCAGGAGGTATAATTTCCGCTTTCATGGCTATAGCGCTAGTTGAGTGGCAAAGACGGAAAGGGGGCCAAGAAGTTCAAAGCGTACATGGATATATAATCGGTGTCGGGTTCTTCTTCTCAGCAATAGGTGTGCTTTACTCAATGCGCTGGCTAATCAGTCTGGCTGCTGAAAGTCAAGACTGGTTCCTCACCGAAGCAAGGCCTGACCCAACTCGTGACGATTGGTATCCTGATGCACAAGCAATCTATTTGCAACTTATTGCTTGTATTATACTTGCACTGGGCCAATATTGGTATCTCAGAAAACTAAAAGGTGAAATTACCTTTGGTTTGGCAGTAAACACACTGACTCCGCTGGCAGTCGTAATGATTGGTTTTGGGCCCTGGCTAGATTGGTCAAACCAAGTAGTATCGTATGAACTTGGAATCTCGATTATCTCATTATCGGCCCTTTCTATGTGGTTGGCACTGCGAACCAATAACGGAATTATTTTCTCTATCGTGGCGGTATTTAGCGGTTTGGTGCCGATATTGTATGAGTTTGCGCATGACCCTGTGGCCGCTAAAGGGCAACTAGAGGGGGGTGCACTTTCACTCATGGCATTCATTATCCTAGTCCAAGGCGCGTTAGCCGCTGATGATAGAATTAGACAAGACCTAATGCAGTGGACCTCCATTTTCCTTGTTGGCGTAGTAATATACGCTATTTGGCTGGTTGGATATGAAGATCTAGATTTGGTTCTCGGACCGGTAACTGCAGATAACTTAGGGGCTTTTGAGGATATTCTAAATCTCCAAGTAGTGTTATGGCTGACTGTCTTGGTTGCGTATTTCCCTGCGACCCTAAAACGGCGCATTCCATACATGCCAATTGGCCTTGCAGGCTCGCTATTCTTGTTCACGCCAGAATCTAGTATCATCCCGTGGATAATTGCGATAATTATGCTTCCATACTTGGTGATAATTTCCAAAATCACTAGAAGATGGGTCGCAGATTGGTCAATAATTGCCATTAGTGGCGCATTCTTAATCCAGAGTTACCAAAATCCGATTGCTTCAGAGTATGATTTGTTCGAAGAATTAATTTTACTAGCAATACTAGTCATTGTTGAATACTCACGCCGCAATGAAAGATTAACCGATGTTGCAATCAATATTTCTGTTGCCTGTTTATTCCTGTCCAAGGCAGTATTGTTTGGCACCAGTTGGTTGATTCCATGGGCTGTGGTCTTTTACATTCTGATAACTGCATACCTACAACAACAGGATGCGGTCAACTCCGGCAAGCACGGAAAGTTTGTCACCGCCAGCTTGGGTATAACCTTAGCAATGGTGTTAACAGTAATACTGTCTAGTTTTGAAAGACTTGAGATTCCGATGCTTGATGAATATCAAGATGTGCTAGATGGATTCAATGTTAGTCTGGCAATAGTCGCACTGGCGGTTTATTTGATGATGTTTAAATTCAGGGATTCTGAACTTGACCTTGGTTACTTATTCCAATTGACTCAAGCCAAAAGTCAAGGATTAGTCCCCGTCTTTGATCAAGAGAGTCAACAGTGGGTTAACCCGTTCCAAGAGATGACTGAGGAAATTGAAGGGTTTGGACCGTTGGCTAGGTCGAGTTTGCTTGGCCCACTGGCACTGATAATGATCTCTGTTTCGTTCATTGATATGGAAAGCTTGTTGTTGGATGTTCATTGGATTGGCGTAATAATTATCCCAATTGCAATTCTAGTTAGAGAGGTATTGATGGAGGACCGTAACAACTCTGTCTCTAGAGCCATAGCAATTTGGGCGACGGTAATCATTGCTTTACCAATCGCTATCAAATTCATGATTAGTAATGTTGAGACTACTAAACTGCAAATCAACACCTTACTATTTGACTTAATATTGCTGTCTGGACCAATAATTGTCTCAACCTTACTCAAGCGTGACGATATGGATAAGGAGGAGTTGAATGAAACTGCTGACGACATCACATTGTTCGGCTTACTTACCCTTGGTTTGCTAGATGCTAGTGGCGGTATTCTATTCTTATCGATGTATTTGTTGGTCATTTATCGTGGAATTTTGCACAAGCGAGTCTTCGTTCTATGCATCGCACCACTGTCGATAATGTTGTTTGTCGATCGGTTTGTTGCCGATGGTTCACACATTGCTCCATTGCTGGACTTTACGGTTCTAGGCATGGCAATGAACGAGGTAAACTCAATTGGCATCACAATATTCTCGTCGTTAGTCTTAACACTGAGCATGATGGCAATTATCATCAAGTCGGTGTTTGACTCTAAGAACGTCCAAGACGATACTGAGAGTCAGTTGCCATTTACTGTGCCCTTTATTTGGCTCACCGTCGGATTATTTGGTATGCTACCGGACGTTGCTTGGCTACCAACAGCGATGATAATTATCGTAACACTATTTGCCTGGATTACTGGTAGATTGGAAAGTTTCCCGCTGTTGATTATTTCGATGTTTGCCGCATTAGCAATCGGCTTCAACAGCAATGTGGAAGATGGCTTAGGCGTGTGGGATACTGTGAGCAATTCAGCCTTCTATGGCGCAATTTTCGCCCTAATCATTCATCAAATGGCAAGGACTGGAACTCTATACCGCTTCATCAACAACTTATCGATGCCTGAGAAGTCTGATGATGAGATAAAGCATCATCACTACTTGATATTACACAATAATGCAATGAGTAAAGAGTTATTCCTAGAATTTACCAAAGGTATTACCATCGCAGGTTTGTTATCATCATTTACTGCCGTAGGTGGCATTGGACCAATCATTGGTGGTGCTTATCTAACCTATGTCACCATATCAGACAAATACAACAACATGTTTGCCTTCTTACCAGTTGTCCACGTGCTGTCACTGGTTAATCTAACCATACAAAACGACAACATTGACACCAGTCTTTTCTACCGTATCGGCGGAGTGGTGCTAATAATTGAGGGACTAATCCTATCCTACTACACTACCAAACCAGAAATTGGCTGGAAAATGTTCGATTGGGATGATGAAGATGTGTTTTACACTTGGTTAGATAATATCGGTATTATTTCCATGGCGTATGTAGTCTCAGGCTTATTATTAGCCAGAGAAGAGATTGGCGAAGCAAACCATATCATTATCTGGGGATTGATGGCAATCTATCTAGCTAGCATTGGACTGATTGGATTTAGAGAAGAGACTGAAGCTCCTTGGCGACGTGGTTTTGGAACCTTTGGTGCCATTATTTCATTGTTTTATCTGTCAATGGAATTCGACGCCGATGATAGCATATTCCGTTACATCACCTGGATGTTCATAGGAATTGTTGCCTTTGGCTTTGGCATACTATACATGAACCGCTTAGGGGAAATAAGCACATTGTATGAGATAGAACCAACTGCCAATGCTCAACCTACAGCTGTTAAAGATAGCGTTGAAGAAGCACTCAAAGAAATCACTGAAGAATTGGAAGTTATCGACCTTGATGCCAACGAGTGAACCTAAATCGTCCAGATACTAGTTAACTTGATGATTGATTACGCTGACATAGTATCTAGTGGTTTACTTGTCGATCAGGGGTAAGATTGTTGCGACGCTGATACGGCCTAACAAATTGTTCTACAGAATGTTAAGACCTTCGGCCCGCTGGGTAAGGCGCTACGTTCATCCTCAATCATGGTTAGGTGGCAAACTATGCTCGCCGTTTGGGGTGAAGATTACGCACTCAATCTACTCTGGCATACCCGGTGTGAGGTTCTCCCCAAAAAAACAATCTGAAGATAAGACGATCATCGTATTTTTTCACGGCGGTGGATATTGTTTTGGCTCATCATTAACAACGCACAGGCTAGGAATTGCCTTGATGGCAAAACATACTGAACTAACGTGCCATTCTATCGATTATCGCTTGGCCCCGGAGCATCCATACCCAGCGGCATTAGATGACGCATTAACCGCTTGGCAAGGGATTGTTGAATCCCATCCTAATCACAGAATCATACTGAGTGGCGATTCTGCCGGCGGTGGCTTGTCACTAGCGATGATGATGCGCCTACGGGCTGAAGGAGGTAGATTACCCGACGCTGCCATCCTATTTTCACCATGGACTGACCTAACTTGTCAAGGTGAATCATATGTTACCAAAGCGAGGTTTGATCCAATGTTTACTCCCTCAATGCCGAGAGATTGCTCACACTACTATGCACCAGAGGGGACAGACAAAACCAATCCGTTAATTTCACCAGCCTTCGGCGACTTCTCGGGCCTACCTAGAATGCTAATCCTTTGTGGCGGTAATGAGATTCTCCTGAGTGATAGTCAGACGCTTGCTGAAGATGCTGAATCTGCAGGAGTTGATGTTGAACTTGCAATATGGCAAAATATGTTTCACGACTGGTGGCTATTTGGCCTGTTTATTCCTGAAACTAAGCAGTGCTTGACTAAAGTCTCCACTTGGCTTAAGGGAAACTGATGGTTAAGCAATCGCAGATTTCACTTCTTGTTCTTGGCTAGTTCCTTTGCCTGGTTGGCCCACTCATCACGCTTAACACGACCGGGGAAGAACTCGATTGCCTCGTTTACTTCTTCCTCAATCTTCGATGTCATGTTGCCAACCTGAGCAAAGGTGTAGATTCCCAGTGCGTTCAACTTCTCCTCAATAAATGGTCCAATACCCTTGATTGTCTGCAGATTATCCCGGTCGTCTGCCGTGGCAACACCGAGAGTTGTGAAGTCTATACTCTGGGCTCTAGATTTGATTCTAGCTAACTCTTCCTCTTTCTTGGCTTTCTTTGAGTTGACGGGGCCTTTTTCTTGTTCGGATGATTTTAGTTCCGCTTCAATTTCCACACTCCACCTAAGATAAACCGATTCTCTACCAATCTTTAGTTTGCTATTGTACTTACCGCCGGTTAGCGATGGCTGAACACTATCGTCAAACCTAAGTCGGAATTTGATAACACCCTCATCATCTGCTTGTATCATAGTCATACCATGGCTGTCATCTTTGGAGTCAAGCAAAGTGAACTTACTGACATCGTCTAGGTTAGAATAATCAATCAACCGAATATTCAATCCTGGTGTGATGTTATTTATAGTGATCAATTCTTTGCTTAATACCGATTCCCCTGGTTTCATTGACTTCACCGATTCGAGAACATACGGCTTTTCATTAGTCCCTAATCCATCAACAAAGTCTGGCTTTGAAGAGGTATTTTCTGGCTCAGCATCCAGAATTAGCTCGTCCTTGTTGGCGTAATATAGGGCAAAAACTAACACAAGAATTAACAGGATTAACGGCAAACACAGATAACGCCAATCCAGCGCAGAATCATCATCGTCGATCTCATCATTACCACCCGAGACTGCTAATTCCTCGATAACTGTTATTGTGATGGTCTGTGATTCACTATGTGCTGAGTTGTTTGCCCATATGGTAAATTCGGTTAACCCAATTAGTTCACTTGGTGTGCCGCTAATGCTACCGTCCAAGTGCCCATCTCTGGCTGGACTCCAGCCAAACACTAAACCAGCAGGAAGTTCATCACTAATTTCCCAAGTAACCACCTCGCCAAGACCTGTGATATTTGGCATGAAGATTGACATTTCCTCATCAATGGTCAATTCCAGTGAATCTGTTGGGTAAGTCAAAGTAAATTCTAGATCAACAACATCATCGAGAGTGTTGCATATACCATCGCCATCATCATCCAGCGGCACACTCAGGTCGTCCAAAGCATTAGTACCACAAGCTTCCTCATCATCATCACTCCAATCGTCACCGTCGTCATCAGAGTCCATCATCAATGGAGGTTGACTAGTAGAGTCCCCAATCATTTCATCTGGCATACCATCACCATCAGTATCTGTATGGGCTGATGGGTCGTTTGGGAATGCGTCTGGTCCGGCCACGCAGATACCTGCATCAGGTGTAGAAGGACCATCACAAACCCCATCTCCATCGGTGTCCGGATTGGATGAATCGGTTAGTGAGTCAAGCTCATTATCGAAATTACCGGTATTTGTTTCTTCGTCGTTGAGCAAACCATCCCCATCTATGTCATCATCTATTGCGTCACAAATGGAATCACCATCTAAGTCTGTAACAACTGAAGTAGCATCAAGAGGATCTGTTCCACACTCAGTTTCTCTTACATCGCTAAAGGTATCATCATCATCATCAGTATCTTCGATTAATTCCGTTGAGGAATCGTAATCGTTTGGTAATTGATTTGGCATACCATCTCCATCACTATCGTCTAGCACGCCAATTTGAATCTCGACAATACCGTTTAACAGACTGCTGTTAGCATAGATAGTGAATGGTGTCAGTGGATAACCATCAGTTGGAGTCCCCCAAATAGTTCCATTGTTTTCTCCAATGAAAACACCATCAGGCAACTGCGGACTAGTTTCGTAAACTGCGCCAGGAATCGTTGATTTAGGTTCGATACTCTGCATTTCTGCATTCTCAACCAAATATATTGGCGACAATGGTAAACTGTAATCAAATTCTTCAACCGTGATATTTATTGATAATACATCTGAACCTACGCCGTTAGTTGCAGTAATCTGATACTCCGTTCTAACCATAGTTTCAGTTGGTATTCCGCTGAAAATGCCTGTTGAGGAGTCAAAAATCAGGCCTTCTGATGGCTCAGGAGAAATAGTCCATGAACTAATTTGACCACCAGTTATAATCGGCACCATCTCTAACTCTGAGGAAGCATTAAGCAGTGTTACATCATCCGGGACATAGGCAATCTCTGGGACTTGATCCTGCACATCGATTTGAACCGTAACCAAACTTTCACCTGCAGCATTGCTCGCTCTTATGGTCACAATTACAGTTGAGGTGGTAATATCTTCTGCGGTTCCAGTAATTTCCCCGTTTGTTTCATCAAAGTTAAGCCCATCAGGTAATGTACCAAAGATTATGCTCCATTCTTCAACAATTCCACCTGTATTCTCAGGGACTATTCCAGAGACTGGAGTATCCTTAGTCAGAGTGTATGGTGAGCCTGGGTAGGTTATCGATGGGGCTTCATCTTGAACAAACATCTCAACTGTTGTTACACTACTACCTGCTGAGTTGGTTGCTGTGATAGTTACTGTAACTGATGTTGGTGTAACGTCTAATGGAGTTCCAGTAAAATCTCCATTAGCGGCGTCGAAGTTCAGGCCATTTGGCAATGCTCCAGTAATAGACCAGGTGTCAACCACACCACCGATATTGGTTGGTGTAACTCCACTTACTGCTGTATTCTTGGTGAAGGTGAATGGTGAACCTGGATAGCTGATTGATGGTGCTTCATCTTGAACATACATCTCAACTGTTGTTACACTACTACCTGCTGGGTTGGTTGCTGTGATAGTTACTGTAACTGACGTTGGTGTAACATCCAATGGAGTTCCGGTAATTTCTCCATTCAAATTGTTGAAGTTTAGTCCATTTGGTAGTATACCTGCGATAGACCAAGTTTCAATCACTCCACCGCTGTTAGTTGGTGTAACTCCACTAACTGCTGTGTTCTTAGTGAAAGTAAATGGTGAGCCTTGATAGCTGATTGATGGGGCTTCATCTTGCACATCGATATCAACTGTTGTAGTGATAAAACCAGCTGGATTAGACGCTTTGATTGTTAGAGTAACTGTTGAAGTAGTTACATCCAACGGAGTTCCGGTTATTTCTCCAGTCGATGGATTGACTGACAAACCATTCGGAATTACTCCGGTGGTAATCATCCAAGATGTTGGTGCTCCTCCTGTGTGAGTTGGAGTTGCTCCAGTTACTGCAGTGTTCTTTGTGAACGTGTAAGGCGAGCCTGGATAAGTGATAGATGATGGTGCTTCATCTTGAACATTGATATCGACTGTTGTCGAGGAAGAACCCGCTGCGTTAATTGCCTCGATAGTCAGAGTTACTGTTGTAGGCGTGACTATAGTTGGAGTACCAATTATTTCACCAGTTGATGGATTAATAGATAGACCAGTTGGCATTGTTCCAGCAGTTATTGTCCAAGATGTTGGTGCTCCTCCTGTGTGAGTTGGAGTTGCTCCAGTTACTGC
>Ga0160422_10000388_pt1 | contig 26493 bp, 25 predicted proteins | sample Fk160mmetaG_FD_108192 | JGI IMG/M metagenome (GOLD analysis project Ga0160422, IMG submission 108192) | Marine microbial communities from the Central Pacific Ocean - Fk160115 60m metaG | ecosystem: Environmental > Aquatic > Marine > Oceanic > Photic zone | place: The Central Pacific Ocean...
AATAAAAATTGCATCTGCACCGGAAGAAAATCCTTTCTTTATATCTTTTTCAATAGTTTTTGGATAAGTTATTAAATCATTTTTATTATTAAATTGAAGAGGATTCAGAAAAATACTTACTAAAGTTAAATTTTCATAATAGTTTTTAGCGGTTTTAATCAGCTGTTCATGTCCTTTATGAAGGTTACCCATTGTAGGTACGAAGTTTATACTTTCTCTCGTATCTTTTTTCCAATTTTTAAGATCTTGGATCGAATTTAGAATAATCTTTGTCACTTTTGGTTTTACAAAATAAGCTATTTAATTCATAATTACTGGACAAAACTTATGTTAGAAGGAATATCTATGTAAGAGTAGTTTAACATTTTATTTTTATGGATTACAAAACATCAGGAGTTGATATAGAAGCTGGGAGAGAATTTATATCAAATATCAAACAGACTATTGAAGAAACTCATTCATCAAACGTACTAAAAGGCATTGGTGGATTTGGAGGTTTATTTAAATTACCAATAAGTAACTATAATAAACCTATATTAGTTTCAGGAACAGATGGTGTAGGTACAAAACTAGAATTAGCTCAGAAGAATAATGCTCATTTCACAGTAGGTGTAGATTTAGTAGCGATGTGTATAAATGATATTATTACAAGCGGAGCAAAACCTCTATTTTTTCTGGATTATATTGCCACAGGTAAACTTGATAATAATAGCCTTCAAGAAGTTATTAAAGGGATAGCTAAAAGTTGTAAGGATAACCAATGCTCTCTTATCGGTGGAGAGACTGCCGAAATGCCTGGCTTTTATACGCAAAATAAATATGATTTGGCAGGTTTTTGTGTAGGCATCGTGGAAGAAGCAAATTTAATTGATGGTCATTTGATAAGTGAAAAAGATTTGATCATTGGGCTACAAAGCAGTGGAATCCATAGTAATGGTTATAGCTTAGTCAGAAAGGTTATCGAAAATTGTCAAGAAATTGATGATAAATTTCACAGACTCACAGATCTCAATTTTTATGAAGAATTGCTAAAACCTACAAAAATTTATTCAAATCTTGTTCATCAATTAATAGATGCCAAAATCCCAATTAATGGAATGGCTCATATTACAGGAGGAGGTCTACCTGAAAACCTGCCAAGATGCATCCCAAAAAACTTTATCGCGGATATTAATCCTCAATCATGGGATATTCCATTTATATTTAAGTTCTTGCAAGAGGAAGGACAAATTCCAAATTCTGATTTATGGAATACTTTCAATTTAGGTTTAGGATTTTGTTTGATTATTAATCCAGAATATAAGGGTTCTGTTGATGAAATCTGCCAGTCTAATAATGTTTTAAATTGGGAAATCGGAAAAATCCTTAAAAAAGACAATTGCGAAATTAATAAATTAATTAAAGGTTTACCAATTTAAATACTTTTAAATTAAATTAAATTAAGAATATAAGAACATAACTTAATACAAATATAAAAAAAAAAGTTATAATATAGTAAAATTTTACGAAGATTTCGTGAGCTGTATTAATTAGATTTAATTAACCTTATGCCATTTGAAAGTAATAAGAGAATAACTCGTAGAAGAAGTTCAGCTGGGCCAACTCCTCCTAGAAGACCAGCATCCAATTCTTCAGATTTTAATTCTAGGCAAAATCAAGGACCACGCCCTACTTTTTTAACTCTGAGAGATCATGGTAAGGTTTTTGTAGCAGATTTACCCAATCTATCTGATGGACAGCTAGCTCATATCAGTAAGGAAGCAAACGAAGTCCTTAGTAGTCTTGAAAAAAGATTATTTGATCTTGAAAATGAGCCAAATTTAGCGAATCCTGAAAACGATACTTTAATTAAAGCCTCTACGAAGAGAGAAGTCACACTTAGGTTCATTAAATCTATTGAAGAAGAACAAGATCACAGGAGAAACAATCCTGCCTTGAGAGATGCAGCTTCCGAATCATTACCAAGGACATTTCTTGAAGTCGCTAGACATAGATTACCAGGAGCAACTTTCGATTCTTTATTGAGAGAAGCTTTAGAGGCATGTGCTGTTGACGATAAAGAAGAAGAAAAAGTTGTGAGAGAGAAAGCTAAAGAAACTGTCAAAATAATGGATATTCCTTCATCAAGCACAAATACATCTTTAATTGTTAATATCGAATCAGGAAATATAACTAGTAATGAAAAATTATGAAGATAATTTTAATAAGGATTTTCAAAACAGAACAAACTTAGTTGAAAAGGATGATCCAATACTTTGTGAACATTGCTTGAGAACTATTTCCAATGGCATAAGATGTATGGGGATATGTGTCGCAGATAATGATTATTAAATTTTTAGCCTTGGTCTCATCGAGAATAATTTAGTGATATTTAAATTATTAAGAATGCTAAATCCCTAAAGTCATTTTTTTATTTTAATTCATAGGTTAATATTTTAGGGAAATTATTTTATGATTTTCCTTAGCATGTTCATAAGGCTTAGAGACATTTGAAATATAAAAATCGCTACGAAAAACTTCAGTTTTTGGAGCAGTTTATAGGTAAAACTGTCATAAAAATAAAAAAGGCGGCACCCAGATTCGAACTGGGGATAAAGGATTTGCAATCCTCTGCCTTACCACTTGGCCATGCCGCCGATTCAGTCTATAGAGAACCTAATCATTATTTTAACAGTTTAAAGTCTAATTATTTGCTTATCATTTCTAATGGACACGGTGAAGATCTAATATCTTTAGAAATTATAAAGAGATTATTAGATCTTGATGTATTTGAAAAAATCGAAGTACTTCCTTTAGTAGGAAATGGATATATTTTTGATAAATATAAGAATAAAAAATTTAGAAAAGTTGGCCATTTAAATATCCTCCCAAGTGGAGGTTTTAGTAATCAAAGCCTTATTAGTTTTTGGTTAGATTTGAAAGCTGGAATGTTTATCGATCTTTTTAGAAATTGGATGCTTATTCAGAAGAGAGCAAGAGAAGGATTTAATTTTGTTGCTGTTGGAGATCTATTACCGCTCTATTTTGCTTGGAGCTCAAAAAGTAAGTTTGGTTTTATAGGAACCCCTAAAAGTGATCATACGTGGATGAGTGGACCTGGTTATGCACTATCGGATATTTATCATCTATTAAAAGGATCTGAGTGGGATCCTTGGGAAATGCAGCTAATGAAATCTTCTCGATGCAAATTTGTAATCGTTAGAGATTTAATCACATCAAAAAATCTTAATAAGAAAAATATTGATGCTAGATATTTTGGGAATCCCATGATGGATTTTGTCAATGATGAGTTAAAAGAAATAAAGAATCTAGATGATTATCAGAAAATTATCATGTTAATTGGCAGTCGTTTTCCTGAAGCATTTAGGAATTTCAATACTTTCTTAGATTGCTTACAAAAAACAAACTTTGCAAAGAAGTCTTTAATTCTCGTTCCTTTGACTGATAATGCCAATATAAATTTAATTAATTTTTATTTAATTAAAAATAATTTCGAGAAGGATACCAACCATAAATTCTTAATAGGTGAGGATTCTATTTGGTTCAACAAGAATATAATAATTTTATTGGGTAAAAATAATTTTAAGATATGGGCAAATTTGGCCGATGTTGGATTATCAAATGCAGGTACTGCGACTGAACAGATTTCTGGATTAGGTATACCTTCACTTTCAATCCCAAGTAATGGACCTCAATTCACTAAGGCCTTCGCAATGAGGCAACAACGATTATTAGGCGGCAGTGTTTTGGTCTGCAAGAATAAAAAAATACTCTCAGCTAAACTAATTAGTCTTTTAAAAGATAAAGAGATGAGATATAGACAAGCACGTGCAGGAAGGATAAGAATGGGCAAAAGTGGTGCCAGCCAGAAAATTGCTCATTATATTAAATTAAAATTGTTGAAAGAATACAGTAAGATGGATTAATTAAATAATTTACTATGTATCCCATTAATGATCAAGAATATTTAAAGACATGTGCGGAGATAGCGAGGATAATGAGCATAAGTCTTTCATCGGCAAAGAAAAAAGTAGAAATTCAGATATCGAAACTGGATTCTAAAACTATTGAAGATAAAAGGAAGGTCGCTAACAAAGTACTCACAATATGTTTAAAAGAGAAGGAAAGTGGTTTAAGCTCAGTCAAGCTTTTTGATGACTTAATGGAGTCTTTAGAAGGAAATGATAATTTCCTTGTTGAAGATTAACTTTAACCTTCAATGTTCAAAAATATTTGAGAATTTATAGATATCTAATTCTGCATGTACTGAAATTGATTGGAAACACCTTTGAGCCAATTCATATCTTCCTTCTCTAACGAGGATATCTTTTAATTTCTGCATCGCTTCGATGAGATATATTACATCGTTAGCAGCATAGTTAATTTGATCTATTGAAAGATTATCTTGGCTGCCCCAGTCACTGCACTGAGAACTTTTGTCTAACTCAATCCCCACTAATTCATTGATAAGTTCTTTTAAACCATGTTTGTTAGTATAAGTTCTTGCTAATTTACTAGCAATCTTTGTACAGAAAATATTTTCAGTATTGATATCAAGATTACATTTAAGAGCTGCAATATCAAATCGAGCGAAATGAAATATTTTTTGTATATTTTTATTCTCGCACAATTTTTTAATATTATTTGAAGACTTACAATTCGCATCTATTTTTATGCATGAAGTTAATCCCTTTTCATTACACATTTGTATTAAACATAATCTATCCCTTCCATGAATAAGACCCATTGCTTCAGTATCAATTGCAATATAGTTTGAATCCTGATAATTATGCATTAAATCATTTGTTAGATCATTTTTACAGAATTTTATATTTTGTTTGTAAGTGGTTTTTTTCATATATTTCGCAATTACAATTAATTAATGCATATTTTATATCTTAATATAGATCGATTATTATTCCGAATTTATACTTTGATGGTAACGGTTTTCACTACATGAAAAAGGATTTTTGTAATTGTGTTATATTACTTTGAAAAAATTATTTGAATTTAGAAGTCATTAATATATGAATTTTTACTTAAAATCAACTTTTTTACTCACAATTATTCTTGCGATAGGTTTATTTTTTTTTCTAAAAGCATCTAGCAAAGATAGAACTACTACTATAGAAATTGACTCGTCTAGAACTCCAGTTGATGCCCTAACGTTAATATGTAATTGGCTCAAATTACGAGGTTGGCAGCAATTTGGTGGTGATACTCAATCTAAGATTCTTACTTTTAAGGGACAAGTAATTTCAAGTACATTTCTTGCAATCTTTTTGACTTTGTTGGGAGGTTTAGGTTCTTGTTGCCTAGGATTAGTAATAATTCAGATTTATCCTGAATTGCAATGGTGGCCAATACTGCTTGGTTTAGTTGGAGGACCTTTATCAGGGATAATTTATGCTAAAAGATCTTCAAGAGAGGAAACTTTTGAGATGAGGTTAATTAATGAGGAGGATAGTAGACCAACTAAATTAAGGTTAAGAGCTCATAGGGACGAATTGATTTCATTAGAAAATGAACTTAAAGAGGTTCTTGATCTTAAGACTGATGGCTCATTATTCAAAACACCAATCTAAAATTGTAATTTAATCAAAAACATTATTTGTTTTACAGAATTGCTCTAATTCATTATCATTTATCCAATTTTGAGATTTTGTAAAGACTTCAGTAAGCAATGCTTCTCTTGAGTTTTCTTTTGCGATATATCCATATTCCCAACGAGCTAATGGAGGAAGTGACATCAAAATTGACTCTGTTCTCCCATTCGTTTGTAAACCAAAAATAGTTCCTCTATCCCACACTAAATTAAATTCTACATATCTACCCCTTCTATAAAGTTGGAATTCTCTCTCAATTGCTGAGTAATTTTTACTTACTCTTTTATTAATTATTGGTTCATAAGAGGGAAGAAACGCATCCCCGCAATTCTCTGCTAATGAGAATAATTGATTCCAAGAGAGAGGATTGTCTCCGATTTCTTTGGATTTCTGAAATGCCTCTCCATCTTTATTATTTCCTCTATATAAGGGGCCAGTACCATCTTGATAATCATAAAAAATCCCGCCTACTCCACGAGATTCTTTTCTATGTTTTAAATAAAAATATTCATCACACCAAGGCTTAAATACTTTATGTAAATTATTATCTACTTTGTCGCAAGCTTCCATATGCGCTTGGTGGAAATGTCTGGCATCAGTGAGATAAGGATAATAAGGTGTCAGATCGGCACCTCCTCCAAACCACCAAACTGGTCCTGCTTCAAAATATCTATAATTTAAGTGAACGGTTGGGATAAAAGGATTGCTAGGATGTAAAACCATTGAAGTGCCAGTGGCGAACCATTCGTGCCCTTTTGCCTCTGGTCGTTGAGAAATTATTGAATTAGGAAGTTCTTTCCCGTGAACCTCTGAGAAATTTACGCCAGCTTGTTCAAATATTGATCCATTTTTTAAAACTCTAGATTTTCCACCTCCCCCCTCAGGTCTGTTCCACGATTCTTCTTGAAATTTAGCTTTCCCATCTATTTTCTCCAAACCATGGCAAATTTTTTCTTGTAACTCCAGTAACAGAGCTTTAGTCTTTTCTCTTGATTTAGATGGAGGTTCGTTTGTCATCAATTCCTATTTGGTGATTCGTAATTTTTTGATCAATTAAGATTTTGCCTTTATAATTCCCCATAAGGGGGTAAATTTCTTATTACTTGATAGTTCGACATAGTTCTTAATCTTTTTTAAAGTCGGCTAACTTAAAGAAAGCATTCAAAAATTTGATGACTACTGTTGAAGACGCGAGTTATGCCTTATCAAAGATACTTGATGCTGGTTCCCAGAAAAATGTAATTGAATTGGGCTGGATTAAAAATGTTAGAGTCGCAGTACCAAGATCAATAATTACTTTAGCATTGCCATCTTATGCAAATTCTCAGAGAGATAGAATTGTTCAAGAAGTTAGAAAAATATTATTAGATTTTGTTGATATTGAGGATGTTCAGATTGAATTAGACAATAGCAATGTTCAGCCCAGCTCAAATAATAGTGAGAGTTCTGCTCCCCAATTACAAAGAGTCCAAGGTATTAAGCAGGTGATTGCAGTTAGTAGTGGAAAAGGAGGCGTTGGTAAGAGTACTATCGCAGTTAACTTAGCCTGTTCTTTATCAAAATTAGGATTGAAAACAGGATTATTAGATGCAGATATTTATGGTCCAAATGCTCCTTCAATGCTTGGCGTCTCAGAGGAAAATCCAAAAGTACATGGAAGTGGTAATGAGCAAAGATTAATTCCTATCAATAAATACGGGATTTCTATAGTCTCAATGGGTTTTTTAATTGAAGAAGGTCAGCCAGTTATTTGGAGAGGCCCAATGTTAAATAGTATTATTAGACAATTTCTTTATCAAGTTGAATGGAATAGTCTAGATTTTCTCATTATAGATCTACCACCAGGCACTGGCGATGCTCAAATTTCTCTTGCCCAATCTGTACCAATATCCGGAGCAATTATAGTTACTACTCCACAAAAAGTTTCTCTTCAAGATTCAAGAAGAGGTTTGGCAATGTTTAAACAATTAGGAGTTCCTTTAATTGGAGTTGTAGAAAATATGTCCTTCTTTATTCCTCCCGATCAAAAGGATAAAAAGTATGCGATATTTGGAAGTGGAGGTGGTCAACTTTTAGCTGATGAAAATAATTTACCTCTTCTTGCTCAAATACCTATAGAAATGCATGTTGTCAGTGAAAGCAATATTGGAGTACCAATATCAGTGAGTGAGCCAAATACTAATAGCTCTCTAAAATTTAAAGAGTTAGCTTCATTACTTAAAGTGAAATTTTGCTCTTAATGGTTAATGATATTTTTCTTCTTAAAAAAAAGAATCTTTTTTATCAAAATAAAAGATTCAAATTTACTCTTTTTTTCTCACCAATAATAGTTATCCCTTCAGTTCTTGTCGTTTTATCTAGTTTCTTAATTCAGAGTGTTCAAAGACAATTTACAAGAACTGATGCAATCAATCATTTTGTTTTTGGCTGCTTAGGTTATTTAATAGCAATACTAATTTCATATATTCCCTTGCAAAGGATAAAAAGTTATGTCATTCCTGCTTATTTTTTATCTTTACTTTGTCTCTCTTTGTTATATCTTTTTGGAATATCTGTATATGGAGCGCAAAGATGGTTGAGTTTTGGGCTGTTTACCTTTCAGCCATCTGAGATAGCAAAATTATCTACATTATTGATCTTGGCATTAGTCTTAGACAAAAATAATATTCAATCAATTAAGGATTTATTTCTTCCTTTTGTTTTAGCCATTATTCCTTGGACATTAATATTTTTTCAGCCAGATTTAGGCACATCATTAGTGTTGATTTTTTTATTTTTTGTAATGATTTATTGGGCTCAAGCCCCAGTTGAGTGGATTCTCATAGTATTTTTATCTATTGGTACAGCAATTTTCTCTGCTTTATCAACCTATATTAATTTTGTGTGGATACCATTTATTGGTTTTTTAGCTTACAAATCTTTTAAAAATAAAAAAATATTCACAATATTGACCGTGTTTGTTCATACTTTGATAGCAAATTTAACTCCTTTCCTATGGGATGTTGGACTAAAGGATTATCAGAAAAATAGACTGATTTTATTCTTAGATCCAAGTAAAGCCCCTTTTGATGGAGGATATCATCTCATACAGAGTAAAATAGCAATTGGTTCAGGAGGTTTTTTTGGAACAGGATTTTTAAATGGTAAACTTACAAATTTGAAATTTATTCCCGAACAGCATACAGATTTTATTTTTAGTGCACTTGGAGAAGAACTCGGCTTTGTTGGATCTTGTTTGGTTGTCTCTCTCTTCTTGTTTTTGATAATAAAGTTGATTAATATTGCCAAAAATGCTAGGTCTGACTTCGAATCTTTAGTAGTAATTGGGATTGCTTCTATTTTTTTATTCCAAATAATAATTAATATATATATGACAGTTGGATTAGGACCTGTAACTGGCATTCCATTACCATTTATGAGTTATGGAAGAACTTCTTTAATAATAAATTTCATATGCATAGGATTGGCTTTATCAACTTTAAAACGATCTAGGTCATTGAGGTCCTGATGAAATCATTAGTTACGTTTGGTTTAATTCAGAATGAATTGCTGGAGGGCTTTTCTCTTCCCAAATATGTAGATGATGAAACTGCCAGAAGAATGTGGTGGAGTGCTTTAGAAGTAATCCAAAAAGAGTTCCTCTCAACCTTTTACAGAGATGGAGGATTATGGTGTGCGTCACCTTTACCAGTTATTAATGAACAAAAATATTTAAATAAATTAAAAGGCTGGTTATGGGCACCCAAGGATTTCCCTCCTTCGAAAATGATAATGCGAAATATCTTCCGCATCATCATTCAAAAAATCAAAATGATAATATTCAATTTTTAAATAGTTATTCAATACTGAAATTAAATTTAAATGATGGGTATGATCCTTTCTTATTAGTTATTACACCAAAATTTCAATGTATTTTAACAATTGCTGGTTCAAAAAATAAAAAAATCTTGATTATGCGTAATGATGAGTCCAGTTTAAAAAAAGTAATTGAATTACTAGATATTAAATTGAGTCAGACTAATTTGAAAGAATCCAAAAGTTTTCAAGATCATCTCAAGAGTTTAGGAGAATTGAATTTTAATACAGAATTTAATAATAATTTCTGGCCTAATTTGTCGATTAAATTAGCTCACTTACTACCTAATCTTAATTTTCAAGCTTCATTTCAAGCATCTAGTTATGAGACTGTCCAAATTACTGAGGCTAAGCTATTAGAGGCTATTTCACATGAAGTGAGAACCCCTTTGTCAACTATAAGAACTTTAATTAGTTCTACTTTAAAAAAATATTCAATGAGTGATACTATTCGCAATCGCTTAATAGAAATAGATAATGAATGTACAGAACAAATAGATAGATTTGGTTTGATATTCAATGCTGCTGAATTAGTTAATGGCGATGCATCTCCTCAGCATCAATTAGCAAGTATTGATATGGGCGAAATTTTGCAAAAGTTGTCTCCATATTGGATAGCACAACTAAAAAGAAGAGGTATTTCTCTTGAAATTGATATTCCCGAGGAATTGCCTCCAGTTCTAAGTAATTCTCAAAAATTAGAGTTAATGCTAGGGGGATTGATAGATAAAAATACTAGAGGATTAAGAGAAGGAAGTATTCTTATCTTAGAATTGCGACCAGCAGGTCAGAAATTAAAATTACAGTTAATTGTTCAAAAGAAAGATGCGAAAATAAATGAAAATAATACTAAATTAAGTGGCTCAGACATTGGGCCAGTCTTAAATTGGAATCCTCAAACTGGAAGTCTTCAATTAAGTCAATCTGCCACTCAAAAGTTATTGGCAAGCTTAGGCGGGCACGTCACGAATAGGAGAGATACCGGCTTGACGGTCTTTTTCCCAATAGCCAATGCTAATTAATTTCATATTAAGAGTATTCATAATGCAATGTATTATTTATTAAATAATGTAGAATATTCAAAAAAAAATTAATATTTATAAAATCAAGATGTTAGGTTCATGTTAGGAATACTTTACATAATGACTGGAACATTAGACGGCCAATTTCCACAACACATAGGAAGTACTGGTGGATTATTGAATTCTGCAGAAACAGAAGAGAAGTATGCTATTTGTTGGAATAGTTCAAAAGAGCAAGCTTTTGAATTACCTACTGGAGGTGCAGCAGTGATGAATGAAGGAGATAATTTGATGTATTTTGCAAGAAAGGAGCAATGTTTAGCTTTAGGGACTCAACTAAGAGCGTTTAAACCAAGAATTGAAAACTTTAAAATTTATAGAATTTTCCCTAGTGGAGATATAGAGTTTTTACATCCTAAAGATGGAGTGTTTCCTGAAAAAGTTAATGAGGGTAGAGAACAAGTCGGCCATAACCCAAGAAGAATTGGAGAGAATCCAAACCCTGCAGGTTTAAAATTTACTACTAAAAATACTTTTGATTAAATACTAGAAAGTTGATATATAAAGAAATTTTATTTATAATTTGAACTGGAATTATTAGTATGATCAGTTCAAAAAAAGATAGTTTTTTACAGGCTTTTAAAAATGGTAAGAATTTTATACCTGTATACAAATCATGGCCTGCAGATTTAGAGACACCACTTACAACATGGCTTAAATTATCACAAGAAAATACCCATGGAGTTTTCTTAGAGTCAGTTGAAGGTGGAGAGCATATTGGTAGGTGGAGTATTGTTGCTAATAACCCCCTTTGGGAGGCAAACTGTTTGGGTGATAAAACAACAAAAGTATCTAGAAATGGGAAGAAAGAAACAAAAAAAGGAGATGTATTTAATTTGTTAAGAAACTGGTCTAATGAATATATCTCATGCAGATTAGAAGAATTTCCATTTATTGGTCAATTATATGGGTGTTGGGGATATGAACTAATTAATTATATTGAACCTTCTGTTCCAATTCATAAAATAAATAAACAAAAAATACCTTATGGATCATGGATGTTTTTTGATCAAATAATAATATTTGATCAGATGAAAAGATGCATTACAGCCTTAGTTTACGCAGATATAAAAGAGATGCAGGGTTTAACTATTGAAGAAATATATGAGAATTCTTTAAAGAAAATTAATACCATAAAACAAACTATGCAGGTACCTCTAAGAGAAGTAGATATTTTAAATTGGAAGCAAAAAAAAGATTTAAATATTGATATTTCAACAAATTGGAAAAAAGAAGAATTCCAAGATGCAGTTATTAAAGCTAAGGAATTTATTAAAAAAGGAGATATTTTTCAGATAGTTATAAGCCAGAAATTTGAAACCCAAGTCAGAAGTAAACCATTTGATCTGTATAGAAGTTTGAGAATGATTAATCCCTCCCCATACATGGCATTTTTTGACTTTGGATCATGGTATTTAATTGGTTCTAGTCCAGAGGTTATGGTTAAAGCAGAAAAGAAAAAGAATAATCAAATTAAGGCTAGTTTGAGACCTATAGCTGGTACTCGTCCAAGAGGATCTGATCCTGAGATGGATCTTGAATTGGAAAAAGAATTGCTTAGTGATCCCAAGGAAAGATCAGAACATGTAATGTTGGTTGATTTAGGTAGAAATGATTTAGGAAGAGTTTGTGAAACTGGAAGTGTCCATGTCAAGGATCTAATGATAATTGAAAAATATTCTCATGTGATGCATATCGTAAGTGAGGTTCAAGGTTTATTGAAGGAGGATAAGGATGTGTGGGATTTATTAAAAGCATCTTTCCCTGCAGGCACAGTTACAGGAGCACCTAAAATAAGGGCGATGCAATTAATCCAATCTTTCGAGAAAGAGGCTAGGGGCCCATATGCTGGGGTTTATGGTTCTGTTGATATTAATGGATCTCTTAATACTGCAATAACTATTAGATCAATGATTGCTGTTCCGGTGAATGATGGCAGTATAGTTGTCTCAGTGCAAGCTGGTGCAGGTATTGTTGCAGATTCTTCCCCATCAAAAGAATATCAAGAGACTATTAATAAGGCAAAAGGTATCCTAATGGCTATATCATCCTTGGATTAATTAATGCACGAAGATTTTTTATTCAAGGGGTTTGAGATTGAACTTTTTACTGGAACCTTTAATTCGCATGTAGGTATCTCGAGTCAAATTGAGCAAACATTCTCAAATTTTGTAAAAGAGCCTGATAATAGAAATGTTGAATACATAACAGCTCCTCATAAAGACTATAAAGTTCTTTATGAATATTTGATAAATCCCCGAAAAGAGTTAAGACGATGGTTACAAAAAAAGAATTTAACAATTATTCCTTCATCTACTTTATGTTTTAAACATGAAAATCATTTTCAAAGGTCCGACCACTCAAATATCTACCACGAGTTTATAGAGAAAAATTATGGAATATCAGTAGCTACTTCGAGCGTACACATTAATTTAGGAATTGGCTGTTTAGATAAATTATTTGCGGCTATTCGTTTGGTTAGATGTGAAGCTGCTCTCTATCTTGCTCTTAGTGCCAGTTCCCCTTTCTTGAATGAGGAATTTACAGGTAATCATTCCCAAAGATGGATTCAGTTTCCAAAAACACCTAAAGAAGTTCCTCTCTTTGAAAATCATCAACACTACGCTAGTTGGATTGAGAGAAATATGAAGGATGGGAATATGCAAAATGTGAGACATTTTTGGTCATCTATTAGGCCTAATGGTCCTAATAGACCTTATGAGTTAGATCGATTAGAACTTAGAATATGTGATTTTATTTCCGATACTAAGTTGTTACTTGCTTTAACAGCATTTTTAGAGTTAAGAACTCTTTATCTTTTTGAAAATCTGCAAGAATTAGATCCCATCTCATCAAGTGAATTTGATTTAAATCAACTCCAAAATATTTGCGATCGTAATGAGATGCAAGTTGCGCGAAATAGCTTAAATGCAGATCTTATTAATTGGAAAGATGGTAAGTTAATAAGATGCCATGACTGGATTCGAAATATATTGCAAGAATTAACTCCTATTTCATGCAGGTTAAAGATGTCCAATATTTTGCAGCCAATTTATCAAGTTTTGGAAGAAGGAAATCAGTCCATGCAATGGATTAATAAATATCAAGAAGGTTCATCTATTGAAGAAATTATGAAAGCTGCAATGGAAAATATGATGAAAAATGAATGACAATATATCTAAAGATTTATATAAATAAACATATATGATTCCAGTATTCTTTATGTGTAACATGGTAATTATATGGAGTCATTAAAAAAACTAAAGGATAATAAGATGGATCTTTTAAGAAAAATTGATCCTTCAAAGGCAAATCGTGATTTGATAGAAGAATTATGGGAATCAGTATTGCGTACTGAATGTCCTGATGTACATGCAAATCGTTTAATCAAACTTAAGCATTTAAGTCATTCGCAACCTGTAACCTTTGATGGTTCAAAGACTGTCAAATATGAAATCGTAGAGATTGTTAACTCTATGGATTTAGCTGAATCTATTTCAGCAGCAAGAGCTTTTTCCTTGTATTTTCAACTTATAAATATTTTAGAGCAAAGAGTTGAGGAAGATCGTTATATTCAAAGTTTTACCAATCAAAATAAGGAGACTCCTGAGGATAATCTTGATCCATTTGCACCACCATTAGCAAGACAAAATTCACCTGTCACTTTTAAAGAACTTTTTCATCGACTACGTAAATTAAATGTTCCCCCAGGAAGATTAGAAGAGCTTCTCCAAGAGATGGATATAAGACTTGTTTTTACTGCTCATCCCACAGAAATAGTCAGACATACCATAAGACATAAGCAAAGAAGGGTCGCAAACCTTCTGCAGCAAATTCAGTCAAAGAAATATTTAACAAAAGAAGAGGTGAATTCACTAAAGTTGCAATTAAAAGAAGAAATTAGACTTTGGTGGAGAACCGATGAATTACATCAATTCAAACCATCAGTTTTAGATGAGGTAGATTATGCTTTGCATTATTTCCAGCAGGTTTTATTTAATGCAATGCCTCAGTTAAGAAGACGTATTACCTCTGCATTATGTGAAAATTATCCTGATGTGCAAATTCCTGCAGAATCCTTTTGTACTTTTGGCTCATGGGTAGGTTCTGATAGGGACGGGAATCCTTCAGTAACGCCTGAAATTACATGGCGAACTGCTTGTTATCAAAGGAAATTAATGTTAGATCGATATATTACTGCGACCTCTAATTTAAGAGATCAATTAAGTGTATCTATGCAATGGAGTCAAGTTAGTCCTTCGCTCTTAGAGTCCTTAGAGACGGATAGAGTAAAGTTTCCAGAAATTTATGAAGCAAGAGCTACAAGATATAGGTCAGAGCCTTATAGGCTGAAATTGAGTTATATGTTAGAAAAACTAAGACTGACTCAATCGAGAAATAATTTATTGGCTGAGACTGGTTGGAAAGTCGCCTTGGAAAGTAAAAATGAATCAAAACAATTTGATTATAATGATGAGCCATTTTATAGATCCGTTGATGATTTTACAAATGATCTTGAATTAATTAAAAATAGCTTGATCAGCACGGATTTAAGTTGTGAACCTTTAAATACATTATTGACGCAGGTACATATTTTTGGTTTTTCATTGGCAAGCTTAGATATACGTCAAGAGAGTACAAGACATAGTGATGCTTTAGAAGAATTGACAAGATATTTATCATTAGCAACTACTTATGATGAAATGTCTGAATCTGAAAAAACAAATTGGTTAATTAATGAATTACAAACTAAAAGACCATTGATTCCCAATACTAAAGTCTGGTCAAAAAATACAGAGGAAACTTTTTCAGTTTTTAAAATGGTCAAAAGATTGCAAGAAGAATTTGGACGTAGAATTTGTCATTCATATGTAATATCTATGAGTCATAGTGTTTCCGATCTATTAGAAGTTTTGCTTTTAGCTCGAGAAATGGGACTTATTGATCAAGGATCTAAGAAATCGCAATTACTTGTTGTGCCACTTTTTGAAACCGTTGAAGATTTGAAGCGAGCCCCCCAAGTAATGGATGAATTATTTAAATTGGATTTCTATAGATCATATTTACCAAAAGTTGGAGAGAACTCAAGGCCTTTGCAAGAATTGATGCTCGGTTATTCAGATAGTAATAAAGATTCGGGATTCCTTTCTAGTAATTGGGAAATTCATAGGGCTCAAATGGCCTTACAGAATCTGTCCAGTAATAATGGAATTCTTTTAAGACTTTTTCATGGGAGAGGAGGATCTGTTGGGAGGGGAGGAGGCCCAGCTTACCAAGCGATATTAGCTCAACCAAGTGGAACCTTATTAGGAAGAATAAAAATTACAGAACAAGGAGAAGTTTTGGCTTCTAAATATAGTCTGCCTGAATTAGCCCTTTATAATTTAGAGACTGTTACAACTGCAGTTATTCAAAATAGTCTCGTTAATAATCGCCTTGACGCTACTCCAGAATGGAATCAATTGATGAGTAGACTAGCTGATTCATCTCGTACAAAATATCGGTCTTTAGTACATGAAAATCCAGATTTATTAACGTTTTTCCAAGAAGTAACTCCAATTGAAGAAATTAGTAAGTTACAAATTTCAAGTAGGCCTGCAAGAAGAAAAAAAGGTGCAAAGGATTTATCTAGTTTAAGAGCAATCCCTTGGGTATTTGGCTGGACCCAAAGTAGGTTCCTTTTGCCTAGTTGGTTTGGCGTTGGAACTGCTCTATCAAGAGAATTAGACTCAGATCCTAATCAGATTGAATTGCTACGATTACTGCATCAAAGATGGCCGTTTTTTAGGATGCTTATTTCAAAAGTAGAAATGACTTTGTCCAAAGTAGACCTGGAGGTAGCTAAATATTATGTTGATACTCTTGGGAGTAAAGAAAACAATAAAGCTTTTAATTCCATATTCAGAATTATTGCAGAAGAATATAATTTATCTAAGACTTTAATATTAGAAATAACATGCAAAAGTAAATTATTAGAAACTGATAAAGACTTAAGAGAATCTGTTGATCTAAGAAATAAAACGATAATACCATTGGGATTTTTGCAAGTGTCTTTACTTAAAAGATTGAGAGATCAAAAAAGGCAACCTCCTATAAGTGAATTTCTAATTCATAAAGATGAATCAAGGAGAACATATAGTAGAAGTGAATTACTTAGGGGAGCACTATTAACTATTAATGGAATTGCTGCTGGAATGAGAAATACGGGGTAAGATTTGCCATATTTTGCGAAAAAAAAGTTAGTTTTACCAGAAGGCTTTTCTATAGATTCTGAAGAATTACCGTCTGCAAGATTAGTTAATAAACTTCTCATTAACTGTGGATGTGATTTTTTCCCAAATGCTAAATTAACTCTTGCGATTAAAAATAGTAATTTCTTTTTTACAATTTATAACTACCAAAGGCAACAAATTCATGGTTTTGTAAGAGTTACATCTGATAAGGGTTTAAATGCAAATTTATGGAATCTTTGTGCCTACTCTGGGAGGAATCAAGATATTTTATATTCTGTTTTGATCCAACTATGTTTAGAAAAAATTAATAGAGAGATGCCTGGATGTAGTATTTCAGTGCAAGCACCTCCTTCTTCATTCCGAAGTTTGGAAGAGAGTGGTTTTGTTTTGGACCCAAATGGCATAAGAGTGATGGGAATGAAATTGTAGGAGACAATGTACGAGCATGGAGGGACTTGAACCCCCGACTCTCAGAACCGGAATCTGATGCTCTATCCAACTGAGCTACATGCCCTAAATTTTTCAATTTATATAAGGATAATCTAAATTGAAATAAAATAGCTAACTTAAAGATATAACGTCAATTTTAAAAATTTTTTTAAATCATTTAAAAATAAAAAATTTCCGAAATCATAAGAGCTTTGATCTTAATGTTAAAGAAAAGAGGATCATAATTCTTGGAAGTAATGGTATTGGAAAGTCTAATTTACTTGAATCAATTGAGTTTCTCACTCAGTTAAAGTCTAGTAGAGCTTTAAGTGATAAAGATTTAATTGAAAATGATTCTGATATTGCGATTATTTATGCTCAGCTAGATTTTAGTGAGGATTGTCAAATTAAATTATTTAGAAGAGGAGCTAAACAAATTTACGTAAATGATAAGCTTCTTAAAAGGCAAAATAATATCAAAAACTTTGCAAGGAGTGTTTGTTTTAATTCGAGTGATATTAATATTGTTAAAGGAGAACCAAGTGGTCGAAGAATTTGGCTTGATAAAGTTGTGACTCAGCTTGAGCCTGTTTATAGTGAATTATTATCTAGATTTAATAAATTATTAAAACAAAGAAGTCATTTTTGGAGATCTGATATTTCAAAACAAAAAGATTATTATTCTCTTCTTGATAGTTTTGATTCTCAAATGGCATTACTAGGTACTAGGATTTATAGGAGACGTAAAAGAGCTCTTAATAAACTAAGTCCTTTTATTCAATATTGGCAAAATAAACTAAGTAAATCTAGGGAAAATATTAAATTTAATTACATCTCTTCAATTCAGACAATGGATAATAATGAAGATGATGAAGCAGCGATTATGGCAGAGTTAAATACTAAACTTCTTAATCAAAGAGATTTAGAGGTTGTGACTGGGAAGTGTTCAGTTGGCCCACACAGAGATGATATAGAATTCTTAATTAATGATATTTCAGTAAGAAAATATGGGTCATCCGGGCAACAAAGAACAATAACGTTGGCATTAAAAATGGCAGAATTAGATCTATTACGTAAAATTCTCGTAATGGATCCAATTTTGGTTTTAGATGATGTTTTGGCGGAATTAGATATCGTCAGACAGAATTTGTTATTAGAAGCAGTCGGAAATGAGAGTCAGTGCTTTATAAGTGCAACTCATTTAGATAAGTTTAGTGATGAATTTCTAAAGACTTCGCAAATTGTTTACTTATAAATTTTTAAAAATACTCATCTTTCGCTATTCTATTATTTTCTGAAATGAATTTAATTAATGGAAGTCTCAAAACAAAATAAAAAAGTTCATATATTTGCAAAACAACCGATTCATAATCAAACTCCATTTCATGGTGAACATATTTTACTAGAGCTTTATGGATGTAATAGTGCAAAGTTGAATGATGAAATCTATTTACGTTGTCAAATTAATCAAGCTGCTAAATTAGCGAAGGCAACAGTACTTAATCTAGTAAGTAATAAATTTGAACCTTATGGAGTAACTGCAATTGCACTTTTAGCTGAATCACATATATCAATACATACTTGGCCTGAATCTCATTATTCAGCAATTGATATCTTTACTTGTGGGAGAAATATGAGACCATATTTAGCTAGTCAATTTTTAATTGAACAATTGGAATCTAAAAATCATCTTTTAAAAACAATTAACAGAGATTATCCAATTTCTATAGAACATGAACTAAGGAGAACTTTATAATATTTTCATCTGTTGAGTTTCCCGCTAACTAAGCCTTCGAGATCTAAACTTGCGCTTTTAAATCCAAGTTTAAAGAAAAAATTTAGGAGTTCTTGTCTTTTATATATTTTGACAAATTGTTGAATTTGATTACTTGGTATTTCAATCCTCGCGCTAGATCCTTGGCATCTAACCCTGACTTCTGAAACACCAAATTTTTTAATATATTCTTCAGCTTCCTCAATCATTTTTAACCGTTTTAAAGTGATTTTATCTCCATAAGGAAATCTTGAAGATAGACAAGGTTGAGCTGGTTTATCCCACCATGGTAGACCAAGAGATTTTGAAATATCCCGAATATCTTTTTTAGAAAATTGAAATAAGGCTAAAGGAGAAATTACACCAGCATTCTTAGCAGCTTCTATTCCCGGTCTGTAATCACTTAAATCATCTAAGTTAACACCATCAAGAATATTTTTAAAGTCTAATTTTGTTTTAATATGATTTGTTTGCTTGTGTAATTCTCTTTTACATGCAAAACATCTATCTTTAGGGTTATTGGAATATTTTTGGTCATTTAATTCAAATGTTTTAATTTCTAAATGCTTAATGCCTATCCACTTTGCTTGAGTTCGAGCTTCATTTAGTAATTGTTTTGATAAAGCTGGAGATACTCCTGTAATGGCAATGGCCTTTTCTTTTAATTGTTCATATGCAATTGTTGCAACTAGAGTGCTATCAACACCCCCCGAGTATGCGATGCACGTCTTTTTAAGATTCTTTAAATATTCTCGAAGCAATTCAAGCTTTTTATTTTGCGCTTTGCTTATAATTTCTAGCTGATTAAACATCTTTGAAAAAGAATATTGAGAAAACTAGGTTGAATTTATTATTAAATTTTTAATAACTTTATTAACTATAACTTAGATTAATAAATAATATCTTGTGTGCATTGTCAAATTCAAATAGAAATTCAGGTATCGGAATTGCTACGGCAAGTGTTAGCCAAGAGAGATCAAAGGGGCAATTACATATTTATGATGGTGAAGGCAAAGGTAAAAGTCAGGCAGCATTAGGTGTTGTTTTAAGGACGATTGGATTAGGGATTTGTGAGAAAAAACAAACAAGAGTTTTACTTCTAAGGTTTTTAAAAGGTCCTGGAAGATCTTATGATGAAGATTCCGCAATAGATGCATTGCAAAGGGGGTTCCCGCATCTAATTGATCATGTTCGAACTGGAAGATCAGAATTCTTTAATGAAAAAGAAGTCACAAAATTTGATAAAGAAGAAGCTGAGCGGGGATGGAATATTGCGAAAGGAGCAATAGCTAGTGCTCTCTATTCAGTTGTTGTGCTTGATGAATTAAATCCAGTTCTTGATTTAGGTATGTTAGATATTGAAGATGTTATTAAGACTCTTGAATCTCGCCCAAATGGATTAGAAATTATTATTACTGGTAGAGCAGCTCCATTATCTTTAATAAGGATTTCTCAACTTCACTCTGAGATGAGGCCAAGGTCTAAAGTAGATCATAATTTTATAGATGATGATAACTTTGGGGGTATCGAAGTTTATACAGGAGAGGGTAAAGGTAAATCAACTAGTGTACTTGGGAAGGCTCTTCAAGCTATTGGGAAAGGAATTTCACAGGATAAAAGCCATCGAGTTTTAATATTGCAATGGCTTAAAGGTGGTTCAGGATATACGGAAGACGCAGCTATTGAGGCATTAAGAGAAAGTTATCCTCATTTAGTAGATCATCTTAGATCGGGAAGGGATGCGATCGTTTGGCGAGGACAACAACAACCAATTGATTATGTAGAGGCAGAGAGAGCATGGGAAATTGCAAAGGCTGCAATCTTGAGTGGAATTTATAAAACTATTATTCTTGATGAGATAAATCCAACTGTTGACTTGGAACTTTTACCAATGGAATCTATACATCAAACTTTATTAAAAAAACCTAGAGAAACTGAAGTAATTTTAACTGGAAGATGCAAAAATGAGCCTTCTTATTTTCAATTAGCTAATGTCTATTCTGAAATGGTTTGCCATAAACACTACGCAAATATTGGGGTTGATTTAAAAAGAGGAGTTGATTATTAACAGGGACTATAGATTTAAGAATCTATTCTATGCATATTTTCTAATCCACCTTCAACTGAAATAGCTTCAATATTTTCCTTATTTAAAATTCTTAAAGCTTTTTCTGAGCGTAAACCTTTTTGACAAATAATATAAATTGTTTTTTCACTATAAGTATTTTTTATTTTATTAAATGGGTAACTTTTCTCCATTAAGCTAAGAGGAATAGAAATAGATCCTTTAAGAGAAAATTTCATAAATTCATTTTTCTCCCTGACATCAATAATAATAATTTCATTTTTCTGATTACGATGAATTTTTTGAAATTCTCTATTACTAATTTTTTTGATTTTTTGATTATTAATCAAGCAATTCTGATCTTCGTAATCATCCTCAAATTCTGTTAGATTTCTTATCTTTTTGTTTTTGGGGTATATTTTGAGATTCAATTTTTTCATATTTAGGTTGAGTAAATTAAAAACAAGTAGTTTGCCATCAAGAATCTCACCGGTCCCAACTATTATTTTGATTATTTCATTTGCTTGTAAAACCCCAATTAAACCTGTTGATACTCCAATCACACCATATTCATTGCAGTTAGGAATTAAATCCTTTTTTGGGGGTCTTGAAATTAAATCTCTTAGATTAGGACTATTTTTCTTAAAATTGAAAACGCTTATTTGTCCCTCAAATCCCTGAACAGATCCAAAAATTAGTGGCTTATTAAGAATAATACATGCATCATTAATTAAAAATCTAGTCCCAAAATTATCAGAACAATCGCAGACTATATCAAAAGTATTAATAATTTCTAATATATTTTTTTTTATTATTCTTTCTGTGAAGGTTAAGACCTCACAATTTGGATTTAATTGTTTAATTTTAGACTTAGCTGATTCAGTTTTACTCTTCCCAATATGATCTGAGTTATGGATAACTTGCCTTTGAAGATTAGATTTTTCTATTACATCATTATCAATTATTCCGATTCTTCCAATACCTGATGCAGCTGTATAGAGAATAGCAGAGGAACCTAAACCTCCAGCTCCTACAAAAATTACAGAACTATTTTTTAGTTTCTCTTGTCCTTTATAACCAATTTCATTGAGTGTTAAGTGTCTTTTGAAACGATCTATCTCATCATCATTTAATTCTTTTTGGAAAAGATTTTCCGCCGTTTTCATTTTTAATTTTCAGAGAAATTCAATCGAGCGATTATTTTTTTTTATTCTATTCAATCTAAATATTTTTAGCTATATCCGTCTAAGCATATTACTTAGAAATTTAATTTAAATTAAAAAATAAAGAAATAATTTGACACTAATATTATGAAAAGGTGATGAAAATGTGAAGTTTTTGTAAACCCTGTTTTATGCGGAAATCTTAAAAATCCCAATGATATCAATAAATCTCTCGTATATCAATTGTTTCGGTTCGGAATTATCTACAACAAATAGGTAGTCAACTGCCAATTTTTCCGATACTGTCTGGTTCATATAACATGTTGACTGAATTCATGAGTGATAACACTCCTGAGTCAAATCAAGACTCTGCCTCTGATACTAATTCTGAAAATAAAAACTTTTCAGAGAAATATTCCGATGTAATGGGAAAAATTAACGAAACACTGGGAAATGTTGATTGGACCCAAATGGGAAAATATGGAAAAGCCGCTGGCATCATTGCCGTAGTAGTTATTGCTCAAATAATAATTAAAGTTGTTATTGACACTATTAATTTCTTCCCAATACTTCCTGGTTTATTAGAACTATTAGGAGTTATTGTGGTTGGCCAATGGAGTTGGCAGAATCTTCGTACTAGTGAAAATCGAGATGCTGTCTTAGATAAATTGCAGAATCTTAAAAAAACTTATTTAGGATAATCTTTTTTACATACTTAGAATTATTTCGATATAGTTCTTTACTTGATTAAAGTAATTTCCTCCAAATATATTGGCATGATTTAATATGTGGTAAAAATTGTAAATAATTATTCTTTCTTCTGCTCCCTCTTTTGGTCTTATTACCTCGTTGTAGCTTTTGTAAAATTCATCTTTAAACCCTCCAAATAATTTTGTCATAGCGATATCAACTTCACTATCAGCCCACCAACAAGCTGGGTCAAAAATTATGCCTTTATTATCAGTTCCAATCCCTACGTTCCCTGACCATAAGTCTCCGTGAACTAGTGATTTATCAGGTTGATGTTTTTGAAGTAGTAATAAGATTTTTAGTCTAACTTTTTCAATCAAATTTATTTCCAAAAAATCTTTTTTTAGAAAAGATAATTGAGGATTAATTCTTAGTTTTAAAAAACAATCCGCCCAATTTCTTTCCCATCCCTGAATTTGTTCAGTAGTTCCAATAAAACCTTTTACTGAGTAACCAAAATCACTTTGGTTATTTCTGCTTGAATTTAAATGCAATAGTCCTAAACCTTTCCCTAGTTTGCTTTGATCATTATTATTGAAATTGATCCATTCAATTAATAAAACTTCTACATTATTTATTAGAAGATATCCAATTACTTTTGGGATTATTAGATATTCTTGATCTACATATTTTCCAAGATCTTTTAAACAAATTTCCTCAAACTTTAGTAATTTCTTTCCCTTTTTGTTCCTTTTTGCAAAAATACATTTTTTGTTAAATTCTAATTTCCATGCCTCATTAATACTACCTCCGTAGATTCTTTTAATATTATTAGGTCGTGATTCTCCTAAATGATTACAAATTTCGCTAAGTTCATGTTGTGATAAGTGAATCATTTTGAATAATAATAACGTTATTGTTGTTGGGGCAGGTATTGCAGGATTGACTTCTGCAGCAATTTTATCAAAGTTAGGTTTTTCAGTAACAATATTAGAAGGACATTCCCAATCAGGCGGCTGTGCTGGGTCTTTTAAAAGGAAAAATTATACTTTTGATGTGGGAGCAACTCAAACAGCTGGATTTGAAAGAAATGGAATTCATTCAAAGATTTTTAGTTTTTTAGATATTCCTGCCCCTAAGGCGACTATTTTAGACCCAGCATGCATCGTAGATTTGAATGATGGTAGCAAGCCAATAAATATTTGGTATGAAGAAGAGAAATGGGCATTGGAAAGAGAATTGCAATTTCCAGGAAGTAGCACTTTCTGGAAGGTTTGCTCACTAATTCATCAAAGTAATTGGGATTTCGCTAATAGTAACCCTATTTTACCTGCAAATAATTTATGGGATTTTTCTCAACTATTAAAGGCAATTAGATTACCAAATATTCTTTCAGGAATATTAATTAAGTCAACTATGTTTGATCTTTTGAAATTATGTGGCTGTCATCAGGATAAAAGATTAATTAAATTTTTAAATTTGCAATTAAAGCTTTATTCCCAAGAGGATATTTTTAATACCGCTGCATTATATGGATGTACAGTGTTAAATATTGCTCAGAAACCGCATGGTTTGTGGCATTTAGAAAACTCAATGCAAGATCTTAGCGATAGTCTAGAATTGGCTTTGCAAAAGAAGGCTAATATTTTATTCAATGAAAAAGTTGAGAAAATGACTTATGAAGTTGAAGGAAATTATTGGAAAGTATGTTCCACGAAAGGGAGCAAAAAATTCGAATATCAAGCAAATTATATTGTTTATACCGCTCCACCACAAAGTCTTTTAAATCATTTAGATAATAATTCAGAAAGGTATAGTAGTTATCTAAATAAAATAAAAAAATTACCTAAGCCCTCTGGAGCAGTTGTTTTATATGCAGCTTTAAAAGCGCATGAACATAAGATTTACTCTTCAAATCATTATCAAATTGATGATGAAGAAGTTGGGTCATTGTTTATTTCTCTTAGCAATGAGGGTGATGGGAGAGCTCCTAAAGGAGAGATTACTCTCAACGCAAGTTTTTTTACAAATCCCGATCAGTGGTTTTCATTAGATAAAAAGAACTATAAATTAGAAAAAATAAAATATATAAAAAAAATATGCAAAATCATAGAGAATAAATTCTCATATTCTGAGAAAGATTGGTTACATAGAGAGTTGTCGACCCCATTATCATTTCAAAAATGGACTAGTAGACCAAAAGGTATTGTTGGAGGGCTAGGTCAAAGTCCGGGAATCTTTGGCTTATTTGGTTTGCCTAGTAGAACCCCGTTCAAAGGGTTATATCTTTGTGGAGACTCTTTATACCCGGGGGAAGGTACTGCTGGTGTAAGTCAATCTGCTTTAATTGTAGTTAGACAAATTCTTGCTTCAAAAGGTTTATTAGACTTTGAACTATAAATATTTAATCACAAAATTGTTTTCTTATTTGTTCCGCCCTACTAAGCTTTTGGAAAAGTAAATCCCAATCTTTTTGTTTGATTATTTTTTCTATTTCGTTAATATTGTTACTTAGTTTTTTTAAAGATTTTAAAATATTTTTTTGATTTGAGATAGCTAGATCTAGCCCAAGACTGGGATTTCCGCCCCCAACTCTTGAGGTATCGTAAAAGCCAGTTGATGCAAGTACTTTAGATGTATTAAGCAACGATGAATTCTCTCGAGTATTTACTGACTCAATTAGACATGAACCTAAAAATATAGGTAAATGTGAAATTAAAGCTACAGCCTCATCATGTTCCTTGGGAGTTGTTTTGTAGATCTCGCAATTGAATGAAGTTATGATTGTTGAAAGCACCTCCGTTGAGTATGGTTCAGTATTTTTTGTTGGGGTTATGACCCATTTCGCATCGTCAAAAAGTTCTGCGAAACCTGAGTTAACTCCTCTATTTTCAGTTCCGGCCATTGGATGCGATCCAATAAAAAGTGGATGCAATTTTTCCCAGGTTTCAATTATTGGTTGCTTTACTGAACCGACATCAGTTATTACAGCATTAGATGGAATGGATTTAATTAATTCTTGTTGTGGATTAATTAAATCTTTTATGGGTAATGCCAATATTATTAAGGAACATTTTTTTAAAATTGTAAAATCGCAACTTACGTGATTAGCTAGATTTCTTTTTTTAGCTTTTTCTTCATTTGAGCTATTATTTGTAATACCATAAACACAATGATTTAGGTTTTGTAATTTTAAGCCTAGTGAACCTCCTATTAGTCCTAAACCAACAATTCCAATATTCATGAACTTATTATTTTTTAGCTTCTATTATATTGATACCAATATTTTGGTTAATAGGGTCTTAATTTTCTGAGTTTATTAGCTGAAAGTTATAAATGTTAGAGAATGTTAGTCACTTATCATTAAAAGAATTTGTTAAATTAAATGGCCTTGATTGGCAACATATCTTTTCATTCGGAAGAATACTTTCAAGATCTATAAGAAAAAAAGAAAATATATTAATTAATTCAGAAATATTTTTTACTAAAAAGTGGTACGCCGCTGTATTAATCTCTCTGTTTTTAAATGAGAAAAATTCAATATTTATAGTCTCTGATAATCAAATTCAAGAATTAAAAAACCATTATTTAAAACA
>Ga0160422_10000389_pt1 | contig 26459 bp, 22 predicted proteins | sample Fk160mmetaG_FD_108192 | JGI IMG/M metagenome (GOLD analysis project Ga0160422, IMG submission 108192) | Marine microbial communities from the Central Pacific Ocean - Fk160115 60m metaG | ecosystem: Environmental > Aquatic > Marine > Oceanic > Photic zone | place: The Central Pacific Ocean...
CTACTATTTTATTTTTAAATGCTTGTTTAACATCTGGCATTAAGAGATTTGTTTTTGCAAGCTCTGCAACAGTTTACGGTAAGTCTAAAAAGGAAATATTTAGCGAGGAAGATCTTTGCAAACCATCTAATCCATACGGTTGGAGTAAATATATGATTGAAATTTTACTGAAGGATTATGCAGATGCTTATGATTTTCAAAGTGTAAGTTTAAGATTTTTCAATGTAGCTGGTGCTGATATAGAAAATGAGTTGGGGCAAGATAAATTTTCAACACATATAATTTCTCGTCTTATTGAAAAATCATTTTCAGGTGAAGAATTTGTTTTAAATGGTAATAATTATGATACAAAAGATGGCACTTGCGTAAGAGACTATGTTCATGTTGAAGATATTGCCTCAGGAATATTTAAAGCAATTAAATTTAAATCTTTAAAAGAAAGAGCTAGTATTTTTAATCTTGGAGAAGGTGTTGGGTATAGCAATCTTGAAATAATTGATTCGATAAAAAGAAATACATTTCTTAAACCAAAAATAACAATAGGTCCTCCTATTAAAGGTGATGTAAAAAGGATAGTCGCAAATACAACCAAGGTGAAAAAAGAATTAGGATGGGAACCTAAATATAATCTTGATACAATTATTTCAACCGCATATGAGTGGAGTAAGAAGAATAAAGCTTAAAATTAAGATCATTTATTTTGGTATCTTTGCAAATACCAAACAACAGTATTTTTTAAACCCTCATCAAAGTCTACTTTTGGACTCCAACCTATTTTATTTTTTAATTTTGAAGAATCTGTTCCATATCTTGAATCTTGTCCTGGCCTAAAATAAGGAGCAGGATGTAATTCATTTTTATTCAAGCTTATTCCAATTAAGTCATGAGATTTATTCATTATGTCTAGAATTTTTTTTGTAACATCAATGTTTTTTTTCTCACAATTTGCGCCAATATTAAATTTGTCATTAATTACCTTATGTTCATCAAGTTGCCATATAGCTTCACAATGATCAATTACGTTTATCCAATCTCTTATTTGCATCCCCCCACCAAACATATATGTCTTTTCTCCTTTTAGTGCGTTTGTGATAACTCTAGGAATCAATTTCTCGATATGTTGATATGGCCCATAGTTATTCGAACAACTAGTGATTAAGTACGGTAGGTCATAAGTATTGTGCCAGCTTTTAACATAATGTTCAGCGGCGGCTTTGCTTGCTGAATATGGATTTCTTGGATCTATCTGACTTGACTCTTTAAAAAGTTCAATATCTTCATAATCTAATGAGCCATAAACTTCATCTGTGGAAATGTGGTGAAATTTTTCAACATTACAATTTAGTGAGGCATTAAGAAGGTTTATTGTTCCAATTAGATTTGCTTCTAAAAAGGGCCTATAATTTTTTATTGAATTGTCAACGTGGCTTTCAGCTGCAAAATGGAATACTTTTATTGGCCGATGCCTATCAAATAAATAATTAACATGCTTTTCATTCGCGATATCACACCAAATAAATTCAAATTGATCGTCTTTGGGAATATTATTCACATTGGAAGCGTAGGTTAAGTTATCAAGTACAATTATTTTCTGATCTGTCTTATCTTTTATGAAATGTAAAAAGTGACTACCTATAAAACCTGCTCCACCTGTAACAATTATTGGCATTTAGCTCAACAAAAAATAAACTCCATCATAGCATGATCCAACTAAAAAATACGAGATTTTCGATCTAATGAACATATTACTTTTATTTGAAATACATTTTAAAAAAGAATTCATCATTGAAAATAACACTTATCATTTTTACTAAAGCTATGTTAAGAAAAATTTCAGCAATTGATATCAGATTTTGTTAGAAAAATTTCAATTTTTATTGATTTCTAAAATAAAATTTTTTATTATTAAGTTAGATAATATTATTAGAGATAAAAATATAAATTTATGGTATTTACCTTTTCTTTAATTATTTAAAAATTATATGAAGTCTATAATAAATAAACAAAACGTTAATAACTTACCTTTAAGTTACATCTTAATTATTTTAACAATATATTTATGCCCAAATATTAAATTATTATCTGTTGGAGAAAACTCAGCTCTGCCAGGGGTTTTACTATTATTATCATTCTCTTTCCTATCAATTAAAGAAATAGTTATATGTATAACTATGGTTATATTAACTTTTCTTTCTTTATTATTATCTTCAAATGATTACTATGCAAATTATGCAACAGTTCAAAGTGGATTAATAAGTTATTATATAATAGTGGTTCCCATCACTTCATCATTAATAATAGGAAGAATATTCTCATTTAGGTTTAGGAATTATAGTAAGAAAGAGAAAATTAAAGAGATTAAATATATTATTTATTATTTTATTTTTATATTCTTTATTTCAGGAATGCTGAATTATTTTTCCCCATCATTTTTATCGTTATTTTTATTTACTGGTAGAACATCGTTTAATAGATTTACTTTTTGGTTCACAGAGCCATCTCAAGCTGCATCTGTGATTTTATTTATCTGGTTCTTTGCTCTTCAATTTCTTTATAACAAAAAGTTTATAACTTTTTTCGGTAAAGATTATTATATTTTTCTTTTTCTCCTGTTATCACTGGCTTCTATTACATCAATTCTCTCACTACCAGGGACTCTTATATTGCAATTAGTATTTTCTTTATCTTTACTAGTATTTATATTTGTTATTTTAAACACTTTAAGTTTTTTAGTAAGACAAAATTTTAATCTTAAGTTTTTGTCATCATTATTTAGACCGACAAAATTAACAATAATTTATTATTTACTTTTTTTGGTTTCAGCATTTATTATTTACAAACTTCTACAAGCTGAAACAGGAAAGCTTTCTGTAATTACTGGTCTATTAGCCAGATATGGATATTTGGAAGGTTTAAATATTGCAGGTGGATTTAGATCATATTTTGCTGCTGTAAGCGTTTATTTTGCTTTTAATAATCCCATCTCTTTACCAGGCGATTGGCTTGGAACTTTTATAAGTGATCTCAATACATATTTACAACTATCTCCATTTTCTCCAGGAGATGATATATTTCAATTGACAAAAAGTCCCATAGCAATAAAACCATTGGGTTGGTTATATTTTTCTCTATATGATTTAGGTCTTATTGGTTTAGCAATATACATATATTTATATATAGGAACTTATATAAAAGGAATCTTATTAGGAGTCTTGCGATTTGATTCGTTTTTCATAACTTTATTTGTTTTTCAAATGGCTAGTTTATTAGTTCCATTATTACCTTCCACCCCTTGTATATTTATTCCATTAATTTTTGCAGTATTTAAACAAGATTCTTCAAATATTAAAAATAAACTTTTATAGAATGACTGTTAATTTATTAAATTACTTTGTCCATATTGTAAATTTTGATAGCATTAACATAATTGTCAAATGAGTTTCTGAGTTTACTATGAATAAAGGAGTTTTATTTGAAAGTTTTAAAGATTATTCAGAAAGATTAAATAATGCACTAAATACGGTAGGGCAATATCAAATTGACCAAATTCATGATCAAATTGTTAAAAGGATTAATACAAATAGTAATATCTATGTTTTTGGCAATGGAGGAAGCCAAGCTAATGCTCATCATATTGTAGGAGATTACATAAAGACTTTTTCATTAGCAGGCATGAAATTAAAAATATCTTGCTTGGCTGATAATATTTGTTATTTAACTGCAGCATCTAACGATATTTCATATCAAGAAGCATATTCTATATTGCTTGGTACTATCATCGAATCAGATGATTTATTAATTTATTTATCAGGTAGTGGTAACTCCTTGAATCTAGTGAAATGTGCAAGGAACGCGGTATTGAAAAATATTTATCAGGTATCTATAACTTCTTTTAACGGCGGAGCCTTAAAAGATATTGTTGATATTGGGGTTCATGTAAAAGTAAATGATATGGAAATTGCTGAAGATTGCCAGTTGGCAATATTCCACTACATAAAACAAAAGCTAATGAATACTTTTTCAGATAAATTTGTAAATAACTATATGCCAAAATACGTAAAAAGAACAAACGAAGATTTAGTTTCATGATTTTTATAGGAAAAGCGCCATATAGAATTTCTTTATTAGGAGGTGGTTCAGACTTAGATTGGTTTGTAAATGAGGAGCAATATGGCTTAGCTTTAGGTTATTCATTAAATATGTATTCTTATTCAGTACTAAATCAACTTCCTCAAAATTCTAAATTTGGGACTTTAAATTATTCATCTAGAGAAATTTATAAAAATAATGATGAAATAGTGCACCCTTTAATAAGAGAAGCCTTTAACTTAGTAAATTTAAAAGTACCTGTTGAATTGTCAACTTATGGATCTGCCAGTGGGGGGCAGGGGATGGGAGGATCATCATCTTTTTTGATCTCTTTGTTAAGTGCACTTTCAAAATTTTTAGAATTTGATTGGGATCAAAGAAATATTGCAAATAAAGCATGTGAAATTGAGATTGATAAATTATTCAAACCTATAGGAAGGCAAGATCAATATCTCTGTGCTCTCGGTGGTATATCGTGCCTAAGATTTGAGAATAGAGGAAAAGTTATTAATAAAACTATCTCAAATGAAATGGAATTAATGTTGAAACGCCTTATTAAAAATTTTTATTTAATATCAACAAATACCTCAAGGAAGGCAGAAAAAGTTTTATCCTCAATAAAAAATGATTATTCATCAGTAAATAAATTAAAAGATATTAGAAAAATTGCCTGCGATTTTATTGAATCTCAAGAAACAAGAAGTCATGTATTAGAAACTAATTTCCATGCTAGTGTGAGATCTTCATGGGAAATAAAAAGATCATTATCAAATGTAATGAATCCAGAATTAGAGGATCAATATAATTTTATAAATAATCTAATTCCAAATAATTGGATAAGATTGTTAGGTGCAGGAGGTGGAGGCTTTTTCCTTGTATCAGTAAAAGAAGATTTTCAGAATATTAATAATATATTAAATGAAAATAATCTCCAAAATTTTAAGTATGCTTCATTATCAGAAACAGGTTCAGAGTGTAATGTCTATTAGTAGTAAAACTGTAGCTGTTATACCTATAGGAGGGAAAGGAACAAGATTAAAAAAAATAATAGGAAATATTCCTAAGCCCATTTATCAAATATCGGGTAAAAGCACTCTTTTAAGAATATGTGAAATTTTAAAATTATATGGAATTAAAAATATAATAATAACCATTGGATATGAATCTATTCAATGCATTAATCACATAAATGAGATCAAAAAGAATTTGGATTTAAATATTGATTTTTATCAAGAAAATATACCATTAGGAGAATCTGGTTCATTATGGAAAATTCAAGAAAAATTATCAGATCACTTTTTATTTATAAATGGTGATTTAATTTTCTCATTAGATTTTTCGAGGCTTTATAATTTTCACTTTAGGTTAGAATCTGATTTAACTTTGGTAACTCATACTAGCAGCCATCCATACGATTCTGATTTAGTTTCAACACCGACTGGAAGTCTTGTTGAAAAATTATACTTAAAGAATAATAAGGAACACACTAAAGTAAATGCATATTTAGGTTTTTCTGGAATTGCTATAGTTAATAAAAAGGTATTATCAAAAATTGAACCTCCAAAAGATATAAAAGTTTCTTCTTTATTCCAATACCTAGCAAAAAATGCTTTTGATAATTTGTATAGAATATATTCTTATAATACTTCAGAATATATAAAGGATATGGGTACTCCTACAAGATTGGAGGAAGCTAAGAAAGCTATCATGAAAAATACTTTAAATATAAAAAATTACTCTAATAAACAGAACGCATTATTTATAGATAGAGATAACACTCTTTTAAAATGTGATATTGGTGAATATATACTTTCAAAAACAAAAGTAACTTATCTAATCAATAATATAAAGAATTTAGCTTTACTTGCAAAAAAATATTCATTAGTAGTTTTGGTTACAAATCAACCACAAATATCAATGGGCAAATTAACCTTTGAACAGTTAGAAATAATACACTCTAAATTAATAAATGTATGCCTTGAATATGATCTCAAAATAGATGTCGTAGCGTTTTGTCCTCATCATCCTCATAAAGGATTTGATTCAGAAATATCAATATTAAAAACAGATTGTTTTTGTAGAAAACCAAATCCTGGTTTATTTTATGAACAAGCATATTTAAGAAATATAAACTTAAATAAATCATTAATGATTGGAGATAGTAATTCTGATAAAGAGGCCGCTTTAAATTCAGGATGCGATTTCTGTTTTATAGATGAATTATAATTTGATGGATTATTGTTTTTTTGGCACCTGTGCAAATGATCATAACCATCTAATGGAAGTTTTGAAAACAATAATTGCACAATCTTTGAAGCCTAAAGAAATCATCATAATAGACTCTGGAGATGTAAATAATTTTAAGGAGATAAAAGGTATTCTTGATTTAAGAAAAACTAAAATTAAATATATATTTAAGAAATTATCAAGAGTTGAGGCCTTAAATCTAGCGATAGAAAATATTTCAACTACATACTCTATTAGATTTGATACAAGAACAAGATTCAATAAATTCTATGCCGAAGAGGCTCTCAAAATATTAAATGATGAAAAGTTGGGTTTATGTTTTGTTGGTGGCGTACCAGATGTTATACCTGAGAAAAAGTCATTTTCTGCTATTATTTGCTCAGAAATCATGAGAAGATCATATGTCTTTTTTTATCCTCGTCATAGAGAAATTGGATATACTGGATTCGCCTCTTCGATCTATTTAGGATGTTTTGAAACAAAAATTCTTAAAAAAATTAAATATAGAGAGGATATCTTTTTAATATCTGAAGATTCACTTTTAGCTTCAGATTATGCTTCTAATAATTATAAATTATGGTTAAGCTCATCTTTAAGACTAAATTATGTGGCAAGATCATCTATTTTTAATACTTTGAGATTATTTAATACTTATGGATATTGTAGGTTTAACTCAATAGTTTTATCTGGAAATGTACATAGTAAAAAAAGATATTTAAGCTTATTAGGAATTATCTTTCTTTATTTTATCTTGACTCATAATTTTTTATTGATTAGTTTCTTGATTTTCCCATTCTTTATTTTATTTTTAAATATTTATGGAGAGTTAACTTTTAAAAATAAAACTAAGAAAAAAATTATATGTATCTTATCGCCCATTTTTGCTTCAATTTGTCAATTTAGTTGGATATTAGGCTTTTCTTGGGCATTGTTATTATGGTTTAAGGTTAGTAAACCAAAATCTAATTTTATTAAATGAATTCAAAAATTATAGTAACTGGTGGAGCTGGTTTTATTGGTTCAAATTTAGTTAAGGCATTGCTTTCAAATGATTTGGAAGTTCATGTTTTTGATAATCTATCAAGCGGAAGAAAATCAAATATTCCAATTGATAATCCAAATTTGTTTTTTCATCATATTGACTTAAAAAGTGATTTGAATGATTGGCCTGTTGTATCCGCGAAGAAATTATTTCATTTCGCTGCCAATGCTGATGTTAAAGGAGGTTTGAAAAATTATAATATTGATTTCCATGAAAATATTTGTGTTACCAAATCTGTGTGCGATTACTGTAGAAAACATAAAATAGAGCATGTCACTTTTGCAAGTAGTGCAACCGTTTATGGAGAACCAAAAGTTTTCCCAACTCCTGAAGATTGTTCTCTAAAGCAAACTTCATTATATGGCGCTAGCAAACTGTCTTCTGAGGCTATGATTCAAGCATATTCTGAATATGGTATTTTCTCTTCATGTATTTTTAGATTTGTATCTTGGACAGGAGCAGGTTATTCTCATGGGGTTATTTATGATTTTGTGAAAAAACTCTTGAAAAATAATAAAGAACTTCTCATCTTAGGTGATGGGAATCAGACAAAATCATACTTAGATGTAAAAGATGGAATAAGTGGGGTGCTTGGTTTATCTGAAAAAGTAAATAAAAGCTCAAAAATATTTAACTTGGGACATGATGAAACTATGAATGTTGTTGATTTAGCAAAGATAATTTGCAATCAAATGAATCTTAAAGATGTTCACTTTAAATTTACAGGTGGTGAGAAAGGTTGGATTGGCGACTCTCCTTTAGTTCATCTAGACACTACATTAGCTAAATCATTTGGTTGGTATCCAAGAATTGGAATTGAACAAAGTATTAGAGGAACTGTTGATTACTTATTAAGTTCACCAGATAAATTCTTTAGAGATTAGTTAAAAAATAAAATCAATTAAAAGAGATTTATATTTTTGAATAAAAGGATAAATATAATACATTTTTTTTGGGATTAATAATTTTAATATTATAATTATTTTTCTAATAATAGTTACTTCTTTATTTCTTATTTGATTAGTAGCAATTTTAATAGTAGGTTTCATATTTGATACCCCATTCAAATAAAAGTTTATTACTGGCTCATTTATATAATCAAATTCTTCAGCATAATTAATTATTTTTCTTTTCCAAATACCATCAGATATGATTGAACAATTTTCATCAAACAATATTTTTTGTGCTAACTTTTTAGAAATCAACATTGACTGATGATTTGGATCAAAATACTTTAACCATTTTTTTATATTATTTAATCTGCTTCCTGGGAATTTCCAAGATAAATTTTTTGAATAGATTATTTTAGCTTGCCCAAAAACAAAACTATTAACTATTTTTAAATCTTTAAGCCTTTCATACATTAACTCTAATGAATTAGAACCATAAAATTTATCCCCTGAATTTAAAAAAATAATGCTATTACCTTTTGCAATTTTTAAGCCATAATTCATACAGGGATATATTCCTTTAATATTTAAAATATTTGTATTATGGTGAGAAATTTTAATGCTTGATTTTTTTTTAATTTCTTTTTTTTTTATTAATACCTTATTTTTTAAATTAACATTTTTATTTGACCCATCAATAATTATCCACTCTATATTGTATTTAAAATTCTGATCTATTATTGAATTAGAAGTTTTAGCTAATTCTTCAAAATTATCTTTTGTCAAAGAAATAATAGATACAGTTTCACTTATAACTTTCATTAATTTTAAATTCTCAATCTTATAATTATAAGTAGATTTAAATATTTAAAAAACTTAAAATAAGGATGTGATAATATTTAATTAAATTTTAATTATATGAGTTCTATTCAAGATTTACCTGTTTTAATATTAGCTCATTCTAGAGCCGATAAATTTGTTAAATGTATTAGTAGAATCTATGAATACGGAATAAGAAATATTTATCTTTCTTTAGACGGCCCTAGAAATAAAATTGACTCAAGTGAGCAAAAATTGATGCTGAATGAATGTAAGAAATATAAAGACCAATGTTCTTTAAAAATAAATATGTTGGATAAGAATTATGGTTGTAGGGACGGCCACATTTTTGCGCTTGACTGGTTTTTTGATAAAGAAGATTATGGAATAATTTTGGAAGATGATCTTTATCTTTCCAAAAATTGTGTATTAACTTTTTCAGATTTACTAAAGAAGTATGGTGGGAGTAAGAATATTATGTCTTTATCATCTTATAATGAATTTGTTCAAGAAGGACCAAGGAGGTTAGTGATCTCACCTGTTTGGCGAGGATGGGGTTGGGCGACTTGGGCGGAAAAGTGGAAAATTCATAAGGAATTTATAGTAAAAGCAAGAAAACAATCTATGTACAAACTTATTAAATATCTTCCAGACTCATTAAGAACTCCAAAAAATATTCAAACAATAAAAGCTGTGCATTTGAATTATTTGAAAGCTTATGATTATGAATTTAATTTTACCCATTTAGCATTAGGTTATTCTTCCTTGGCCATAAGTGGAATAAATATGAATAATATAGGCTTTGATAAAGACGCAACACATTGTTTTGAGAGAGATAATTTCCCATTTTTGAAAAACTTTAAAGATAAATATATCAATATAGATTTAATAGATAGTATGGATGACTTTGAAACAAAATCTACCTTAAAAGAAGTAGGATTTATTGAAAAAAGAAATTCTTTTCTTTCGAAAAAATTCTTTCAAAAGTTTATTATTTTTATTTATTCATTTATTTTCTTTTTAAGAAGAATAAAAAGAATTTTTATAAAAAAACCAGGATTTAATTTATTTAAATAAAAATTTATTATTGAAAAATTATAGAATTTCTTTTACTTTGATAAGTGTCAATTGCTTCAATAATTTTTATCCCGTATAGGTCTTACTAATATATAATTATTATAAATTAGCATATATTAAGAAATGTCTAAATTTGAGACAATAGGCAATGCTACTTTAATAGTTTACGAAGGTAAAAATAATAATCCTTTACTAGCTACGGATGTCTGGTTAGAGGAAGACCACGCTTACTTTGGTTCATGGTACTTATCTCATAAGGTCCCAGAAAGACAAAGAGATGCCATCTCTAGGGTCCCATTTATATTTATTTCACATTTTCACCCTGATCATTTGAATTTAAAATCTTTAAGTAATTTTAAAAATGCAACGATTCTAATAGCCCAACATTATGGAAAGAGAGTAGAAAATGATTTAAGGAATTCTGGTTTTAAAGTGATAAATTTACCACCTAGACAGTGGATAGATATTGGTAAATTTACTCGTATAATGTTATTTAGTAACGAGATTCAAGATAGTACTTTATTGGTCGAAATTCAAGATAATAATAAAGAAAAATCATTATTGATTAATTTGAATGATTCTGCGGGTATGGGATCAGAGAATGAAATAGCAAAAATTAGTTCTAGATATAAAAATAGTTTTTATCTTGGATTACATTGTTATGGTGATGCAGATATGATTAATTATTTTGATTTTAATAATAAAAGAATAGAACCTCTAGCAAAACTGAAACTACCTGTAGGAAAAGAAATTTCTGAAGGTATGAAAAAATTTAATTGTAATTATGCAATACCATTCAGCTCATTTCATCAGTATGCAAGGAGAGATTCTTTCTGGGCAAATCAATATACAACCCCATTAGAAGATTATTCAATAGGATTTAATAATAATCCGAATAGTATTTTATTAAATGCATTTCAAACAGTAATATTTGAAGATGGCAAATTTATATCTCAAGACATTGATCCTGAAGAAGTTATTTTTGAAAATCCAATACCAGAATCTAAATTTGGAGATGATTGGGATGTAAAGCTTAATAAAAAAGATATACAAATTTGTAGACAATATTTTGAAGAGATAAAAACTCTTAAATATAATTTTAATTCTATTTCTGTTACTGTTGGTGGTGTTGAAAATATTGTTCACTCTGGTGGGAAAGGGATAACAAAAATAAATTTTGAGGTTCCAAGACTTTCACTTATTAGAGCTATAAAAAATGAAGTATTTGATGACTTGCTAATAGGTAATTTTATGAAAACTAAGCTTCTTAACTCTTCGCACTTATATGATCCTGACTTTACTGTTACTACTGCAAAATATGCTGATAATGGAGGAGTTAAAACGATGGAAGAGTTGAAAGAATATTTTGCTTTTTATAATGATGATTTGAGGAGGGCTCCAAAAGATAAATATATCAGATCTTATCAAAACTTTAAAAATGAAATAAAGTTAATACTTCCATATCAAATTACTCACTTTATTAAAAAATATTTTAAGTAAAATTAGAAATAAATAATTATAAATAGATTTTTTATTATATTCTTATACCTGCCTTAATGTCTTCTCTTTAAGTTCTTTTTTATAATCATCAATCGTTCTTTTAATACCGTCTTTTAATTTAATTTTAGCTTTCCAGCCCAGTTCAGTAAATCTAGATATCTCTAATCTTTTTCTTAAGGTTCCATCTGGTTTGTTTGAATCCCATTTAATTATTCCCTTAAAACCAACAATCTCGGCAATTAAATTTGCTAAATCTTTTATAGAAATATCTTGTCCTATCCCTACATTAATGTAAGACAAATAATTTCCATTTTTATCTTTTGGTGAATTTGCTAAGCCTGGTTTCCAATTCTCTAATGCATAAATACAAGCATCTCCTAAATCATCAACATGTAAAAATTCTCGGCAAGGATTTCCTGATCCCCAACAAATTACTTCTTTACTATTATTTTGGTAAGCATCACAAAATTTCTTTATTAAGGCTGGGAGGACATGGCTATTCTCAGGATGATAATTGTCATGAGGTCCATATAGATTCGTTGGCATTAAAGATATTGCATCAAAGTTGTATTGTATCCTCAATGCCTCACAAAGCTTTATACCTGTTATTTTTGCAATCGCATACCATTTATTTGTGGGTTCAAGTTGGCTATCAAGTAGATACTCTTCTTTTATTGGTTGCGGAGTTTTTTTGGGATAAATACAGCTACTGCCCAAGAATAATAATCTTCTGGCATTATTTTTCCATGCATTTTCAATAATATTATTTTGAATTTTTAGATTTTCAAGTAAGAAATCAACTGGATAAGAATTATTAGCATTTATTCCTCCAACTTTAGCAGCTGCAATTATAACAACTTCAGGTTTATTTATTTTAAACCATTCATTTACAGATCTATTGTCAGTTAAGTCTAATTCTTCTCTTGAGTTATAGATTAAATTCTTATAATTTTTATTTCTTAGATTTTTGATAATAGATCTTCCTACCATTCCATTGTGCCCTGCTATAAAAATCTTTTGATTTGTATTGATTAAATTCTTCATTTGATTTAATAAAACTTTTTATTTTTATATTTATATATTTATAGTCTATTATTTTACATTAGTTTTAATTTTTTAACTTAATGCAATTGCTCCTTTTCTATACAAAACTAATTTTATAGTCTTAAATAAAATTAATAAATCCAGTAAAGTTGAAAAGTTATGTATGTAATATAAGTCATAACTAAGTTTATTATTAGCATCTATTATTGATGCTCCATAAGGATAATTTACTTGAGCCCAACCAGTTATCCCTGGTTTCATAAAATATCTCAAATCATAATTTGGAATTTTTTCTTTTAAAACTTTATCAAAATCAGGCCTTTCTGGTCTAGGGCCTATTAAACTTATTTTTCCATTAATAACCTGTATTAATTGAGGTAATTCATCTATCCTACTTTTTCTTAGAAAATCTCCTATTTTAGTAATTCTTTTATCATTCTTTGTAGACCAAATTGGACCATTTTTTTCAGAATTTATTTTCATGGTCCTAAGTTTAAAAATTCTAAATGTTTTTTCTTTATATCCTGTCCTTACTTGGGTATAAAATATTGGTCCTCCATCTTCTAATTTTATGAGAATTGCCGATAAAATAATCAAAGGGAAAGATAAAGAAAGTAAAATTATACTTATAACTAATTCTGAGACTCTTTTTAATCTAAGTTGAGTAATATTAAAGTTATTATTCAGTAAAAATCTTTTAAAAGAAGAGTTTTTTTGATTAATTATTTCAGAAGGAAATCTTTGTAAAATTAATCCAGCCCATTCAGTAAGTGAAAGTATCCTTATTTTTTTATCTTTCTTTAAATATAAATAATCTGAGTATTCATTTTCTATAAGTTCAATATTCTCAATTACTAAACCGTCAATATTTGAAAGATTCAAATTTCTAATTTCCTTTATTTTTATAAAATTTACATTTACTTGTGTTCTTGAATGCTCTAGTATTTTTTCTAATATTTTGGGATTGATTGAACCATCAATAAAAATCCAATTTTCAATTTTATAAATATTTTTATTTTTTTTCAAATTTATAGTTATTATTTCTGAAATGAGAATAATAAATATTGATAATAAATAATTATTAAGTTCAAAAAAATCATTCAAATCATTATAAATCAAAATATAAACTATCTTGATAATAAAAAATGATAAAAATCCAACCAATAATATCAAAAATGATTTATTTAGTATATATTTCTTAAAATCAATTATTTCCTCTTCATATCTTCCAAAAACATAGCTCAGAATAAACCAAATTATTAACAGTAAAAATGATAAGAATAAATTAAATAAAATATTATCATTTGATTTTTTTACAATATTAAGACATACAAAAAATATCGAAGTTTCTAATAAGAAAGTAAATAAAAGTTTTTCCCTCGATTTGATCCATGGAAATGTTTCAAAAATTTTAGTACTGTAATTTTTTAATAAAGTAGAAAAAATCACTTGATTTTAATTTGAAAAAATTTTTACTCTTTGGAGCTAAATATAGAGAATCCTTCTTTTTTTAATAAGGATTCTTTTTTGGCTTCCTCTAGGTCATGATTTATCATTTCTTCAATCATTTCTTCAAAACTAATCTTTGCATACCATCCAAGTTTTTCTCTCGCTTTTGATGAGTCGCCTAACAAAGTTTCCACTTCAGTAGGTCTATAGTACCTAGGGTCAACTTTAATAATAATATCGCCATTATCAGCTCTTCTGCCAACTTCATTTAATCCGCTACCTTCCCATATTATTCCTTTGTCTAAGCCATCTTTCGCCCATCCCAGTTTACAAGCACATATTTCTATGAAATTCCTAACAGTGTGGTTTCTTCCAGTGGAAATAACATAATCACTTGGAGCCTCTTGTTGAAGCATCAGCCACTGCATTTCGACATAATCTTTTGCATGTCCCCAATCTCTTTTGGCATCAATATTTCCTACGTATAAGCAATTATCCAATTTAGTTTTAATTCTAGATAGTCCTCTTGTGATTTTTCTAGTGACAAAAGTTTCTCCTCTCCTTGAACTTTCATGATTAAAAAGTAACCCATTACAGGCGTATATCCCATATGCCTCTCTATAATTTACTGTAATCCAATAGGCATATAACTTTGATACCGCATATGGACTTCTTGGATAGAAGGGTGTAGTTTCTTTCTGAGGTATTTCTTGAACTAATCCAAAAAGTTCACTCGTGCTAGCTTGATAAATTTTTGTTTTGTTTTCTAATTTTAAAATTCTTATAGCTTCTAAAAGTCTTAAAGTCCCAAGGGCATTAGTATCAGCTGTATATTCTGGTGATTCAAAACTTACTGCTACATGACTTTGAGCTCCTAGATTATATATCTCATCTGGTTGAACATCTTGTATTATTCTAATTAAATTAGAGCTATCTGTTAAGTCTCCATAGTGAAGGAAAAAACTTGGGTTATCTTCATGTGGATCTTGATATAGATGATTTATACGTTGGGTATTAAAACTACTTATTCTTCTCTTAATGCCATGTACTTCATAGCCTTTATTAATTAAAAATTCGGCTAAATAACTACCATCTTGTCCTGTAATACCAGTAATAATAGCCTTCTTTGAATCTGTCATTATTTTTCTTTTGATAAAAATTATATTACATAAATAACTATTCATATAGAAATTTAAATAAATTTGTTTAAAAAAATAATTCTCATAATTATTTTGAAGTTTATTAGAAGTAATATGATATAATTTTTAAGATTATGGAAGCTACATAAAAATTAAATATATCGATGCTTAAAGTAATTTCAGGAAAATACAATAACAAAATCCATTATATTAAAAAATTTCTTACTACTTTTATTTTAATTACTCCACTTTTTTATTATCAAGTTTTTGCTTCGGATAATAATATTGATAACCAAATAGTTAATAAAAAAAAGGATAAAAATTATAATATTTCAAATAATAGTACAGATTATTTATTAGGTCCTGGGGATCAAATTTATATTAATTTAAAATTCTTGCCTGAATATAATGGATTCTTTAATATTGATCCTGATGGCACAATAAGTTTGACAGGTATTAACGAAAAAATTTATTTACAAGGTTATACAAAAAATGAAGCATATAAATTTCTTTTAGAGAAGTATAAAGAATTTATTTTTGAACCGGAATTATCAATCTTCATTACAATTTATAGACCAATTACAGTATATGTTAGAGGTGAGGTTTCTAAACCAGGATTATACACAATTATGGGAAGTCAAAGAGCTAGATTTTCTTTGCAAGATCAACAAAATTATTTAGATAATAAGGATGGGTTTAATAGCAATAATGGTGTGCTCAATGAAATTCTTTTAGCTGAAAAGGTTCCAATATTTAGAGGTTTTTCAGAAAGTACCTTTCCAACAATTTATGATGCATTAAGGGTTTCAAAAGGAATTACTCCATATTCTGATTTGTCTTCAATTACTGTTGTAAGGAAAAATTCAATATCTAATGGTGGAGGAAAAATTAAGACTAAATTAAATTTTTTAAAGCTTTTTAAAAATGGAGATTTATCACAAAATATACGAGTTTTTGATCAAGATGTAATTACAGTTGGAAAAAGTAAAGAAGTTTTAACTGATCAGTTAATAGAGGCTAATAACTCAAATTTACTACCTAACAATTTTGAGGTTTTAGTCACTGGAAATATCTTTTCACCTGGAATTAAAACAATGCCAAAAGGATCGACACTAAATCAAGCAATCCAATTATCAGGAAAACAAAAACTTTTATCAGGAAATATAGAGTTTTTGAGGTATGATATTAATGGAAAACTTGATAAACGAACTTTTAGATATAATAATTCTGCAAGAATTAATACTTATAAAAATCCAATATTAAGAGAAGGAGATATAATTCATGTTTATAGATCTCCAGTTGGTCAAACTTCAGATCTTATTAAAGAAATAGTCTCTCCAGTTGTAAATAGCTACACACTTTATAAGATATTTACTGATTAATTATTATGGAAAAAAATACAATAAATAGTAATGTTCAATTTCTAGATGAAGAAGAGATCGATCTATTAAATTTATTTAAAATACTATTTAAAAAGAAAAATTTTATTTTAATTTCTACAATTATTTCTATTATTATTGGATATTTATCTTTTAAAGTTAAACAACCTGTTTGGCAGGGCCAATTTGATATTGTTTTAAAAAATAATTCATCTAAAGATAGTAATTTAAATCCTCTTGAAGTAATTAATTCTCAAATTATTTCTCAATTTACTGGCAAATCATCTTTAGATTTGAAAACAGAAGTTGAAATATTAAAAAGTCAATCTATATTAATTCCTATTTACGATTTTGTGATTAATGAGAAACTTAAAGATAATAGGGATTTTAGTCCTCCCACTTTTGAGGTTTGGAAAAAAAGTTTAAATATTCAATTATCAAGAGGTACATCTGTTTTAAATATTAAATATATTGATTCTAATAAAAGTCTCATTAAGCCTGTTTTAAATAATATAGCAATAGCTTATAGAGAATATTCTAATAAGGATAGAAATAAAGGCTTAAGAAAAGGTATAAATTATTTAGAAATGCAAAAAGAAAAAATGTCCCTTGCATCCAAGGAATCTTTTTTAAAGCTTCAGGAATATGCGTTGAAAAATAATCTAGGAAATTTCGATGGAGTAATACCTTTCAATAATTCAACAGGTATATCACCAAATGCATCATTAAATTCTGAATCAAGTAAAAATGTAGATTCAATTAAGCCTTCCACCCGTTTTGGGGGTAACTTTAACCAACTTTACCAACTAGAGTCATTATTGGTTCGTAAGTCAGCACTTTTAAAACCAAATTCAAGACAAATTATTAATTTAAAAAATCAAATAGAACAGTTAAAGAATTCCTTAGCTAGACCTTCAAAAATAATATTAGAACATAGAAGTTTAACTAGAAATGCATTAAGAGATGAGGACTTGTTAATTAATATTGAAGCACAACTAGAAAAATTAAAGATTGATTTAGCAAGACAGGAAGAACCTTGGGAGCTTATTTCAAATCCTACATTACTAAATAAACCTATATCACCTAATAAAAAAAAGAGTATATTTTTAGGAGGAATAATAGGTTTTTTAATTAGTTCAGTATTAGTTTTAATTTACTATAAATATGAGGATAAAATTGATAACAGGAGATATTTTGAAAAATTAATCCCTTATAAATTCATTAAAACTTTTTTATTAGATGAATATCCTACTTGGCAAAATTCTATTAAATTTTTAATTGATTTTTATGCTAAAAGTACTCCAAATGATAAGTTTGGGTTTTTATTAATAAGTGATAAAAATTCAGAAAAATTCAAAAATATTAATCAAGTTTTAAATGATAAATATACTAGTGATAAATTAGTGATTTCAAATTTGCTTGCTGATTTAGAAAATTGTGAACAAATCTTTTTGATTGTAGAGCCAAATGTAATTTCGGTAAAAAGATTTAATTATCTGCTTGAAGATCTTATTATCTTCAATAAAAACATTCTTGGATGGATTTATATTGACTAATAATATTTTAGTTACAGGAGCTGCTGGATTTATTGGATCTGCATTAATTAAAAAGTTATTAATAAATGGTCATAATGTAATTGGCATAGATAATTTAAATTCATATTATGATCCTAAGTTAAAAAAAGATAGAATTAAACAGATAGAATTAATATATACATTAAAGAATAATAGTTGGCATTTCATCGAAGGATCTTTAGAAAATCAATTTCTTTTAAAACAAATTTTTAAAAAATACGTGCCAAAAATTGTTGTTAATTTAGCTGCCCAAGCTGGAGTCAGATACTCTATTTCAAATCCATCTGAATATATTCAAAGTAATCTAGTTGGCTTCGCTAACTTAATAGAAGAATGCTCTAAAGCATCTGTCGAAAATTTTATTTTTGCTTCAAGTAGCTCTGTATATGGAGGTAATAAGAAATTACCATTTAAAGAATCACATCCTGTAAATCATCCTGTAAGCCTTTATGCTGCAACAAAGAGATCCAATGAGCTAATCGCTCATTCTTACAGTCATTTATATAAAATGTCTTGTATTGGTTTAAGGTTTTTTACTGTTTATGGTCCATGGGGGAGACCAGATATGGCACCTATGATTTTTGCAGAGGCTCTAATCAATAGGAAGAAAATTAAAATTTTTAATTTTGGTAATATGGAAAGAGATTTTACTTATATTGATGATGTATCCGAGGCTATATATAGATGCTGTTTTAAAAAGGCTGAATCTTCAAAACTATTTGATCCTTTAAATCCAAATCCTGCTATTTCTAATGCTCCTTTTAAAATATTTAATGTAGGGAATAAAAATCCTATTAATATTTTAGATTTCATTGGGATTCTTGAAAAAAAACTTGGTATTGAGGGTTCTAAAGATTTATTACCTATACAACCTGGTGATGTTATGCAAACTGCAGCTGATTCAGAACTTTTAAAACAATGGATCAGTTATACTCCCCAAACCTCTATTGAAGAAGGTATAGAAAGATTTGCAAAATGGTATAAGGATTATTATGATATTTAATCAAATATAATTCTTTTATATTTAAGAATATTTTAAATGAGAATTTTAGTTACTGGTGGTGCTGGATATATAGGTAGTCATATTGTTTTAAATCTTTTGAATATGGGCAATAACGTAGACGTTATAGATTCCTTTTGTAATAGTAATCCTGAATCTTTAAAAAGAGTGAAATTCTTAAAAAGTAAAAGAAATAATTCTAAAATTAAATTGTTTGAGGGCGATATTAGGAACTCTAAATTATTAGAAAATGTTTTTGAAAATTCTTATAAAGAAAAAGAGCCAATTGAAGCAGTAATTCATTTAGCAGGTTTAAAATCTGTTTCTGAATCTATTAAATTTCCTAATAAATATTGGGATATAAATTTAAATGGTTCCAAAACTCTTCTTTCTATAATGGATAGATTTAAATGTAATAATATTGTATTCAGCAGTAGTGCAACTGTATATAACTGCGCTAATCAGAAAGACTTATTAAATGAAACTTCTAATATTAAACCTATTAATCCATACGGAGCTACCAAGGTCGCAGTTGAAGATGAGCTAGCAAGACTATATAAAAAAGATAAGAAATGGAGAATATCTATCTTAAGATATTTCAATCCTATAGGAGCACATTCATCTGGTCTTCTTGGAGAGGATCCATTTGGTATCCCAAATAATTTATTCCCTTTAATTTTAAAAGTTGGCCTTGGAGAAATTGATTCTTTAAGGATTTTTGGTAATGACTGGCCAACAAATGATGGAACTCCAATAAGAGATTACATACATGTTATGGATCTAGCTGAAGCACATATGCTAGCACTAGAAAAAATCATGGAATTTAAATCTAAGTTTCTGGTCCTAAATATCGGAACAGGAATTGGATCAAGTGTATTAGATCTTATAAATACTTTTGAAAAAGTTAATAATTGTAAATTAGATTATGTGTTTGATAAAAGAAGAAAGGGAGATTTCCCTTTTGTAGTCTCAGATAATACTTTTGCCTTAAAAATATTGGGTTGGGAACCAAAAAGGAATTTAGAGGATATGTGTAGAGACGGTTGGAATTGGATTATGAAAAATCCAAAAGGATATAATAAAATCAATTAATTTAAATTATTAAGTATTAAATATTATGATTTGTTCCATCTCCAATACGCCATAAATTTAATTTCGCATCTTTTACTTTTTCTGCAATAACAATTGATCTTGCATCAAATACCCAAGCTGGTTTTCGCATGACTTTTGCAATATCTTCCCAATTTATGTTTGTATAAATATCCCATTCTGTAAGTAATATTATGGCATCACAACCTTTTGCTGCTTTAATAATATTTCTCTCAAAAATCCAATTTCCATCAAATATAATATCTTTTTTATCAACAGAAATAATTTCTTTATTTTCTTTTATACCTAGATCTGTTTCTATTTGTTCTTTTTCAACTTTAGGGTCACTTATTGAAAGGATAGCCCCTTCCTCAAGTAAGTCTTTGCATATTTTTATTGCAGCTGACTCTCTTGTATCGTTTGTATTTGCCTTAAATGCAAAACCTAATATACAAATCCTTTTACCAGTTATGGTCCCAAATAGCTTTTTAACAATTAATTGACCAATTCTATTTTGATGCCAATTATTCATTACTACCACGCTTTCCCAAAAATTAGCTACCTCATTTAGGCCAAAATAATTTGATAAATAAACTAAATTTAAAATATCCTTTTTAAAACAACTTCCACCAAATCCAGGCCCTGAATCTAGAAATTTTGAGCCAATTCTAGTGTCGCTTCCTATTGCTCTAGCTACTTCTCTTACATCAGCTCCTGTTACTTCACATAATGCTCCTATAGAGTTTATTGAGCTTATCCTTTGAGCTAGAAAAGCATTAGCAGTTAGTTTCGCTAATTCGCTGCTCCAAATATTAGTATGTAAGATCTTATCTTTTGGCACCCAATTAAGATAAATTTTACTTAAAGCATTAATTGCTTTTTTGTTATCGCCTCCAATAAGAACTCGGTCTGGTTTCTCAAGATCTTGAATTGCAGAACCTTCAGAGAGAAATTCAGGATTTGATAAAACGTCGAATTTCTTATGATTATTTTTTTCTAATGATTTATGAGAAGCTTCTAAAATATGTTTTATAATCTCAGCCGTTTTAACAGGTAAAGTGCTCTTTTCGACTACTATTGTATAACCCTTTGAATATTCAGCTACTTCTCTTGCGCAAGCTTCTACCCACTTTAGATCACTTGCCTTTCCTGCTCCAATGCCTTTTAGTTTGGTAGGAGTATTAACCGAAATAAAAATCATGTCAGCAGCAGCTATGCATTCTTTAATATTTGTTGAGAAATTTAGATTGATGCCTCTACATCTTTTTACTATTTGATCTAAACCAGGTTCATAGATTGGAAGCTTATCCATGTTTGTACTATTCCATAAATTTATTCTTTTTTGATTGGTATCTACAACATTAACTATTATATTTGGGCATTTATCTGCAATGACAGACATAGTTGGACCACCTACATATCCAGCTCCAATGCAGCATATATTTTTAATTTCCATCATTTATTTTTTATAAGAAATGTATCTCTCAATTTATTCGACCATATGCATCTTCAAATCTAACTATATCATCCTCGCCTACATAGGAACCACTTTGTATTTCGATTATTGTAAGAGGAATTTTACCTGGATTAGTTAATCTATGTTTTGCTCCAAGAGGTATATAAATGCTCTCATTTTCACTCAAAAAAGAAATTTCTTTATCTATTTCAACTTTTGCTCTCCCATTAACGACAACCCAATGTTCCGAGCGATGATGATGCATTTGAAGAGATAATTGAGCACTAGGATTAACATGGATCATTTTTACTTGCCACCTAGATTCTTCAGCGATTGAAATATAGTGACCCCAAGGTCTAAATATTTTGGAGTGTATCTCTCCTTCTGTTAGTTTTTTTTCTTTTAATTGTTGAACAATTTCTTTTACTTTTTGAGTTTGAGATCTTTCAGAAATTAAAATAGCGTCATTAGTTTCTACTGCTATTAAATCTTTTAAACCTATTCCAACTAAAAGTCTACTTTCACTTTTTAGATAACAATTTTTTGAGGATTCACTTATAACTTTGCCTCTTATAAAATTACCATTTTTATCTTTCTCAGAATTTTCCCATAATGCTTGCCAACTTCCTATATCACTCCACTTTGCATTTAAAGGAAGAACCATTCCTTTATTTGTCTTTTCCATAACGCAAATATCAATTGAAAGATCAGGGCATTTCTGAAAACAATTTATATCCAATCTTTTAAAATCAAGATCAATTTTACTCTTTTTAAGTGAATTACTACATATTTCAACAATCTCTGGTGAAAATTTATTCATTTCATTAAGAAGGGTATTAGCCTTGAACATGAATATTCCGCTATTCCAAGTAAATCTTTTATCTTGAATAAATTTCTTTGCTGTTTCGATATTAGGTTTTTCAGTAAATTCAATAATATTTTCAGCTTCAATTTTTTCTTCTATGAAAGGATTTTCGGCTTTAATATATCCATATTCTGTTTTAGGTGAAGTAGGAATAATTCCAAATGTAACAAGTTTATCGTTCATCGCATATTTAATTCCTTTGTTAATAACTTTAATAAAATTAATCTCATCCCTTATTTCATGATCTGATGAAAGTACTAAGATTATTGGATCATTGTTTTTATTTATGTTTATAGCTTCTAAGGCCGCAAGAGTTATAGCAGGAGCAGTATTGCGTCCAAATGGTTCTAATAGAATTGTATGAGGATTAATATTTATAGATCTCATTTGTTCAGCCACAATAAATCTGTGCTCTTCATTACAAACTAAAATAGGATCATATAAACCATTAAGATTTTTAAGTCTAATTTGCGTATTTTGCAATAAAGAATTTTTGCTATCACTTACTGAAAGAAATTGTTTTGGAAAACTTTTTCTTGATAGAGGCCAAAGTCTAGTTCCAACTCCGCCGCATAGAATTACAGGTATAATAATACTTTTCTGCATTTAAATATTTCTCTTATTTATTAATATATCATTAGAAAAAATATCTTTTATAAAATTTATAAGAATAGAAAAATTTATAATAAAAAATTTTCCATTTTTGTTTTTATTACATCATTGATTGACTCTATTAAAGGTTTATTTTTAGTAAACATATAACACCATAATCTTTCCATATAATGGCCTTCTATAGGATTTTTGTGTTTACTCAAAATATCCAATAATTTTTTGTAATATTTAATACTATAAGTTTGTATTTTTTCCTTTTTTACAGCGAAGCATCCTCCATATGATGTACTTACAAATATTGGTATATCAGGAAATAATTCTTTGGCAAATGCTCTAAAACCTATACTCGATTTAGATATTTGATTATTTAACCATTGATCTTTATATCTTTGATCTTTTTCTATCCCAACATTCCAATCCCAATGTAATGGTCCTAATAATCCGAATCTACTGGTGCTAAATCCATATTTATTAATATCTATTAAATATTCATCAGGGCTCTGATATGCCATACAACCTAAATCATCTATTGATCCTTGTAGGAATATATTTATTTCATTTAATTGATAATAATTTTTAACAATATGATAAAGCCAAGTATGTGACTCTCTTCCCACATTCTTTAAATCAATTATTTCACTAAAATTATTATTTCTGACTTTTTCTCCTTTATTATAAATTGTTATTTTATGGTTGGTAAATTCATTTAGCCATTTAACATCTTCATTATATCTAGCTACAATTATTCTACTATCCATCAATATTTTCTTAAACTAATATATTATACATAATGCAAAAAATATATAAGAAAAATGTATTAATAGTTGGAGCAGGATTAGCTGGTGCAACTATAGCGAGAGTACTCGCAGAAAATAATATCAAAGTTACAATTATTGAAAAAAGGAATCATATCGCAGGTAATATTTATGATTTTGTAAATTCAAATAATGAGAGGATTCATAAGTATGGGCCACATCTCCTTCATTGCAACAAAAGTTCAGAAGCTTTAACTTTTTTGAGCAGATTTACAAGTTGGATTAAATATGAACATAAAGTAAAAGCTCTTTTAAAAAATGGAGATATTACTGACCTTCCTATCAATCAAAATACAATAGAAAAAATTTTTAAGAGAAAATTTTCAAACTCTAATGAAGTTAGACTATTTCTTGATGAAATAAGGGAAAAGGATGTAATACCAAAAAATACTGCTGAATATTTTTTACATAATGTTGGCAAAGAACTCTCAGATATATTTTTTCTACCTTATACAAAGAAAATGTGGGGAATTGATCCTCAATATTTATCAAATAATATAGGGTCAAGGTTACCAATAAGAACTAATAAAGACGATAAATATTTCAATGATAGCTTTCAAGCTTTACCAAAAGATGGCTATACAAAAATGGTAGAGAATATTCTTTCACATGAAAATATTGATGTTATTTTAAACACTGAGTTTGAAAAAAATATGGCATCAGATTATGATCATGTTTTCCTTTGTTGTCCGATTGATCAATACTTTAATTTTGTGTATGGAAGATTACCTTATAGATCAATATTGTTTGATCATAGGGAATTGTTCTGCAAAGATTTACCCTCGGCCGTAGTAAATTTTACTGATAATTCTATATATACTAGAAAAACGCAGTGGAGCTTATTACCAAATTCATCTATTAAAAAAAATAGTTTTAAAACTATAACTTTTGAAATTCCATGCTCGATAGAAAATAATCCATCTGAGTATTACTATCCAGTACAAACTAATGCATCGAAAGAAATGTATCTAAGATATAAAAATCTAACAAAACAGTCTAAAAAAATAACTTTTTGCGGAAGAACAGGACTTTTTAAATATATTGATATGATTCCCGCAGTATTAATTCATTTGAATATTGCAAAAGAATTTATTAAAAACTCATGAAATTCTTATGAAAAGAAAATTAAATGTATTAATGATTTCCGCTACCGTTAAAGTTGGTGGAGGACCTATTCAAATGCTTATTTTAAGTGAGCAATTAATAAATAAAGTGAATACATTTTTTGCAATTCCTAAAAGTAATCAATTCAGTAAAAAAATAAATAATAAGAATTCTTTTTATATAAAAGAAAGATCCATATCTTTAATAGAGTTATTTAAATTAAAACGTTTTATTGAATTTCATAGAATTGATATAATACATGCTCATGGGAAGGGAGCAGGATTAATAGGAAGGTTATTAAAATTGCTTACAAATAAACCTTTAATATATACTTTTCATGGATTTCATATAAAGTGTCATAATTTTCTTTATAAAAGTTTATATATTATTTATGAAAACTTATTTGGATTACTTGATAATAAAAAAATATTTGTCTCAAAAAGTGAAAAACGATATGCATCAAAATTTTTATTTTTTCTTGGAAAGAATTTCTCAATAATAAATAATTCTGTAAATAATATGGAATTTATCTACGATATTGGAAATAAAAGAAAAATAGATTGTTTACTTGGAAGCAATAAAAAAATCATTTTGAGCATTTCAAGGTTGGTAGATCAAAAAAATATACCAGAGATAATCAGAATAGCATCTATATTAAATTCTTATAATTTTTTAATAATAGGAGATGGACCAAATTTGGATCAAATCTCTTTAATGATTTCAGAAAATAAAATAAAAAATGTTTATTTAATAGGTCTTAAAAAAAATATATATGATTATTTATATGGTTCTGATATCTTTCTTACTACCTCAATATATGAAGGGCTACCTATGAGTGTATTAGAAGCTATGTCAGTAGGTCTTCCTATAATAGCTTCTAATGTTATCGGTAATAAAGACACTATTGAACATAAAAAATCTGGCTTTTTATATGAATTAGGTGATATAAAGAGAGCTTCTTATTTTATTGAAAAGATTCTAAAGGATGATGAACTTAAAGAGAAATTCTCAAGAAATTCTTTTAAGAGGCAAAGAAAATTATTTTCTCATAATAGAATGGTAAGTGCATATTTATCTATATATGAGTGTTATTAGAAATGGAGATTATTTTTAATAATGAATAATAATTTCAGTGATTATTGTATTCTTATTTTGGCAGGAAAGGTTAAATTATCTGATCATAATACTAAGTCTCATGAATATTTATTTAACGTTGGAAATTCTTTAGCCATTGAAAAAATTAAACAAAAATTTTCTTTTAAAAAGAAA
>Ga0160422_10000390_pt1 | contig 26343 bp, 27 predicted proteins | sample Fk160mmetaG_FD_108192 | JGI IMG/M metagenome (GOLD analysis project Ga0160422, IMG submission 108192) | Marine microbial communities from the Central Pacific Ocean - Fk160115 60m metaG | ecosystem: Environmental > Aquatic > Marine > Oceanic > Photic zone | place: The Central Pacific Ocean...
AGATGTATGTCTTGTGGATGAGCCGTGCCCGCGAATTCAGCTTTGAGATTCCTGCTGGCTTGCGGAAAGTGGTTTACGGATCTGCCGAATGACCGCTCTCGCCTAGAGTGACGGTATGCCTTTCCAAGTTTTGGCTCGTGATCTTCTCTCCATTCTCATCATCACCGTCTTGGGCATGACCTTGGCCCTGGCCGGGGGATCTGGAGGTCTGGTTCGTGCCAACGTACCTGTATTTTTGTGGTGTGCTGGTCTGGCCTTTGGCTTGAATTGGTTGGTTTATATTCCATCAGCCCTCGCACGGACCGAGCATTACTACGACCTCACGGGCGGGTTGACCTATCTCTCGGTCACGGCGTTGGCGGCAGTGTTGTCACAGCCGCTTGATCTCAGATGCACCCTCGTGGTTTGCATGGTGTCCATCTGGGCCATTCGTTTGGCGGGATTTCTTTTTGTTCGTGTCAGACGGGTCGGGAAAGATGTTCGCTTCGATGTTGTGAAGACCAAGCCGAGTACCTTTTTGGTGTGGTGGACGTTGCAAGCTCTGTGGGTATTGACCACCATGGCTGCAGCTTTGGCAATTGTGGCTGGGGGGCAAAGGGTTCCCATGTCGTGGTTGAGCTGGGCAGGATTCAGCGTTTGGGGGTTTGGCTTTGCCATCGAAGTGATCGCAGACGCTCAGAAGTCATCTTTCAAAAGCGATCCCACCAACCAGTCCCGATTCATTCGGACTGGGCTGTGGGCTTGGTCTCGCCATCCCAACTATTTTGGAGAAATTGTTCTCTGGACAGGTGTGGCCTTGATGGCAGTCCCAATTCTCACGGGTTGGCAGTATGCCACCCTGATCTCACCCGTATTTGTGTCATTTCTTTTGATGAAAATGAGCGGGGTGCCGCTACTTGAACGGAAAGCAGACGAGCGTTGGGGGGGGCAAGAAGACTACGAGGCCTACAAGGCGGCAACCCCAGTGCTAATACCACGTCCTCCACGCTCCCTAGCCCCACCACAGGACTGAGCAGGTAGTTGCTAGTCTTAAGACGTGTCAACTTCCGCTTTTAAACGCACGCGTGATGATCACGCCTCGGAAACCGCTGAGGATTATGTCGAGGCCGTTGCAGAATTCTTACAGACCTCTGGGGAGTGTCGGGTTTCCATGTTGGCCGAGAAGTTTGGCGTGAGCCACGTGACGGCGTCTCGTATTGTCCGCCGGCTTGACCGAGAAGGCCTTTTGGACGCACCACCCCGAAAGCCGATCCAACTCAGCCCAAAAGGAGTTGCCCTCGCCGAGCGATCTCGTGCTCGTCATGAGCTTGTTTTTGCGTTCTTGCGCGCCTTAGGAGTCTCAAAGAAGACGGCCGAAATTGATGCGGAAGGCATTGAACATCATGTCAGCAACGAGACCCTGCTGAAGATGAAAGAATTTATGAGGGATTCTTAACCAAGGAATCACCCAATCCTCTGGCTCGATCCCTATTCGTAGCTTATGCTACAAGTATGAAATCCTTCCTTCACGCTGTGATCATTTTTGTGGCTCCCTTGGGGTCTCTTCAGCCCGCATCGGCCGGTGAGTTGCGTTGCTTGGCCACCACGGGAATGATTGGTGATTTGGTGAAAGCTGTGGTTGGGGATCGTGGCCAGGTGGAGGTGCTGATGCCTTCCGGAGTTGATCCTCACCTGTACCAGCCCACACGATCTGATTTGATGAAGGTGCTGGCTTCGGATGTCATTTTCTACAACGGACTTCACCTTGAGGGTCGTATGGACGAGGCATTTGTTCGTGCCCAAGAGTCAGGCCGTTCGGTGTGTGCAGTTGCAGAGGAACTGCCAAAGCATTCACTCCTTCATGACGCCGATGACCTCAAAGCGCACGACCCTCACGTGTGGATGAATCCCAAACACTGGCGGACGGTGCTCATGGCCATTCGAGATCGATGTGTTATTTTGGATCCTGACGCCCAAGATGTATATGAGGCCAATGCCAAATCGTATGCGAAAGAGTTGGACGAACTTGACAGCTACGCCTCCGAAGTTCTTCGCTCAGTCCCTGAAAAAATGCGTGTCCTTGTCACGGCTCACGATGCATTTGGTTACTTCGGAAAGCGATTCGGGTTCGAGGTGATTGGCTTGCAGGGTATTTCGACCGAATCGGAAGCTTCGGTACAAGATGTCAACCGTCTCGTCGACATTTTGGTGCAGCGGAAAATCCCTGCGATTTTTGTTGAATCTACCGTGCCAGAAAAGGGTATTCGTGCCCTTATTGAGGGGGCAAATGCTCAGGGTCACACCGTGTCCATTGGTGGATCTCTCTATTCCGATGCTATGGGGGATGCCGGAACATGGTCCGGTACCTACTTGGGGATGATCGATCACAACGTCACTGCCATCGCCCGCGCTCTTGGTGGGAAGGCCCCAGAGTCTGGATGGCGTTCAACAAAGAGTTCTCCGTCTTCTGAGTCAAATCCATGATCCCCATTCAGCGGCCAGAGCATTCCACAAACAGTCCTCTATCAATTCATGCCATGACGGTCGCTTACGATCGCAAGCCAGTTCTTTGGGATGTCGATTACGACGCCCCTGAGGATCCACAGTTGATTGCAATTGTTGGTCCCAATGGCGCAGGCAAGAGTACGTTGATCAAGGCGTGCCTTGGACTGGTGCCGCGTGCTTCTGGCTTGGTTGCCTTTCGAGGCAAGCCCCTCGATGATGTTCGTTCGACAATTGGTTACGTTCCACAACGAGAAAGTGTGGATTGGGAATTTCCGGTCACTGCTCTAGATGTCGTATGTATGGGGCGATATCGAAAAATCGGGTGGTTCCGTCCCGTTCGACAGAAAGACCGTGATGCTGCACTTGTTTGTTTGGATCGGGTGGGTCTTGCTGATTTCGCAAACCGGCAAATCCGCCAACTCTCAGGGGGACAACAGCAACGCGTCTTCTTGGCTCGAGCTCTCGCTCAAGAGGCCGATTTGTACTTCATGGATGAGCCGTTCGCCGGTGTCGATGCGGCAACGGAACAGGCCATCCTTGGCGTTCTTCGAGAGATGAAGAATGAGGGCCGGACCAGCATTGTTGTTCACCATGATCTTCAGACCGTGCCCAGCTCATTTGATGAAGTGATTTTTCTCAACATGCGGGTGGTGGATTCGGGTCCAGTTGCTGACGTCTTTCACGAAGACAATTTGCGGAAGACCTACGGTGGCCGACTGACCATGCTGGCCGAAGCTGCGGAGGCAGTCGCTCGCACGGAGCGGAGATGAGAGATGGTTGACCCAGTCAACTTTTGGTTGGACTTCTGGAATGTTCTCACATTGCGGTCTGGCTACAACGCCACACTTGTCATTCTGGGGACAGCCAGTCTTGGCATGGTCAGTGGCATCGTGGGCACTTTCGCCGTACTTCGACGGCGTGCACTCATGGCCGATGCCTTGGGGCACGCCACATTGCCAGGTGTGGTAGGTGGGTTCTTGTTGTCACTGATCTTTGGGGCAACTGGTCCCGAAATCTTGCCTTTGCTAATTGGCGGCGCTTGCAGTGGGATTCTTGGGATTTGGTTGGTGCAGTTTTTGGTTCGTCATCCGAGGATTCGGGAAGATGCGGCGATTGGCCTGGTTCTGAGCACTTTTTTCGGTCTGGGCATTGTTCTCTTAAGTGTGGTCCAAACTTCTGTTTCTACCCAAACCGCCGGACTTGATTCTTACATCTACGGGCAGGCTTCCACCATGACCAAGCTTGATGTCCTGATCCTTACGAGCATCTCTGTATTGGTTGGTTTGACTTCAATTGTCCTTCGGAACCCTTTTGGCCAAGTGTGTTTTGACGCTGATTTTGCTGAAACCAACGGGTGGCCAGTCGATCAAATCGATTTAATCATGATGGGTTTGGTGGCGACCGTGTGCGTGATCGGTATCCCAGCGGTTGGTTTGATGTTGGTGGTGGCTCTTTTGATTGTGCCGTGTGCTGCCGCTCGATTGTGGTCGACTCGCCTGTTTAATGTTTTGATAATTGCAGGATCCATAGGTGCAGCCTCTGGTTGGTTTGGCGCTGCTCTTTCCTCCAGTTTCCCGAATCTGCCTACCGGTCCGGTCATTGTTTTGGTGGCGGGTGCAATCTTCTTGTTCAGTCTGTTTCTTGCGCCTCGGCGTGGCTTGATTTCAAGTCAGTGGATTGCTTATCGCAGGAATCACCGCATCACAGAAGATCATGCCCTAGAGCACTTTATTGAGCACGGAGATCCCGTTTCTAACGAAGGTCTGATTGGGTTGTTTTCTTTGCGTGGTTGGTCTCCTCAACAGATCAGGCGTTTGATGCGGCGACTCCGAGCCAAGGGATTTGTGCAATGCTCATCATCCATCTGGTCGTTGACTCCCCTCGGGAGATCTCGGGGATTGACTGTTCAACGAAATCATCAACTTTGGACCCAGTATCTCACCAGTTATGCTGATGTTGCGGCCAACCATGTTGACTGGTCAGCCGACCAAGTTGAGCACGTTTTGTCCGAAGATCTTGTTGCTCAGCTTGAAGATCAGCTCCAGTTAGGGGCCAAAAAGTGAACTTGATACCTGCTCTGGATTTGTTTCCGCTGCTGGCATCCGTCTTGGTGCTTGTGGGATGCACGCTTTTGGGTAATTTTTTGGTTCTTCGTCGTCAATCCCTAATGGGGGATGCTTTGTCCCATACGGTCCTGCCCGGGGTTGTCGCTGCGTATTTGATATTCGGCTCTCGCGATCCTTTCGGATTGTTCCTAGGGGCGTTGGCCGCTGGTCTGTTGACCGTAACTTGCATCGAAGCCCTGAGGCGATACGGCCGAATTGAATCGAACACCGCCATGGGTGTTGTCTTTTCTGTTGCTTTTGCCGTTGGGGTAATCCTGATCCGCGCGGGGCACACGGACCATGTTGATCTTGATCCGAATTGTGTGTTGTACGGTCAATTGGAACTTCTGGTCTGGTTCGATGCCCCAGCTTCATTTTATGATCTTGAATTGACCCAGTTCCTTCACTCCATGCCCTCTTCGATTTGGTCTTTGATCGTCATGGTGCTTCTGTCAGCTCTTTTTGTGCTGATTTTCTTTAAGGAACTCTGTCTCGTTTCGTTTGATTCTGGATTGGCACGAACTCTTGGATTTTCTTCAACGGCGGTCAACATCCTTTTGATGTTGTTGGTTTCGGTTGCGACAGTTTTTTCCTTCGAGGCGGTCGGTTCGGTACTGGTCATTGCGGCTCTTCTTGTTCCCGCATCGACGGCTCGACTGTTCACTGACCGTCTGAGGAGTCAGATTCTGGTCAGCGTTTTGGTGGCCTTCATTTCTGCAATTTTGGGCTACCTTTTGAGCACTTGGATACCACTCCTCTGGGAGGGGCAATCCTTGAAGGCTTCAGGAATGATTACGGTTGTCGGCGGGGTTATCTTTGCTGCGTCTCTTCTTCTTTCCCCTCGACATGGCTACTGGATTCAACGGGCCCGAGCCCGACAGCTTGCCGATCAAGTGGCGGTAGAAGATGTCGTTGTCTTGTTGCATACCTCTGATCAAGCAGGTGCCGCTTTCCCGTGTTCCACCATTGATCCAAGAATCTTGGGTCTTGCCATTCAGCGAGGATTGATTCAACCACCAACTTCGAGTCAGTATTTTCTTTCCGAGGTGGGCCAAAAAGTGGCTCTGGAGGTGCAGGGCAGGCGAAATCGATGGCTGAACTATTTGGTCAACGAAGCGGGCTTTGCCCCTGATCATGCTCCGGGTACTGCGGAACATTTGGAGCACCTCGGAGACGATCTGCTGCAGAATCCTACCGACATTTTCGAGTCGTCTTTGCCTCCACCTAGAGACTGTCCTTGATGGGAAGCATCTGCATCCTGATTTTGTGGCCTGCGTTATCAGTCGACCCCGGTGATCGGATACTCGACCTGCCTGCTGTAGTGATCAGGCCATCGTTGACGGTAGATCCCTTGGTATTTGACCGTTCGCCATCTCTCGCGCAAGACCAAATTCAAATCGATCCCAAGATTTTTAACATTGATCGTTCACTTCCCGAGCTGATGCAAGCATTCCCTGGGGTCCATATTCAAAAAACGGGTCACGGCCAAGGTTCTCCATTCTTACGTGGATTTACAGGACAGCGCACAGTTCTTCTTGTTGATGGCGTTCGGTTTGATGACACCGTGTTCAGGGAAGGTCCCGTGCAATACTGGAACACCCTTGACGTTGAATCATTTGCCGAAATTCTTTTTTCTCCGGGAATTCGATCCGCTTCTGCGGGCTCTGGCGCGATCGGGGGCGTTGTGGAATTGATTACACCCCGTCCTGATCCTTCTTTGCTCTGGGGCGGGTCCGTTCGAGGACGATTTTCAAGTGCCGAAAGATCTTCTGGTGGTCGACTCCGACTCTCGGGTGGCGACGGTGCGATTGGGCTGGAGTGTGGTATCAGCCTTCGATCCTTTGGGGACCTTCGAACCGGCCAAGGTGTTCAGCCACGATCGGGATACGGAACCTCAGGCATGGATATTCGGTTTGCCTGGGAATCCGGTGGATTTGATTGGACGCTTGGCCACGACGAATCTCGTGTTGACGATGCTTGGCGAACCCATAGCACTATTTACGGACAGACCTTTGAGGGGACCACGATTGGGTCTGATCTCCGTCGGGTCTTGGACCATCGACGAGAAAAGACAATGCTCACAGGATCCAGCCGTAAAGTTGGAGATTTGGACCATTTCGCGATGACGTTCTCGAGGCAGTTTCAATCTGAATCTCGAGATCGCGTGCGGTCCGATGGCCGGCGAGATCTCCAAGGATTTGATCTGGAGGGATTTGGTCTTTCTGTCCGAGCGAAAAAAGACAACTGGTCATTTGGTCTCGATTCGCTGTGGTCACGAGCGGACTCAGAACGGCTGAATTTTGCTTCGGACGGGTCCTTCTTGGGTGCGTCCATTCAAGGCCCGGTTGGGGATGACAGCGGCCGAGATTTATTTGAAGCGTATGTTCTCAAAAGACAGTCGTTGTCATCGGAATTGGAAAGTCATGTGGACGCCCGTTGGTCGTCATCGCGAGTGTTTGCAGACCGTGTGGCTGATCCCGCAAGCGATGATGTGCTTTCTATGGAAAGTTCTCTTGATGGCCTGAGCACTTCCGGCATGTTGCGCTGGAATTCATCCAAACAGCCAACCACCACTATTGAAGGCCGTCTTTCATCTGGAATTCGCCTTCCCAACCTTGCGGACTTTACGAGATTCGACGTGGCTCGATCTGGTGAGGTTGAAGTTCCTGCCTTTGGTCTCGACCCAGAACAATTCATTGGTGTAGAAGCCTCCATTCGTGAAGAACGAGAATCTTGGTCTTGGTTGTTCACGGCTTATTACACGGCCATTGATGGGATGATCATTCGGCGTCCAACGGGAGAGATCATTGATGGGGGACCAGCAGTCACCAAAAAGAATGCTGGAGACGGCCGCTTGTTTGGATTGGAGGCGTCTTTGGCTTGGAGTCCCTCACCCAATCTGACATGGCGTACGCAGTTGAGTACCCAACGAGGGGATGTTGATACGTTCCCTACCAGTGAGGAGCTTTTGGTCAATGAACCAATCAGTCGACTGGCACCCGCCATGATGACTTCGACGGTCCGTTGGTTTCCATATGGTGCCTCGTGGCACCTTGAGGGGCGTCTTCGTTGGTCAGATCGCCAAGACCGACTCTCGAGTCGTGATCGAGCTGATACCCAGCGGATTCCCGAAGGTGGGACCCCAGGGTGGACGGTATTGGACCTGGGGTGGGGGGTTCCCATCGATCATGGATCGTCCCTAGGGGTTGCCCTCGAGAATATTTTTGATGTCGACTATCGTCGCCATGGATCAGGGGTCAACGAACCAGGTCGAAATCTGGTGGTTCGCTTGGAGCATTCATTCTGAACTTGATACCCCTCTTAGGAAACCTGCACCATGCCGGAGGCCTTTTGGGCGCGATTTCGTGCTTGCTGCAGCGAATTGCCTTGCGACAGGGCGACCCCCATCCGACGCCATTTTCTTGTTGAAGGCTTCCCAAAGATTCGCACTTGTGTTTCGGGGACTTGCAAGGCAGAATCAAGCCCGTGGTATTTGGGGGCGCTTGCCTTCGTTCTGGTTGCCAAAATAACAGCGCTGGCGCTAGGTCGATCGACGGTTACTTGATCGATGGGCAACCCCAAAATGGCCCGAAGGTGGAGTTCGAATTCTGAGAGGTTTTGAGAGATCATGGTCACCATCCCGGTATCGTGGGGCCGCGGGGACAACTCGGAGAAAATGACTTCTTTCCCTCGAATGAAGAATTCGACTCCAAACAATCCCGCACCGTTGGGTCCGGCCAAATGATCTGTCACTTTCTTCGCCATGCTTTGGGCTTGCTTGAGGACAGATGTATTCATGGGATGTGGAATCCATGACTCTTGATAATCACCTCGTTCTTGACGGTGTCCGATGGGAGGGACGAAGATGGTTCTTCGGGCAGAAGATGCAACTCGAGGCCTTTGTTTGATGGTCAGCAGTGTGATCTCTGAATCGAATTTAATGAACTCTTCGACGATGACCACCGGGGTGTCTCCTCTCATACCTGCTAAAGCATGTTTCCAGCACTTCCTGAGATCTCTCATTGACTTCGCGACAGACTGGCCCTTACCGCTGGAACTCATGACCGGTTTGATCACACAGGGAAGGCCAACGCTCGTTGTCACAACTTCGATCAGTTCGGTTTCCGAGGAGGCATAGGCGTAGCGAGCGGTGGGTAGACCAAGTTCTTCTGCCGCCAACGATCGGATGGCGTCACGGTTCATGGTCAGATGTGCGGCTTGAGCGCTGGGAATGACATCCACTCCGCTTGATTCAATATCCAGCAGTGCTTTGGTTCGGATGGCTTCAACTTCTGGCACCAAATGGTCGGGCTGGTACTTTCGAACTGCTTTCTTGAGAGCTCTCCCATCCAGCATGTCCAGCACCACCGCCTCGTCGGCAACCTGCATTGCGGGTGCTCCGGGGTAATTGTCGACGGCAATCACTGTGCATCCATAGCGTTGTGCACAGATGGCGAATTCTTTTCCCAGCTCGCCAGAGCCGAGAAGCATGATTTTGGGAGGGTGGGCTGGCTTGGTCACGACTGGGTCCTGAAGGGGGGGATAATTTTTTATCAAACCGATTTGTTTGGACCATTTTATGGGCTAGTTTAAATTGAGGACCTCAGGAGTCACGCATTCGATTTCCTCATCGGAGGAGTCGGTTTTGTGGCCTACGGGCTGCAGTGAACTGGATGCTTGCATCCAAGAATGTGAGGCCCTACTTGTCTTTCCGAATTGCCGTACCGATTTTGATCTTGTTTTCTTTGACTGGGCACTCCCAGGCAAGCGTCGTTGTGGTTGATCGCTGTGACGTTTACGACATGATCAATGATGCATTGGATATCGGGAACGAATCACTTGACTTCAGCACTTATGACGGTGCGTTCGCATCTCTGGATGTTGCTTGTTCGATAGGTTTGGTTGGGTTGAGCTCTTCCTCGGGGCTTCAGGGTGTGCTGGGTTCTTATTTGAAGACCGATTCCATCGGGGCAACACTTGTAATTGATTTTGAACAAGAGGTCCGATCGGTGGGTGGCTTCTTTTTTCTGGTTGACCAATTTGAATTGCCTGTGATGGGCATCTTGGAATTGGAATTGAGTGACGGATCTTCATATGTGACGTCTTTAAACAAGGACGGTGGTTTTTCAGGATTCATAAGCAGCAGTGCGGACATCGAAAGTCTTACCCTCCGCGGCTTTGGACCATCGGTGTTCGCGGCCCCTGCGGTCTCTTCCCTCAAACTTGGCGTCGTCCCTTCCCCAGCCGGACTTTTTGTAATGGGAGTTGCTGGCATAAGTCGAAGGCGGCGAAAAGTAAGGTTTGTGACCAACGGCTACCTGGCCTGACGAAATCGCCACGCCCGATGTACTTTCCGATTCCGAAAGTCTTCTGGCACCGTTCGATTCGAAATTTCTTTCCATTCCAAGTACTTGGGAATCCCCTCGACATCCAGCCCAAATCCACGGTCGTTGGTTGAAAAAAACAATTCTCCGCCGCTCGCCATAAATCTACTGGCGCATTCGATCAAGTAGGCATGATCTCTGTCAACAGAAAACGTATCCCTCATTCGTTTTGAGTTCGAAAAAGTTGGCGGATCCAAAATAATGGTGTCGTAAGATTCTCCTTGCTTCGGACCTTGTTCAAGAAACTGCAAACAATCGTCATGCACACATATGTGCCGATCATCGTTGGTCAATTTATTGAGCGCACAGTTTCTTTTGTACCAGTCCAAGTACGTCCTGGAGAGATCGACGGTGGTGGTGGCAGCGGCTCCGCCGATTCGAGCGTGTACGGAAAAAGATCCGGTATACGCAAACAGATTCAACATCGACCGTCCCGCCATTCTCATTCCGATCTCTCGTCGAAGGACCCGATGATCGAGAAAAAGACCTACGTCGATGTAGTCACTCAGGTTGATTTCGAATTCAACGCCAAACTCTTGAACCACCTTGCACTGGTTCTTCTGTTCCATCCGAACGTACTGTTGTCGCTGACCAAATCCGTTTCTTTGCCTTCCTCGCAACCTGAGGTGCACCCGGTCTTCGTCGATGTTGAGCCCTTGGCCAACCTCGCAACACACTCTGTTGAGATAGTCACGCTCGGCTTCGGGGTCGCCCCGATCTCTGGTCCGAGGAAATGTCCAGACAATGGCATCGCCTTCGCAGGTCGGATCTTGGGCATCCAAGTCAGCAAACCAGTCGACGATGAGTGGAAAATCTGGGATGTCCCGCTCGTAGAGACGAAAGCAGGTGATTCCCTGCTTGGGGCCCCAGCGGCCTAGGTGCCGCATCCGATTGACGAGTCTTGCTGCCAGCAATCTGGGTTCAACCTTTTGTTCTTAACGGTTCAGAGTTTGTCCCATGGGTTGGGGTGACCAACAGGATATTGATTCCCATGGCTTGGGCAAATATTCCATCCTTTGGTTGGCAACATGAGTTTGAATTGGATTGCTTTGACAACTCTTTAAGTAAGAGATGACGTTTGGCGAATTCGGATGGGGCCACGTGCCCGCGAGGGATCAACAACTTGGCCTCCTTGTGTTATCTCATGGGTGCCCGCCATAACCAACCTTCGAGCAGCCGATCGTGCTGGCTCAAGCAGTTCACGCCAATTTGCTGGGTCGACTGATTTCGCGGCTTCACTGGGGCAGATGCTGCTTGATGATTCTCGATCTTGCAGCAGATTCTGAATGGCGGATTCAAGTTCTTGATCCAAGGGACGGACTTTTTGCCGCCGACATCTCTCAGAGCACCATTTGACTTGGTCCCAATTCTTGGCCCATTTTTTTCGCCATTGAATGGTTCGACCACATGCTTGACAGGTTTTTTCCCCAAGCGACATGACCCACTCTAGGCCGCAAAATCTTCAAATGGTCTAGGAAGGAATTCCGTCGGGAAGAATGCGATTGGGATGTTTCAACGAATGAAGGGAACTGGCGGTGTGTCCTGCAATGGCCCAAGCGGTAAAAAGTACCCCAGAGAAGAGAACATCGCCGACGATCGCATTTCGCCAAAATGGCACACCAGCACTCAACGAAGCCAGCAATCCACTCGCGTCCGGTGCGTACCCTGTTCCCAGCAGCCAGACGGCTGTATTGGTCGAGATAAAAAACAGGGCCGATCCGGCGATCGCGCACCCACCGGCGCGGCAAACTGTGGGATTCTTTCGAAGAAAAGTTCTCAGCACAATTGGTGCACAGGCCGCCACATACACCGCAGCCATAAGAGCGGGGTTGTACATCCCCAAAAAGAGATCTGTGATCAGCAGTGTGGACCAGACCACAGCAACAGCTTGCCAGCCGCGCGGCAGAAGGAATCCACCAAACAGAGCTACGGCGGCGACGGGTGTGCAATTTTCCGGCATCGGCGCGAGACGGCCCAGTGATGCAAAAGCCAGCAAAGCGAGAGCGTAGAACCAGTACGAGGGAGGACTCTTCATGGATTCTTATGCTACGCCGCGGCTTGTTTTTGTGCAGCGTGTTGCTCTTGAATTTCCACCAACCGGCTTCGATTCGGCCACCACCAATCCATGGCATCATGTTCTTATGAGCGATGACACTCGACCCACCATTTGGCTGGCCGATCCCATACCGTCAGCATGCAAATCATGGCTCTCAGCATGCTCCAAGTTGGCCGAAGAGCCCAATTCTGAAGTTCAAGCCGTGGTGGTTCGAACCACGACGAAAGTTGATAGAAGTTTGCTGGATCTCATGCCGCATCTCCGCTGTGTGGGTCGAGCTGGGGTGGGCGTGGATCATATCGACCTCGAGGCGTGCGTTGAACGTGGCATCACCGTGGTCAACACGCCAGGGGCCAACACGGATTCGGTGGTGGAGTACGCCATTGCTCTCCTGCTGGATGCGGTACGCCCGCGAGGTGACATTCCGAACGATTCCAGTCATGAGGTCTGGGAGTTGTCCCGAAGGCGACTGACTGGAAGTCGGAGGTTGGCAGAGCATCGCATCGGTATTTTGGGCTTTGGTCGAATCGGCCAACGACTGGGAGAAGTCTTGAAGGTAATTGGCGCTGAAGTCGCTTTTCATGACCTCAAGAATGAATCGCATTTTCCTGAGGGTTTCTCTTCTCGGTCTTTGGAAGACCTCTTTGTTTGGTCTGACATTGTGTCGGTCCATGTTGATGGCCGCCCGGAAAACCGGGGGTTGGTCTCTGGTGCTCTATTGCAAAGCCTTGGTCCATTTGGGTTGCTGCTTAACACGAGCCGAGGGTGGGTGATCAACACAGCGGATTTGCAGCATTGGTTGACCCTTCATCCCCAAGCGAGAGCCATCTTGGACGTGCACGAAGAGGAGCCGGTTCCAATGTTGGAACCGCTGCGTAACCTAAGCAATGCAAGACTTTTGCCTCATCTGGCCAGCCGCACGGAAAGTGCCGTAGAAGCGATGGGCTGGGTGGTTCGTGACGTGATGGCCGTCCTTACCGGTTCTGAACCAAACCATCGCGTCTGCTGAACCGGATTCGTATGATCCAGATCATGAAATTGAGGTTTTTCAATTGTCTGTCGCTGTGGCTTGTGGGCCTCTTCTGTTCTTCCAACGCGAGCGCCCAAGTCAAATCTGACCCTGATGAAGTGGCCTCACTGGTGGAGCTCTTGGAGGACGATGGTGTTCCTGATCCGCGGCCATTTCGTCGGGAGCAACTGGCCTTGACTCGAGATGCCGGCACCATCGTTCCTGACGCTTGGCAGTTGGAAATTACCGCAGGACAACTCACCCTTCGCCAGTACCAAGACGAGTCATTGTTCGATGACACATCCATTACTTTTGGTGAGTTCATCAATTTACGCCGTGGGTTGACTGCTGATATTGAGGTGCAACTTTCGGTCAGTACCTACGTTTTTGAGCCCGCTGCGCCAGGATCCAGCACCTTGAATGGTGAATTTGAATTCACCCCACAGCTGGCAGCCAAAATCAATTTGGCAGGCAACGACGGGGGAGACTGGGGGGTTGCACTCCGTCCGTGGATTGGAACTGGTGATCTGACCTCAGGTTTTGATATCGATGACTTGGCTCTTGGACTTGATATCCCAGTGACGTATCAAATTGACGAAAAGCGCGAATTGCGAATGTTGGTGACCAGTCGGTTGTACGACAAAAATGTTGATCCTCCTCTAATCAGTGGAGCGTTGGGACTTAGAACCAAGTTGGGTGAGACGATGCATGGCTCATTGGGGGTGCAATTTGACATAGATACAGACCCTGAGGTTCGCACCTCAGGTACTCGGCTTGCTTGGGTGTATGACTGGCTCACCGATGAAAACAACATGATTGATGCTGGCGTCACGGTAGGGTTGGAGCAAGACGATGGCGCAGGCGATGACATCGCCTTCCATGTGGGCTACTCGGTCGGCTTTTAAGCTCACAATTTTTGCGGAAGCAATGGGCCATGGCTTCATGGTTCTAAGGAAAACCCCCGCGCAGGGCGGGGGTGTGCGAAGGTTCATTCGAGAGGTCGTCGAAGCGAGTATTGGTTCAATCAGCGTTGCTGAACGCCTCGGAGACCTTGTTCCAATCTACCACTTCCCACCACGCCGTAAGGTAGTCAGGTCGGCGGTTTTGGTACTTGAGGTAGTACGCATGCTCCCAGACATCACAGCCCAAGATGGGGGTCTTGCCGCAGCTCACTCCTGGCATCAGGGGGTTGTCTTGATTGGCGGTCGAGCAGACACTGACTTCGCCACCCTGTGCACAAAGCCATGCCCAACCAGAGCCAAAGCGGCTCGCACCAGCGTTTTGGAATTCCGTCTTGAAAGCGTCAAACGATCCAAAAGCCTTGTCAATGGCTTCGGCCAAAGCCCCGTTTGGGGTACCGCCGCCGTTCGGGCTCATCACCGACCAGAACAAAGTGTGGTTGTAGTGGCCTCCTCCGTTGTTGCGGACCGCACCACGGATGGATTCCGGGAGAGTGTCAAGATTTCGGCAGAGATCGGCCACCGAATGGGCCGCCAGATCATCGTGCCCTTCAAGCGCTGCATTGAGCTTGGCGACATAGCCAGCATGGTGTTTGCCATGATGGATCTCCATGGTGCGGGCATCGATGGTGGGTTCAAGGTCGTCAAAGTCGTATCCGAGGGCAGGAAGTTCGTAAGCCATAATCATCTCCAAAATAGATACGCAAAGCATAGGTTGCAGAATCACAGAAGAGGTGGGCGGTCTCCAAGACGGGCGGAATAAGGGTCAGCCTTTTGTCCTTCTCGACCGTCGATTCCCTGTGTTCCCCGAATGCGATTTCGGCGGGGCAGAAGCGAAGATTCGATTAATTTTTGATCATAAAGACGGATTGCGAACGCAACACCAGTCCACTGTCTGCTCGAAGGTGCCAAGTCTGCAGATGGAGCTCGTCGTTGTATCGTTGAAGTTCCAAGACCGAAAGGCTCTCGCCTTCTGCCTCACGCCAACGATGGTGGATGCAATCTGGTGACTCGGCATATTCGAGCATTTCCATGAACGTGGACCGGTACAGATGCGGCTCGAGGGTCTCGGTTTGCACAGAAGTCATGTAATCGACTTTTTCGGCTGCCTTGCACTCGTGTTCCCGCTCACCAGCACATGGAAGGGAAGCGATCACGCCACGGACTGGAAGCGTGTCAACTTCTTCAGAAAGGACTTCGGTCGCGCAGCTCGGGCCGTATTCAAAGCGGGCGGTGTGACCGCCCGGGAACAGCCAGGCTTCGGCTTCATATCCATTGTGAAGAAGGGTTTTCCGAGTGGCCACCTGAAAAAATTCGGGGTGGAGCGGGCCTCGATAAAGGGCCAACTGGTAGGCCTGCAGGGATGGAATCTTGGGGGAGGTACTCATGGTGTTGACGCGATCCTTCGCGAGTTTGGGACAACCGACCTGCGGGGTCGGACCCGGGCGTCGATCCTCGACGCCAGACTAGATTTCGGCTGAAAAGGGCTTTACGGATCAGTTTCCGTGGAGTTCACCTGTTTGCGACCGAAGCAAATAGCCTAGGAACCTGCCGCGATGGGTCAACGGTTCGGTTACTGTTTCGCAGGAGTGTCAGTGGCCTTTCTGCCCGAATTTCCCGTGTTTTGGGGCAATGTCCAGTGTTCCGCCAGAATGGGTCGTTCTGACACCAAACAAAGCGTCCACAATTGGCGACGGTTGCCACCATGTTTTGCAGAATCTGATGGAGACCCCCGAAATGACGAGCGAAGGCCTGGACGACCTGGAAGCCGATTACCGGAAGCTAGTCTCAGCGATCTGTGGTTTCCCATGCCCGCCGCAAGTTTGCTTTGGTCAGGGAGGCAGAAAGCCCCGAGTTGTTTTTGTTCTGGGATTGCCGAGTGGACTCCACCCATTGGATGCAGAGGGTGAGGAGAAGTTCACTCAGCTCCAAAAGGCGATGCAGCTTGAATCGGACGACGTCTATATCACCACCGTGATCAAGACTCTGACTTTGGTTTCCCGTTCTCCTCATTCCGCAGACGTTCGGAGGGATCGACCATGGTTGAACCGTCAGTTGAGCCGGCTCTCTCCCCAAGTCATCGTTGCCTTTGGCTCCAAAGTTGGTGCCATGCTCACTTCTGGTGAGATTCAAGATTGTGGGGCTGGTCAAATCTCGTCGGTCGATTTGGACGGCGTTCAGGGACCCACTCCTGTGCACATCACCCATGAATTTTCGGTGCTTTCCCGTCGGGGAAGAGATGATGCAAAAGCCAAAGAAATGTGGTTGCATCTTCAGGCAGTCATGGATGCCATTTCGCCGTGAAAGCCGTTGTCCAGAGAGTACAGAGAGCATCCGTCACCAGTGGTGCTCAAACAGAATCAATCCAAGAGGGCCTGCTGGTGTTGCTTGGTGTCGCTCGGGGTGACAGACGTGAAGAAGCCGATTGGATGGCGCATCGCATTGCCCACTTGCGGGTGTTCCCAGACGAATCCCAGAAGATGCGTCATGCGGTCGTTGATCATGGTCGGGATGTTTTGGTGATCAGCCAGTTCACCCTCTTGGCAGATACTTCAGCAGGTCATCGGCCTTCATTTACAAACGCCGCTTCACCAGAAGTTGCCGCGCCGCTCTACAAATATGTTGTTCATAAATTGCAGGAGGCCGAAGGGATCGGTTGCGTGAAGAACGGAATGTTTGGTGAGCACATGCAGGTAGAACTGGTGAACGATGGACCAGTGACGGTCATGCTTGAGCGGGCACCGTTGCCACCGCACCAGCAATGCTGATGATGCTTGCTTGCTCGCCAGTTGCGGTGTCGGCCTGCTTGTAATCCACAAATTCCCATGATGCTTCAGGATGCATCATTTTTGTGAGTTGCAAGGCCGCAGACATGGCGTGCACTCCGGTCCAACGAAGCGCATTTTTGTCCCATTTGACGGCTTCGATAAAAGCGTCCGCGTCTCCGTCCAAAAATTTACCCAAGAGTTCACGATCGCGTTGCTCGACGTCAACTCTTCGGTTGTCGTCAACAGCTCGTGGCTCGCCAAACTGTGGGCCGGCATGGGCCAAATCGGTGGAGACCACGAGCAATGTCTGACCTCCCAGTTGCGAGAGAGCTTCGCCCATCGCCGAAATGAATACTTGAGAGCTCACACCATCTGCAGGATCTTGACCGAGCAATCGGTCCGGCAAGATGGCAGCGGTCACGGGAATATTGCCATGTTGTTCTTGGATCCAAGGAAGTTGGCATTCCAAACCATGCTCGGCAAAATGGTCCAACTCGTCCTGAAAGTACCGGTCGCCCATTTTTTCTCGAAGCAGCTGCATGAGATCCTGATCCACTGGGCAAACGCCGAGTGCGGTCGCAATGCCCAACTGAGTACCGCAAACACCATTGCCAATCGAGGCATGGGCCGGTCCCAGCACGACCACCCTGTCCGGAGCAGATTCACTTCGGACAGGATGCCAAGCGCCAGCGAACACTTCCCATGCTTGGCTGTAGGACAAGCTGGGGGCCAAGACAGCGACCGGCACTCCGGAAAGTTCTGGATCCTCGGTCTCTGCAAACCAGCCGCGGATTGCTGCTTTCGCAATTTCAGAATTGCCCAAACCCTGGGTTGCTCGTGGGGGGAAGTGGCCTGCGTCATGCAGTTGCTGGAGCTTGGCATCTTCCAAAGCTTCGGCGGTGGGCCCTTCGAGCAATCCGAGACGGTCAAGGGCCACTGCCAATTCCAGTACCTTTTCGCTTGGGGCTTTGAGCGCCTCGCCAATTTCCGATATCGATTTTTCTCCACGAAAGTGCTGAAGCATGGTCAACGCTTGTGGGGGAATGGCCATCGTTTGCCCCGCCAGTTGGAGAGGATCGCGAAGAGCCAAGACGGTCTGGCCATTTTGCTGGGTTGGGAGAACCTGAACGGGCCGCAGGCGCGGTTGGCTCACATGCTCGGGTTGAGAGGCTTCGGGATTGGAATCGTTCATCGAATTGAAGAAACTAACCCGTTACGGGCTTTTTTGCGCTTTTAGAGGCAACCAAAAAGAGTGTTTTGGCGTTCAACTCTTGTGTACTTCCTCGTCCCGGGTGACGATAGAGGAACGCTATTGTTTGATTCTTTCGCCGGGCTGGGCTTCAGCCACGTGCATGAGTTCTTGGAGAACACCAATGCTTGCTCAACGATTCGTAATGTCCCTTTCTCTGCTGCTTTGCGGGTATGCCATGGCCCAGGATGTCGCTCCTTCGCTTGCTCCTTCTTTTGGTTCCAAGGAGGATCCGAAGACCAATGGGGACAAACCCTCGGCAAATGAGCGGGTCGTCACTGTGGAACCTCAGCGTCTTGATCTCGGAGAAATTGCCACCGGTGAGAAAGGGACCGGGATCGTGACGTTGACCAATGGTGGCAACGCTGCTGTGGTGCTGACAAAGTGCAAAACATCATGCGGCTGCACGACCGCCAACTGTCCTGAAGGCCAAACCATTGAGCCTGGCGGAACAGTGGAAGTTTCAATCAGTTTGGATGGGGGACAGGTGGCTCGGACCCTCACCAAGACTGTGACTTTCTTGATTGAAAATCACCCCCCAGTGCAGATGCAAGTTTCAGCAAAGTCCATCGCGTTTGTGAACTGTGATCCGCAGCGTCTGGATCCGGACCTTCACCCTGATGGTTTGGTCACTATTTCCTGCACGGATGGCACGCCATTTAAAATTGAAAGCATGTACCCGCCAGTGGTCACGGAGTTTTCTGCGGAAGCCAAGACATCCCACGAAGTTCGTATTGATTGGGAGGCCTACCGTGAGGCGGGTTACCGGCAACGTCGAATCGTGTTCCGTACCGATCACCCGAAAGGTGCTTCGGTTTCCACAACATTGGCAATGTCCGCAGTGAAGCCGGCCACCAAAGGTGACGCGTCTGCCAAGCCTGCCCCCAGCCTTCCAGCAAGTGAACGTTTGGATCAGCTGCTGAAAGATTCGGTGGTTCTGACTGATGCGGCTCTTCGTCAAGCCCGCACCGACACGATTCTGAAAATGATCGTGGATGCTGAAATCAAGCCCAATACCTTGGACAGTTCCTATCAAACCCCGCTTATGAAGGCGTGTCGGTGGGGGAACGAACAGGTGGTCTTTGCTCTCCTCGATGCGGGTGACCAACTGGACAAGACCGATCGGATGGGGCGTAACCCTTTGATGTTCGCCGTTCGGCGTGAGCCTGGCGTCAAAGTTGCCAAAATTGAGATCGTTCGAGCTCTTCTTGATGCCGGAGCCGATCCCAAGCAGAAAGATCAAATCGGAAACACACCCCTGTGTTGGGCGGCTGGCTTTGGGGATTTACCGACGGTCAAAGAGTTGATTCAAGCCGGTGCTGGGGTGGAAGTCGTTGGTGGCATGATCGGGTTTACACCGTTGATTTGGGGTGCTGGATTCAATGAAGACCCGAAGGTGGTTGAATATCTCCTGTCGTTGGATGCCGACATAGAAGCGAAGGACGTCTTGCAAGGTGCCACGCCGCTCATGCATGCCGCTCGGACCAACATGCACGAGAATGTTGCTTTGTTGATCAAGTCGGGTGCCAATCTCAAGGCCACTGACAACGAAGGGAACAATGCCTTGTTGATGGCAGCCAAAAATGCTGGAGCCGATGCAAAAATGATTGGGATCCTAGTCGATGCTGGTTGCGACCTCAGTGCGAAGGATAAAAATGGCATGGATGCTTTGGGATCTGCTCGAAAACGATCCGATCTCCGGGCCGAAGACGTCGTCGCTGCCCTGGAGAAAGCGTACGAATCGGCTGGTCTTTCTGCCGTCGCACCTTGATTCACCATGGGGAGGATTTTTCCTTGCCTGATACTTCAAGATCAATGGGCCTGCCTTCGGTGGGCCCATTTTCTGTTTCTTGCGTATGCTTTTTTTATGACCACCATGAATCCTCACAAGCATCTTGCCGCCCTTTCCCGTGAAGCGTCCCTGATTGGCTCGAGCGCTGCTCTGCTCGGATGGGACCAAGAAGTTCTGCTTCCAGAAGGGGGCCGGGCTTATCGTGGTGAGCAACTCGCATTGCTTGCTCGTCTGGCCCATGAACGGGTGGCTGGCCCAGCCATGTCCGATGCTATTGCAAAAGCGGAGGCGGCTTCAGATGGGTTGGACCCGCTGGGAGATGACGCGGTCAATCTTCGCGAACTACGCCGAACCCACGAAAGAAAGCGACTCCTTCCCGTTGAGTTGGTTGAAGAAGAAGCACGTTTGCAAAGCGAAGGCCAAGCGGTTTGGGCCAAAGCAAGAAAAGCGTCCGACTTTGGTCAATTTTCTCCAGTCCTTGAACGTATTGTGGATTTGCTTCGCCGTAAAGCGGAGTGCTATGGCATCCCTGATGGTGGAGAGCCGTGGGACGCTCTGGCTGAAGACTACGAACCAGGATGTACCGCCAAAGAAGTCGATGCTGTTTTTGGGCCACTCGAAATTCGGCTGCGAGAATTGGTGGCCAATCTTTCGGCTTCGGAACAGTCTCCATGTGATAAGTTCAATCGAGTGGTCTTTGATCGTTCTGCTCAGGAGGCTTTTGTTCGTCGGATGGCGGAAGGGATTGGATTTGATTTCAATCGAGGCCGTCTTGACACTTCAACCCACCCTTTCTGTTCGGGAACCCATTGTGGTGACGTTCGCCTGACCACGCGGTTCCATGACGACAACATTCTTGATGCTTTGGGATCCACCCTTCACGAATGCGGGCATGGGATTTACGAACAGGGATTGCGTTCCGATGCGATCGGTCTGCCCGTCGGAGATTCCATTTCGCTCGGGATCCACGAATCGCAGAGCCGCATGTGGGAAAACCAAGTTGGACGCAGTGCCGCCTTCTGGGAATGGGCAACCCCTTTGGTCCATGAGATTTTGGGGGACAGCGCTCGGTCTTTTGACGCCAGGGACCTCTATGGCGCTGCCAACGTAGTTGCCCCGGGATTCATTCGAGTGGAGGCTGACGAGGCGACCTACAACCTGCACATCATCATTCGCTTTGGGCTGGAACGACAAATGTTAAAAGGGGAACTGGCCGTTCGTGATCTTCCCGAAGCTTGGAATGCCCGATACCGTGAGCTCCTTGGGGTTGAAGTGTCGGATGATGCCCACGGGTGCTTGCAGGATATTCATTGGTCCATGACGGCCATGGGGTATTTCCCGACGTATACGCTTGGCAACCTGCACGCCGCGCAGCTGTTTGAAGCAGCCTGCTCGACCCATCCGGGTCTGGTTGATGGTTTTTCACGTGGCGAATTTAACCCGCTGCGAGAATGGCTCAACAGCAAAGTGCATGCTGAGGGCAAACGGTACGGAGCATTGGAATTGACCGAAAAACTGACCGGGAAGCCCTTGTCGGCGGAGCCATTGATGCGACACCTTGAGAGCAAACTGCTGCCGCTCTACGGACTAAGCTGAGCCATTTTCTGTTCAGTTTCGGACTGCTTCTGAAATCCGGGCACAGCTGTCTAAAATTTCACCCATCCGTTCCAGCGGTTGGACCGTCGCGCCATCGCTTGCAGCTTGGCTTGGGTTGGGATGACACTCAATAAACAGAGCATCTACTCCGGCGGCCACCGCGGACCGCGCAAGAAGAGGTGCCATCTCGGGTCGACCGGCCGTGACGCCGGCACCAGCCCCGGGTCGCTGGGTGGAGTGGGTGACATCAAAGCAAACCGGCACCCCCAAGTCACGCATTTCTGCGAGTCCGGTGAAGTCATTGACCAAACGGTTGTAGCCAAAGAAAGTGCCACGTTCGGTAAGCATGGTGGCTCGGGCGTCTTTTAACTTGCCCATGACGCCAGACATCTCCCCGGGTGACATGAATTGACCTTTCTTAACGTTCACGGCTTGCCCAGTGGCGGCGGCAGCTTGGAGCAGGTCCGTTTGGCGACAAAGAAATGCGGGAATTTGCAGAAGCTCTACGGCTTCGCCTGCTGCTTGGCATTGTTCAGGAAGATGCACATCGGTGGTTACCGGGCAGTCCAGCATCTTGCCGATGCGTTGCAGTTCGGCCAAACCGGCATCGATTCCCGGTCCACGCTTTGAACCCAGACTGGATCGGTTGGCTTTGTCGAATGACGCTTTGGCGATGAACTGCAGACCAAGTTGTTGACAAATCGCCTGGACGGCTTCGCAGGTTCGGAGAGCCAAGTCATCCGGCTCCAGTACACACGGTCCCGCGATGATGGTCAAAGGGGCGTCAGGTCCAATGGAAACGCGATTCAGCTCGATAGGTTGCATGCCTCAAGGGTACCTCCGTCTGCAATTTAAAGTTGGTTTGTATGGGTTCTGAGGGTTGTTGGGGCCGAATCGCCTTGCAACGAATCTTGCCACTTGGTTGACGGATCGCTTGGTTCATCTTTCTTGGACTGAGTATTCGTATGAATCGACTTCCTCGAGAACCTGAAGCTTTTGGTGAAGCAATCGTCCGTGAGATGATCCGCTTGCAACCTACGCGAACCATTGAATTTTCTGGTCCTTTGGATGTTGTGGCCGATGGCCACCACCTCGATTTGTCTCACTTGTACCGGATGGTTTGGCAACAGCCCAAACAGGGTCAACACATCGTGAACCAATATCTGGACCGGTTGGAAGCCATGCGATCGGCGGAGTCCACTGAAGTGCCCTTTGCGGTGGCCCGGACCAGAATCATGCCCAGAATTCAACCTCTTTCAATTTTTCAAAAATTGGATCGCGAGCAAGTTGCCCATCTTCCCTTTGTCAACGGCACCATCATCGTGTACGTCCTGGACCTACCGACGGCCACCGTCAGCCTGACCGTGGATCAGTTGCTGGGTTGGGGGATCGATGCCAATCAGGCTGATGTGCTGGCCCGGCGAAATCTCATGCGTCACCGAGATGCACCACGTATTGTGGATTCACGGGAGGGGGGGAAGGCTGCACTTTTCTGCCGCCGCGATGGGTACGACGCCTCTCGATTGTTGGCAGACGACCTCCACGAACGACTTTCTCCAATTTTGGGTGGGGACTTCTTGGTCTCTTTGCCATCCCGGGACTCATTCCTCGCGATTTCCACCAAGGTTTCTGATTTTGTCATCCGGATGCGTGAACGGACTCAAAACGAACATCGTCGCTTGCCCTACCCCATCTCACCTGAGTTTTTCCACGTCTCACGCGACGGCGTCAGTGGAACCGTCCCAGAAGCGGCTTAAGGCTGGCAAGACCAGCGTGCAGGTGTCACAATCTAGTGCCGTGCAAGTCTTGGTGATTGACAATTACGATTCCTTCACTTGGAACTTGGTGCATCTGGTGCACGTGGTTTGTCCTGCTGCCGAAGTCCGAGTTGAACGCAATGATGCCATTACTGTGTCGGAGGCCGAAGCCTGGGGGCCCACCCATTTGCTGATTTCACCAGGACCTTGCACTCCTACTGAAAGCGGGTGCAGTCGAGAGATGTTGACCCATTTCGGCGGGCAAATACCAGCACTTGGTGTCTGTCTTGGTCACCAATCGTTGGCCGATATTCACGGGGGGACCGTGGACCGAGCGCCATACCTGATGCATGGAAAAACCAGTTTGATCCATCACAACAATCAAGGATTACACGCCAACCTGCCAAATCCCTTCACGGCAATGCGATACCACTCATTGATCGTTGAGCGTGATGATCTCCCATCTGATCTTGCGGTGACGGCTTGGACGGAGAAGGGAGAGATCATGGGTCTCATGCGTCCGGGAACGCCGGGGCGGTATGCCATTCATGGTGTCCAATACCACCCGGAGTCCTTTTTGACGCAGGGCGGGGACGTGTTGATGCACAATTTTTTAACGGAGGAGCCACAATCATGATTGTTCGAATTCTCTTTCTCTTCGCTTTGTGGACCTTGGCTCTGGCTACTGCCGCTTCCGCTCAAGATATGGCGGCGATGTACGCCCAAGGCTTTAAGCTTGATGCCGAACTGAAAGCACGTTCTGCCCCAATCATGACCACATTGAGATGGCAGCGCAACGTGACCTTTGCAGAAGCCCTTCCGGTGAAAGAGGGGAATTCCACCATAAGTTTGGCCTTGGATTTGTTGCACCCCACTGATTCGACTGCCGAGCCAAGACCGTTGGTCCTTTTTGTCCACGGTGGAGGGTGGACTTCTGGAAATCGATCGATGGGTGAAGGCTTCTTGCCATTGTTTGCCGGGGGTGGGGCTGTGGCGGGGACCTTGTCGTACCGTCTCTCTCGCGATGCGCCCTATCCTGCACCGTTGCAAGATGTGGCCGCCGCGGTGGCTTGGGTTCGGACCAACGCAAAGTCGCTCGGGGTGGATCCCGATCGAATCGCTATTTGGGGTCATTCAGCCGGGGCCCATTTGGCCATTCACACAGCTGTCTTCGATCCTGAGCGAGCAAAGGGTATCTGCTGTGCGGTTGGCATTGCTGGTCCTTACAACCTCCTGCTCGAAGAGAACAAGTCTATGTTTGGGGAGATGATGGTCCGAAACTTTCTTCGTGATCCAGCAGATCCCATGGGCACGGGCGAGGGCGCTGAAGATGCCATTCGTGCTCGAGCCCGGGAGGCTTCGCCAGTCAACCATCTTGACAGTTCGGACCCTCCTCTTCTTCTGATTCAGGGGGGCAAAGATTCTCTGTGCGCCTCCGCCCAAGCCAGGGACATGGCGGCTGCGGCCATGGATGCAGGCGCGGAAATCCACCTCGGTTTCTATCCTGAAATTGGACATATTCCCACCGATCCCGATGTCTTCCGAACCATCTCTCGATTTATGGACCGCCACTTGGGCACCAGCTGTTCGGCATTTTTTGATTCAATTTGGCCCATTGAGCAGGTTGTTGCCGCGATGCCCGACCTAGAGAGGAAAAAATAATCACCATGCACGCCAGTCTTCCTGAACCCATGCTTGCCTCGGCTTCGGCTCTCTTTCGGCTGAAATCCCAAGATTCAGAAGGGATACGGGTTGGGTGGCCGGGAACTTCATACGAGCTTCAACTGGCTTGCCAGGATCAGGTCTCTCCCACATCGAATCGGAGAATCCGTGGGGTCGTGTTCGCTCGAGGCCTGCGATTCCACGCGGCTTCGGCGGGTGGTCTTTTTGTGGAGCCTTCCGATGGGGAACCTCGGTTGCTGGCTGGTCGGGTGGTGGCCGTGGATGAAAACAATGCCTTGGTTGTTTTGAAAGCACCGATGCCCATTTTGGTCAGCATGCCTGCGGGCCAAGACTGGTCCATCTTGACAGAGGGTTCCATGGTGAATGGCCACGTAGAATCTGGCGCAGGATTTCTTCCCGTCGTTGCAGACTGAGTTCACCTTCCATTAGCACAGGTTGATTGCTTCAAGATTGTTTAGAAGTCTGTTCGGGATCAGGTGCTGCTTCTTGGGGGACTTCTTGAAGCAGACGTTTGACCACATCTTCAACTCGGCTGGGCTGAAGACCGCAAGCGCGGACGATACCTTCGTGATCCACGACCAAGTAGGTTGGCCAATATTTCAGACGACAGGCTTGGGCACTGCTTCCGCTTTTGCTCTCGCGGTCCAAGACATCGACCGCCATTGGGTATTTGGCGTTCAAAGGTCCAACCACCTCTTCGATGCGATCTTTGCCGCGTCGAGCATCATGAATACCCACCATGACAAATGGCTGATCCTTGTATTTCTTTGCCATTTCAACATTTTTTGGCAGGGCCTTGCGACACGGCCCACACCAAGTTGCCCAAAAGTCAATGACCATGACTTTCCCTGAGTTGTTGTTGACATCAACGGGCTTGCCACGCCATTTTTCCAACGTCAGCTTGGGGAGAGGCTTTCCTTCAACCGCGAGATTATCTTCGTATCTCTGTCCATTTCGGGTATAGAACCAGCTGTTGGGGAATTCTGATACTCGTTCGTTGGTTTGCGAAGGAGGAGCTGATGCCTTCATGGGCACCATTGGCGTGGCGGGCACACTTTGTGCTTGTTCAATGAGACAGCAAACCAACAGTGAGAACATGGTCATTGTTGACTCCCTCCAACAATACTGAGCCCGCCCACAAAGGCGAGCCAGTCTTTGCGGGCGGCATCGACCGTCGCTTCAGGTCCGGTGAGTCTGATGTGGAGAATATCTCTTCCCGGTGCCCGCACGATGGCCGCCAGGAAGGCCATACCGTCCCGTGGGCTGGGCATCCCCATGCCCTGATACTTGCCTCTCAGCTCAACCAGAACCGTTGGGAACGGAGCGTTTGGCAGAGGGTCTACGATTGCTTGCCCCGGGGCCCCAGTTGGTCCTTGGAACTGACCTTCCCACCGATCGATATTGGCTTCGTCGCTTCCGCGAATGCCAGCAAAAATGGCCAGTTCACCTTGATCGCCATCTCCTTGGGCTGGGACCACAAAAGTTGCCGCACGAAACTGCC
>Ga0160422_10000391_pt1 | contig 26330 bp, 13 predicted proteins | sample Fk160mmetaG_FD_108192 | JGI IMG/M metagenome (GOLD analysis project Ga0160422, IMG submission 108192) | Marine microbial communities from the Central Pacific Ocean - Fk160115 60m metaG | ecosystem: Environmental > Aquatic > Marine > Oceanic > Photic zone | place: The Central Pacific Ocean...
AGCCCATACGGTACCCCGCAACAAGCTGCTGACGTCGGTCAGAATCCCTACCAGTGAATCTGATGGGTTCATATGGAAGTTGATTGACAGACACGTGGAGGGAGTGAGAGGACCGCTGACAGAGTTCGACTCTGAGGAAAGTCCCCTCTCCATAGTGCAGGTGGTTCACAGAAGTGAAAAATCAGAGATGGTCAGGTCAATGCCACAGAAACGATACGATACCAGGTGTGTACAATGATGTTGAAAAACGGAGGTTGCCTGAATGTCGATGGAACGAGCAACCCCACTGGAGCAAGTCCAAATCGTCCCGCTTATGCTGCACGTACAGGGACAGGTAGGATGCTTAGTTGAATGCGGTCACCGAAAGGCAACAAAAAGGGGCTTACTCCTCACTCCCTCCATCAGTCGGACTGGATTTGTTCTAATCCATTCCATATGTCTTCATTGGATATGTACCCAGCAAATTCTTCATTTTCATCATGAAGCAACACTGCTTTAGGTTTGTATTTGTTGATTTTAGCCCATGCTTGGGACACATTCTCATTCCAATCAATTGATATGATGTTGGTATTTACACAATCTTCAATTTTTGCTTTTGGCAGTGCTCCTAGTGAGGATGGGGGATTGCCGTACAACTCCAGAAAATCATACAGATACATGACGCCAATGAACTTGTTTTTCTTCCTGTTGAAAACCAATACCGCAGTATCTGGATTTTTGGCAAAAACGCCTGCTATCTCTGGCAAAAGCGTGCCAGGTTCTACAACTGTGTAGCCATCCTGGTGATAAAGTTCTTTCAGGGATGGGTCAGTTTTCGTCATGATTACTAATATTCCATTCATGTATTAACGGTTGCGTAGAAGTCATCATGGATTTCCTGCTAAAAATATATGAACATATTGTAACAGAGAATTATAGAGGGTAAATCGTGGAGACTGTTGGTGATTTGGACCTCAGAGACGAATACGCTTTGCTTCCTGATTCAGCCGTGTTATCTGATGTTGCCAAGGCACTATTGCCAGTAAAGAACAGTGCAGTCCTATTAAGGGAAAAGAAAAAAGGACCAATCATTGGTGTAGTAAAGCCTAAACAACTTCTTCAAGCACTTAAATCTGGAAAAGATCCTGTCAAAACAACTGCTAAGACAATAATGGATGAAAATGTGCTCCGTATAAAATCAAGCACTCCGTTAGAAATCTCTCAATCGATTGTGCTGGAAAAACAGCCAGCAGCAATTATTGTCCTTGATGAAAGTAACCAGTTTTTGGGATATTTGAGCCCGCATGATTACTCATCATATACTCATGATCAACTTAACTCCGTTATTGTTGAAGATGGTACAATCGAAACAGCCGTTGACCTCCGAGATGAATTCGCAATACTGCCTCTGAATTCAAGTTTGGCCGATGTATCCTTGCGGCTGCGAATTCCTCATGTGCAATATGTTCTGTTGCGTCACAAAAAAGATGGTATCAAAGGTGTTGTAACGCCGAGTATGTTATTGAAAATTTTTTCCGATGGAAGAATCAGTACCAAATCCCAAGCAAAAAAACATATGAGGTCCAATCTTTTGAGATTAAGGAACGATACGCCCGTTGATGTAGCAATTAAAGAAATCAAAGAAAAGCGACCAGATGTCGTCATGGTCCTCGATAAAGAAGGAACTTTTGTGGGAGTTCTTACCCCAAGAGATTATCATAAGCTCCTGCAACCGAAAGTGGAAGCAAACTCCGAAACGATTGCACCACCTCGTCCCCCGATGCCAGAAAGAGCACCTCCGCCGATGCCTGACTCCCCAGACTCGGATGACATAAAGCTCCCATTGAGAAACCTATCCACATTCTTGTTGAGTGAATTATTTCCAAATAAATCATCCGCTGTTGTGTGGGAATATGAGGGTTCAAGTCTTATCCTATACAAAGAAAATACATCCATTCAGGTTGCTGGCAAGCACCTCGTGGTGGATTTGAATCTTTACAGTGATCAGACCCAAGAAACCGTTGCCAAACTCGAATATGAACTACCGTTTGAGCCGGATACAGATTTCATGGCAACTGAAGGTGACTCTTCCATGCCCGAACTCTTGGAGAAAGTATGGCGCGAGGTTCTCTATGAAAACATCTGGTTAGTAATTATAAACTGGATGAGGGAAAGTCATCCTCGTAGAAGAAAGCAGGTACGATTTGGTCTCAACACAGACGGTTCCTTGACTGTATCTGGTTCTCAGCAACGTCCGATTGAATCGATTGAAGTGAAAAAGGAGTGAACGATATGGTCATTGAAGTAACTGATTTTTCCTCTTCTCTTGGAGATACATTAGCTCCTTTATTGAAAGCGGTCAATGTACTCTCTGACGATGGTGTGTTTACTCCCCAAAATTTTAACGCAAATTCGCTCGGTGATATGGTCAACGACAACGCCAAAGTAGAGCAATTGTTGGAGTTCATCGAGCATGTTCTCCCAGAACCTTTGATCTATTACAAATCGATCGAAGACTTCACCTTCAAAAATAATTCAACCAATGACACAATTGAGGAAGAATGGTATCAAATCGTGCAGGGCGATTCAGATATCAGTACACCAACTCTTTATGCAACCTTAATTAGAGCCGATGCTGATATTTCACCCGCAAAACCGTATCAGATTGGTATCGGTGGTCGTATCAGCCATTTGATATCAGATATTGAATTGGGTATACGTTTCTCAATTCCTCTTTTTCAGTTTGGTAACAGTGGTTTCAAAGCAATGCTTTGGAATGAAACACTTGAAGATGACCCTTTCTCAAGAATATCGATAACGCTTGAAACCGGAGGAGAATCACCGCTCTGTGAAGCAGGTGGTATGAGCATCGGTTCCGTCTCTTTCAATGGGTCATTTGGTCCATGTGGAAAGGCGATAGAATTAGCACTTCATGAATTTAAGTTAACAGCAGACGGGCAATCGCAAAATCTCGTTATCGATTTTATGGCAGATAATTTCGGGGACATCTTCGGTGGATTGTTGAATTCAATTTTGACAGAATTCAGCGCTAACCTTGGCTCTTGGGGCCCACGTCTTTTGGAAATGTTTGGTATTAATGGCTCGAATGATGATGATTTTGAATTTCCTTCTATTGATCTCAGCGATTTGCTAAGTGGGTTGTTCGGAAATGGGTCCATGGAGGATGTGCTGGGAGATTGGTTTTGGCGGTTTTTTGATTTCGATGATATTTCAAATTCGAGCATTAAAAATTGGATTGGAAACCTTCTTTCCTTGTTTTCTGGACAATCTAATGACCACAGTTTTTCGGTTGGCGGAGCAGGTTCGGAGATAAACCCGTGGACTTTTGATTTGGGTGAGTGGCTAACAATCGCACCAAACTGGGGCACTATACAAGCTAAATTGTTTGTAAAAGAAGGTTCTGGAGGATGCTGGGAAGCTCATTTTGGTTTGGGATATGCTAAATCTACTACAGATGCAGGTACAAGTGTGAATGTCGATGTAAATCTAGAATTGTGGTTGCTTAGTGCGAGTTTATGCCATGGAAACGTCTCATTTCAGATGGCTCCAAAAGGACGAGGACATCTGTGTCTTCTCGGTTCGTACCAATCGAGCAGTTATGGGTTGCTCGTGCCACAGAGCGATTTCAATATCGCAGGTCAAAATTTGGCATGTTCAGTAGGTTCACTCGAGGCAGGATTTGACTATCTAGATGGTACACTCAATCCGATCTTATCTGTAAACAATGTCAATATTTCTGATTTCACAATACCCACGGTAAATCTCCTCTCAAAGGATTTGCCTCTGAATCTGAGCGACTTGGCGGAAGACCTGATTGAGTCAAAGTTGTTGCCTTTATTCGATGATGGAGGTGTTTTACGCATGTTTGGTTCGTTGATTGGCTTGGTTCCTCCGCTAATTACAAATGATGTAGCTTTTGATGCTTCATGGGTTGGTTCTGGGTTTGAAACCTCGGTAATGGATTTACTTACAGACCCTGTTCAGACCATAAGAAATTTTTACGGCGAGCTCACAACCACGACATGTACGTATGGAGGAGAAACCCATCACGGCGTTGCCATACTTGTTGATTCAGTCTGTCGCTTGTTGGGACACATGCAAGAAGCCAATCCAACTTATCCAGAGTTAACTGGTCAGTTGTATGGGTTTAACAAAACCGATACTGACGAGAGTCAGGATGGGAAAATACATTACGCTTATCCTTTGTTCTCATACGGAGACGAAGTTGAAGTTGAATACGAATGCAGCGTTGATGATGCTACTGGGACCCTCTCCTTTAACCTGATATCTCAATTATTTAAGCGGGATTGGGACAATAACACAATTGTTCTAAATGCTCCAATTAGGATTCTAAACGCGGTTTTTGAATCCGATGGATCAGGATTTCAGTGTGATTTGAAAATTTTAGATGAGATTAGTGTGGAGCTTCGCTTGTTCTCATCCGATGAACGAATTGAATTGATAAAATTAGGAAGTTGTTCACTGGGCTTTGTTGATGTACTTGCATTTGCAACATGGCAAAGAGCAACAGGGTTTTCATGGGAAATAGACATGGAGTCACCGGCCATATGGGGTGATTACCCCTCAATTAGAGCATTGGTTGAGGCTGATTCGGATGACGGCATTTCACTCTATGACAAATTATGTTCGTTTACCTGGGATGGCGCAAACTTAACCCAATCGTTTGATGAAATTGTTCTTGATACGCACGATACAACCTCAGTGACAGTAATATGTGGAGACGGTTCTTTTGAACTACCAATTATTCGAGAAAATTTCGGCGTGGAATCCGTGCGTTTCGGACCGAATGGCCTCGACTTAGACATTAGCTCCTTTGAACTTGAAGACGTAAGTGGTTTCATATCCCAAATGCTGATGTATCGTGGAGGAAGAGTCGGTTTATTTTTGTCTGTGTTTTTTGGATTGCATCCTGATGTCGTGTTTTTGAATTTTGGTGCAATTGCTGAAAAGAACGGCCTTCAAATTCCAACATGGTACTCTTCACCAGCGATAGGGGATTGGCCGGAGGAGTGGCGTGTCATGCACACACCCAATCCTTCTTCCTTCGGAATGGGGCCTTTGTCAATACCAATAGACTGGCCGTGTCTTGATTGGTCCTCCTTACATGATAATCCGCTCGAGGCCATACGTGAGCAGGTTATTCGCTTATTTTCCTCTGCGTCAGCGAGTGGAGAACTATTCTGTTTTGGTGCCATGCGATGGATTTATGCTTTGTTGCATGGCCATGTGCCGTCTTTAGGTCTTCCTGACGTTGGTTGGGGTGTCGCAAGTGAGACAACGATGGGCGCATCTATGCTTGCAGTCCCAGATATCCCACTACGTTTTGAAGGCGAGGGATCATACCGAAGTCCTTGGAAATTGGTACTTCGAGACACGCTTATTGGCACATTTTCTTTCATCGTTTGGATAGGTCCCGACGGTCCATCAGCTTCAATGATTGCAAAAATGGCCAGTAGTCTCGAGCCTCCAACTTTAGAAGACCTTGATGAAGTGGGTACAGTCGATGTGACCTCTGAAGAAACCACCGATGAACAGCTGAGTAGATTTGTGGATGTTATGTACGAAATGACGTCTTTTTCTGAGAGGTTCAGATCCGCAATTGGGGGTAGACCAAAAGACGATCTTTTACAATCAATAATCTCGTTGAACAACTTCATTTCAGAATCAGATGGTCTTGTACATGTTAATGAGCAAATGACACATTGGGCGGGAGTAGGGACAAACCATGTTTTCGATAGCGTATTCGCGCAAGTTGATGATGCACCCTTGCATGAATCTGTAATTTCCAACATTCAACAGGCCCTTTCATCTTCTTTGCCACTTACAGCCTCTCGTTTGGTTTTGGTCCATCCACCCTGGCAATCAGCCCTTATTTGGACAAATTTACTCAATGAAATTGCTGCTTCATCAGACATCCCTTTTTCTGTAAGTTTAAACTCACTAAACCAATGTGAACTCGCACATCATGTCGTATATATTGAAGATTCAAGCTCCCCTCTCGATTCTTTGAACGTTCCTGAACAAGATGTTTTGATTTTGCAGCTTGGTAGTCAATTATCTTGGGATATGGAAATCGAATTACGGTTGACAGAGTTGGTAAATTTACTCGGTGCGGAACATGGAGACCAATCTGTGGTTCTTGTAGGACATTCGTCTTCCTGCGATGCAATCCGCTCTCTATCATCAATGAACACCATTGCATCGATCGTAGCGATTGCATCTCCGAATCCTCTTTACGCAAATGAATCGGATAATTTATGGCGAGATGGATTGATGGTAATGAGAAACTTGGGGTTGGTGTGAATTATGAGCGGAGGTACCTCGTCAGCATCATCGTGGCTGTATGAACTCTATAACGAGTCTTTGCGCGAAACGTATGATGCTCTTGACTTGCCTTCTTCCTATGGTGGGCCATTGAATCACCAGATTGTGGAATGGTTTGACTTAGCACACCCAAATGATGGCGTTGATGGTCTTGATGGAGAAGGAGATTTTATTGAATTATTTTTTGGTGCAGGGGCTTCTGTAGTTCTTGGTCTTGAGGGTAGTATTTCTGTGAAACTGGAGAGAAAATCCCCATCAACTACAATCGATTTGGATAAAGTAATTTACGAAATGACGTTTCTCATTCAAGGTTCTGTGACCGGAGATTTGATGGCTGGTTTGGAAGCTGGAGTGAAAGGAAATCTTGCCGCTTCAGGTATGGTGCAGGTAGGCATCCCAGTCGTCTACAAATTCGTAGGGAGAGACCAAGCGATAAAAGGTACTGCTATCGGCATGCGATTGGCACTAATGATGGGCACTACTCCGCTCATTAAGATGGCTTTACCGTATGGCCTGGGTTGGCTTGCGGATGCGTTTTTATTGGAACGTAGTTGGGATGACATAAATTTCATCACAAAGCATTTGGTTGAAGGGGGAATTGAATTCTCAGCAAGCGCTCAGTTTGGCGCTGAAGTAAGCGATTTGGGAATTGGAGATGGAGGTGGGGGCGATCCAAGGTATAGTGCCTTTGCCGCAGCGGTAGGTGTTGGTGGCGCAGGTGCACTTTACTTGAAGTATCGAAACGAGGATGGAGAACCTACGTTAACCATTGGTGCAAAAGAGGAATACTCTGTTTTCGCTAACAAATCCATTCTGTTTTCAGCGCAGGCGGTCGAAGCAAAGACAGGGTACGCGCTTGAATTTGTTGCTAAGAATTTCACGAGTGAAGCAATCAATAATGGTAATTGGAAACGTGTTCTCCAGACTTCATCAAAAGATACTATGATTAAATCTGCAAAGAAGCAAATCAAAAACCCAGAAGCAAATTTCAGCGTTGCTGTTGTCGCAGCAACGGAGGGGACAATTGACCTTCTCTGGGAAGGTAAAGCAAACATCGAGGCTGAGATGAAATTTACTATCGATCTCTTGACAATTCTACGTACGGTATACACTCTATTCGACGAAACCCAGGACCAGAATGATGCGATAACTCACCTTGCGAGTATCTGGAATGTTGAACTTGGTGCAAAAAGCCAGACGATTACGGGCTTTACCATTTCTGAAAGCATCAAAGCCTTTGGTCTCGGATTGAGCTTGAAGTATGGTCTTATCAGAGGGCACAACAACCCTTCTTACCCGAAAAAGCAAACCTACAGCGCAGCGAACGTTGCCGAACTGATTACCAGTTGGCTCGACAGCCAATTTACATGAGGGAATACTATGTCAGCTAGTGTGTTTTTAATTCCAACCATTAAAGAATATGATTTTGCATCTTCGCTCCGTGAGGTTATTGAGTCTGAAATAGCGTATGTTTCGGAAGCCTATATCGAATCCAACGACGGAACTAATGAAGACCTTACGGGTAGATCGGAACCAGAATCCGTTGGTTATGGTGTTCAGGTTGAATTGTTCGATGATAGGGTTCGTGACGGTATTCATCTTGACCTCACATTAAGAGCCAATCTTATTGGGCTGGAGTTCAATTCGACAGACATCGATGAAGAACTCGAAGACGAATCAACCTCCTTCAATCATGTATGTCCTGAATACTGGCTGTACGGTAACTTATCAAAATACGAAAACGGACGACAGGAATGGTTGTACATGGATTTCCCTAATCGAACCTATCTAAAATCGGCCTCGTTTGGAATTGGATGGAATCCAGTTGAAGAGTGGATGGCCGAAGGTAAGCTTCACGACGCATGTTTCATGGGTAATCTGCCCATGTTGCAGCGTGCGTGGAACGAACTTTACGTTCGTTCGGGCTCAAACACGTCATCTGGCTTTTTTGAATTGTTCAATCTTTTCCTTGAAACGGCGCCGTTCGAAGGTTTCGACATTACTGGTCTTGACTTTTTTATGAATGTCCTCTTAGAATTCGGCCTAGCTGGTCAGATTGAGATCGATGGTGTTAGCGTTTGGTATATCGACGGTATATCTGTCACCTCATTTTTGCAAAATCCAAGTGGGTTTATACTCACATGCTTTGGATTACCCTCTGGTGATTTCGATTTCAGCTCGGTATTCTCAGCACTGGATGGTTTTAGCCTTCCTGGAATCTCTGCTCTTGAATTAAGTAATCTCAATGGATTGAACGTGTTGAATTTTGACCTTAGTCCGTTCCTAGACACCGGTTCGTTCTGCTTGAGCCTTCGACAAGACGGACATTGCGGAATTGCATGGGGAGGTTGGAGTTTAGGAGAGGGCCTTACACTGAATTTGAACGCCGGTATCTCTTGTGAATCAGGTCGTTTCGCACCTTCACTCTCGTTTGACTTTGAATTTGGCGACGTATCTTGGGGGCCAATGCAACACGGTAGTTTCTCGCTACTTTGGGATTGGGATTCAGGCTCAAGCCAAAGTTACATCGATTTTTCACTAAATCTTCCAGGCTTGACCGAATTTGTGTATTACAATCCTTCACTAAATTCGTTTTCATTACAATCTTTCAGCGGCAAGTTCAATCTCTTTTCCACTTTGCCGGATTTTGAAATCGACCTGTTTGATGTCCTCAAGCAAATTGGTCCATTTTTCTGCTTAGACAGTGTCATGCGTTCATTTGTCAACGAATTCCTCATCGATCGTCTTTCCTTCAATTTCGGTTCCATGCCAAATCTTAGCTGGCTATTGGAACAATTCGGCTTTTTGTATTCGCCCGATGGTGGAAACAGCTTACGTTGTAAATCCTTCTTGCCATATTGGACAAATCCTTTGTCGATGTTCTCATTGCCGCAGGGTCTTACTTTACCTTCATTCGAATTGTTTCCTGGCCTTCCGCTAAATTTCAATCCTGTGTGGGAGTTGGGTAACTTGAGTGGACTAGGAATCGATTTTGGAGAAGACGCGGGGGGAGTTCCGAACAATTGGAATCTCTCTTGGAACGGGTTCTCCTTATCACTATCGCCTTCTATAAATATTGATTTCAATGGGACATTTTCATTTAGCGGGACCTCAGTTAGTCTGTCGTTTAGTCCAACTCAGATATTTTCAAATCTTGGCTTGACAATACCCGATATAATAACAGATTTGAGTTGGAGTGATATCACGTTAGATTTCAGCATTACTAGTGGTGACGGTATCGAAATTTCACTTGATATCGATGGTCAATCAATCGACTTGTACCCTTCTCTCGGAAACATTATGGGTCTGTTTTCGGGTTTGTATGAAAACTCTTTGAATACTGTGTTTTCGTGGGCACTTGACATCATCTTGCAACGATTTGAGTTATTGAACATACCTTGGGTCAATGCTTTGCTGGGTTGGTTTGAAAGCGTTGGAACCACCGGTAGTGGTTCTCGATTCAATTTCCCAGACGATTGGACGCTCTCTTTCAATCCGACCTTTTTCGCAACGGTCGTTCTTCCTGTGTTGCATTCTGCATTTGGTTTGACACTATCCTCTATCGAAAGCTGCTTTATTTTGAATGCAACAAGTGGGAATGATGCAAAAATATGCATCGGGATAGTGGACAATGGCTCTGACGGCGATACGTTAGATATTTGGTTTGATAGTGGATCGATGGTCCAGGTTAATTCGAATCAATTAAATATCGAAGCGCGGGTAAAAATGCGATGGACTTCTGATGGTTTTGAGCCAGAATTCTTGTTGAATGCGGCGTTTGAAAATTCACTCGGAACAGTGATGGATTATGACCTCGTACCATCTCTCACCCTACGATTGGATGGAGGAGCAAATCCAGAATTCAGTGTGTCATCATCAAATCAACAGATTCCATCACCAGGTCTTTCCTATAATTCAGGTATTGCATTGGTCTATGCAAACCACTCGTGGGAGGTGTATCATCCAGATTTGACCACTGCTGCCATCACATTAGCAGAACAAGCGTTATCCTTTTTGTTGAATTCGCCCCGTGGGCAAAGTATTTTGTCTCGAGACATCATTTGGGGCTTAAAAATTGAGGATTTATTGGACAGTTTTGGTTTTATCGACATAGAGAGTTCGCCATATTCGTGGGACATGAATCCGACTGCGTACAGTCAAGCAGATTCTAAATGGAAATGGGCTTGTAATTGCGTGTTGGATCTCTTCAATGGGTTTGAGGAAGAGGTGTCGATCGCAGGAGTTTCATTCACGATTTCGATAGTAAAATATGGTCCAGAATCTCAATATAGAATTACATTTAGACCCAGTGAAAGTATAGTTATTTCGTCAGGAGAATATTTAGTTGAAATGATACAACAATCAACAGAGGATCTTCGAGCATGGACAAACCCAGAAATTGTCCCTGGCCTTTCGATTGCTCTTGGACCAGGTTCTCCTGATGGATCATATTCCTTCTCGATGGGTTTGAATGGTATCGGTGTGCGAGTCCAACGCAACGACAAAGCACCATTAATGGATGGTTTCCTACTGTTGAATACGGTAACATCGTTAATTGCGTTCGATTTACAAACTCAACCAACCAACCAATATCAATACGGCATACAGTTGCAATTGGATAACTTCGGAGTCGGTTTGGGAAGTAATGGAGGTTCTGAAGGTGGAAACACCATGGCAGCGGGCTTGTTGTCTGGTGGTGAAGGTAATGAACGAATTCGGCCAGAGTTTGATATTTGTCTCTGGTTCTATCAAGGAACGAGCTTTGACTGGGGCATAAGCGTTGATGGTAAACTTGAGCATTGGTTCCCGATTAACAAGCAATTCGGTCCGATAAAAATTGCACAAATAGGTGTTTTGTTGGAGGTTAGTGATGAAGGATGGAGCGAGAGCAGTTTATCCTTGATGATAGACGGGGAAGCAGAGTTGGCTGGATTCCTTTGTCAAGTGGACGACCTCTCTGTGACAATTCCATTAAACGGATTTATGGATACTTCAACTTGGACCTACGACTTAAGTGGGTTAGCAATTTCTTACAAAGGCCCCTCCTTCTCAATTGCGGGCGCTCTTAGGAAGGCACAGTATTCCAACTACATTGAGTATCAAGGCCTCTGTGAAATCAAAACTTCGAGTATGGCAATTTCAGCAATTGGTGCTTTTGGACGTGTGCCAGACGGAAAGAGCAGTTATGCAACCTGTTTTGTGATTGCTGCGTTGGATTATCCATTGGGTGGAATCCCTGAATTTTTCGTCACAGGTTTACTGGGTGGTCTCGGACTAAATCGAGATTTGATTCTACCTGACATTTCAAAACTTCCTGAAAGCCTTTTCATGCAAGCCATGGGAGGTAGTCTTTCGGATGATCCAATGGGTGCGCTACAAGCGATTCGTGGTGAGTTGCCTGCAAAGAAAGACAGTCTATGGTTCGCACTTGGGTTGAAATTTACCACATACCAAATCATCGAAACTAAAGCAGTGTTGTACATGGTACTCTCAGATTCAACAACAATAGGATTAATGGGTCTCTCATCGCTATCACTGCCCTCAAAGAAATTTAATGTTGGTTATGTAGAACTAGCTTTCAACGCCTCATTTGATACAGGTGAAGGGATTCTTAAGGTACAGGCACAACTGACTGACGCATCCTATTTGTTTGACAAAAACTGTCGCCTTACAGGTGGCTTCGCTCTTGTTTCTTGGTTCAAACGCGGTGAATTTTTGTTGTCACTTGGTGGTTATCATCCTAAATTCAAGGCTCCAAATTATTACCCTACAGTACCGCGTCTAGGGTTCAATTGGAAACCAATTTCAAAATTAACTATCAAAGGAGAAGCGTATTTCACAGTCTGTTCTTCTGCGGTCATGCTTGGTGGCTCCTATGCTGCGATATTCAAAGCAGGTCGCTTAAGTGCATCCTTTAATGCTGGTGTCGATGTTTTGGTCGTCTTCGATCCGTTTTTCTACAGTTTCAAAGTGTACATTTCTCTGTCTGTTCGCTACAAAACATGGCTTAAGACCTTCAAGGCTTCATTGGGTGCTCACCTAACAATTGAAGGGCCTAAAATGCGCGGAAAAGCCCGCATTGAACTTGCTTTCATTAGTTTTACAGTCAAATTTGGAGCAAGCAGTAGCCAACCGTTCAAAGCCTTGCCGTTTCCTGAATTTGTAAATAAGCACGTGCTGCAATTACCAGAAAACGCCCATCAGGGAGGCATTAACTCGGTTTTCAATCAACGATTTGCGAACCTTGTGGTGACCAACGGCCTCCTACGCTCCGCTGGAGGGGATGCATCTACGGGAACACAAATTGATCCCTTTGTTGTTGGTTCGGAATTTGATATTGCGATGTCATGCATTTTCCCATCCTCTGAAGTAGGTATGCGGTATTCAACCGATGCAACAACCAATGATTATTACAACGACAAACACAGCGATGAAATTGATATTGCACCGTGTGGTATCGAAAATGGAATCGACTCGAAATTCACGACAACAGTGTCTTCTATCGCAGGAGAAACCATTGAAATGAAGGGGCTATCGCACCAATCCATTCACACCAACTTCCCCGAAACCATATGGCGTTGTGAGCTTGATGACGCAAAGCGGCCCAAAGTAAAATCAACTCCGGGCGAGGGTCAACCATCATTTTTGACAGGACTGAATCTAGTCGCTCGTTCGTACCCAATCCCGGGACAATGGTTGGGTACAATCGCAATGAACCAAGTCGACTCCACTTTGTTTAGATACAACCTGCCGTTGATAAAATACTCTGCGATGAGAAGTCAATCAAGTGCAAAGTCTAAAGCAGAATCGATCAAGGATATCGCAGAAAAAGGCAATCGTCTAACAAACCAAGTGGCATCCAGGGAAGATATTTTCCAAATTTATTCTCTCAGCCGTGATGTTGAAAAGAAACAAAAAGAAGCCCATGTTCGGGCCTTTGGTACATCAAATCGGCACAGTTTTTCGGGTATCAAAAAAATGGATGATCAATTGCGTACCAAAACCATAGAGCAAGCGAAAACTCGGGGGAGGCAATTTTCATGAAACGCTCAGAACATTATCGCATAATGCAGCGTCGTTCACCACCAAGGTTGATGGCAATTGGCGTCGAATCTTTGGGTGAAAACCCACCCACAAAGCGGGTCTTGCAACCTAAAATCCAAACCCCCCGCCGAAAGTCTGTATTCGCCGTTGTTCTGGAATCAATCGTTGCACTTCCTGCGATGGATTACATCGAGCCAGAAAAATCACGAACAACAATTGAAAAAGAGCACAATAGAAAGAATTATCCTCATTTCAATGTCCAAACCAGCACCGATCCTTCACTCAGAATGAAAGAAGAGCATGTAAAAAAGCCTCAAACGCCTAGAATTAGAAGGTCTCATACCCGAAATGCTCAAACTACTGAGGGGAAATCATCCAGAGCGCTGCGAGCTAGATTCACAAATCTCGCACAAAAAGGAGAGGTTCCAATATCCGTCGGTACGCGACAGACATGGAAATTTACAGAACGCTATCAGCCAGAATTGCATGGTGAAGATGTTTATGTGAAATTCACAGGAAATCAGGCACTTAGAGTAACTTTTCACAAAGGCGGAGGCACCATCCTTCAAGACATTGAAATTGTGCCCAAAGAGTCTGGAATTGATATTGGCTTGCCTCCAAGTAGCCGATACATGACTGTCGAGGGGCTAGGATCTCTTCCATCTGTTTTCGATAAGGCTGAAATTGGTGCAGGAGAAATAGAATTACGGTACCCTCATGGTGAGTTAAGCCCTGTTGGGTTCGACGCATCTTCTCATGTTCAACAAGTCGGCTTGTTTCGTTATCTTTCTCGCGGTATGTTCATTGAAGCGAAAGAATCTTTGTCAAATAAAGTATCAGGAAAGGCGATTACCTTCACAGCAGGGGAAGCCCTCGCTAGAGTTGACGACCTACGTATGTTCTGCTCGTCAAGTATCCGAACTCTTGTAGTTGTCTTGCGTACATTGCCAGGAGCAAATCCATCCCTTCAGTTCAAAGCAGATGGAGTAATTGCGACCTCAGATCCGCTCGTTATCCAACGAGAAAATCAACATGCTTTCTTCTTCCAAATTACCGCCAAAGACGATATCGATGGTCCCGCCATTTTCGATGTAGACACCGATGAGTCAACAGATGTATCTGCGGTAGTGGGATATCGTGCACAGTACAATCAGATTTTCGATTACTACAAACGACGTGTTTGGAATCGACTTGTACACTCGGGTCCATTGTCAAATATTGGTAAATGCGATATGTCATTTAATTTCGGTGATGAGAGAACTATCCGTAAAAGCAAGGAATCAACACCTCCCACAGAAAAACTGGATACGAAGACCAAAGTCATGGAAATAAAGGACGTCCCATCGACAGAGAAAGGTGAATTGCCTCTCGTTGCAGAATTGGAAGTAAAAGCTACGGAATCATTCCAACTCGATCTTGGACGGTATGCAAGTGATGAGGACGAACTTGATACTCTCCGATTTGAGTTAATCTCAGGGCCCGATTTTGCAGTTTTGCATGAAACAGGTTGGTTGCAGGGTACTGCTGAAAACAATGATTCTGGAAAACATACCCTGAAAGTAAGGGTGATTGATTCAGGAGGATTGCACGCTGATGCCCGATTTTCGCTGCATGTTGTTCCAAAAGTCGTGAATCGGGCGCCGGTTTGGAAACCAACAGTTCGGCAAAGTAAATCTGAGACGGAAGATCAACCAAATAATCGTAAAAGGAGGCGTTAAATTGTCAAACCCATTGTTCCCTGATTGCCCACCTGCTGGAGAAATACGATACTTTGACAGCATTCAACCGCCCTTCAAGCAAGGTATGTACAAGTTTGAACTCAATCAAGATATCGAATTGGATGGCGGCGATACCTCTGTTGTTAACAAAAAGAAATCATATTTTGTTAATGTCGATGGAGATGAGTTATTCATTGACCCAATGTGTGTTCATTCAAGGACACCTGCTAAAAACACAATGAACATACCTGTTGGTTATGATATGCCTAAAATTGTATTCCAAAACAAAACCTTGCCTTGGGAACGTTCGATAAAGAATGTTGAGGACGATCCAGAGTTACCTTGGATGGCATTATTGCTTCTTACTGAAAAAGAACTCGAGACATATTCCGACGGAGGAATAGTTGATACAAACGCTTCAAATCTGCCGTTTTACAACGGCCCTCCTTGTAATGTCAAAACCCTCAGCATTGATGAGACGTTTTTCAAGTCCATTGCTCCTCTTCAGTCCGAAATAAAATACCTGGCGCATGGTCTTCAAGTTAACCCAGTCGACAAGGAGTTGTGTGGTTCAGATGAGGATGGATTGTTTTCCGTTGTAATATCAAACCGAATCGCCTCCCAATTCGAAACAAAATATAGGGCTGTACTAATTTCTATAGAGAATAATTTTGACGATTTACCAATTTCTGCGCAGTACATGACAAACCCATCTCTCAATGCACCGCAAAAAATCAACCACCGCTCAATTGGCACAGAATTCTTGGAAATTGCAGCCGGACTTAATCTCACGCTGTCTAAAGAAGACAGTTCCACTGAGTCTTCATCAAAAGGCGTTCCACGTATGGTCAAGAAGCAGAAGTTTTCGAAATCTGCTACGATGGAAGAGAAAGGAGCAGCGAAGGGATACACAAAATACATCGAATACTCAGGCACGCAAAATCTCAATTTGGATATTGAGATTGACGGGCCAATGCTTTCGTACATTGAACAATCTATGGTTGGTGAACTTAGTGGAGATTACATTACATTGGTCGTTCTTGACCATTGGAAGTTTCAAACTGGGGATGGTGGAGGATTTAAGGAGACCATTAGCAGTTTAAACGTAAGAAGACACAGGTCTGAAGAAGATGCCGTCGGCGCACTCTCTAGCCTTTATGAAATGGCGAAAGAAGATGATGATATTCTGTACGAACCTTCACTGTTGGGGAATGACATGGATCCAGGTGTGACTAAAAATTCCTTTGTACTTACCGAAATTACAGAATACGACGGTTCAAAAAAACCGTGCTTTTATCGAAGCCCCTGCATAGCAATACCAACACAGCATTTACAAAAAGATGAACCATACGCAAATTCCGATGATGCCAAATTTGTAGATGTGGACACCAAATACGATGTTATTCATCATTCTGCAGCATTTGAATTGGGACGCTTACTTGCATTGAGTGACCCACGCTTCTTGGAATCATTAACTCAGTGGAGACGGTTGTACGGCAAATCGAAAAAGAAAAGCCAAGTGCTTGACTATATCGCTGACAACGAAACAAAACATCCAATCTTGCACCAAGCACTTTTGAACGAAATAGAAGGGCTTGATTTGGACGAATTGCTCCAGAGGGAGCTCATCACCAAAATACCGGTTTTAGAACCCGAAATAATTTACGAAAGAGAAGTCCTTCCTGACGGAAATCCAGTTGAGTTAATTGATCTGGGCGGGATAGATACCGAAATAGAAAACACACTTGAGCTTGAAATGGGAACCTTCTTGGCAGAATTTGAAGACCAATTGAAGTCTATTGGTTTGACAGATGGGGGTGATTTATATCGCACGTAATTCTCAAGCACACGACCGACCAGTGCTCGAGAAAGAGTCTGCATTGGAGCGTGTTCTTTTACAAATGTCTGAGGGGGAGGCCAATCCCGCCGAAGAGCTAGCAGCATGGAATCAGGTTGTTGCCTGGTTGGGGCGTCTTCGAAAGTTGGAAGGTGTTCCTTTTCGATATGTTGTTCCAAGTGAGCATATGCTTCCTAACAATTCTATTCGTTTCTTCCATCTCGATCGAAACTGGCTTGATGCGATTGTTGATGGTGCGTTGAGTACGGGTGTGATGGACTCCAGAGGTTCACTATCTGAAGGAAAAAAGGCGAAGAGACTGGAACGATATCATAAATTGATGTCCCGGCTCGCTGAGGAAGATAAAACAGCCAAGGATTATCGATATGTCTTATCGGTGTCTGAATCAGTCAATGCTCTTCCAAAGTCTGAGAAGGATGAATTTGATAGTAGGTTGCAAAATTTTAATTCATCACTGAGTGAGTCATCAGCAACCCATGCAAAATGGGATCTAGTAGTCGATTACTTGCCAGATTATGTAACGACGGTTGGAGGTTCAAGAACTGGATTTTTACTCCGTTCATCCGTCGTTCGAGATTTTCCTGGTCTATCGGTGAATGCTTACTACCAACTCGATCCTAGCAAAGATGCATACTCAGTTCAAAACAAAATTCTCACACTACGTCAAGTTCGCCTCTCTGAGACTGTGTTGATGTGCATTTTCGACGGGGTGCCTACACATTTACGTATTGAAGAACCGCGTGAAGGTATTCGACTGGGGATGGAGCAAAGCCAAAGTGCAGATTACAACTACGAATATCAATTTACACCAAAGGACAAACAAGGACGCCCTGTGATGAGTGCATCAAGAATCAATGTTGGTGTCCGAAAAGGTACAGGGGATAGTTCAGTGCTTCGGATAAATGATTTCGACCAGGCTAAGCAGTATTTCACGTCACACGGAATCATACCACAACACGGGGCATTTCTTGCGACCCAGCTAATGGAATATCCATATCAACAAGACTTTGAGTATGATACTTTGGAAACCAAACCTTTCAATGCATACGATCCGAGTGAAACCAACGATGTTGGCTCTGTATTAAAGAATGTCAAAGTGCGTGTGAATGAAGAATCCATTGTTGCTGACGCAGATGATATCGATGCGTTGGAGGCATCCTACGAATCCACGGGAGGTGATGTGTGATGACTCGTCGTCGAAGAAGAGCGATCAAGAAAGAGAATGCTAAGGGTTCCAATGTTTCTGTGAAGGACACCAAAGCCATCAGCAGTATGCATCAGAAGCAAACTGCTTCTAAAGGACAGATGCTTGCATCTCAGGGGGCAAACGATAAGTCAACTGTAAGAGCCTCGCAAGTTGTTCGTCAGACTATATCTGAAAACATCAAGTCAACCTCGATTTCGAATGTGGCTTCATTATTTCAAAAGAAGAAGCATTTACTGGTTCCAGTCAACGTTCAAGCCTTTGTTGTTCCAGCAGAACAAAGAACAACACCGGATGTAAAGCAGCACCGGGAGGTTGAAAAACAACACTTGGAAAAGATTGCAAGTCTAGAGTATGCCGTTTCAAGTGTACTGAAATCGAGAAAAATAATCATACAGTCAATGGATGAAATTCAAAAAGAAGCATCAAAGCAACCACAATCTGATAAATCAGGAGATAAAAAGTCTGAGAAAAAAGACGCAACCGGTAAGGCAAAATCCAGAGGCAATAAATCTGAAAAGAGAGCCAAACAAATGCATCAAAAATTGGATGGTTTGAAAGCTGAATTGGTTATGCAAGACAAGGAAATTCAGCGGCTTGAATCGGAATTAAAGGCAGCAAAACTTGATTTGGATAGTTTGAAGGACATGGCCTCGTTTCTTAGCACTAATGAGAGCAAATCACCTTCGAGAAAACATGCCTCATTAAAGACGACATATTCACAGCAAGAAGGAGAATCTAAAGTTTGGGGACTACCTCCTCCATTTTCCTATGAATCCGTTTCAAACGGGGGTGGCCTTGATCCAGGTATTCATCTCATGTGGACTCTCCCGCAGGCACTACTTCAAGGTGCAGCCTCCGAAGATGATTCTTTCATTGAGGAAGATACGTATCGTGATCTCGATGATGTCGTCCCGGATGGTTTAATCCCGGCGGATGGGGCATTGAGACGTATTACACTTCGCGAAGCAATTGATGAACGCATTGAATTCACTCGTGCAAATGAAGGTCAACAAACACTGTCTGAGAGTCTTACATTTCCCCAACTTCCCGACCGCTGGCTGGTTGTTCGTCAAAAAAGGGCCGACAAGTCATCGGTTTTAGATTCGGCTTGGATTGTGAATTCAGATACACTCAAAGTTCAGAATCTTACAGATTATGTTTCAAGTGGCGCATCAACCAAGAGTTCATCGCTGACTGGAATTGGGCCTCATGACGGCGATTTTTATTGGACTGCAACCTACGATAATGTTGAAGGTCGTTTTTCATTTCACGATGTTCCATCTAGCAATGGAAATTATGATTATTTTGTATGTGGTTGGTATACCAACCAACAGAACGATCCAGCCTTCATGCCATCGTCAGCATCAGAGCATGAATGGTTTGACCGAATAGAGAATGAGTTCAATTGGGCGATTAACAGGTCAAACATTGACAACGATCCGACAATTGAACTCTCAAAAGAGATATTAGATTTCATGATGAAATATGCAGCAGCAAAGGAGGTGAAAAGGTGAGAGTTGGAGAGGGTAAAGAAACCGATGAATTCAAACAGAAGTCATCGTTTATTGGTATGCCATCTCCGACAGATGTAGCCAACGCGTTGGATTCCACTAGAATGGAAGCACTTGTCACCGATTCTGTTTCAAGTATCGATGATCGTCCACCCATCTCAGAGCGACCCGCTGTGGATACACTTGGAATCAATTGGTGCAATCATTCCTTGTATCATGGGGCAGTATACGGGGTTGTTTGGGGAGATGAACCAATAAGTGATGTGAACAGTGAGCTTGATGCTGCGATTGGAGTCGATCAAGAAGAGGCTCTAGCCGCTCTTGTATCCACAGAATTGCAAGAGGATAACAATAAAGGGGATGATGAGAGAAGGGAAATTGAGAAGTACCTTGTAGGTTTTACACACAATCTCTTAGGAGAGTTGAATTCATTAGATGGATTGGATCGATTTGAAAAAGCACGACACAAAATGACATTTCATCCAGTTGATTCTGGAATTTTGTTCGACTATGTGCAGGAAGAAATTCAGCGGGAATGGCTTCCTGACAATAGAATTTCGGAGACTGTTATGGCTGCAATGAAGAAAGACAAATTATACTCTCAATCGGATGCGGCTCGAGGAGGTATAGGGCGATTGTTTGGCAAAAGCAAAACCTCTGCAGACCTGAAGAGCCCATTGCATACCCTAGGTAAGTACGATTCATCGGTGATGGAGAAGGAATCCTCAGAACGAGTCGGTAAAGTAACAGCATATGGTGCGCCGCGCTACTACGAAACGAAAGATCCAGTTTTAATTCTCTCAAATGAGCGTGTTTCAACCAGGCCAGCAAAAGAAGGAAAATATCATTCTGAAGGAAAAACACGAGTCCGAACCGAAGCAGATTTGAAGCAAAATTTTGCTGATTTACAATCGGCAAGAAGTATTGAAACCAAAATCTCCTTGCCCGATTGGTTGCCACAAGAGATACCACTTCTATTGAGAGAATTTGCAGTACTCTCGAAGCTAATTACCTCGGACAAGGAACAGTTTCAATCATACAATCGCGGTGAAAACCAACAATTGTTTGATTCTCAAGAAACGATGAGTTCCCATGTTGCCATCCAACCGTGGAGTCAACCTTGGCTTCCGATACTTGCTGATGTCGAAGTCACATACACCTCTCAAACCGAGGGATGGGCGCTCGGCGAAGTTGATTACGAGAGGGATGAAACAGACCTAATACCCGAAACGGAACCAATTACAATGACATTCTCACAGCGTTTGCCTTTGACTCGAAGCATAGGAAATGTGGTTGCATCCCACATACGTCGCTTTTTGGATGAGGAGGCTGATTTGGACGAGCAAGTCGCGATGAACGGCGTTCTGGACTCGGATGAAGAGCTACAATTTGAGCAACTTATCAACAGCTTTGAAAATCGGGATTTGCATACCGTCACATTGTCTGGTATCGATGATGAGATTAATGGCTTTAGTGAGGACCTACCAATGCGCTCAGGTACTCTACAAATCAATAAATTGAGCTTGGTAGATGCTTATGGACAAGTGGATACGATACGGCCTGAGGGATTGCTCGTTGCAGAGGGTTCAAACCCTCCAGCGGTTAGTATCGGGATTTCACTCGAAAATGAAAACGATGACTCAGGATTAATGGTTCTACGCCCAAGGTTAACCAAACCTGCACGTCTGGACGTTTGTTTGTTGGCGAACGATAACGACTCAAAAGCGGCAAATGCTGCAATGGGGTCGGTCTTCGGTCAGGAGATTGCATCTAACCCAATTTGTGGTTACTTACTTCCAGATCACGTAGAGTGGGCCATGGAAGTGTTTGATTCCAAAGGTGAATCATGTGGACAATTACGCGTTGCGGAGCGGGATTGGTCCTTAGGAGGTATTCAGAAAGGAAAATTGGCATGGGATAATGCACCAGGAGCAGATGGTGTGATGGGAGCGTTACCTGCATCTGGCAATGAGCATTTGGACAAGCTACTCAATGCCATGTATGAGATAGGCCTTGTAGACGAGCAAGAGGAGGGCATATCGCACTCAGGAGAAGGAGTGCTCTCTGCAATGTTACGTTCTATTGATGTAACGACGTGGCACAACGATCCATTCGGAAACGGTGGCGGCGGTCATCCAAGTTTCTTCATGGGTCGACCTGTAGCGGTTGTGCGTGCTTCTTTGCGACTTCAGGTTGAAGGTGGCTCCGTTGAATTGAATGACAAAGAGCGCGCTCACAAATTCCAAATTCGTCTAGGGAGTATCGCTCGGGAAATCGATGGATTGCTAGGGTATTTTGTCAACGACAATTACAAACGCTTCCATGCTGTTTACCCTCTTGATTCAAACGGTCAGCCTGAGTTCCCAGACTCTCACTCAATTGACCACCCCTATGTTGTGTTTGATCCCACAATTGATGTGCTCCCAGAGAAAACAATCCATTTGACTTTACTCATGAATCCTCAATCCGCGTTCCACATTACATCGGGATTCTTGCCACAAAAGGAAATTACATTGTTGAGAGACCATTGGGAAGACGCTGTGGCTCGTATTGCACCGACATTCAAGATAGGCCCCGTGCTGGTGGATCCTTCATCAGTCCGAATGCCAATTGATGAATCCCGTCCTAGCTTATCATGGAGTTGGATACAGCGTCAAACACCAAGTCAATGGGAGGAATCTCCAATTAAACGCTCGGACAGCCTAGCGGGATTGCCCACATTGACCACCGAAGCGTTTGAAGGGTGGCTTAAACTTGACATCGATGAACAAGAGGAGATGACAAATTGAAACAGATACCAATAGTAATTGCTTTGTGCATAATCATGATACTCGGGGCAACCACACACCCGATGGAACAACTGAACAATGAAAACAATCATCAGTATTCGAGTGGAGCAAACAATCACATTACTGCGACGTTTACTGAACAGATATTGAGTTTTGATTCATCAGGTGAACAAGTTAATTTTGCCGAGGTGTACATTAGTGATGTGGAACTTGATGGTGACGGAAGCCTGTACGTTTCTGGACACATTGGAGCGAACAACAAGGTCCTGTTTGGAAGTGAATTGGTGGATCTTGGTAATTCCATCGGCAGAAGCGGCTCAGCCCCAACCTCTCCATTCTTTGGTAAAATAGGAACAAACGGAGAATGGGCTTGGCTTACTGTTCCTCAACCTTCTGCCAGTTCAGAGTGCTCTGTAACCAGTCAATATTCTGCTGATTTAGCAGGGGGTATACCAACAGCGATGTCACTTTCAAACGATGGCTCGAGCGTCCGGATTGTAGGATATTTCAATGGGTGTCTAAAATTTGAATCAGATGCTGCAACAAATCGCGTCCTTTACAATCCGAATTCGGAAAGTAGTGGCTTTGTAGTGTCCTTGAACGCAACGACGGGTGAAGATGAATGGGTTCGCAGAGTAGGACACATCGGTGACGCCAGTGGGGGCGCAATCCGTTTGTTGGATGTAACTCATTCCGATAATAATGCAAACTCAAACGTTTACATCGGTGGTTATGTTCGTGAATTAGAGGTAAACCCTGGTTCATCTGGATTGCAATCGGTGCGCGGTGACAATAATGGAGACGGTTTGTTTCTCATGCTTCAAAAGGATGGTTCGTTGCTTGCCCTCAAAGATTCTTGTCCAAGCAACGACGGGGCAGTTGGAGGTAATTGCAATGGCGGAAGTAAAGACATCATTCGTAACATCGTTGTCGCTGACGGTGTTGTTTATCTTGGAATGGAGATCGATGGTAGCACGACTCCCGCCCAGATTTTTGATTCAGAAGGGTTTTCGCTAGATGGTGGTTATGCCAACACTCTGGTCTGGGGGATTCAAGAAGATACTCTGCAAAAGGTTTCCTCGAAGCCTCAAATGATGGCTTCATCTTCCACATCCGCAACCCTAAAACACATTATTGATGCTACTGTTTACGGTAGTAAAGCGATGTTCCTTGTTGGTGGAGATTCCTACTCACCATTCTACGTACACGACGTACAAAAGCAAGTTGAATACAAACTCAGCAGTACAAAATCCATGGCTCCTATCGGTTTTACAAGAGATTCGTACCTCGGACTAGGGGTTTTAGTTGATGCACAGGCCGCAACATTGTCATGGGTCGAGGAATTGCAAACTTCTGATTCTGGTACGTTAAGCCTCACAGATGGGCACCATCTTCTCATGCCAAACGACTTCTCTCAAACGTACAGCACAAATCTGGTCACGAATCTCCAGTATCATAATTTCTTGGGCTTTGAACATCAACTTCGTCATGTTGTTAGCAACGGTGAAACGACTGTGGCAGTTGGTGCCTCGGATTCTACTCCCGAGTCAATAAGGCTGCAAATTGGTCAACATGATTCCGACCTTGATGGCCTGTTCAACTCGCTAGACTCAGCTCCGATGGTCCATTTTAATGATGACAGTGACAGTGATGGTGTCTTGAACGACAGAGATAATTGCATCGCTCATGCAAATCCTGGGCAGCAAGATTTAGACGATGATGGTATTGGAGATTCGTGTGATGAAGATATCGATGGAGATGGCTATGGTAATACCATTCCTGTCGATACTACCGATTCTTCAAATCCTGATGCATGTCCGTTCCTTTCGAGTTTAAATCAACCGGATATGAACAACGACGGTTGTCCCGATCAAGGAAGCAACCTCTCCGATTCAGATGGTGACGGAGTCATTGATGGTTCAGACGCTTGTTACGGGGATGATCTCGAAGATATGGACAATGACGGGACACCTGATGATTGTGACAGTTTCCCTCAAGATTGGGACAACGACGGAGTCGATGATGAAACGGATGTCTGTCAAGGCTTTGATGACAAAAACGATTCAGACGGTGACGGAGTACCTTTGGGCTGCGACGACCATCCGAACGATACTGATAACGACGGTATCAAAAACACTACTGATAATTGTATTTTCGTTGTCAACCCAAACCAAGCGAATATGGACGGTGATGCTCAAGGCGATGCATGCGATGCAGACATTGATGGAGACGGGGTAACGAACGTCGCACCAATGCACATCGCAAACGGAACTGGAGATGATTTGTGTCCTTATGTCGATGCGTCTGGACAAGATGCAAATGGTGATGGCTGCATCGATGAAACTGAACCGGTGCAGTGCCCTGCATGCGAGAAAAACAGGACTGAAGAACCAACTACAAGCGAAAATGCGTCTTCTGCAATCCTCGATCCTGATGATGTGGGTACAGTCGTTGTAGTCGGAGGAACCGGTGCAGCAGTTGGTGGTGGGACTACAGCATTAGGGTTAATCGCTTTGCGGAAATTAAGGGATGGTGGTCGTTACCTCGGCTTAGAAGATGGAATTGTTATTGTTAAACATCTTCCGAGGGTGAAGAAGAGAGACGATGATTCTGATCATTATTTCAAACGAGGTCTGATTCGACAACAGGAAATGACAAAATCAGCAGATCCTCGTTCAGATGATTATGTTGAATTCGAGGAAGTTCATACTACCACTGCCGAGGAAGTTTTGAGTGCGAATGAAGAGGAGGAATCCCAATGAGTGATGAATACATTCTAGACGATGTCGTCGAGACGTTTTCTGATGAAGATACATTGATGAGCGATATTCGAAACAATCCAGTCAAATGGCTGTTATCACTTGCTGTTGTTGGCCCAGGTATGGCTTACACGATGACGGAACAATCCTCCTATGCGTCAGCAATGGAGAACTGGGGCCTTCCTACGGGTCTTGAGTGGATTCTTGCCGTATTCGTTACCGGGCAATTGTTCATTGCACCACTCTCATGTTTCTTTTTGGCACGAACTGGAAACGTCGCCTCTGGCTTGTTTATTGCCATGGGTGGTTCTGCAATCCTTGTTGCAAATCCAGATGAAATAGCAACGTTCTCAGAAGTGTTTGGATGGCCGTTCTTCTTGTTCTGTGTTGCTCTCTCTGCACCGATGCTTTTGGTTTTGAAAAACAAAAAGAAGTTGCTCGATCCTGGTAAAGAACGACTTACTTGGTGTACACTTCTGGCAACAGCAATCATGGTTTACACAATCGCTGCAATTGTTCCTTCTGCGGGTGTAGCACTCATTGATGTGTCATGTGAAGAAGATGCGGGTGCATTGCTCAGTGAAGTGGATGTACTTGCCGGAGCCACGGATGCATGTGAAGCACTGCAGTACCGTTACGCACCAATGCTCGGGATGGTTGCAGCAATCGGCTGGGCTTGGCCACGTGGAAAGAAAATCATTGATGACTTGAGTGACGATTTCTTGGATGGTTTGAAGGATTGATTGAGGAACAGGTGTTCAAATACTGAACCGTTTTTCTAACACCATGCGTAGACTCCTCTATGTTGCCGTTGTCCTTGTTCTGCTCCAAGGAAATCTCGGCTTGGATTCCGAACAAGAAACGGAAACACACGTCGTAACTGTGGACAGCACCAATCTTCGGTTTACACCATCAACGCTTAACGTTAACGAAGGTGATACGATCCGATTTGTTTGGGGTGGTCAAGCGCTTCCGCACAATGCGGTTGAAGAAAACGGAGTTTTTGATTCTGGAGATCCTGAACGTGACCTCGATTACGGACACGTCTTTGGTTACGAGTCTGCTGGAACGTACGATTTCTTTTGTGAACCACATGAAG
>Ga0160422_10000393_pt1 | contig 26264 bp, 28 predicted proteins | sample Fk160mmetaG_FD_108192 | JGI IMG/M metagenome (GOLD analysis project Ga0160422, IMG submission 108192) | Marine microbial communities from the Central Pacific Ocean - Fk160115 60m metaG | ecosystem: Environmental > Aquatic > Marine > Oceanic > Photic zone | place: The Central Pacific Ocean...
AGCCTATTAGCAAGTGAAAGAATCTCATTAAACATAGTTATGCATCTTTCTGGTATTGCAACATATACTCACGAAATTAATAAAAATTTAGAAGGCACAGAAATCAAGCTTGCCGATACCCGAAAGACAACACCAGGGCTCAGGATATTAGAAAAATATGCATTTAAATGTGGCGGAGGTATAAATCATAGGATCGGTCTTTATGATGCAGCGATGATTAAAGAAAATCATATAGCTTGGAGCAATAATTTAGAAGATGCCGTTAAGAAAATAAGAGAAAATTCTCCTTTTACTACACATATAATTATCGAAGCTGAAAGTATCACTCAAGCTAAAGAGGCTATTTTAGCTGGTGCGGATAGCATCTTATTAGATGAAATCGCGCCAAGTTTATTAAGTAAGCACGTAAATGAATTAAGAGATTTATCATTAAGAACTAATCAAAATAGTAGAAAAAGATTGGTTATTGAGGTCTCAGGAATTAATCCGAATGAAATAAAAAAATATTTGATCAAAGGAATTGATTATATTTCAACAAGCGCAGCAACAACAAAAAGTAATTGGATTGATTTAAGTATGCGTTATATTTAGTAAAGGGTTTTGGATACAAATTTTAAATAATTCATGCTAAATATTTATCAAAACCTGACCGAATACTTCAATGAATTTCTTTTTAAGGATCTAAGTAAAAAGGGATTTTTAAAAGAATATGCAAAAGTCAATCAAAATATTATTGTTCAGGCTTCAAAACAAGAATTTGGAGATTACCAGTCAAATATACCTCTTGTTTTAGCAAATATTTATAAGAAAAAACCTAGAGAAATCGCATTAGATATTGTTAACTCTTTAGAAAAAGATTCAAGGATAACTGATATATGTGAAGAATTAGAAATCGCAGGTCCAGGATTCATCAATATCAAATTAAAAAAAAAGATTTTTATTGAGCAATTCTCATTCAATTATGAATGTCCAAGAATTGGAATTCCCAACGCATTTGAAGATAAAATAAAAAACGATAATAATAAAATAATAATTGACTTTTCAAGTCCTAATATTGCAAAAGAAATGCATGTTGGTCATTTAAGATCAACCATAATAGGTGATTGTCTAGCGAGAATTTTTGAATTAAGAGGTTATGAAGTCTTACGAATTAATCATATTGGAGATTGGGGGACTCAATTTGGCATGCTAATTGCGCATTTAAAAGATTTATTTCCAAATGCTATAAAAGATATTCATAATATAAATCTTGGAGACCTTGTAGATTTCTACAAAGCTTCAAAAAAAAGATTTGATAATGAAATTGAATTTCAAAAGAAAGCAAGGCATGAAGTTGTTAAATTACAGAATGGGAATAAAGATTCAATTAGAGCTTGGCAACTATTGTGTGATCAATCAAGATTAGAATTTACAAAAATATATGAAATATTAGATATTAAAATTCAAGAAAGGGGTGAGTCTTTTTATAATCCTTTCTTAAAATCAATCATTAAAGATTTATCTTTAATGAATTTATTAGTTGAAGATCAAGGTGCAAAATGTGTATTTCTAGAGGGGATGAAAAATAAAGAAGGAAAAGCACTTCCCCTTATAGTTCAAAAAAAAGATGGTGGTTTTAATTATGCAACAACAGATTTAGCAGCAATTAGATATCGATTTAGTCCATCCCCAAATGGAGATGAAGCAAAAAAGATTATTTATGTCACAGATCATGGACAAGCAGATCATTTTTCCAGTGTATTTCAAGTTGCTAAAAGAGCTCACTGGGTTCCTAAAGACTGTATTCTTATTCACGTTCCTTTTGGATTAGTTCAAGGTGTTGATGGCAAAAAATTAAAAACAAGAGAAGGTACAACCATTAAATTAAAAGATTTATTAGATGAATCTATAAAAAAGGCTAAAGAGGATCTTATCGTTAGATTAAAGAAAGAAAATCGTAAAGAAAATCAATTTTTTATAACTCATACATCAAAAGTTATTGGTATTAGTTCTGTAAAATATGCTGATTTAAGTCAGAACCGAACAACTAATTATCAATTCAGTTTTGCCAAAATGCTTAATTTCACGGGCAATACTGCGCCGTATCTTTTATATACATTTGTGAGAATATCAGGAATAAACAGAAAAAATAAATATAAAGAATTTAATCAAATAAATGTTGTTTACAATACTTCTGAAGAATGGAATTTAATTAAGAAGTTATTAAAGTTTGATGAAATAATTTTATCAGTTGAAAATGATTTAATGCCTAATAAACTTTGTAATTATCTTTTTGAACTTTGCCAAATTTTTAATAGATTTTATGATAAATCTCCTATTCTAAAGGCAGAAAGAGATATCAAATCATCTAGGTTGAAATTATGCTATATGACACAAAAAACATTAAAATTAGGATTAGATCTACTTGGTATTGAAACTCTAGATAGAATGTAATGTCATATTTAAAAGATTCAAATAATTTATATCCCCTACCAAAAGAGCACATACAATTTATGAAAACCTATGAAGCTCCCTTAGAAAAAAGAAGAAATCTATTAAGACTAGATTTTAATGAAAACACTTTAGGCCCAAGTCCAAAAGTTTATGAAGCAATTCAAAATATTCAATCAAATGAGATCTCAATTTATCCTGAGTATGATTTATTGAAAAATGATGTTTGTGCAAAGTATCTTAATAATAAAACTTTTAATCCTAATGAAATAGGAATATTTAATGGTGCAGATGCTGCAATTAATGCAGCATTTAACGCATTTGGTCTGAAAGATGAAAAGTTTCTAACCACGGAGCCTACTTTTGGATATTACTTTCCATGTGCAGCAATGCAAGGAATGGATGCTATAACATGTGGTTATTTAGGAAAAAGTTTTGAATTTCCATTTGAAGATTTTGAAAATAAAATTAAAAAATATAGTCCTAGATTAGTTTTTATTTGTAATCCAAATAATCCAACAGGTACAATGTTAAGTGCTGAAAAAATATTTTACTTAGCTAGTAAATATAAAAAATCACTATTTGTTATTGATGAACTTTATGAAAAGTTTTATGGAGATAGTCTTCTAAATTACATTAACTTTGAAGAGTGTAGAAATATCATAATCATTCAATCGCTTTCAAAAACTGCTGGTTTAGCGGGTTTAAGAATTGGCTTTGCTTTTGGTAATAAGAAATTAATAGATTACTTAAACAAAGTTACTGGACCCTATGATGTAAATGGTTTTGCAGTAACCGCAGCTATCGCTGCGATAGATGATAAAGCTTATATAGATAATTATGTATTAAAAGTAAAAGAGGCTAGAGAATGGATTAAAAATAAATTTGAATCTATTAATGTTAGGAGTCACTTTAGTGGAGGTAATTATTTTTTAATATGGCCCAATACAGAGCCTACATTATTAGAGCAGAGAATGAGGAAAAAAGGAATCTTAGTCCGAAATATGCAAAATAAAAGAAGTATAGAAAAATCAATAAGAATTAGTATTGGGATAAAAGAACAAATGCAATCCTTTTGGGAGATTTATAAGGATTTAGATATAAAAAATAATCCTATTTTATAATTAAAATTGATTTATTAGGAATTTTATTTGGATTTAATTCGAAATTTTTTCTCACATATTTAATTTTAAAATCAGAAATATTCTTTAGAAATACATCTTCATTAGTAAAGTCACAATTTTGTATTATTTTTTCCTTATTTCTAAAATGCACAGGTACAACTATATTTGGTTTTAATTTATTTATGATTTCTACTGCTTCTTTACCATTGTAGGATTTATCTCCACCACCAATAGAAATGAAAAGAATATCTGGACGAGATAATAAAATTTGATTATTAATATTTATTGGACCTGCAGCGCCTCCCATATGAACAATATTAAAATCATTTTGTTCCCAAATCCATACTGTTGCCATTCCAAATCTACGTCCTTGAAAACGATCATGTGCAATAGGAATCCCTGTCAAAATAGTTTCTTTAAATTTATAAACACCAGGGTCTACAAACATAAGATTATTTGAAGGATTATAACCTTCATCAGCCAATCTGGAACTAGATAATATAAAATCATAATCTAAATTTTTTTGTTCTTTCAAGTCAGAAGCACAACCAGTTGATTTAAAAGGATTCAAAAGTACTGTTTGTCCTCCACCTTTAATTAGAAAATTGCTATGTCCAAAACTTTTAACTTTTAAATTATCTGCAAAAGCAGGAAAAGGTATAAAAAGACCTAAAAATAAAAAGAAAAATGAATTCCTAAAACTAAATTTAAACATAATTAATTTATTTTTTGATTCTACATCTGCTCAGCCATTTTAAGGAAATTACTTATTAATTTATGACCAAACTCTGTCAAAACACTCTCTGGATGAAATTGAACTCCTTGAATATGTGGATATTTTTTATGATATATTCCCATTATTGTTAGATCCTCTAAATAAGCTGAGACTTCAAAGCAAGAAGGCAATGAAGCAGATTCTACAATTAAACTATGGTATCTAGTTGCAATAAAAGGACTATTAATATTTGCAAAAATATCTTTTTTATTATGAAAAATTCTTGAAGTTTTTCCATGCATTAACTCCTTCCCCTGAATAATTTTACCTCCATAAGCTTGAGCTAAAGCCTGATGTCCTAAACATACACCCAAAGTTGGTATCTTCTTTGAAATACTCTTCAAAATAGGCATACAAATACCTGATTCATCTGGATTCCCTGGACCCGGAGATAAAAGAATTCCTTGGGGATTTATTTCTAAAATCTGATCTAAGGTTATTTCATCATTACGTTTAACAATAATTTCTTTCGTAATTTTATGTTTACTAGAAAGCTCCCCTAAATATTGAACTAAGTTGAATGTGAAACTATCATAATTATCTATTACTAAAAACATTTCTTATAAATTAATTAATAATTTTATTTTAGGAAAAAATATATATACAGCAACAAATAAAGAATTAATAGAGGTTAAAAGTACTGATGCAGCAGCGCAATCTTTGGCAATCTTCGCTAATTTCCTAAATTTCCTCTCAGTTACAAGATCAACTAATGACTCAATGGATGTATTAAGTATTTCTAGAACTAAAACCGAAGTAACAGTGGCAATCAATATTAGAAATTCTACTTGATTAATTTTTAAAAAATATGCAAATAAAAAAACTAAAAAAGTAAACAACAAATGAATCCTAAAATTTAAAGAAGCACGAAAACAATAAATAATTCCATCGAAGGCATATTCAAAACTTTTAATTAAATTCTCTGACTTCTTATAAGAATCTTTTCTTACTAGAAAGAATAAGTTTTTTTTATTGATAGATTTCATATTTTGCCTCTAGGAAAAATCAACTTGAGAAATCAGATATTCTTGAAAACTTAACATTTGATCCAATTCTTCTTGATCATTATGTTCCCAACCCAATAAATGTAGAAAACCATGACTTGCTAAAAATAGCATTTCTTTAAGTAAAGAGTGTTTATAAATTAATGCTTGTTTATAAGCCATTTCTAATGATATAAATAAATCTCCCAATTCTATATAACCTATTTCGTTCTTAATATATTGTTCTATAATAATTGGAAACGATAAAACATCAGTTGGTCCTTTTTTGTCCAGCCATTTTTGATTTAAGTTAGCTATTTCATAATTATCAACTATTTCAAAACTCAGAGAAAATTTTTTCTTATTTACAAATAGCTCTTTCAAAAGAAAATTATTTTTATTTTTTACTATTTTAATCCAATTAACAAATACTGTTTCCCAAAAATAATTATTTAAAATATATTTATCTTCATTATCAGCAAAAATTTTTCTTAAGAAAAAAGAATTATTATGCTTAAAAACTAAATCTAATTCTACTTCGCTATTAACTTTTTTCAAAATATTTAAAGTGGGATGTTAGGCCTAGCAAATGTCGCCAAAAGAGTAAGTAGGCTGATAAGAATCAGAAAAGTAATTGCAAAATGTGAGATACTTTTATTCCCCTTTTTCACCATATTTCGCATAGCCAATTTAATAAAGCTTGCAGGAGCGACTCTCTTTGATGAATTATCTTTTTTATATTCCATAATTTTTAAGTTTTAAGATTAGAAATATTTAAACGAAGTAAGTCTTTAATAAAAGGGTCCAAATCGCCATTTAAAACTTCATTTAAATTATTTGTTTCTCTCATTGTTCTAAGATCCTTAACCATTTGATACGGATGAAATACATAATTCCTGATTTGATTCCCCCAAGCTGCCTCAACCATATCACCTTTGATATCCGCAATTTCAACTGCTCTTTGTTCTTTAGCAATTACTAATAATTTTGCTTTTAAAAGTATCATTGCTTTCTCTTTATTTTGTAACTGAGATCGTTCTTGAGTACATCTAACAGCAATACCAGTTGGTAAATGTACAATTCTGACTGCAGTTTCCACTTTATTGACATTTTGCCCCCCTGCACCTCCAGATCTACTCGTAGAAATTTCTAAATCCTTCTCAGGAATTTCAAGTGATATGTTTTCATTTAATTTAGGCATTACCTCAACACCCGCAAAACTAGTTTGTCTTTTACCATTAGCATTAAAAGGGGATATCCGCACTAACCTGTGAGTACCTTTTTCATTCTGAAGATATCCATAAGCATATTTGCCATCCACTTCAAAAGTAACACTTTTTATGCCAGCTTCTTCACCCTCTGATAATTCATTAATTAATATTTTCATAGAGTGACTTTCAGCCCATCTTGAATACATTCTTAACATTATCTCCACCCAGTCTTGAGCATCAGTTCCTCCCGCCCCTGCATTAATTGACACAATTGCATTATTTTTATCATATTCTCCACTTAATAATCTTTGGAATTCCCAATTATCAAGATTATCTCTTAAGGATTGTAAACCTAGGAAAGATTCTTGAATCAATTCCTCCTCAGGTTCAATATCATAAAGTTCTAATGAGGCATTAGCATCTTTGATATAAATTTTCCATTTATTTACTAAATTAAGTTGATCTTTGACATCATCTAGATCCCTCATTAATTCTTTAGCATTATCTTGGTTTTCCCAAAAATCTGGCATCGAAACCAAGTGCTCCAAATCTTTCTTTTTAGACTCTAATCTAGGAATGTCAAAGACAGTCCTGAGCATCGCTCAGGCGCTTCGTTAATTCTGAAAGGTCTTTTTTAAATTCTGACAGGTCTATCAAAAGGGAAAAGATTATTATTTATAATCTAACAAGGGATATAATTTAATAGTATAAAATAAATAATATTTTAAAAATGAACAAAGTTGAGATTTATACTTGGCAATATTGCCCTTTTTGCATTAGAGCCAAGTCATTATTAAATGAAAAAAATATTGCTTTCACAGAGTATAAAATTGATGGCGATGATGAAGCAAGAGAAAAAATGAGTAAGAGAACAAATGGGAAAAGATCGCTTCCACAAATCTTCATAGGGGATAAAAGTATTGGCGGTTGTGATGATCTTTTCAGATTAGAAAAAGAAAATAAACTAGAAAAGTTAATAGAAGATAAATAATGAAATTTCTTTTTGTAATAGATCCAATAAAAAATATAAATCCACTGAAGGACTCTTCAGCTGCTTTAATGCAAGCAACAATTAAAAAAAATATTGAGGTATGGATTTGTACACCACAAGATTTAGAGGCAAGAGGTGATGAGGTTTGGGCTTCATCAACAAAAATAATTCCAAATCCTTGGATTTCATTTATAGAAGATAAATGCATTCCCTTAGCACAATTCAGTTGCATATGGATGAGAAAAGATCCACCCGTAAATGAAGGTTACTTATATGCAACACATCTTTTAGAAGTAGCAGAAAGAAAAGGTGTAAAAGTAATTAATAAGCCATCTTCTTTAAGAGCATGGAATGAGAAGTTAGGAGCATTAAGATATAGCCATTTAATGGCCCCAACAATAGTTGCGAGTAAAGTGGATGACCTTATTAATTTTGCCAATAATAATGAAGAAGTGGTTATTAAACCTCTTGGAGGTAAGGGTGGTCAGGGTGTAATCAGATTGACAAAGTCTGCTCCAGGGATTAGGGCACTTATAGAATTGATTACTTCCCAAGAACAACTACCAGTAATGATGCAAAAATTCATTCCTGAAGTAAAAGAAGGTGATAAAAGAATAATATTAGTTGATGGGGAACCTCTTGGGTCAATTAATAGAATTCCACAGCAAGGAGATTTTCGAAGCAACTTAGCAATGGGAGGTAAAGCAGAAAAATCATTTTTAACAGAAAAAGAGCACAATATATGTTCAGAACTATCTATTCACCTTAAAGATGAAGGATTATTCTTTGTTGGTATTGATGTTATAAATGGAATGCTTAGTGAAATAAACGTTACAAGTCCAACCGGCTTAAGAGAGATAGAAAAATTATCTAACACGGAAGTATCTGAAAATGTCATTGAAAAATTATTAGATATAATTTAAGAAATTACCTGAAAAAATATCTTTGGCTAAAGATAAAATTTTCAGTTTAATTTCATTTACCTCCTTATCGCAAACTGAACCTATAACCAATCCAGATCCAGCAGTAAACTCTATTTCTTTGTCCAGCAGTCTAGCTCCTCTTATCGCCACTCTAAAATCAGCATTTCCGTCAGAACCAACCCAACCTATTGGTGATGCGAAATTATCACGGGGAAAAGATTCAATTCTTTCAATATAATTAAGAGCTTTATCCTTAGGAAACCCGCATACAGCTGGGGATGGATGTAAAAGCTTAAGCATTATAAATGGACAAATTTTATCAACTTTTGCAGTAATACTTGTACATAAATGTGCTATTTCTCCAAAAGAAATAACCTTTAATTTATCCTTTTTAAAGTCATTGATTCCCATCAATCTTAAAGCATTCATCAAATAATTAATTACAAATTTATGTTCAGAAACATCTTTATTACTTTGCAATAAATCATTCAAATTCAAATTAGTTTTTGTTGTACCTGCTATTGCTTCTAAGGAGAGAATATTTTTAGTAAAGGAGAACAATTTTTCTGGCGAAGCACCAAAGGTTATATCATTCATATTTCTTTTCCAAACATATCTACAAGTATTAGGGTGATTAATTCTTAATCTTTTTAAGATGTCTATGAGATTAAATTTATTATAAATTTTCACTTTTAATTTTGAACATAGAACTATTTTTTCAATATTTCGATTATCCACTAATTGAATCCCTTGGGAAATTCTATATCTTAAATTTTCTTCTGATTCATGCCAACATAATTCAAAATTAGAAATTTTAGAATTCCTGATAAAACGTCTTTGTTTTGTTGATAAATTGAAAATAATCTGATTTTTTAAATCCCAAAATTCTTCTACAATTTCTTTTAAAGATAATTTACCGCAAAGTTGTACATTCTTAATAAGGAAAACTTTATTTTTATCCCTCACGATTAAAATACTTGGAAGAACTGCCTCCATATTTGGTACTTTGTTTCTATTGTCTGAGTTATCTGAAAAAGAAAAAAAATAAATTATTTTTGATATGTAAGAATTAGAAAAATTATTCTTCAAGTAATTAATATTATTAAAAGTTTTATCATGAAATTCTTTTGCTAACTCAAATTTATTTGGGCCATTAAGTGTAAAATTCTTACATTTACCTAATGCTATAAAAGAAGTCTTATAAGTCTCCTCCCAAAATAAAGAAAAAGAATAAGCATCAAAAAGATAATCATAGATATCTACTAGATCAATAAATGGTAATTCAATACAAAAACTTATTAAATCGCTCTGAAGTGATTTCTTTTCAAATTCAAAATTTATATCTTTTAAATATTCAGTAAATTGAATTTTATTTGACATAATTTAAAGTAAATGAGAATAATCTAATAAATTTTTTTCCCTAAGAGATATATAAACTATATTTAAGAATATTATTACTTTTTTAAAGCAATAAAAAATGAATAAAGTTCAGAAAAATTTATGGGTTCAAGCAGTTAAGTGGCCTCTTTATTCAGTTGTAATTATACCAATATTAAATTCTGCAGCTTATAATCTTAACTCTTTTAATAGTATTAAGATAATTAATCTAATTACCTTTACTTTTTCTTCAATATTAATTCTTTTTTGGGAAAATTTAACGAATGATTTGTTTGATTCAAGTACAGGGATTGATGAGTTTAAATTTCATTCAATAGTAAATCTCGTAAAAAATAAAAAAATAATTATTCTAATTGCATATTTATCTTTATTTATTGGTCTATTTATAATTTATTTAATTTCATTGAGTTCATCAATTAAATTACTATATTTAGTCCTTAGTTGTTGCTTTTTAGGATATTTGTATCAAGGGCCTCCCTTCAGATTAGGTTATTTAGGTCTAGGAGAACCATTATGCTGGATAGCATTTGGCCCCCTTGCTCATGCAGCTTCTCTCATGGCAACAGGTGATAATATAAATTACGTTATAGATATTCCTTGGAGAGAATCATTTTTATTAGGGGCTGGACAGGGAATGGCAATTACATTGGTTTTATTCTGTTCACATTTCCATCAAGTAAAGGAAGATAAAAAATATGGAAAAAATTCTCCTCTTGTTTTAATTGGAACAGAAAAAGGAGCTATTATTGTCCCATGGATAATATCTATTATTTATATCTTTGAAGTTTATTCAATTTACATCGGTTTTCTGCCACCTTTATGTTTCTTATTTTTAATAAGTTTTCCACATGCACGAAAACTCATTAATACGTTAAATAAATCTCATAATAGGCCCAATAAAATAAAAAATATAAAATATTTAGCAATAAAATTTCAAACTTTAAATGGATTAGGTTTAATAGCTGGAATGTTGTTATTTTATTTTATTAAGTAATGAATATAAAGTTTAATAAGAAAAGATTTTCTTATAATTTACCAAAAAAAATAAAAAACTCTAGATGTCAATTTATTTCAAAAAAAGGATGGATAATTAAGATTATAAATGAAGATCAATCAGAAGGTTATGGCGAAGTATCTCCATTGAGCGGCAAAGACTTCAAAATTTGTAAAGAACAACTTACCCATATCCCACTATACTCAAATAAAGAAAATATTATTGACAAAATAAAGGGATTCCATCCTTGCATAAAATCCGCTATCAATTGCGCACTTTTAGAGATAGAAGGTATATTGGAATTTAAAAAAAATTATAATTTGGAAGGTAAAGATAAAACTGCTACTCTTTTTGATTCGCAATATGTATTAAATGAATTTAAAGAATTTAAAAGTAAAAATTTAGAAAAAGGTAAACAATATACATTTAAATGGAAAGTAGGAATTTATGATAATAAAGTTGAAGAAAAAGTTTTAGAAGATATCTTAAGCATATTAGATAGCAATATCAATTTCAGATTAGATGCTAATGGAGCTTGGGATAGAAAATGTGCATATAGATGGTCAGAAATTCTTAAAGATATCAAGAACTTAGATTGGTTAGAACAACCTTTAAATGAAGATGATATTGACGGACTAATCGCACTTAATGAGAAAATACCAGTTGCTCTTGATGAATCTTTAATAAAATATCCTGATTTAACAAAATCATGGGAAGGGTGGCAAATAAGGAGACCATCACAAGAAAGTAATCCTTTAAAACTAATTAAAGAATTAGACAATAAAAAAGAATTAATTTCTATTAGTACATCATTTGAAACTGGTATTGGCAGGAGAATACTTTTTCATTGCGCAGATAAACAATTATTGGTTCCTAATCCAAAATTACCTGGACTGGGATTAACTTATACTCCAAAGGGCATTTTATTTTCTAATAATCCAAAGTTAATATGGGAGAGTTTATGAATAATAAAATTATTGAAATTTCATTTAAAAATAATGAAGATATTTCTACTAAGTTAATTACGAAATATCTCAATGAAAAAAAAATAATTTATTTAAAAAACCAATTTATGCTCAAGGAAGAATTTTTACAGAAAATAAATTACTCCGGGCCAGCAATTATTCTAAATAGTAGTGGCAGCAAAAATAAACCTAAGAAATGTATACACTCGACTAAAAATCTTGATATGGCAGCAGAAAATTTAGGAGTATGGCTTAAAAATCAGGCTTTTATATTAGAAAATTGTTTTATTTTTAATACTTTACCTCTATACCATATCAGTGGATTTATGTCTTTTTGGAGAAGCAAAAATTGGAATTGCGAATATCTAAATATTCCAAAGGAACTTTTCAAAAATCCTAAGGATTTATTTATGAAAACCAATGATTTATATAATCCCAAAAAATATCACTTTATTACCTCAATGGTTCCAACACAGTTATATAAACTTTCAGAAGATAGTTACGGGATGCAATGGTTGAAACTATTTGATTTGATTTGGATTGGTGGAGCTGCAATTACAAAAGACTTGGTAAATAAATGCATTGATGAAAATATTAATCTATCTCCTTGTTATGGTACTACTGAAACAGCTGCTATGATAACGGCACTAAAACCAAGTGAATTCTTAAGAGGAAACTTTAGTTCAGGTAGCATCCTAAATGATATTAATATTAGGATTAATAAGGCGGGAATTATAGAGGTAAAAACAGATCGAATTGGATTAGAAGTAAATAAAGACTCAGAAATTTGTGATTTTAAGAACCAAGACGGGTGGTGGGAAAGTGGGGACTTTGGCAATATTTATGAAAAGGATAGAAATCAATACTTAGAAGTTTTGGGAAGAACAGATAATTCATTAAATTCTGGAGGCGAAATTATTTTTACTGAATTGATTAAAAGAAAAATTTATGATTTCGCAAAAAAGATTGAATTAACTTTAGAACTTATTGAGATAAATGCAGTTAAAGACTTTACTTGGGGTGATAGATTTGAAGTTATGATATATTTCAAAAATAACATTAACAAAAAACATATCAAAATAAAATTAGAAAATCTTGCAAAAACATGGCCTCATCACGAGAGGCCAATTAAATGGATTTTAATAAATGCTTCGAGATTAAAATCTCAAAATAAAATAGATAATTGGAAAAATATCATTTAATTCTTATTACATTCTTTTAGAAAATTATTTAAATTAGAAGCCTCAATCCAACGCTCTAAAGAATCAGGTAATATGACTTTTTTTCTTGTTTGAGAATCTATAGAACAATGTATGATTTTTCCCTCTGCTAGCTTGAGATTATTTTTTAAAAAGATTGAATGAACTTGAAATAAATGATTATTAACTTTTGAAGGTACGATTTTGATTTTCAAGCTATCCCCAAGCTTTATTGGCAAGATAAAATTAGCGTCACAATGAACAATTGGGAATATAATACATTGCTTATTAGGAGAATCAGGAAATATTTCACTAAAAGGTATACCATAATTCTCGATGCTTTTTTCCCAAAACTCATGTGACCATCTCAAAAGGTTATGGAAATGAATTACTCCAGCTGCATCGCAATCTCCAAACCTGACTTTTTTATCAAATATTAACCATTCATCTTTATCTATCATTTCTATCTATCGACTGAGCCCATAATTACATCGATAGAACCTAAGATTGCCATAATATCTGCAATTTTACTGCCTTTTAGAATATGTGGAAGAATTTGAAGATTATTTAAATCCGCTGCTCTTATTTTAAATCTCCATGGGGTGACTTCATTGTTGCCTTGAATGAATACACCAATTTCTCCCTTACCAGATTCAAGTCTTGTATATAATTCACCATTAGGAATTTTAAAAGTTGGCGCAACTTTCTTAGCAACATATTGATAATCCATCCCAAATATCTCGGCCTTTTTATTATCCGCAGCCATGCGTTGAGCTTCTAAATTCTCAGTAGGACCACCTGGAATCATTTCACAAGCTTGTCTAATAATATTTACAGATTGTCTCATCTCTTCTACTCTTACCCTATATCTTGCGTAACAATCACCCTCTTTTTCAAAAGCTATTTTCCAATCAAAATCATCATAACATTCATATTTATCGACTTTTCTCAAATCCCAAGAGATACCCGATGCTCTTAACATCGGTCCTGATAAAGACCAATTAATCGCTTGGTCTCTCTCAATTTTTCCAAGTCCTTCAATTCTCTTTCTGAAAATAGGATTATTAGTAATTAATTTTTCATATTCATCAATTTTAGGATCAAACCAATCACAAAAATCCAGACATTTTTCCAACCAACCATAAGGTAAATCACATGCGACTCCTCCAATCCTAAAGAAGTTATTATTTATTAATCTCTGGCCAGTGGCAGACTCCCATAAATCATATATCATTTCTCTTTCTCTGAAAATATAAAAAAATGGGGTTTGAGCTCCTACATCAGCTAAAAAAGGTCCAAGCCATAAAAGATGATTTGCGATTCTATTAAGTTCGAGCATTAGTACCCTAATATAACTAGCTCTTTTTGGGACAGAAATATTAGCCAATCTTTCAGGAGCATTTACTACAATAGCTTCATAAAACATTCCAGCTGCATAATCCATTCTACTAACGTATGGAACATACATAACATTTGTCCTGTTTTCAGCTATCTTTTCCATACCCCTATGCAAATAGCCTATTACTGGTTCACAATCAATTACATTCTCTCCATCGAGAGTAACAACTAGTCTTAAGACTCCATGCATTGATGGATGATGAGGTCCAAAGTTAACCACCATCGGTTCCGTTCTAGTCTCTAGTTGAGCCATGAAATTTAAAGTCTTTAAAAACAATTCTAGTAGAAAGTTATGACAACTGATTCCATTACTTCATTTTTGTTCAATCATAAATCAGTTATGTCTCAAGAAATTATTTCTTCAATAGATAATTGTCCACAAAAGGTTTCAAATCATTTTGTAGGAATTGATTTAACATTAGGGGGTGGCGGACATTCTTATCAATTATTAAAAAAATTTCCTACATTGAAAATAATTGGAATAGATCAAGATCCATATGCCATAGAGGCTGCAAAAGAAAATTTAAAAGAATTCCAGCATCGCATTCAAATAGAACCAGTAAATTTTAAGAACTATAAACCCACAGAAAGAGTGGCCTTTATAATTGGCGATCTTGGAGTAAATAGTAGTCAAATTGATAATCCTAGAAGGGGTTTCAGTTTTAACAAAGATGGGCCAATAGATATGAGAATGAATCCATCAAGTAACCTTGAGGCAAAAAATATTATTGAAGATCTTGAAGAAAAAGAGTTAGCAAATCTAATTTACAAGTATGGAGATGAAAGATTTTCTAGACGTATTGCTAGGAAAATTAAAACCGATTTGCGCGAAAAAGGAGAATATACAGGGACTAAAGAGTTAGCTTACTCAATAGCTGGTTGTTATCCTAAGAAACAAAGATATGGGAAAATACATCCTGCAACACGAACTTTTCAAGCACTTAGAATCGCTGTTAACAAAGAGATTGAAGTTTTAGAAAATCTTCTAGAAGTTTCTCCTAACTGGTTATTATCAGGAGGTATTATATCGTTAATAAGTTTTCATTCAATTGAGGATAGACTAATCAAACATCATTTTAGAAATGACAATAGATTCCAAATACTTACTAAGAAACCGGTTTTACCCTCAGAAAGTGAAATAAACAAAAATAAAAGATCCCGAAGTGCAAAATTAAGAGTAGCCCAATTAAAGTGAGTTATTTTTTATTGATTTTACTGTGCTAAAAATTATTGAAATAGCCTGGTCAATTTCATTAGCAGTAGTACTTAAGCCAATACTCAACCTTAGCGATGCCTCAGATTCTTTTAAATCTCTTCCAAGGGCTTTTAGTACATGTGAAGGCTTCCCATTACTACATGCAGATCCACTTGAACATGCTATTTTTGGTTTCAAGGCTTTATGGAGTAATGAACCACTCACATTTAAGACTGTAATATTTAAATTATGAGGTAATCTATTTTGCAATGAGCCATTCACTAAAAAATCATTTTTGTTGGTTAATAAACCATTCATCAACTTATCTCTTAACTCTCTGAGCTTTTTAATATTTTGATCTTGTCTTTCAAGTGCTAATTCTATTGCTTTTGTAAATCCAATAATCAGTGGTAACGGTAAAGTACCAGAACGAAACCCGGATTCTTGTCCACCCCCATAAATTAAAGGGTTAATTTGAATTTTTTCATCTATCAATAACAAACCTACTCCCTTTGGACCATATATTTTATGAGAACTAATAGTAATCATATCTGCAATTGAATTAAAATCTTTTATTGGTATATAGCCCAAACATTGAGCTGCATCTGTATGAAAAATGATATTTTTTAATTTACAAATCTCTGATATAAATTTAATTGGTTGTAAAACTCCAATTTCATTATTTGCGTACATAACACTTACTAAAAAAGTATCAGGTGTGATCGCGTTTAAAAATTCTTTCTTCAAAATCAAACCATCTTTATCAGGAGTAAGTTCAGTAACAGAAAAGCCTTCTTTTTGTAATTGTTTTAAGGGAGCAAGAACCGCTTGATGTTCTGTTTTAAGGGTGATTATATGACCAAACCTCTTATATCTTTGAAAAAAATTTCTTGCATACCCTAATAATGCTAGGTTATTAGATTCTGTTGCTCCACTCGTAAAAATTATTTGTTTATTTTTTAATTTTAATTGACCTTTAATTTTCTCTCTTGAAGACTCTAATGCTGCACTCGCGTAAATCCCAGCTAAATTTGATTTTGTAGATGGATTTGCAAATATATTTTTCCAATAAGGTGTCATAACCTCGACTACTTCACTTAAGCAAGGTGTAGAAGATTGATAATCTAGTAAAATAGGACTTGAAACCATTGTTTTAGTATATTAAATTTTCACTAAGTTCTTAATAATAAAAGTTATTTAACAATGAATGAAACTATGCCTAGTGATGAAACAAAAAGAAAATCCCAGATTTTATTAGTTGATGATGAACCGGGGCTGCGAAATGCTGTTAAAACCTTTCTTGAAGATGAAGGATTTGAAATAACAGTTGCAGTTGATGGTGAAGATGGCTGGGAAAAAGCTCAACAATTTTTTCCAGATTTAATTATTAGTGACATAATGATGCCTAGATGCAATGGTTATTCTCTACTGCAAAGAGTAAGAGAAGATGAAAGACTTAGCGGAACACCTGTTATCTTTCTCACAGCAAAAGGAATGACTTTAGACAGAACTCAGGGTTATCTAGCAGGGGTAGACGATTATATATCAAAACCATTTGATCCGGATGAGCTATCAGCAAGAGTAAAAAATGTCATTAAAAGACAAGAGAGATTATTAAAAGAAGCAGCAAGATTTGCAGACACAGATGTGAGCAAAATGGCCAAACAAATAACTGAAATAAAATCAATGCTAACGAATAATAATGCTTCTAATCAAGAAAATAATATTTCTATTCCTAGTTTCACACCAAGAGAAGCAAGTGTATTACAGTTAGTAGCAGAGGGTTTAATGAATAAAGAGATTGCAAGAAAATTAGAGACCTCAATAAGGAATGTAGAAAAATATGTTAGTAGACTATTTATCAAAACTACTACTTCAAGTAGAACTGAATTAGTTAGATATGCGTTAGAAAATAATCTTGTAAAGTAAAGCTATAATTTTTTAAATTCAATTAACTTGGAGAAATAAAAAGGAGCTTGATTTAACTTCTTTTGAACTACAACAAACCCTTTTGCTTTTGCAGCATTAATTATTCCATATTCTTTTAAAGTATATGCCCTTGTAGTTTTACTGGGACCAGGAAATAATTTTCCAATATTTTTTAAGATTGCTAATAGTGGTGTATATGGTGCAAAGCTTACTATCAATTTTGACTTACTTAAATCACACAAATGTTTAACCATTTCTTCTGCAACATTTTGGGGATAATGAATAAATACATCCAAACAAATTACATAATCATATGAGCCTTCTAACTTCTCAAGGTCACAGACTTGGAATTTAGTTTTTTTTAAGGATAGTCCCTCTTCTTTAATCCTTCTTTTTGTCTCTTTAATCATCTCATTAGAGATATCACTTGCCTGCAACTCTCTAACACCTAATTTCAGTAAAGGGACGGTTAAGCTTCCTACTCCACAACCCGCATCACAAAACGAACTTCTATCATTTTCAGAATATCTTGTAATCCATTCAATTACATCATCAACTGTTTTTTGATGTCCAATTCGAATATTCTTCTGTACTGTATTAACGTCATCAGATTTACTATAAATTCTTCTCCATCTATCAAAACCTTTACCATTGAAGTAATCTTTAACCTCAATTTTTTCAAGATTCTTATCGCTTTGCATGATTTTCTTTAAAATTTTGTTTTTTTTATATTAACCAACTAGCGTACAACTCATAGCACGTCATCATAAGAAAAGAGTTGAATTGTTATTTTGTCTTCTTTAAATCAAACATTCGAACATAAAGTCGCCATTATTATGGGAAGTGATTCTGATCTCAGGGTCATGAAACCAGCTGTTGATACACTTGAAGAATTTGACATAAAAACAGAAGTTTGCATACTTTCTGCACATCGAACACCTCTTGAAATGATGGAATATGCAAAGAAGGCTGAATCAAATAATATCAAAATTATTATTGCAGGGGCTGGAGGAGCTGCTCACCTTCCGGGGATGGTTGCTTCACTAACTTCAATTCCAGTCATAGGTGTACCCGTTATGGGAAAAACCTTAAAAGGGATAGATTCATTACTTTCTATTGTCCAAATGCCAAACGGAGTTCCAGTTGCAACAGTTGCAATAAATGGTGCGCAAAATGCTGGTCTTCTAGCTTTAAGAATATTAAGTGTAGGTAATAAAGATATCAAAAATAAATTAGATTCATATCAGAAAACATTACATAACTTAGTTAGAAATAAAAATAAGAAATTGATGGCAATTGGAGTTGATAATTATTTAAGCAATTGCTGATCTCTTAATTTATTTTTAATGACTTTTGCTCAGAAAGATAATCCATTATTTGTTTAACTGATTCTTGTAAATCAAGAGATCCTGTATTAACTATAACTTCAGGCTCAATCGGTATTTCATATGGACTTGAGATTCCTGTAAATTCAGTAATCTCTCCAGAACGAGCCCTCTTATATAAGCCTTTTGTATCTCTGTTTTCGCAAACTTCAAGACTTGCGGCGCAATAAACCTCAATAAAATCATTTTTCCCAACAATAGCTCTTACTTTTTCTCTATCAGCTTTGAAAGGTGATACAAAGGCAGTTATTGTAACAATCCCTGCATTCATAAATAAATTAGCCACCTCACCAATTCTCCTAATATTTTCTTCTCTATCTTGATCCGAAAAACCAAGATCTTTGCATAATCCATGTCTTATATTATCCCCATCAAGAACAAAAGTTGATATCCCTTTTAAGTGCAGGGTTTCATTCAGAGCATTTGCAAGTGTACTTTTCCCAGAACCTGATAACCCCGTGAACCAAATAACGATTCCCTTATGACCGCGCATATTTTCTAATTTCTGCCTATCAACAGTAAGTTCATGCCATTTGATGTTTTTGCTATTTATTTTTGGGTCCAGATTATTCATAAATAATTTGCTTAAAATTCATAATGTTTAATTTTAACTCGCAGCAACTTAAATTTCAGATTTTTCTTTATTAAAAAAATCCTTTACTTTAGAAACCATATCTCCTTGCAAATAAATAAAACCATCATTTAAAGTGCCACCAGTACTGCAGAAAACCTTTAATTTTTTTAATAACTCTTTCTTACCCAAATAATTTTCAATATTTAGACCACTCACAACAGTGATTATTTTCCCTTTCTTGCCTTTTTTCTCTTTATGAACTTTTAACTTTGAAAGTTCAAATAATGGAAGACTATCTTTAGAACTATCTTCATAATAATCATCATTACTAAATTCAACCCAGTTTTTCTTTCGCATTATTTTCAGAGTGATCTATAGTTAAATAATTACATCCTTTCTGAAAATTGGTAAGTTCAATCTCTCTTAAAGATCAACATAATAACAACGAGGATTCAGATCGCCCTTCTCAAAACGGCAGGTATGGAAGATATGGGGGCCAATATGTTCCTGAGACACTCATGCCAGCACTTTTTGAATTAGAAAAAGCAGCAGAGGAAGCTTGGTCAGATAATAAGTTTATAAGTGAACTAGATCATTTATTAAAAACTTATGTAGGAAGAGAAACACCACTTTATGAAGCCAAAAGATTAACTAAACATTTTAAATCAAAGAATATAAGAGGCCGTATATGGCTTAAAAGAGAAGATTTAAATCATACTGGAGCACATAAAATAAATAATGCACTTGGACAGGCATTGTTAGCTATTAGAATGGGAAAAAATAGGATTATTGCAGAAACTGGGGCTGGTCAACACGGCGTAGCTACAGCAACTGTATGCGCAAGATTTGGATTAAAATGCATAATCTATATGGGAGAAGAAGATATCAAAAGACAGTCTCTTAATGTTTTTAGAATGAAGCTTCTTGGGGCTGAAGTCAAGGTGGTAACATCTGGCAGCGCAACTCTTAAAGATGCAACAAGTGAAGCAATAAGAGATTGGGTATCAAATGTTGAAACTACTCACTATATTTTAGGTTCAGTTGCTGGACCTCATCCATATCCAAAGATTGTTAGAGACTTTCACGCAGTCATTGGAGAGGAGGCAAAAAGACAATGTGAGCAGGCTTTTGGAAATTTGCCTGATATCTTATTAGCTTGCATCGGTGGAGGTTCAAATGCAATGGGCCTTTTTCATCCTTTTGTTCAAAATAAAGAAGTAAGGTTGATTGGCGTAGAAGCGGCAGGAAGCGGTATCAATACAGATAAACATGCAGCAACCATCACAAAAGGTTCTGTAGGTATACTTCATGGATCAATGAGTTTGTTACTGCAGAACAGTGATGGACAAGTACAGGAAGCTCATTCAATTAGCGCAGGATTAGATTACCCCGGGGTAGGTCCTGAACATAGCTATCTAAAAGAGATAGGAAGGGCTGAGTACGCTTCGGTAACGGATGATGAAGCACTAAAAGCATTAAAACTTGTCAGTGAACTAGAAGGAATTATCCCCGCTCTTGAAACTGCTCATGCTTTTGCTTGGTTGGAGAAACTTTGCCCTACACTTAAAAAAGATAGTGAAATTGTGATAAATTGCTCTGGAAGAGGAGATAAAGACGTCAATACTGTTGAAGCAAGACTTAAAGAGTTAAAGTAAATCAATATCTAGGTATTTTTCTATCTATATATTTGCTCCACCCATCTATCCCTTCTTCTAAATTCCATACTTCATTCAAAAATTTATTATCAAGAAGCCAGTATCCAAATTTGAGGCTTCTCACACCGTGATGACATAAAATAACAAATTTATGATTGGGATGAAGATTTAGTTTATTTTTTACATCTTCTGACGAACAGCTACTCAAAGGTATGTGAATCTTCGTAAAAGGGAAAGATGCTATCTCTAATTCCATATTTTCTCTAACGTCAATGACAATGGGTTTATTAGATTCAAGTTTTAGCCATTCGCTTAATTCAATAGCATTTATAGGTTTTGGCCGAATTTCCAAAATTAAAAGAATAAACTCTTATTAACAATTTACTAATAAGAGTTGCAGTAATTAATCCTTTGTTAAAAATAAAAATAAAAATGAATAATAAACTTCAAGTAACTTTATTAATTAGCTTAATATTTTTCGCAATTGTAATTATTAATAAACCTTATTTTAAAAAGGAGAGCTTAAATAATACAAATATTAAAGATTCTAAAATTCTAAAATATATTCCAACTGAAAATGAAATATTGTTTTTATCTGAATTTGATAACAAAGATATTACAAGGTTCTTTGAGAACAATTTTCAAAGTGAAGATAATAAGAGCTTAAAAAATATTAAAAATGGCATTTTATCTATTTTAGGCCTAGATTTGCTAAAAGATATAAAAGAATTTTATGATAATGAAATTGCATTTATATTGCCAAATTATGACCAAAACCATAAAGAAATATTATTAATTTTTAAAGTCAAGGATAATCAAGAATTAAATGACTTAATTAAGATTAAGGATGACTCTTATACCGAAAATGAAATTATTGAGATTACAGAATTAGATAAATTAAAATATTTAACATTCATACTTAAGACATCTGATAATTATATTATCTGCGCATCAAATAAAGATCTAATAACTAAGTCATTAGAATCTTTAAAAAACAAAAACTTAGAAAAAGAAAGAAAAGAACAATTAAATAAATATAAGCAATTAATTAATAATGATAAGTTATTATTAATTACAAGAAATAATTTTATTATAAAGAATATTGGAAAGCATTCCTTATCTAAAAAACTAGATTTTCTTACACTTTTTGAATATCAAGATAACACTATAAATTTGAAATCATACTCTCAAAATAGCCCACAATTCAATAATCAAATCGGATCTAATAATATTAGTTTTAAGAGGAGCATTAATGGTAATTATATTTATTCAATTAATAATGAAAGCTTTTTACTAAATGATCTATCTTTATTAACGAATACATTACAAAAACAAATTTATCAAGAATTAAAAGAAAAAGTAAATAATAGAATATTAATCTTTAATGATAAGAAAGACTGGATACTTGGATTCCCAAAAAATGAACTTAAAAGTAATATCATGGATGAATTAGCAACAATTCAAACATTCCATAAAGATAGCTATTTTATAAATAATAATCGGTACAATATATATTCTAAGAATTTATTAAAGTCATTAGAAAATAAAGTAATTTATGAGAAGGAGGATCCAATATTTACATATGAATCAGAAGATTTTATTTTAATTAGTAATAACTTAAATACATTATTAATAAATATTGAAGAAAAAAAATTATTAAAACAAATTATTTCAAATGAAATTGATAATATTAATATTTTAAATGATATCCTAATCATAAAATCGCCCAATAATTCTCAAATAAACAAGAATATTCCTTTTTTAAGGTATATAAATTTGTTTTCAGCAAATAACTTAAATTTCTCACTTAAAAATCTCATAATTGAAATTAAACAAGAGATCCCTTTAGACAATCCATATATATATACAGAAACAGATTTAAACCTCAGTAATAATGTTTAAAGAATTGAAACCTTTGAAGTGAAAGGTTGTGATTAATCCTAAATAATTTTATTATTTTAATTTATATACATAATTGTTTTCTGAAAGATAGTATTTTGGATACCTCAAAACTAATTTTAAAGCCTGGATTGGAAGGTGTTCCTGTAACCCAATCTTCAATTTGTGATATAGATGGACAACTGGGAAAACTTTTATATCGAGGTTATGAAATTGAAGAACTTGCTCAAAAAAGTAGTTTTCTAGAGACTGCATTTCTGCTTATTTGGGGAGAACTTCCCAATTCTTCAGAATTAAAAAATTTTGAAGCAGAAGTTCAGATGCATCGCAGATTGAGTTTCAGAGTAAGAGATATGATGAAATGTTTTCCAGCGTCTGGACATCCCATGGATGCGTTACAATCTAGCGCGGCTTCATTAGGTTTGTTCTATTCGAGGAGAGCGATAGATGATCCTAAATATGTTTACAATGCCGTTATCAGGTTGATTGCTAAAATCCCCACTATGATTGCTGCTTTCCAACTTATTAGGAAAGGACACGACCCCATTCAACCAAGAGATGATTTATCTTATTCATCAAATTTCTTATACATGCTCACCGAGAAAGAGCAAGATCCTTTAGCCGCAAAAGTCTTTGACAAATGTCTGATTTTACATGCAGAGCATAGTCTTAATGCAAGTACGTTCAGCGCAAGAGTAACTGCAAGTACACTTACAGATCCTTACGCAGTGGTTGCATCAGCCGTTGGAACACTTGCTGGCCCTTTGCATGGAGGGGCTAATGAGGATGTAATAGCCATGTTAGAAAGCATTCAAACCCCTGAGAATGCCTCAAAATATATAAAGGAATCAATTCTGAAAAAAAGAAAAATCATGGGTTTTGGACACAGAGAATATAAAGTTAAAGATCCTAGAGCTACGATTCTACAGCGATTAGCTGAAGACTTGTTCGAGAGATTCGGAAAGGATGAAATGTATGAAGTTGCAAAAAAGTTAGAGGAGGTGGCTATCCCTCAATTAGGTTCTAGAGGCATTTATCCAAATGTTGATTTTTATTCAGGATTAGTTTACAGAAAACTTGGTATCCCTAAAGATTTATTTACTCCGATTTTTGCAATCTCCAGAGTAGCTGGCTGGTTAGCACATTGGAGAGAGCAATTAGGAGCTAATAGAATTTTCAGGCCATCACAAATTTACACAGGATCTAAACCTAGAAGTTGGATACCACTTGAAAAAAGATAATCTTTTCATCAGTAAATTGATAAATACACGAATTTGATTCTTTCCTAGCTAATGTATAAGTAATTATTAAAGAAATTTTGAATTCAGGATTAGACCTTGAATATAGTTTTAATGAGACTTTGAAAGCTCTTGGAGTGTCAAGTGAAATTGCTCATATAATTTGGCTCCCTTTTCCGATGTTAATTGTCCTAGTTGCTGCAGTAGTTGGGGTTTTAGTGACAGTTTGGCTAGAAAGAAAAATATCTGCTGCTGCACAACAAAGAATTGGGCCTGAATATGCTGGAGCTCTTGGTGTCCTTCAGCCAATTGCAGATGGATTAAAATTATTAGTAAAAGAGGATGTTATTCCTGAGAAGGCGGATTCAATACTTTTTACTGCTGGCCCTATATTGGTATTAATTCCTGTTATTTTATCTTGGTTGATAGTTCCCTTTGGCCAGAATCTTCTAATAAGTAATGTTGGTATAGGAATATTTTTATGGATTGCTCTTAGCAGTATTCAACCAATTGGTTTACTTATGAGTGGATATGCTTCGAACAATAAATACTCATTATTAGGAGGCCTTAGAGCAGCTGCACAATCAATAAGCTATGAAATACCTCTCGCTTTATCTGTGTTAGCAGTTGTAATGATGACCAATTCTTTAAGTACAGTTGATATAGTTAATCAGCAAAATAGTGCAGGTATTTTAAGTTGGAATATTTGGAGACAACCGATTGGATTTATTGTATTTTGGATTTGTGCTTTAGCCGAATGTGAAAGACTTCCTTTTGATCTACCTGAAGCTGAAGAAGAATTAGTAGCTGGATACCAAACTGAGTATGCAGGTATGAAATTTGCATTATTTTATTTAGGAAGTTACATAAATCTGATTCTATCTGCACTTCTGGTGTCTGTACTTTACTTAGGTGGATGGGGATTCCCAATACCTGTTGAGACAATCTCAAATATTTTAAATATTCCTGCTAATACTTCATTTATACAAGTCATAACAGCAACATTAGGAATTGTTATGACGATTCTAAAAGCTTATCTTTTAGTTTTTATTGCGATTCTGCTCAGATGGACTACTCCTAGGGTAAGGATTGATCAATTACTTGATTTAGGTTGGAAGTTTCTTTTACCGATATCATTAGCTAACCTTTTATTAACGGCTGGTCTAAAACTTGCCCTTCCTCAATTCTTTGGAGGTTAATTTAAGTATTTTTACTTAAAAACAAAAAAAATCTATTAAGATACTACTAATCAACTTCATTAAATGAAAGATTTCCTCCAAAAAGTAAATAGTTATATAAAAGAAGCGTTTGGTGCTAGTAAATATTTATTTGATGGGATAACTGTTACTTTTGATCACTTAAGAAGACGACCAGTTACAGTTCAGTACCCATATGAAAAATTAATACCTTCTGAAAGATACCGAGGTAGAATCCACTATGAATTTGACAAGTGCATCGCATGTGAGGTTTGCGTAAGAGTATGTCCAATTAATTTACCAGTTGTAGACTGGGTAATGAACAAAGAGACCAAGAAAAAGGAATTAAGAAACTACTCAATTGATTTCGGTGCTTGTATTTTTTGTGGAAATTGTGTTGAATATTGTCCAACTAATTGTCTATCAATGACTGAAGAGTATGAATTAGCAACGTTTGATAGACACAATTTAAACTATGATAATGTTGCACTTGGAAGGTTACCTACAAACGTTACTTCTGATCCTACGGTGAAATCCCTTAAAGAATTGACTTATCTTCCTAAAGGAGTAATGGATCCCCATGATATTCCAAGTTCTGAACCTAGAGTTGGAAAATTGCCAGAAGAAGTATTTGATTGGATGGTATCATCAAATTCAAAGGAAGAAGTTTCTATCTCTAATTCAAATAATTAAATGTCTATAGCAGTAACCACTCAATTAATATGTTTTGCAATTTTATCTTTGATAATTATTATAGGTTCGCTTGGAGTGGTTTTGCTTGAGAGTATCGTTTACTCAGCCT
>Ga0160422_10000394_pt1 | contig 26257 bp, 23 predicted proteins | sample Fk160mmetaG_FD_108192 | JGI IMG/M metagenome (GOLD analysis project Ga0160422, IMG submission 108192) | Marine microbial communities from the Central Pacific Ocean - Fk160115 60m metaG | ecosystem: Environmental > Aquatic > Marine > Oceanic > Photic zone | place: The Central Pacific Ocean...
CCTTACCACAGTTCATCAGTGGAATCAGTGCTATCTAATATCAGAGGCATCAAAGTGGCTTACCCTTCTAATGGAGCGGATCTAAAAGGCTTGATTAAAGCTGCCTTCCACGACCCAAACCCTGTGGTTATGTTAGAGCACAAAGGTCTTTATTGGTCTAAAATTCCTGGTACTGATGAGGCCAAATGCATAGAACCTTCTAGCGACTACATCGTCCCGCTAGGTAAAGCAAGGACGGTTCTAGAAGTTAATCCTTCTGAAGATTCACAATGCAGTATCATTACTTATGGTCGTGGTGTATACTGGGCAAAGGAAGCAGCAGAAAAGTTCTCTGGAGCAGTTGAAATCATAGATTTGCGATCTATCGTTCCAATAGATATGGAAGCTATAGCGGCATCAGTTGCAAAGACTAACAGATGTTTAATACTGACTGAAGAACCTGTGGAAAATAGCTTTGGACAAAGCCTAAGTGGGCGAATTTCTTCAGAGTGTTTTGAGAGTTTGGACGCAGCGCCAAAAACTTTGGGCTCTGTATCACTTCCCGCTATCCCTCTAAATTCTGAAATGGAGGCGGATATGTTGCCAAGCGCAAAAAAGGTTGAAGTAGAAATTGAAGAGCTTCTTAGCTACTAAGCTAGCGTATCCCTAAATACTTGTGCATCTGCTCACTAATGAGCCAACCCTCACCATCTGAGCTATTGATGTGCTCTTGCATCATTTCGAAGACTTTTTCCTTCTTGCTCCATTCGGGCTGCAGGTAAAGAAGGGTTTGTGGTCTTACGTGTGAAGCTTGTTCTTTAGCCCAAACCAAATCGTGCCTATTCACTACCACCACCTTTAATTCATCTGCTTTAGTATAACTCTCCTCAAGGCAAGGTTTAAACTTTTTTGGCGATAGAGTTATCCAATCAAAATTTCCTCTAATTGGATGTGTACCAGAAGTTTCTAGGTGAATTTGAAACCCATTTTCCTTAAGTTTGTCTGTAAGCGGTGTCAAATCGTACATACACGGCTCTCCACCAGTAATCACTACTAATTTATGTCTGCTGCGTATTGCGCCATCAACTATTTCAGAGGCTGTTTGCACGGGGTATTTATCAGTAGGCCAACTCTCCTTCACATCACACCAAGAGCATCCAACATCACACCCAGCAAGCCTTATAAAATAAGCTGGGTGACCAGTGTATTTCCCTTCGCCTTGAAGAGTGGGAAACACCTCCATTACTGAAAATCCATTAGCCATTTTCTTCAACAACTTGTGCGTCTAAATCGAATGATGTAGCGCCAGTTATTAATACAGTTGTGAAATCACCTATTCTCAGGTGCAAATCATCACACACCTCTATCCTCACTTCGTTATCTACATCTGGAGAATCAAATTCAGTTCTACCAATCCAATATCCACCCTCACACCTATCAATCATTACCTTGAATTCCTTGCCTATATGCCTGAGGTTAAGCTCTTCAGATATTCCTGATTGAAGCTCCATCACCTCTTCTACCCTTCTCTTTTTAACATCCTCTGGGACATCATCTTCCATTGAATACGCATGAGTATTCTCCTCGTGAGAATAAGTAAAACACCCCAATCTTTCGAATTTCATCTCACCAACCCAACGAAGCAAATTATGGTGATCTTCCTCTGTTTCTCCAGGAAACCCACAGATCAATGTAGTGCGAATAGCTATATTAGGTACTTTTGAGCGTATATCTGTGATAAGCTTTCCCGTCTTCTCTTGGGTTATACCCCTACGCATAGATTTTAAAACTGAATCTGATGCGTGTTGAAGTGGCATATCTAGGTAATTACAGATCTTATCAGATTCTGCCATAACGTCAATCACATCCATTGGGAATCCTGAAGGAAATGCGTAATGTAATCTTATCCATTCGATTCCTTCTACCTTATCTAGCTCCCTTAATAGTTCTGCAAGTTTTCTCTCTTTGTAGAGATCTAATCCGTAATAGGTAAGGTCCTGAGCAATGAGGATTAACTCACTAACACCTTGTTTTGCAAGATTTTCAGCAGCTTTAACTAAATCCTCAATTGGAGTACTCACGTGCTTACCCCTCATTAATGGGATCGCGCAAAACGCGCAAGGCCTATCACAACCTTCAGCAATTTTTAAATAGGAGTAATGCGAAGGGGTAGTTAGCAATCTCTCTCCAACTAATTCCTTTTTGTAATCTGCTCTAAGAGTTTTGAGAAGTCTTGGCAAATCCTTTGTGCCAAACCAGGCATCAACCTCAGGGATTCCTTCTTCTAATTCTTCCTTATATCTCTGCGACAGACATCCAGTCACATATACTTTTTCTACTTGGCCTTCTTGCTTTGCCTGTGAAAACCTAATAATTGTATCTATGCTCTCCTGTTTTGCAGATTCAATAAACCCACAGGTATTGATTACAACAATCCCAAAATCGTCCTGCTTTGCCTCGTGCTCGACATCGAAGTTATTTACCTTAAGCTGAGTCATAAGCTGCTCTGAATCAAATAGATTCTTTGCGCAACCTAGAGTTACAACATTGACTTTTCTGGGGTTTGAAGTGCGTGCTCTCATTAGCTTACCTCAAATGATTCTGGAAGAAGTGAATCGATGAATTCTAGTGGATTAAAATCCTGTAGATTTTCCATTTTCTCTCCTACTCCAATGTATCTAACTGGCACCTTTACCTGATCACAAACTGCAATCACAGCACCGCCCTTTGCGGTACCATCAAGCTTTGTTACAACTAAACCAGTAAGCGGTGTTGCTTCTGAGAATTGTTGGGCTTGAAGAAGGGCATTTTGGCCTGTAGATCCATCTATAACGAGCCAAACCTCCTGTGGAGCACCTGGAATAATCTTATCCATCACCCTCTTAATCTTGGAGAGCTCATTCATAAGCCCAACCTTGTTATGCAAACGACCAGCTGTATCAATAATTACAACATCAGCTCCTTGAGACTTAGCAGATTCAAGAGTGTCGTAAGCAACAGCAGCGGGATCAGCACCCATTCCTTGAGATATCACAGGAACGCCAACTCTCTCGCCCCAAAGTATTAATTGGTCTACGGCAGCTGCTCTAAAAGTATCTGCAGCACCTAAGACAACCTTTTTACCCTCACTCTTATACCTGTGAGCAAGTTTGGCAATACTTGTAGTCTTACCTACTCCGTTAACTCCAACAACAAGGATTACTGCAGGCCCATCCCCTCTTTCTACTTCGTCAATTGAAAACGATTTGTAGTTTTCTAGGGCTGCTCTAATATCATCGCCTACAAGCATGTGAGCAATTTCTTGTCGCAACATGCCCAAGAGTTCATTCATATCTACATACGCCTCCCAAACTGCCCTCTTCCTAAGTCTTTCAATGATTGCTTCAGTTGTATCAACACCAACATCCGACATCATTAGAGCTTCTTCCAGATCCTCTAATAATTCTTCATTGATCTTTCGCTTCCCTGTAAAAACCTTAGCAATGCGAGAAAGTACCCCCTTCTTACTTTCCTTCAGACCTTCGTCGAGGCTTTTCTTTTCCTCAACTTGCTCCTCGGTTTGGGGCGATTCCTTTTTACCAAATAGTCTTTTAAAAAAACTCATTGTCTAACTGTTGATACTGTTGCAAAAAAAAGACTGGTCCATATAGAACCAGTCAAATTTAAATACGTTCTTAAAAGTAAAGACCAGTTTTCACTCGCTAATTACTTAGCGAAGAAGTCCTTTACTTTATCGTTGTGTACGATCTGCTCAACAAATGTGTATGCACCTGTCTTTTCGCTACGTACCATCTTGATCACTTTCGTGTGTTGCTTTCCTCCACCTTTCTGGAGTGACGCTACTACTTTCTTAGCCATTGTAGATTAATTACAGGGTTACTTAATTTCTTTGTGTACAGTGTACTTGCGAAGAATAGGGTTGAACTTTTTAAGCTCCATTCTATCTGGAGTGTTCTTCCTGTTCTTAGTTGTCACATAGCGCGACGTACCTGGGCGGCCTGAGTCTTTATGCTCAGTGCACTCTAGGATTACTTGAATACGGTTGCCTTTCTTGGCCATAGTTTTCGAGAATTGGAGGGCAAAGATAGTGAATTCTTCTCGGAATTAACAAGCATTGCAAAGATGAAGTTTTTTAGGTGGATTTTAAACACTTTAAAGTGCACAAGGGATTTTAAAACTGCCATTTAGCAATTGCTCAGACTTTAGTTTTACTCCTAAGCATGAAGATACCACTTTTTAATTCAGAATCGTCTAAGCCCAAAAAGCCCGCACGCAATGTTCGTAAGGGTTACAAGGACACAAAGTCGAAAGCAGCAGAGAGAAAGAAGAAGAACTTAGACCTCGATCTGGATATTAAAAAATTCAGCTTTAAAGAAAGATGGGAGGATGAAAGGTTTAGATCAACTGTAGGTATAATCACTTTAGGCCTTTCTCTATTTTTCTTTATCAGCATAATATCCTCAATGTTCACTGGCTCTGAGGATCTTTTACTCGTGACTTCTGGAGCTGCAATTGATGGAGAAATTGCTGTAAATGAAGGTGGAAACCTTGGTGCTTACGTTGGGTACTACATGGTTCGTGGAACATTTGGCCTAGGGACTCTAATCCTGCCATTTATGCTCCTTTTACTGGGTGTTAGGTGGTTAACAGGGAAAAACCTGCTCCCGTTAGGCAAGTCTTTCAAATGGTCTCTTGCTGGTATGATTATTATCCCATGGACTCTAGATTTCTTCTTAAGAAATTTAGTTGGGGATTACCTCATAGGAACTACTACTCATTTTATGAGCGACCAGATTAAAATTTGGCTTGGTGGCTGGAGGTTCATCCTATTACCTCTTGTCTATTTAGTTGCACTAACCCAAATCATACCTGGATGGCAGAAGCATATAAGCAAAGACGCTTTTAAAAATCTCTTCTCTTTCCTAAAAAGCAAAAAGGGAGACATCGATGATGACTCAGAAAATCTTGGCTCTTCAATTCCGGAAACTTCTCCAGAAATAGAACCTGTAGCAGAAGAAACTCCTGAGGAAGAGAATAAAGAGGATCTAGACCAAATCATAAACGATTTTCTCGATGGAAAAACCGAACAAGTAGAAGCTGCAGAAGAAAAGGAAGCTGAAGTTGAAGTGGAAAAACCTTCAGTCGAGAAAACTGGCGTCGATCTTGCGCTTGAAGTCGTTGAGAAAAAGGAAGAGACTACTCTAAGCGATAATGAACACCGCGATTTAGTCCAAGAGTTTGGCGAGTTTGATCCCAAACTAGAACTAAGCAACTTTAAGATGCCAGGTTTAGACCATCTAGTTAACCACGGAGATGGTGCTAACATGGTGAGTCAGGAGGAACTCTCAGAGAACAAGGATAAAATCATAGAAACACTGCAGAACTTCAAAATAGAAGTTGCAAAAATCTCAGCCGAAGTAGGTCCGACGGTAACTCTCTATGAGATTGTTCCTGCACCAGGAATTAGAATTTCTAAGATTAAAAACTTAGAAGACGATATCGCTCTGAGCTTAAGTGCTTTGGGGATTAGAATCATTGCTCCTATTCCAGGAAAGGGCACCATTGGTATTGAAGTGCCAAACTCAAAACCCGATGTGGTTAGCATGCGAGCACTTATTAGTTCTGATAAATTCCAGGACAGCGATGCGGAACTTCCAATTGCGATGGGTAAGACCATTTCTAATGAAACCCACGTATTTGACCTTGCCAAGATGCCTCACCTACTCATGGCGGGTGCAACAGGTCAGGGTAAGTCTGTAGGACTAAACGCAATGCTCGTAAGTATGCTTTACCGCAAACATCCAAGCGCACTGAAGTTTGTCCTAGTTGACCCTAAAAAGGTTGAGCTCAGCGTTTACAACCATATTTCAAGACACTACCTTGCGCAGCTTCCAGATTCGGAGGATTCTATCATCACTGATACAGACAAGGTTGTGAATACTCTAAATTCGCTTTGCAAGGAGATGGACCAGAGGTACGAGCTTCTCAAGGATGCCCAATGCCGAAACATAAAAGAGTACAATAAGAAGTTCATCAACAGAAAGATTGTACCCGAGTCTTCAAAGGAATTACATCCTGAGCGCGGGCACCACTACCTGCCTTACATAGTACTAGTTGTTGACGAATTTGCTGATTTGATAATGACTGCAGGCAAGGAGGTGGAAACCCCAATTGCAAGGCTGGCGCAACTTGCTAGGGCGATTGGGATACACCTGATAATTGCTACTCAGAGGCCGTCTGTAAATATTATTACAGGTACGATAAAGGCTAACTTCCCTGCAAGGGTTGCCTTTAGAGTTACTTCTAAGATCGATTCAAGGACTATTCTTGATGCAGGTGGCGCAGACCAGCTTATAGGCCGAGGTGATATGCTTATGAGTACTGGAAACGATTTGATTAGACTCCAATGTGGTTTTGTTGACACTCCAGAGGTTGAGAGTATTTGTGATTACATAGGAGGCCAAAGAGGTTATGAAACCGTTTACGAGCTTCCTGAATTCGTACCAGAAGGAGGAGGTGCTGGAGATAGGGGCGCTTCAAGTGTTGAAGAAAGGGATGTGATGTTCGAAGACGCGGCAAGAGTAATCGTAATGCACCAACAAGGATCTACATCTCTACTCCAAAGGAAACTTAAGCTTGGCTACAATAGAGCCGGCAGAATTGTAGACCAATTAGAAGACGCGGGAATTATTGGGCCATTCGAAGGATCAAAAGCAAGAAAGGTTCTTATTCCAGATGAAGTAAGTTTGGAACAACTTTTGAATAGAATAAAGGGTGAAGGAGACGAACCCTCAACTATCTAAACAATGAACATAAAATTTACTTCTCTATTATCTATTGCACTTTGTGCTTTTTACATCACTGTATCAGCCCAAACCGCAGACGAAATTTTAAACTCCTTAAGCGAGCAAACAAAGGGCTACAACACTATAGATGCTACATATAGCTCTTTTATGGAGGATTTGAGAAATGACTTTACCGAGGAGATGTCTGGGCATATTCTTATTGAAGGAAATAGCTTCAATTTAGACCTAGGAGATTATGTGATCATAAGCGATGGCACTACGGTTTGGACTTACGACACAGAGGCCAACGAATGCTACATAGATGATGCAGAAATGCTAATTGAAGAGGGAATGGACCCTTCGAAGATCTTCACTATTTGGGAAGACGATTTTAAAACTGAATTAAAGGGGACTGTTGATGTGAATGGTACTCAGTGTAAGCATATCAACCTCTACCCAAATGATTCTAGTGAGAAGACTTACCACACCATTCAGCTTTTTGTAAAAGGCCAAACCAATTACGAAATTGTCAAAATGCTCGTAAAGGGTCGCGAGGGAAATAACACAGAATACAATATCAAATCATTTAAGACTGGTATAGAAATTCCAGATGGCACTTTCCAATTTAATGAGAGCAACTACCCTGGAGTTGAACTCGTAGATAACCGCATTTAATCTTCACGGATATAGAAACCCTCTTCGTCTAATTGGGGTTCTATAAATGGCATAAGGCCAGGCACAGTATCCGACGTGCACCACTGCCCGTTGTGGAAAGTGCTGAGTTCCCAAGTTGAATTTACCCAACCTCCATCCTCTTGAGTTTGGCTCCATTCGAACTTTGTGGCAATTGGAGCAGGCAAAGAGCTTAAATCCCAAGAAGCAAGACTATCCTTAGCAAGAATCGCGCTGTCTATAGGCATGGCGTCTAACTTTCTAGCAAAGGCGTCTAATAGGGCATCGTGCGCTCGAATCGCATAATCAGTAGGATCTGTGTCGTATAGGGCTCTAAATGTCTTTACAGCCTCCACTGTTGTGCTATCAGACCAATCCACCTCTCCACTTACTGGAATTGTTGTTCTAGTTCTTGTGAGGAATGGGAGGTCTATAAAGCCCAAATCCCTAACATCTGATCCAGCATACACGTATATCTCTGTAGAATCATTTTGCTGAACAGCCGATTGTAGGCTTGAGAGCATAGACCTTGAACGCTTACTAGCAAGTGAGACAACAACGTTTCTCTCGTAGAACTGAATCTTCTCTGCAAGTGTGCCAATTGAATTTCTAGACCCCAGAACAGTATCGAATCTCATAGTGTCTGCTAAAAGTGAATCGTATGGCGCAGGTTCTACGGGATATAAATCCAAGAAATGTTGCTCAATTGGCAAATCTGCCCCTCCAGCAATAACGAAAATGACGTTATCATTAACGTGTTCAGCAAGGAGTTTGTTGAGGATTAAATCTGTGTACTGGGTTTGGGCTGGGAGAATAGACCTAATATGAGTCCCATAATTAAGGAGATGGGGATTCACCTTTGTCAGAAGGATGTGCTCAGCTCCCGAATTCTCCACTTCCCTTATACTTTTAGAGAGTATAGACTGTTGCAAGGGGCCCAAAACAACATCCATTCCCTTTATATCATCGAACTCCCACATTCTATTATCAAGAGTGTCTGGCACCTCGTCAAATAGGTTGAGCTCAACATCATAACCGGTTTGGGCTAGTCTGAATGCAGCCCAACGCAAACCATTGACGTGTTCCATAGAAATTTCTCTCATCCTCCACTCCCTTCTTGGAGGTAGACCAATTGTATCAACTACTAGGTTTGTGAAGAATGGCAGAATTGCAGCAACTTTCATATCGTAGGTAGAAGTGTCTACACTTGTAGAATCGTTTGCGCTTGCTATAAAGCTTGCAAAAAGTGCTACTACTACCGATATGTACTTACCTGCCTTCATTTATTATTCCCACTCAATCGTTGCTGGTGGCTTAGAGCTAATATCGTAAACAACGCGATTAACCCCTCTAACCTTGTTTATGATATCATTACTAACCTTTGCAAGGAAATCATAAGGTAGGTGAGCCCAATCAGCTGTCATACCATCTGTACTAGTAACTGCTCTTAGTGCTACTGCGTTTTCGTAAGTTCTTTCGTCTCCCATAACTCCTACTGATTGGACTGTTAGTAGCATTGCTCCTGCTTGCCAAACTTCGTCATATAAACCCGAATCTCTTAGCCCTCCTATGAATATTGCATCTACTTCCTGGAGAATTCTAACTTTCTCAGCTGTTATATCTCCTAGGATTCTAATCCCCAAACCTGGGCCAGGGAATGGGTGTCTGCCCAGTATTCTTGGCTTAATTCCAAGCGCTTTTCCAACCCTCCTTACTTCGTCTTTAAAGATTGAGCGAAGTGGTTCAACAACTTTAAGCGTCATGTAATCAGGCAGTCCACCTACATTGTGGTGGCTTTTAATCGTCGCCGAAGGTCCTCCTGTTGCGCTAACAGATTCAATTACATCAGGGTAGATTGTGCCTTGGCCTAACCAATTTGCGCCCTCAACCTCTTTCGATGCTTCATCGAAAACATCAACGAATACTTTTCCAATTGCCTTTCTTTTCTTTTCAGGATCTGTTAACCCCTTAAGCTCTTCAAGGAATTTATCTCCAGCTCTTACTCCCTTTACGTTGAGTCCCATGTCCTTGTAATCCTCTAAAACCTGTTCGAATTCGTTCTTCCTTAGAAGGCCGTTGTCAACGAAAATGCAGTGTAATCTATCGCCTATTGCTCTGTTGAGCAGCTCTGCAGCAACTGTTGAATCCACCCCACCTGATAGGCCAAGGATTACTTTGTCTTCCTCTCCGATTTGGGCTTTAAGACTTGCAATTGTTGCTTCAGCGAAGTTATCCGGTGTCCACTCTCCAGAACATCCACATATACCTAAGATGAAATTCTTGATCAGTGTAGGTCCTTCTGTGCTGTGAAATACCTCAGGGTGGAATTGAATACCCCAGACCTTTACTCCAACAGATCTAAAGCCAGCAAACTTCACATCGACAGTACTGCAAATCGTTTGGTATCCTTCACCTAAGTCTAAAATTGTATCTCCGTGGCTCATCCACACTTGACTCCCAAGAGTCATGCCAGTTAGAAGCTCATCAGATGTTTCTACCACACTAAGATTTGCTCTGCCGTACTCTCTTGAATCACTTGCCTGTACATCACCACCATTTCTAACGGCTAGATATTGAGCGCCGTAACAAACGCCTAAAAGAGGAACATTTCCAATGATAGCTGACAAATCAGGCTTGGGAGAATTTTCCTCTCTTACGCTGTGAGGGCTACCTGAAAGGATAACTCCCTTACAACCTTCTGGAAGTGAAGTAAACTTATTCCAAGGAATAATTTCTGAGTAAACATTAATCTCGCGAATCCTTCTAGCTATAAGCTGAGTGTACTGCGAACCGAAATCTAAAATCAGAATATTTTCAGAACTTGGACGTAGATCAGACATATAAAATATTTTGCCACTAAGTTACCTCTTGTATTCGCTTAATTTTGCAATGTTTTCACACAAATACCTATGCTTTATCCTCAACTAACATCTAAAAGAATAATACTCGCCTCAAAAAGCCCCAGAAGACTTGAATTAGTTCGCGGCTTAGAGATTGAACCTGAGGTTGTTATAAGGGACGTTGATGAAAGTTATCCCCCTTCAGTTAAAGGACCAGAAGTAGCCAGATTTGTAACCCTGGCAAAAGCTGGTGCATTTGGTGACATTCTAAAAGAGGATGATGTATTAATCACTGGCGATACAGTCGTTCTTCTTGACGAAGACGTACTAGAGAAACCTAGCGATAGAGATGAAGCTATAACTATGTTAAAAAGGCTCTCTGGCAGGACTCACACTGTAGCATCAGGAATTGCAGTAACTACTCTAAATGGAGGGACAAAATGCATGGTAGATACATGTGAGGTTGAATTCAATGAGCTTTCTGAAGAAATCATCGAGCATTATATCGACCGCTACAAGCCATTTGACAAGGCCGGAAGCTACGGAGTCCAAGACTTAATAGGATATGTTGGTGTAAAGACCTTAAAAGGCTCGTTTTACACTGTTATGGGACTTCCTGTCCACCTTCTACACCAAATGCTATCAGAGCTTAAATAGAAATTGTTGGCGAAGTAGTAGGGACAATCTCTCCAATAATTTCTGAAGGAAGTCCCGAATCACTTAGAAGCTTAACCACCTCATCCACCGACCCTGCTTCTACCGACACCAAAAGACCGCCGCTTGTTTGGGGATCACAAAGTAGATCTCGTTTAAATCCTTCAGGTAAGTCTAAATTCTCTCCATAACTAGCGAAATTTCTTCTAGCACCTCCTGGTACACAACCCTTTTGATGATAATCCTCTAGAGCCTCTCTATCAAAGGTTGGAACACTTTCAAAATCTACTAGTGCCGACGCATTGGACCCCTCACACATTTCTAGTAGATGTCCCATTAGGCCAAACCCAGTTACATCTGTCATTGCATTAACTCCAGGTATCTCTGCCAATCGAGCACCAATTTTATTCAGTGACGACATTGACTCAATTGCAGTTTTTATGTGGTGATCCTGAACATGTCCTCTTTTTTGGGCAGTAGAAAAAATACCAACACCCAGAGGTTTTGTAAGAAAAAGCTTGTCTCCAACCTTAGCTGATGCATTTGCCTTTAGATGACTTAACTTCACTCTACCTGTAACCGCAAGCCCAAAAATTGGTTCAAGTGAATCTATGCTATGTCCTCCAGCAAGGGGAATGCCTGCCTCCTCGCAAACTGACCTACCTCCCTCGAGTACAGCGCCTGCTACTCCAGAAGGAAGTTTATCTATGGGCCAACCAAGTATGGCGATAGACATTAGAGGTGTTCCTCCCATAGCATAAATGTCAGAAATGGCGTTTGCTGCTGCAATTCTTCCAAATGTGTGAGCATCGTCAACTATGGGCATGAAAAAGTCAGTAGTGCTAACAATTCCAGTGCCATCACCAAGGTCAACAACAGCGGCATCATCCTTTGTGTCGTTGCCAACTAATAAGTTTGGGAAAATGGTTTCTCTGTTAATGCAGTTGAGCATATCAGAAAGAACACCTGGGGCGATTTTACATCCACATCCTGCGCCATGAGAATATGATGTTAGCTTAATGTCTGACATTATTTTGAGTTGTAATCAGTAAGAAATTTGCTCAAATGTAAAGCGCAATCTTTTGGGTTTAGCCCCTTGCAGTTTACTGGCGTTCTATTAACGGTTGTGCGCTTTTTAAGACCGTGAGAATAGGTTTTGTCGTAATAAACTAAGGCAATTTTTGCTGCTGTTGCTAAATCTCCTTGAGCTAAAGCTTCTAGAGCTTGATTTGTGTTTTGTCCTCCAAGTTTAGGGGTAATTCGCTTAAAAGCTCCAGCTAAAAGGCTACGATCTATGTCTCCATACATTTGGACTAAGTGATTTACTCTATCATCCTCTGTGCGCTCCATTTCAAAGCATGTGCTTTTTATCATTTGTGTGTAAAAAGGCTCGGGAAGGTATACTTTTCCTATAGTTCGGCTTTCATTTTCTACCCAAATAGGTCTTGGATTATCTCCCCAGGCATCAATTTCTCTCAACCTTGAAAAAAGGAGGTTAGAAAACTGCTTTGATGTAGGTTGCTCATGTCTATCTAAGTTGCCAAAAGCAGAGCCAAAATGTTTGGCCATTCCTTCGAGATCTAAAATTCTTTCTCCTTTTATTTTGCCCAATTCACCTATAACGTCAGTTTTAGCAGAACCAGTAAATCCACCTAAAATAGCTAGGTTTAGGGGTTTGTCGTACATTGATCTTGCATGTGATTTATACGCTTTATATCCTCCATCTAGAACAATGGCTGGGATAGACGCCGTTCTTAATAGCCATGCAACTGATTGAGATCGCATACCACCTCGCCAGCAGTGAATAAGAAGTGGGTATTTGGTGGTTTGGGATTCGAAAAGCTTCCTACCATAACGGACCATTTTGGCCATTTTAGGGCCAATTATTTCAAATCCCTTTTCAATCGCTTTCTCCTTGCTCTTTTGCTTGTATAAGGTACCTATTTCAGATCTTTCAGCATCAGAGAAAAGAGGCCAAGATATAGCACCAGGTATGTGATCTTCAGCATATTCGATAGGAGCCCTTACGTCTATCATAATTCCTCCTTTATCAGCTTCATCTAAAAATTCAGTAGTTTCTAATGATCTTGGAGGAATTATCATATGGCAAATTTAATACATGAAAAACGCGCCTCCAGATGGGGCGCGTTTCTGTAAACAATAAGGTTATTTGTTTATTCTTCAATTTTCTTGGTAGACGTTTAACACTGCATCAGGTGCAGTATTTGGTTCTGTAGAGACAGCAACGGTTTTTTCTTCATACGAAGAAGATCCGTATACGTCAGTTACAGTAAGTTGAATTGTATATTCTCCTGGCTCTGCAGTGAATCTAGTTATGTTAGTACTATCTAAAGTAAATTCAGCATCACCAGAAACTAAAGACCACGAGTAATAAATATCGTCGCCATCTGCGTCAGTTGATCCACTTCCGTCTAATGCTACTACAATGGCTGTAGTATTTGCATCATTATCGTGGGGTATGACAAACTTTGCCTTTGCAGCTTCCAAAGCTGCTGCTGCAAGTGAATCAGCAAGTTCTTGAGTTGCTACTGCATCAGCAGCATCTTCTGCTTTCTGTCTTTCAACAGCGTCCATGTATCCATAGCCAAGTCCAGTAGCAGAGACTGCTAGCAATAAAATTGTTGCAATGCGTTCCATTAGATTAAGTGTTAGTTAGTACGAATGGAAAATAAGAGCGGCCCAAGACAGACCCCTGGGCCGCTACATTACTTTCTTACTAAAGTGTAATTACTTGCGATCAATAATTGACCAAAGTACTAGAGTAGCAATTAAGCCAACAAAACCACCATCTCCTAATGTAGAGATTAGGCCAGTAATGTTATCAACTACACTTGACATTCCGAACATCGTAGTTCCGAATACTACTTCAACTAAAACAGCAAGTGCTGCTAAGCCGATTAATAGGTTGGTAAGACTCTTAAAGAATCCGCCCATAAATTTAAACACGTTATCCATAGTGTATAGGGTTTTGGTTTATAACTGACCTCAATTTTTAGAAAAAAACAAATGGTGTAACTAGTACACCATTTTTAATTTCACTTTGTATTGTTAAAATCCCCTGTAATACTAATTATTGCTGAATTAATCTGATTATTAGTCGTTTATAAAAACAGGGTAAATAAACCCAAAAAAGGTAAGTTTGGACACCATTTTGAAATTCAAAATCCCTAAAAATCTGCGGATTTTAACTTTCAGCTTATAAAAACATCAAAATTTCAGTGGAAATCTCACGCTAAAATCTCTTCCAGGTTGAGGTATGTCTAATTCGCACAAAAGTGACATAACTGGAACATACTCTTCATTGAGCAAATTATTAACAAAAAAACTGCTGTTTAGCTTAAGAAAACACATCAAATCTCATGCTCAGGCTCAACACTTCAAATGCTGGAGTTTCTATATTAGACATCCCTGCATAGAAATCCTTAAAAAACTAAAAATACTTCTGTATAGTATGCAAATTTAGGATTGAAATATTCTTTAACTACCTTATGGGCTAAATTGACTAACCATGAAGGCCATTTCTATATCTAACATCTTTGGAAAAGCTTGGGAGCTTTTTAAAGAAAATCTAAGTGATCTAATTACAATCACATTTTTGTATTTGGTCCTTATCGCAATCATATACGCAATTGACCCTTCAAATGACAAAATCAATTCAGCTTTTGATTTAATTCTTTCTATTATATGTGGTATAGCTCAAATGATTCTATCACTTGGCTTCTACAAATCCATGTTAGACACTGTAGATGGTCATAAACCACGCATAGAAACCCTGTTTAACAACAGAAAACCCACGCTTATTCTTCATTACATTCTAGGTTCTATTATAATTGGAGTTGGGGTTCTTGTGGGGGTAATCTTCTTTATAATTCCAGGAATCTATCTCGCAATTAGACTTCAATTCTATACATATATGCTGTTAGAACAAGAAGAATGCGATTGTATGAAAGCTCTTTCTTCATCTTGGGCTATGACTGAAGGTCATGTAATAAACTTATTCACTTTAGGACTTCTTTCGTTTTTTATAGTAATTGCTGGAGTAATAGCATTTTTGATTGGAATATTTGCAGCCATCCCAATTTCTATTATCATGCTTGCCCTAGCTTACAGAATTCTAAGTGTTGAGATGCAAGAAAAATTACCTCTCAATCTATAACACTCACTCTCTAAAAGTAGGTCTTTCTGTAATCTCGTGAAATGCTATGCACTTATCTGCATAGTAGTGAAATACTACACTTTTTCTTGTGCTCTCAGGGTCAATTACCCTTTCTCCTCCATGTAAAATATTTGCATGCCAAATCAGCACATCGCCCTTTGACGCAATAAACACTTCCTTCTCTAACCCCCTATCATCTATTATCTCCTGAATCTTATCCTCGTAATCTGAATAATCCTTTGGCCCAAGCCAAAACCTATCTCCAACATTCCCAAAATCCTCATTCATCACATATGGCAACCTATGAGAACCTGGGTAATAATGAAGTGGCCCGTTCTCTATACTCATATCTTCAAGCGCAACCCAAACCGCAATCATCTTTCCCCTAGGAAAAGTTGACATATGGATAGCATCAGAATGTGTTCTTTGATTGCTCCCAGTCTTAAAATTGATACTCTGAAACAAAGTAGTGTTCTCCTTTTGCAAGTGATTCAAAACAGTCAGCAAATCTTTATCTGCTCCCATATTCTTTATCAAATCAGATTTATGGATCGCAAACATTATCTTGTTTTGATACCTGAAACTTGCCTCACCACTTTTAAGCATTCTATCTACCTCATAATTAATTTCATCAACCTGAGCTTCAGAAAAAAATGATTTTATAATCGCATAACCATTATCTGAGAATGAGCTCACCTGTTCCTTTACCAACTGTGGTAATTTTTCAAATTCAGCATTTATCGAATCAACTTCTTGCTGATTAGGTTTAAACAATGAAGAATCAGAGTCCTTAAAATCTCTATCCGAAATCGAGCTATAATACTTCTTCTTCAGCCCCAACTCTTTATACAAAGGTATATTTCTCTTCAGTTTGTTATACTGAAAAAAATTATATAACTCGTAGAGAAATTTGCTTTTTCTAAAAAGAGACATGGCTTCAATTAGCCCAAAAATACTTCATATTACTCCTTCACTTTACTACAAATAAAGAGGTACTAATAAGCCCATTCAAAGAATTAGTATAGCAAGGATGTAGTAAGAATAATCAACCCAGGTGTTATTATACTTATCAGGAACACCTTCATCTCCAAATGGATTTAATTCATCCATTCTCACCAGTTAGTTAATCACAGTAAAAAAAACCCCCGCCATCTCAATGATAACAGGGGCTTACGTTTTAATTATGTGATCCCACAGGGACTCGAACCCCGAACCGTCGCCTTAGAAGGGCGATGCTCTATCCAGTTGAGCTATGAGACCATCGGATTTTGAGAGTGCAAAGATGCACAAAGTTTTTCCTTTGAACCTAATTCAAATCAAAGTTTAAGACATTAAAAAGCCTCCAATTAGGAGGCTTCTTTATTTTCAGTCACTTAAAGGATTATTTAGACAAGCCAACTGCTTTAGTTCCTGTTCTTTTAGAACCCTTTGTTTTTGTCTCCTTTGTTTTCTCTTCTGTCTTTGTACAAGTCTTAGAGCAAGACGACTTTTCGCCTTCTTTAGCGCAAGATTTCTTATCTCCATCTTTGGTACAAGTCTTAGAACAAGATGACTTCTCGTCAGCTTTTGAACAAGATTTCTTTGCTACATCAGCTTTACCTTCGCAACAAGTTTTTGTCTTCTTATTAGCACAAGTTTCACTACAAGTTTTACCAGTCTTTGCGCAAACTTTCTCAGTTTTTGCCTTCTCTGTAGATACTGCAGTATCTGATTGTGCTGAAGCATTAAAAGCAAACAATGCTAACGCTCCTAGTAATAGTAATTTTCTCATTTTAACCTAATTGTGAATTTTTCAGTCCTGTAAGATACAATTTTGTTCTGGAACTAAGAAGAAATGTTTAAATTCGCACTCCCGTTTCAAAATATTTAACATTGAAAAGGGAATTTAGGAGAGGTGGTAGAGTGGTAATACAGCAGCCTGCTAAGCTGTGGGCGAGTAATCGCCTCCCGAGTTCGAATCTCGGTCTCTCCGCAAAAACAAATAAAACGCCCAATAATACGGGCGTTTTTATTTGTAGAAATATTCGTCTTAAATTATTTTATGTAAGAATAAGGAGGCATATAAAGTTGAGGTGAGCTAAGCGAATCAGTTTTTATTTGTTTGTTAGCACCTCCCCTACGAGATCTCCAATCTCATGTAAATGTCAAATTAAATTCCCACCCCAGAACTTTGCGATAGAAAGAATGAATGTATATTTGCCACCGCTTTAAACGATCGGGGCGTGGCCCAGCCCGGTTAAGGCGCCTGGTTTGGGACCAGGAGATCGCAGGTTCGAATCCTGCCGCCCCGACGAAAGAAAGCCGACTCATTGAGTCGGCTTTCTTTTTTTGGATTGTAAAAAGCTTGCTGTTTTAAAAGAAAGAACAAAAATGCGAGAGCTGTAATTCGAACGCGTATTTAAAAGACCAGCTCACTACTCTTGAGCAAATTGCATGAGAATTGTATTCTAATTGGTCCACTTCAGTTGAACTTGTGTTTGGAGACTAACACACTATCAACTAAATTTTTCAGCGTACCTGTCTGCGACGTAATCACCAATTGCAAGTGATGCTGTAGCTGCTGGCGATGGCGCATTTAGTACGTGGATACTTCTGTCAGTTGTTTCTATCCTAAAGTCATCTCGAGTATCCCCGGCTGTATTTAAAAGCATAGCTCTTACTCCAGATCTTCCTGGCCTTATATCCTCCATAGTTAATGATGGAACTAACCTTTGAAGAGTCTTTAAAAACAACCTCTTGCTAAAGGCCCTCCTGTATTCATTTATTCCAAAAGACATATTATTAAAGAACAATTTCCATGTCCCTGAATACCCTAGAGCATCGACAGTATCTCTGAGATTGAAGTCGGTCTTTCCATATCCCTCTCTTTTGAAAGTGAAAACAGCATTGGGGCCACATTCAATTTCACCGTTGGTCAATCTAGTAAAGTGCACACCTAAAAAAGGAAAATCTGGATTGGGCACAGGGTAAATTAGATTCCTAACCTTGTGTTTTGCATGATTGTTAAGCTCATAGTAATCGCCTCTGAAACCAACCACTCTTTCTTTCAACTTTACGCCATCTCTCATCGCTAATCTATCTGCCTGCAATCCACCGCAAACAATGAGTTTATTTGCTCTGTATCTGGACTTATTAGTAATAACAAGTGTATCCTCTCCATCAGTCTCGAAGTCCAAAACCTCTTCGTTGAGATGTACTGCAGATTTAGGCTGAATACCCAAGCCAACTTCTACCATTGTTTCAGTTGCTACTCTGAAATCTATTATTCCAGTACAGGGAACCCAAAGCGCACCAACACCTTTGCAATAAGGTTCAATTTCTGCAAGTTGTTCTACAGATATCTTTTCAATACCCTCAATTTCATTTTGCATTCCAATACCATAGATTTTTTCAAGTCTAGGCATTTCTGATTCGCATGCTGCGACAACAACCTTACCGCAAACATCATGTGGAATATTGAATTCCTTAGCAAACTTTACTAACTCTCTTCTACCTCTAACGCAGTTATCAGCTTTCAACGACCCCGGTTTGTAGTATAAGCCCGAATGAATAACACCTGAGTTATTTCCAGTTTGATGGTCAGCTAGCTTATCCATTTTATCAATTAGAAGCATGGTTTTGTCTGAATACCTCTTCTGCATTTTATAGAAAGTAGCAGCCCCTACTATACCTCCTCCAACAACTATTACGTCATAATTATTCATCACCCACAAAGGTAATACCACCACATCACTTATCTTGGCAATATGTTTCAAATTCTCAACAAAACAGGTGACGAGAAAGTAAAGTGGGGATGGGCTGTTTACGATTGGGCTAACAACGTATACTCGCTGGTTATTACAACAGCGATCTTTCCCATTTTCTACAACGCAGTTACTTCTATTAAAGATTCGGAAGGTCATGTAATTAATGACAAGGTTGTATTTTGGGGCGTTGAGTACATTAACACAGAACTTTACAGTTATATACTAGCAGCAAGTTTTGTTGCAGTTATTTTACTCAGTCCGTTATTGAGTGGAATGGCGGATTTCGCAGGCAGAAAGAAACTCTTCCTTAGAATCTTTTGCTACATAGGGTCGGCAGGGTGCATTGGCCTTTTCTGGTTCGACCCAAACCATCTCGAACTCAGCATGATTCCATTCTTCTTTGCTAGCCTAGGATTTTGGGGTAGTGTTGGGTTCTACAACGCTTATCTACCTGAAATTGCGCCTAGAGAAGAACACGATAGACTCAGTGCAAGGGGTTACGCAATGGGATATTGGAGTTCACTTATTATCCTTATAATTTGCTCAGGAATGATCATGGGTCTAGGCCCCCAGACGACAACATTCTCTTTTATTCTAGTGGGATTGTGGTGGTTTGGCTTTGCCCATATTACGTTTAATGCACTTCCATATATTGAGAAAAAAGACCTTCCTCCTGGCAACATTCTATTCCAAGGATTTAGGGAGTTAAGAGGCGTTGCAAGGGATCTAAAAGGGGCAACACATATAGTACGTTACCTCTTTGCATTTTTTATTATGAGTATGGCTATTCAAACAATAATGCTGATGGCATCGAGCTTTGGGATTAAGGAAGTAGGACTTTCGGACACAGAACTCATTATCACAATATTTGTTGTAAACTTCCTTGCTATTCCTGGTGCCTTTGGAGTTAGTTCTTTGAGCAAGATAATAGGAAATATAAGAGCATTAATTTCTTGTATTATTGGTTGGGCACTCCTTTGCCTTTGTGCATATTTCTTCGCGACTAATAAGATTGGATTTTATTTTGTTGCAGGAGGAATTGGATTTTTAATGGGGGGAACCCAAAGCTTAAATAGAGCAACCTATTCAAAAATCCTACCTGACACAGATGATCCTGCATCATATTTCAGTTTTTACGAAGTGCTTGAAAAAGGCGGACTAATTATTGGAATGTTTGGATGGGGGTACATTGAAGGAATAACAGGATCTATGCAAAATTCTGTTCTTGCGATGTTGATACTATTCACAGTTGCCTACATAGCAATGATGTTAGTACCTAGAGAATACCGCATCAAGGTTCACTACTAGCGTTCAGCAATAAAATTAAGAGTAAAAAAAGCCACCGATGAAAGTTGCTTTTCAATTCGTTTGATATTGAGTTTAATTTAACTCAAATGTTACACGTCTGTTTTGTGCTCTGCTTATTTCACTATCACGAGTATTTGCAGGGTCCATGTTTGACATATCAGTAACCAAAATTCTTGCAGAAGCAATTCCTGCTGCCTCTAAAAGACGGCGCACTTGATCTGCTCTGTTCTTACCGATTTTAGCATATCTCGCATTTACAGCTCCCTCTGAACGCTCGTCGTCATCAGTATGACCAATGATGTTGATGCTCATATCTGGGTTAGCCTTGAGAAGCTCAATAACATTGTTTACTGTCTCTTTACCAGCTCCAGTTGGAGTACGCTTTAAAAAAGCATAGTAAACAACGCTTGCCTTGATCTTATCGCTATCTGACAAATCCTCTTCAACAACTGATGATGAACCGTAAACTAAATCCATATCTCTTTCGTCTGATTTAGAACACTTACATTGTGACTTAGCTTGAATCTCAACAATGCTAACATTATCGATGTAGTAGTATGCATGATTTACAACAGAACCAGTGATTCCATTTGGACGAGCTACTCTCTCAATGTCCATATTGTTTCTTCCACCAAAACCACCAATTAAAACATACTCCTCTTGGCCTGTTCCTACAAAAGTTCCACAAAACTTCTCCCAACCTTCAGCATATTGGAATACTTTGTTTGATTTGTGCTTGATATCTGCGTTGCGAGTCATAACGCCTTTATTTGGCTGTTCGATTTTTCTATCGCTTAGAACAACCCCAATCTCATTTACAGCGTAACGACTTAAATCAGCAAGACTAATGTCAAATGAAACGCAATACATAACATCTCTATCAAGTGGTCTAGGAAGCTTTACTTCTAAATATGATCTAGAAAGTTTTGGGTCCTTCGAATACGCACGGAATCCAGCGTAACACAAACCATTAGCAGCGTCTTGCTTACCGTAGTTGTTAGTCGGTATACCCACCTTCTCTCCTTTAGCTCCCTCACCAAACAAATCACCAGGAACCAATGTAGCTGCAAACCAATCCATGCCAAATTCTTCAAGCTGGCCATAAGATTTAAGCTTCTTAATGTTTGTGTCTTCGAATCCACCGTTTGGTATAAGGTTATCGTCTTGAGCCATTAAACTCAAAGAGCAGATTGTGATTAATATTGTAAAAGCAACGCTTAATTGATTCTGAATTTTCATAGTTGCAATTTAGCATAGATAATACCAAACTCAGCTAACGCCTTAGTGTAGAATCTTAAACACAGTCTCTCTGAGCAACATTCCATCTGAAGTAGTTGAATTCCCTTGGCCCTTAGACTTCCTGTCTGCCTCCCTTAAATACCCAAAAATTTTAGCGAGTTTCACAGGCGGATATAGCCTAGAAGCCGAAGCGTAATCTTTTACTGCATATGGGCTGCAAGACATGGCCTTTGCTGCTGCACTTTGGCCTTTATCCACAAGACCATGGTAGACAAAAATTCTATTGAAATAGCTTAATAAAATAGGAGCAACCATGGCGATTGGATTGTTTTTGTTATTCGCCTCGAAGTGATTCACAATTCTAGTTGCCTTTTCTACATCCTTCCTCCCAAGTGCCTTTTGAAGCTCGAAAATATTGTACTCCTTACTAATCCCAATGTGCTTCTCGATATCGTCAGAGGTCACCCTTGCACTTTTCATCACAAGTTTGAGCTTGTTCAATTCGTTGCAGACTTTCCTCAAATCATTGCCCAAATAATCGGCGAGCATTTGAACTGCTTTGGGCTCCACATCAAGACCCTCATCCTTTGCATAACCCTGAATCCATTGGGCTAGTTTATAATCGCGAACCTTATCACTCAAGAAAAGAACTCCATTTTTACTCAGAGATTTAACAGCCTTAATCCTCCCGTCTATTTTCTTATTCATATAGGCCAAAACCAAAACAGTCGACTCCACTGGATTTTCAGCATATGCCTCCAATAATGCTAGCTCATCCTTACGACGCCAGCACTTTAAGTCTTGGGCTTGCTTTACCAAAACGAGCTGCCTCTCTGCCATCATGGGAAACCTCCTTGCATATGCCAGAACCTCGCTAACTTCAACATCTCTACCATAAAGAACAGTTTCGTTGAAATCCTTTGAAGCTTCATCGACAGCATTTTCCTTAATGGCATTTACTATCTCTTCAATGAAAAATGGCTCCTCTCCGTGAAGCACATAAACAGGCGAAAACTTCCCCGCTTTTACTTCCCTAATAATCTGCTTGTGCGTCATAGCGCTAATTTATGTATAACTACCTTTACACCATGTCGAGAATTTCCGATCAACCGCAACTAAATTTTCCAATACCCACCCTTATTGCTAGGAGTGGCGAGAAATACGACGAAATTCAATGCCTTGTCAGAAGAAAATGGTTGAAACTAGAGCCCGAAGAATGGGTAAGGCAACACCTAATTGCTTACCTAAGCACAAGCCTTGGCTATCCTATAGGTCTTATGGCTGTTGAGCATAGACTAACTCTTAACGGAGTTGAAAAAAGAGCAGATTTAGTTTGTTACAACAACGATAGCCAGCCTGTCTTACTTGCAGAATGCAAAGCACCAGCAATCAAATTATCTCAGAACACTTTGGATCAAGCAGCAAGATATAATTTGGTCTTACAAGTGCCAAACCTCCTCATTACAAACGGAAACGAGCACTATGCAGTAAAGACGGATATAAATCAACCAGTTGAAATCCTTAAAAGTATCCCTCCTTTCGAGCATTAGTTATTCGTACTTTCGCACCATCAATTTTTAAGCATGAAGATTTCAGAAATTCTAGCAATCGCGGGAAAGCCCGGTTTGTACAAGGTTATAGCATCATCGAATAAGAATTTGGTTGTTGAGTCTATGTTAGATGGCAAGCGCACAAGCGTTCCTGGCTCAACAAGAGTTAGCAGTCTTGGAGACATCACTATGTACACTTTTAAAGAAGATGTTCCCTTAAGAGACATTCTTAACAACATGCACAAAAAGACAAATGGCAATGAGGCTCCAGGGCACAATTCTTTATCTTCTCAAGAAATCAAAGAATTCATAGATAGTGCTATTGCTGATCTTGACCACGATAGAATTTACAATTCTGACCTTAAGAAATTGGTTCAGTGGTATAACATACTACTTTCCAAAGATGCATTCCCATTAGAAGCTGACGAGGAAGTGGCAGACGAAAAGACTGAAAAGCCAGCAAAAGAAAAATAAGATGAATAATATCACAGTTATTGGTGCTGGAACAATGGGTAATGGAATTGCTCATGTATTTGCTCAAAAGGGTCATCCAGTAGTTCTTATTGACCGATCTAAAGATGCTCTTGAAAGAGCTATTGCAACAATTGAAAAAAATCTCGGTAGATTAGTTGCAAAGGAGAGAATAACTGAAGAAGTAAAAGCCACTACATTAGGAAATATAAGTACTTCTTCGGATTTGGCCTCAGCAGTATCAGAAGCGGATTTAGTCGTAGAAGCTGCAACGGAGAACGTAGATCTCAAGCTTAAAATATTTGAAGATATTGACAAGGCAGCACCCGCAGATTGCGTTCTTGCGACAAACACATCTTCAATTTCTATTACAAAGATTGCTGCTGCGACATCTCGCCCAGAGAAAGTAATTGGCATGCACTTTATGAATCCCGTTCCAATTATGAAGCTGGTAGAAATTATTAGAGGATATAGAACAAGCGATGAGACTTGCGCAGCGGTAATGCACGCCAGCGAAGCTTTAGGAAAAATTCCTGTTGAAGTAAACGATTATCCTGGTTTTGTTGCCAATAGAATCTTGATGCCAATGATTAATGAGGCAATTATCACCCTGAATGAGGGTGTTGCTGGAGTTGAAGAAATTGACACAGTAATGAAGCTTGGCATGGCTCACCCAATGGGACCACTTCAACTTGCAGATTTCATAGGATTAGATGTTTGTCTTAAGATATTGGAAGTATTGCAGGATGGTATGGGCTCTTCAAAATATGCCCCTTGTCCTCTACTATTAAATATGGTAACTGCTGGTAGACTAGGTGTAAAGTCTGGAGAAGGATTTTACGTACACAAAAAAGGTTCAAAGGAATTTGTAGTATCTTCATTCTTTAGAGATTAACATCCTAGAGATTAAAATGAGAACATATAAAAGAAATCTACTCTTAACCACCATTTTTTTTATTACAACTTCTGCTTCTTCGCAGATTGATTTTGTTACTTCTAAAACTCCATTAAGTGAAGATGTGAGTATCGTTGAAATTGAGCCCCCCCAAATTACTGACAACGAGTTTAGTGAGAAAAATGGTGAGGCATTTGAAATTGCCAAACTTATCCCAACAAATATTGATTTCATTGAACAAGCTGAAAAAACAGAACTTGTAAATGGATACGTTTGGCGACTAGGTATTCACTCTGAAGGTGCAAAAGCCATTTCACTTTACTACGATCAGTTCGACATTCCATATGGATGTAAATTATTTGTATACAATTTAGAACAGACACAAATAGCAGGACCATTTACATACCAACACGTTCATCCCTCAGGAGTTTATGCTACAGAATTCATCAAAGGAGATAAAGTAATATTAGAATATTTTCAACCTAACTATCAAACCTTAGACGCTTCAATTAACATAGAAAATATAGCATATGCATATAAATCTGTGGGTGGCGGATCAGATTATTGCCAGGTTAATGCTAACTGTCCTGAAGGAGACGATTGGGATGATCAGAAAAAAGCCACATGTAGAATTCAAATTGCAAATGGATTTAGCGTTGGACTATGTTCCGGTTCAATGATAAACAACACCTTGAATAATTGCACTCCATATGTGCTTTCTGCTGATCATTGTTTTAGCGGAGGAAGTATTAGTGCATCAAGCTTAAATCAGTGTATTTTTTATTTTAATTACTTAACACCTACATGTGCTAATAGTTCTCCTGGATCTGATGCAATTACAGGATGCTCGCTTATTTCAAATAGCGGAGGCGAAGGTTCAAGTGGTGATTCCGACTTCTTTTTGGTTGAACTTAATCAGGAACCTGATTTTGACCCATTTTATGCTGGGTGGAATCGCTCCAATTCACCATCAGGCTCTGGCGTAAGCTTACACCACCCTTCTGGAGATGTAATGAAGATTAGTACATATACAAATCCATTACAGTCTACTGGAGGTTTAGGTTGGGGGGGCAACAACACGACACATTGGGCTGTAAATTGGAGTCAAACACAAACTAACTGGGGGGTAACTGAAGGAGGTTCATCTGGATCTCCCATATTTGATTCAAATAAACTTATTGTTGGAAAATTAACTGGAGGCTCGTCTTATTGTAATACTCCAAATAACTCTGATATATATGGTAAAATTTGGTACAGTTGGGATCAAATGGGTAATAATCCTGAACAGCAGTTAAAACCTTGGCTAGATCCTAACAACACTGGAGTCCTTACTCATATGGGTATGTATTGCAATGGAGCTCCTGGGTGTACTGATCCAGATGCAATAAACTTCAATCCTGATGCAACAATTGATGATGGATCTTGTGAATATCCTTGCTTTGCTAATGAAGTAACACTGAGTTTCCTTCCTGATTGTTATGGAGAAGAAATTTCATGGGAATTGACTAATTCAACAGGCAATACAATTTATTCTGTAGGCCAAGGATATTATCCAGGAGGCGGTTCAGCAACTACCATGGACCCAAATCCAGATACTGTCGAACACTCATGGTGCTTAACTAATGGATGTTATACATTTACAGTTATTGATAGTTATGGTGATGGAATGAATGGAGCTAATCCTGAATATGCATGTGGACTTAATGGAGATTACACAATAACAGATTCAAATGGAAATTCTTTAGCATCACTTATAGCATCAGACGCAAACTTCGGAGAATCAGAGAGTAATGATTTCTGTGTTAATTCTGAAGTTATCCCTTCATGGAATTGTATAAATGGAGATTGTTCAGATCCAGGAGATGGATCAGGACAATACAACAGTGAATTAGCATGTATCAATTCGTGTACTACAGTTAGCGAAAGTTGGGATTGTGTAAA
>Ga0160422_10000395_pt1 | contig 26211 bp, 19 predicted proteins | sample Fk160mmetaG_FD_108192 | JGI IMG/M metagenome (GOLD analysis project Ga0160422, IMG submission 108192) | Marine microbial communities from the Central Pacific Ocean - Fk160115 60m metaG | ecosystem: Environmental > Aquatic > Marine > Oceanic > Photic zone | place: The Central Pacific Ocean...
AAAAAACGATTAAAACTTGTATTAAGTTAAACATAACTTTAAAGGAGTATTAGTTCTTCGTAAATATAAATATTAATTTAAAAGAATGAATCGGCTTTTTTTATTTACACTCATAATGTATAAAGGAATCTGCTATTGTCAAATTCCAGATAGTACTGAGGTAAATGGTAAAAAAATACCAACAAAACTCTTAAATGAGATTACAATAAGTCCTCTTCACCTAAGCCATGTAGAGCACCTATCCTATTTTCGATTGCAAAAAAAAGTCAAAAAAGTATATCCCTACGCTCAAAAAGCTAAAACACAACTCCAAGAAATTGAAGAAGACCTGATGTATGCGGAATCAAAAAAAGAAAAAAGAAGAATTTCACAATTACATGATAGATGGTTAAGAGAGCATTTTACGGAAGATCTCAAAAAACTCACCCGATCTGAGGGAAGAATACTTATAAAGCTTATTCACTATAAAACTGGTATAAGCAGCTATGATCTTATTAAAAAATACCGCAATGGTTTAACTGCATTATTGTGGCAAAAATTAGCAAAACTTTATGATGGAAACCTTAAAACTGAGTACCAACCTGAATATGTAAGAGAAGACCAATGGATCTCACATATCTTAAGAGAAATAGAAATACATGATTCGCTAAAAAAAAATGAATAAAATAAATACTAGAGGTTTCAATCACTTCAAAAATTGAATTAAAGTATCTTTGCGGCATGTCTAGAGTAATAAAAAATCAAAAGAGCATTTTAAAAAAGCTCTCCATAGAAAAACTAAATACCATGCAGCAAGAATCACTGTTAGCAATACACTCTTGCTCAGGTATTGTTTTACTATCACCTACAGGTTCAGGTAAAACATTGGCTTTTTTATTGCCGATAGTTGCTGAGTTAGAACCAGAGTGTAAAGAAATTCAGGCACTCATAGTGGCACCATCAAGAGAACTGGCCATTCAAATAGAGCAAGTGCTGCGTGAAATGGGCTCTGGATATAAAACTGCCATTGTCTATGGAGGTCGTTTGTTTTCAAAAGACAAAATAAACCTAAAACATCCGCCTGCTATTTTAGTGGGTACGCCAGGAAGAATATCAGATCATATTAGAAGAAACACCTTCTCAACAAAAGAAATTAAAACCCTTGTATTAGATGAGTTTGACAAATCATTAGAAGTAGGTTTCGAAGCTGAAATGAGCGACATCTGTACATCACTTCCCAAACTCAAAAAGAAAATTCTGACCTCTGCTACTCAAAAAGTTAGGGTGCCTAAATTTGTCGGTTTAACCAAGCCCGTTTATGTTAATTTTCTAAAAAAAGTTGAATCTCAGCTTAAAATAAAAGCAATGGTATCGCCTTCTAAAGATAAATTAGAAACCCTGGTGCAGGCCATTTACCATCTTGGAAATGAGCCCGGAATAATCTTCTGTAACTTTAAAGATTCTATTCGAAGAGTCAGTGAGCACCTTACTGCAAAAAATATCAATCACGGCTGTTTTTATGGGGGTATGGAACAAAAAGACCGCGAACGAACACTTATCAAATTTAGAAATGGAACACACCAACTCTTAATTGCAACAGATTTGGCATCTCGAGGGATCGACATTCCAGAAATAAAATTCATTATTCACTACCACCTGCCTATGCGAAAAGAAGAATTTACACATCGAAATGGTCGTACAGCAAGAATGAATAAAGAAGGTACTGCTTTCGTGTTACATTGGAAAGATGAAAAACTACCCGATTACATCAATAATTTGGAAACAGAAAAGCTCAGCAGAGTAATTCCACTTAAAATAACCCAACGCAAAACCTTATTTATTTCGGGCGGTAGAAAAGACAAAATTTCTAAAGGTGATATAGCTGGATTATTTTTCAAACAAGGTAACCTAATAGGTGATGAGCTGGGTAACATTGAATTAAAACAAGATTGTGCTTTTGTATCTGTCCCTAAAGAAAAAGCAAATAAACTCATAGAACAACTCAACAACAGTAAACTGAAAAAGAAAAAAATTAGAATCACTCTAATTTAAATACCTATCCAGCCATATATCATCTTAAAGATTAATCATGGAAGATATTCAACTTAAGAGAATAAATAAGTACCTAAGCGAAGTAGGCTATTGTTCGAGAAGAGCTGCTGATAAACTTATTGAAGAAGGTAGGGTTACCATAAACGGTACTGTTCCAGAAAAGGGAACAAAAATATCGCCTAAAGACGAAGTTCATGTAGACGGTGTGTTAATCTCTAAACCAAAAGAAAAACATGTTTACATAGCACTAAATAAGCCTAGAGGTATTGTATGTACAACAGACATCAAAGCAGAAAAAGACAATATTATAGATTACATCGGGCACTCTAAACGTATTTTCCCCATTGGACGCTTAGATAAAGCCAGCGAAGGCTTAATATTGTTAACAAGCGACGGAGATATTGTAAACAAGATATTACGTGCTAGGAACAATCACGAAAAAGTTTACGAAGTAAGAGTAAACAAACCCATCACAAAAGATTTTATCAAAAAAATGAGTAATGGCGTACCCATTCTCGATACAGTAACCAAAAAATGTAAGGTAGAAGAAATTGATAAATTTTATTTTAAAATAACACTTACGGAAGGGCTTAACAGACAGATAAGAAGAATGTGTGCTTATCTTAACTACGAAGTATATAAACTCAAACGCATACGCATTATGAATATAAATTTAGACCTTCCCTATGGAGAATGGCGAGATTTATCTAAAAGCGAAATGAAAGAAATGAATGCACTGATCGCTAATTCTCATAAGACATTTGACACAGAAATATAAAACTGAAAAAAACGCAAAGCAAGAAATATATATGTTAAAATCAGCATATTAAATTTATAAGAGTATATTTGCACTTTAAAATTTACAAATTACACTATGAACAAAGGAACAGTAAAATTTTTCAATGAGTCTAAAGGTTTTGGATTTATCATTGATGACGAATCAAAAACAGAATACTTCGTACACGTTACGGGTTTAATCGATGAAATCAACGAAGGAGACGCCGTTGAATTCGAATTACAAGAAGGTAGAAAAGGTTTAAACGCCGTAAACGTTAAAACTGCATAATTTATACCGCTATGAACAAAGGAACAGTAAAATTTTTCAATCAGTCTAAAGGATTTGGATTTATTGTAGATGACGAATCTAAAACTGAATATTTCGTTCACGTAACTGGTTTAATCGACGAGATTAACGAGAACGACGCAGTTGAATTTGAATTACAGGAAGGTAGAAAAGGCTTAAACGCAGTTAATGTAAAACTTGTTTAAGATACTCTTACTAAATCCAAAGTATTAAGCCTATCCTCTCGGATAGGTTTTTTTTATACTTCCATTTTTAACTGGAATCACTAAGTAGCATTTTCCTATATTCGTAAAATGTCAGAATACATTAGATCAAGAGCATTTTTTCAAAAAAATAAAGATGCAGAAAAGAAACAAGAACATCCCATTATTATATGTTGGAAACTTAACACTCCTAACAATATTGGAAGCATTTTACGTTTGGCAGACAATATGGCCTGCGAAAAAGTACTTATTGTAGATGAAAACCCAAGTTTTAAAGATCGAAACATAAAAAAAACGGCCCAAATAAGCTTTAAAGCCATAGAATGGGAATTTTGCACGCCAGAAAACTGGAAACAACACATTCCAAGCGAATACAAACTCATTGCCATAGAAACGACCCAATCTTCAAATAACCTATACTTATCTAAATTGCCCGGAAAATCTGTATTTTTTGTAGGTAATGAAAAAGTTGGCCTAGACGATGAAACTCTAAAAGATGTTGAAAAATCGGTTTACATCCCAATGAAAGGACATAACAAATCGATGAATGTGAGCCACGCACTTACAATTGTACTTGGAGAGTGGATGAGACAAAATTACTACCCATAAAATACAGGCAACGGTTTAAAACAAAATAGATTGACCCAGACGAAAGCCTTATTAAAAAAGGCTTTTTTTTATGGCAGCTCTAGCAACATGGTATCTACAGACATAGATCCAAGCACACCCAGTCCGTTTTCTATATTGGTAAACACCTGTACGGGCTCACCAGCAAAAATAAACTGGTCTTGATTGTCGTAATGAGCTCTTAAAGACCTGATGTAGGTATAATAAGATTCAGATACCGAAGTGAGTTCTAAAATAAATTGCACTTCATACTCTTCATCTTCATCTTCATAGTATAAAGACATGTAATCAAAGAAATCAATTGAAATCTCCTTTTCAGTGCCATTAAACATCTCATCGTCAAAAAGGGCTTCATTACCATAAAAAGTACCCCCATCGCTCTGTACGCCAGCAGAAGATATAATAGAAGCATCGTTACTTTCAAACTCATCAAATCTGTATTTCGCATTCGGATTCCGACGAAGTCGCAAGCGGTAAAAACTTTCTTCTGGGCCATCGTTAAAAGAAAAGCGAACTCTATAATGCTTTTCATAATCTTGCTCAGATAAAAGAGTCACATCATTAACATTCAATTTAACCGCTGCAGGAACAGTTGTTTCTGCACGTACCGACTCATAATCAGGGTGCGCTATTTCGTAAGAATAAATTTTACCAGCAACAGGATTCTGATTAAAATTGTATACATAAATAGAATCTAATTCTTCCATAGAATCATAAGAAAGAGAAACTTCTTCATTCATCTCACCCAATAAAACGCCATCTTCATAAACTTCCAAAGTTGCATTATTTACATAAGAAATAGAACTGGCATCAAAAGCACCAACAGAATGACTGATAGAAGCATTTATGATAGAATCGGTTGTTAAAATAGAATTCACAACCAAGACGCGATCGTGCTCTGGAATATCCAAATCAACAACAATATCACAAGAAGAACAAAGCATGCTGAATGTAATAAAAAACAAAAACTTCTTCATAGTTCTAGAATTTAAAATTATACGTTATAGAAGGTAAGAAAGGGAATAAAGACACCTGTCTTGCTACATTTTGATTGGAGCCTCCATCCATGCCAAAATTTTGCCGTTGTGTACCAAGATAAACGAAATAAGGGTTTCTACGGTTGTAGGCATTATATACCCCTATACTCCAAGTTCTTATGCCGTTCTTTTTTTCTTTATGAAAGTTGGCGCCCAAGTCTAAGCGGTGGTATGCATCCATTCTGGTTCCATTGCGCTCACCATAGTATTCAATCTCATTATTATTATTAAATCCTGGTTGACCTCCACCTCCTGGGCCCCCACTTACATCGTCTTCATGAGACCAATAAGTTGCTTGCGGAAATGTAATGGCATTTCCGGTTCCATATACCCATGTAATACCCACATCAAATTCTTCAGAAAACTCATGAGATAGCACTACAGATATATCATGTCTTCTATCGTACTTGTATGAATACCAGTCTCCAAAATTAATGTGGTCAAAGCGTCTGTTGGTCCAAGATAAGGTGTAACCAATCCAACCAGATGTTTTCCCTTTTTTCTTTTGTAAAAACAATTCCATACCATAAGAGGTTCCTTCTCCATTGGTCTCTATGGTTTGTTGCCAATCGTTAAAACTCATAAAAGAAGCACCTTCTTTATAGGTAATTAAATTATCCATGGTTTTGTAATAGGCCTCTAAGCTAATTTCATAAATCCCATCGTCTAAAGTACGCGTTAAGGCCGCAGCAATTTGACTGGATTCTTGAGGTTTTACTTGCTCTGTAGAAGGTACCCAAATGTCTGTAGGTAATCCAGCATTAGAATTGGTTAACAGATGTATGTTCTGCTGCATTTCAGCATATGATATTTTTGCAGACCAATTTTCATCTATTAAATAACGGGCAGAAAAACGTGGCTGAAGCGATGTATAATTTTTATCGCCAACTCTAAATAAAGAGGCATGAAGACCTATGTTGGCTTTAAATCTATCGTTAAATTTAATATCGTCTTCAAGATAAACATAGGCATCATGAGAATACAAACGATCAGAAAAGACAAAAGAGGTATCTATACTTTCATTAATCTCAGGCTGTACAAATCTCAATTCCATTTGTCCCGGATAAAAGGTATGATAGGTATCTGAAAGTCCAAACTTTACATAATGATTGGGATTTGGTAAGTAATCGAAATCCATTTTTACTCCCCAATCTCGAATACCTGAGTAATAAAGAAATTCAAATTCATCATTATAAGTTTCACTAAATGTTTCATAAGTGTAATCTTCTTGCATATTTACATCAAACAAGTATTCACTAAATGTTATAGTAGTGTTACTAAATAGTTTTTCACTAAATAAATGGTTCCACCTCAATGATGAAGTAAGATTACCCCAACCTAAACGAAATCTATAATCATCGGAACTGTCATTATATGTGTCAGAAAAAGAAGCATAAAAACGATCGTCACCAGTATAAACACTCCAATACAAGCGGTCTTTATCAGAAATTTTATAGTTAACCTTTGCATTAAGATCGTAAAAATAATAGCCGCCCCTGCCACCATCAGAAGAAGAACTTATAAAAGGCTGAGCAAGAACATCAATATAGGTTCTACGTGCTGACACAATCCAGGATGCTTTATCTTTAACAATAGGACCTTGCATAGTTAGCTTAGAAGCAATAAGACCTATAGAACCTTCGCCTTCAAAGGCTTTGGTATTTCCTTCTTTCATGTCAATTTCGAGTACCGAAGAGAGCCTTCCACCAAATCGTGCAGGAAAACCACCTTTTGTTAAACGAACATTTTTAATGGCATCGGCATTAAATACAGAAAAAAAACCAAATAAATGCGAAGCATTATAAACGGGCACTCCATCTAATAGAATTAAATTCTGATCTGGGCCACCTCCACGAACATAAAAACCCGAAGAGCCTTCAGAACCAGACTGAACACCTGGTAACAACTGAATGGCTTTAAGCACATCTACCTCACCCAACAAAGAAGGCATAGATTTAATTTGCTCTACCGGCACATCTATTACGGAGCTTTGTGTGCGCTTTACAATACTTTCTTCTCCAGTAAGAACAATTTCTTGAAGCTCTAAAGATTGTGTTTTAAGAGATACATTATAATGAGTATCCTCAGAGAGATCAACAGAAATTGAAAAGGTCTCATAACCAATAAATGAAAACTCCAATGTATAAGAAGAAACTGGTAATGTCATACTATAAAAGCCATAGGTATTGGAAGTAGTTCCTAAAGACACTTCTTTAGCTACCACGTTAACACCAACCATTCGCTCTCCAGTTTTTGCATCTTCTACGTAACCACTAATGGTATTTTTTTGCGCAATAATATTTGAAGATGAAAACATAAAAAGCAAACCTAATAGGCAAAGTATTTTTTTCATAGTCACCCTTTTATACGTTATATCAATTTATGATTTATGAGTTCTTTTTTCATATTTTGCTGGAGTTCTAAAGCTTTTTTTCTTGCTGCATGAGCAAAATTTTCTCCATCTGACGCATATATAATACCACGAGAAGAATTGACCAACAAACCACAATCCTTATTCATACCATATTTAGCAACTTCTGCAAGGCTACCGCCCTGCGCACCAACACCAGGAACAAGTAGAAAATGGTTGGGAATGGTTTTTCTAATGTCTGCAAGCCAATTGGCACGAGTTGCACCTACCACAAACATCATATTGGAATTCGTTCCCCATTGAGATGATGTTTCCAACACTTCTTTGTAAAGGGCTTTTCCATTGGATTCGATTAACTGAAAATCTTTACCACCTTCGTTAGAAGTTAATGCAAGTAAAATGACCCATTTACCTTCTGATATAAAAAAGGGGCTTACAGAATCTTTTCCCATATAAGGCGCTACGGTAATAGAATCGAAATTCAAGTTCTCAAAAAATGCTTTTGCATACATTGCTGAAGTGTTTCCAATATCGCCTCTTTTGGCATCTGCAATGGTGAAAATATTATTCGGAATATAATTCAAGGTTTTTTGTAAAGCCTCCCAACCTTTGACACCCATAGATTCATAAAAAGCCAAATTGGGCTTGTAAGCAACACACAGATCTTTAGTGGCATCAATAATTTGCTTGTTAAACTCAAAAATTGGATCCTCAGCATCTAAAAGATGTTGTGGAATGCGATTTATGTCGGTATCTAAGCCGACACATAAAAAAGATTTCTTTGCTTTTATTTGCGCAATTAATTCTGATCTATTCATCGCCTTCTTTTAGACGTTCAGCATTCTCAGCTACAGTAAGTTCTTCAATAATTTTATGAATGTCGCCATTCACAATATCATTTAGTGAATAAAGTGTTAATCCTATGCGATGATCGGTAACACGTCCTTGAGGATAATTGTATGTACGAATCTTCGCAGAACGGTCTCCAGAAGAAACCATGGTCTTTCGCTTTCCTGCCACTTCTTCATTTCTCTTGGCCAATTCTATTTCATAGATACGAGACCTTAATACTTGTAAAGCTTTAGCATGATTTTTAATTTGTGACTTCTGATCTTGACATTGAGCTACAACTCCTGTAGGGATGTGAGTTAAACGTACTGCAGAATAAGTGGTATTTACAGATTGTCCACCAGGACCTGAAGAACAGTAAGTTTCTTTTTTAATGTCTTTTTCATGAATCTCAACATCAAACTCTTCAGCTTCTGGCAACACCACTACCGAAGCAGCAGATGTATGTACTCTACCTTGTGTTTCTGTTTGAGGCACACGTTGTACACGGTGAACACCAGATTCATATTTCATGGTACCATACACGTCTTCGCCAGTTACGTTCATCACAATTTCTTTGTATCCACCAGCTGTACCATGGGTCACATCCACCAGCTCTGTGCGCCACTTTTTAGTCTCACAATAGCGCGTGTACATTCTGTAAAGATCTCCAGCAAATATACTAGCCTCATCGCCACCAGTTCCAGCACGAATCTCTACGACCGCATTCTTCGAATCTTCAGGGTCTTTAGGAATTAAAAGTACTTTAATAGACTCCTCCATTTTAGCTTTCTTAGGCATGGCTTCATCAAGTTCGATTCGTGCCATTTCTTTCATTTCAGGATCATCTTCAGACTCAAGAATTTCATTAGACTCATTAATATTGTCACAAATAGTTTTATAGGCTTTATAAGCATCAACAATAGGTATAAGGTCTTTATATTCCTTATTCAATTTAACATAACGCTTCATATCAGCAATTACCTCAGGTTCTATAATTTGCTGTGCAACATCATCAAAACGAAGTTTTATCATTGCTAATTTATCTAGTAATGCCATATTAGTATACGTATTCGCCGTAAGGGCTTTTAATGGTTAATTTCTTTCCTTTGTTTTTCTCAACACGTCCAATAATTTTAGCATCTACACCAAATTCTTTAGAGATATTAATAATTTGATCAGCATATTCCTCATTAATGTATATTTCCATACGGTGCCCCATATTAAACACCTTATACATCTCTTTCCAATCAGTTCCAGATTGCTCTTGAATAAGTTTAAATAATGGAGGTACATCAAACATATTGTCTTTAATAACATGGACATCATCTACAAAATGAAGCACTTTGGTTTGAGCGCCACCACTACAGTGGACCATTCCATGAATGTGTTTTCTATGACTATCTAATATTTTCTTTATAATAGGTGCATAAGTACGTGTTGGAGACAGTACTAATTTACCAGCATCAATAGAAACACCATCAACTGAATCTGTTAAAGAAACTGCTCCGGAATATACCAAATCACTAGGAACAGAAGCATCAAAGCTCTCTGGGTATTTTTCAGCCAATGATTTATGAAAAACATCATGGCGTGCAGAGGTTAATCCATTTGAACCCATACCACCATTGTAAGCTGTTTCATAAGTAGACTGACCAGAAGATGATAAAGCAACTATCACTTCACCTCCAACAATCTTATGATTAGAAATCACATCAGATCGCTTCATTCTTGCCGTAACGGTAGAATCTATGATAATGGTTCGAACCAAATCACCAACATCTGCTGTTTCCCCACCAGTAGAATAGATCTCTACACCTTGTGAACGCATATCAGCAAGCAAATTTTCTGTTCCATTGATAATCTCAGAAATGACTTCGCCGGGAATTAAATTTTTATTACGACCAATAGTAGATGAAACTAAAATATTATCAACAGCTCCAACACATAGTAGGTCATCAATATTCATAACCAGCGCATCTTGAGCAATGCCCTTCCAAACAGAAATATCCCCAGTTTCTTTCCAATAGATATATGCTAGAGAAGACTTTGTTCCGGCACCATCTGCGTGCATCACTATACAATAATCGTCATCTCCTGTTAAACGATCTTCAACAATTTTACAGAATGCTTTAGGAAATAATCCCTTATCAACATTCTTGATTGCATTATGAACATCTTCTTTAGATGCTGAAACACCACGCAGCATGTATCTATCTGTATTACTCAAAGGTAAAATCGATATTGGTTAATTTGAAGCAAATATACTTAAATAAAAAAGCATCCAACATGAATGAAGGATGCTTTTCTTATTGTTTAATAGGTCTAATATTCACCATAAAGTTTTGCATCTTCAGGATCAGACTCAATTTGTTTAAAGTCGGTTCGTCGATTCATTTGGTGAGCCAATTCACGTCTTTTTCTTGAACGAATACCTTCAATAAATTCTTTTGTAAACTCATCTCCCTTCATAAATCCATTACGATCTTCAGTTAAAATAAGTGGCTCACTCTCTCCCATTCCAACTGGCTCAAGTCTAGATGCATCTATACCATTTTTTATTAAGTAATCAACACAAGATTGAGCTCTTTTTAGAGACAACTCTTTGTTAAACTCATCGCTACTTCTAAAGTCAGTATGCGAACGTAACTGAATTCTCAAATCTGGATTTGTCTCAAGAACCTCAACGAGATTATCAAGATCTTTCATCGCTAAATCACGAAGTTCAGAACTCCCTAGATCATATTCAATACGAGGCAAAACAATAGGTAAACGGTACACCTTCATAGCCAAATCAACCGATATAGTATACAAAAATCCTTCATCAGTAATTTCAAAGTCATGAATAGTTAAGTTTTGAGTTGTAACTGTATCAAAAATTGTAACATATGTGTCTTTCTCATAACTCACCTCATACTCCACACCTTGTTTAATTACTTCATCTCCGAATTCAAAAAAACCACTCTTATTAGTGATGGCATCAAAAGTATTTCCATCCGAACCTTCAATATGAACTGAAACACCTTGTAATGGTTGATTTGTTTCTTTATCAGTTAAAACACCTTCCATAATAAACTCTAGGTCTGACAACTTAGTTTGATAAATATCGTCACCTCCTCGACCACCTTTTCTATTAGAAGTAAAGTATCCGTTTATAGCATCTTTACCAGAAAACACAATACCAAAATCATCGTAAGATGAATTAATCGGGAATTTCATATTCTTTACTTTACCAAACTGTCCACTAGGTCTCTTAGTAGCTCTAAAAATATCAAAACCTCCCATTCCTACATGACCTTTAGATGCAAAATAAAGCGTTCCGTTTTTGTGTAAAAATGGAGACATTTCTTGACTATCAGTATTGACTTCAGGTCCTAAATTTTCGGGTTCTCCCCATGAATCATCTCTTTTATTATATTCTGACTTCCAAATATCTAAATCTCCATAACCTCCAGGCATATCTGAAACAAAATAAAGCACTTTTCCATTTTCTACAAGACATGGATGAATAACCATATAATTAGAATCGACTGGAATATTAATTTCAACTGGTTCAGAACCTTCATTTCCTTTTTGTTCAAATTGATATACTCGTGGAGAATGAGATTCTCTTTTCTTCATTATTGATCGATTAAAATACATCACTTTAAATTTATCATCAAAAGTAACAGCTCCTTCATCAAATTTGGTACTTATTGGGTCACCTATTGGTAGATTTTTATAATCGCCATAAGAAACTGGTTCTTTCCATTTAGGAGTAGACTTCTTTTTGCCTTTCTTTTTCTTTTTTGGTTTCTCTAATTCTGTAACCCAAATATCAGTAAAATATTGACCTGTCTGAGCACTTAACTTTCGACCATTTACTCCCTTTCTTGCAGTAGTAAAATATAAACTAGTTTGTTTTTTATCTCCAAAACAAGGCATACGATCATCAAACTTAGAGTTAATTTTTTTCATGTTTGTAACCGAATAACGAGAAGGATTTTCTGTCCAATCAATAGCTAATTCACATGCTGAAATTGCTTCTTGAGCTCTAAGATCTTCAGGAACTTTTTCATGATACTGTTGAAAGCTTTTAATGGCTTCATTATACTTACTCACAGCTTTTTCCGCAGTTTTATTTGAAGCTATATTTCGTTGCATCATTCCTAGATAATATATTGCTATAGGATCATCATAACGCATCTTTATAGTTCTCTTATAATAACTTTCAGCTTGTCTATAATTACCAATTTTACGAGCACATTCAGCCATACGAAAACTCATTGCTATCTTCTGAACTTTATCAGAAGATTTTGAATAAGCTCTTTTATAGTAATCCATTGCTTTAGCAAATTCATATTGTTCATAGGCTGTATCAGCTTTCCTAAGCTGTCTTCCTTGTCCAAAAGAGTTAAAAGAAACAGCAAATGTCATAAAAAATAAAAATATTATCCTGTTAAATCTCATGTGATCAAATTAATAATTGGAATGTTAAAGTCTATTTGAAAACAATATTCAAAAGATTGCTAAAATAACTAAAAATAAAGCAAATAAAAAAAGTAACCTTACAAGTATCTCTGTTAATGAACGCTAAAAGCATGTCATAACTAAAAAAGCACCTAAATCGGTGCTTTTTTGACATCTAATTAAATCTTAGCTTCTTTTACTGTCTTAACTATCCTACCGGCAATTTTATATGGGTCACCATTTGAAGCAGGACGGCGATCTTCTAACCAACCTTTCCAACCATTCTCAACAGTAATAATAGGTATTCTTATTGAGGCACCACGGTCAGAAACACCATAACTAAAATCATTAATAGAGGCGGTTTCATGTAAACCAGTTAAACGCTGATCATTATGGTCACCATAAACTGAAATATGTTCAGTTACAACTGATCTAAAAGCCTCACATACTTTCTCATAAATCTCTTTAGATCCACAGGTTCGAAGAAGTGTATTAGAGAAGTTTGCATGCATACCAGAACCATTCCAATCACCCTTAATAGGTTTTGGATGATATTCAATATAATAACCATATTTTTCTGTTAATCGATCTAACAAGTAACGAGCAATCCAAATCTCATCTCCAGCTTTCTTAGCACCTTTTGCAAATAATTGAAATTCCCATTGACCAGATGCTACTTCCTGATTAATTCCTTCAAAATTAATTCCAGCATCAATACATAAATCTGCATGTTCTTCAACAAAATCTCGGCCATGAGTATTTTTACCACCGACAGAACAATAGTACATACCTTGAGGACCCGGATAACCTCCAACAGGGAAACCTAGAGGCAATTGAGTATCTTTATCCATAATAAAATATTCTTGTTCAAATCCGAACCAAAAATCATTATCATCGTCATCAATCATTGCACGGGCATTAGACTCATGAGGGGTTCCATCGGCATTCAAGACCTCAGTCATAACCAAAAAGCCATTAATTCGTTCTGGATCAGGATAAATAGCAACTGGTTTTAACAAACAATCAGAAGAACCTCCTTCGGCTTGTTTAGTAGAACTTCCGTCAAAAGACCAGATTGGACAATCTTCTAATTTGCCTCCGAAATTTTCAACTACTTTTGTTTTACTTCTCATGTTCTGTGTTGGAACATAACCATCTAACCAGATGTATTCTAATTTTGTTTTCATAAGAGTTTAAAAATAAATATTTTGTAAATAATGGATATAATGCGTAAATATAAAATTCATAGATTAATGCAATAAAAATATTTCAAAATTTTATAAAAAATTTTCAACACTAAAAAAGTAAGCAGATATAAGTTATATAAAATAACAATAAGATAGAACCTTCTATTCGTCCAATATGCTGTTTTTTAAAGAACAACATTAATGGATAAAGAAGTAAAACAGCCACAAACATCCACCAAAAATCATTATTAATTAAACCTTTATCTATATCTACAATAGGTTGAATCATTGAAGTTATTCCTAGAACAGCAAAAACATTAAAAATGTTAGAACCTATTAAATTACCAATAGATAAATCTTTTTCTTTTTTTAATGCAGCAATTATTGAAGCTGAAAACTCAGGAATAGATGTACCAAAAGATACTATTGAAACAGAAATAATTCTTTCACTTATTCCTAATGAACGAGCAATTCCTGTAGCTCCATATACAAACCACCTAGATCCTATATACAAACAAGCACTACCCAAAATAATATACAATAACATCTTACCTAACGAAATCTGTTGAATGTTTTTATCGAAAGTCAAATTATCATTATTTTGAGAATATCGAATCAAATAAATGGTTAATAAACAAAGAATAAGAACAAAACAAAAACCCTCTAAAAAATTTAAATCAGAATCAAAATACAGAAAGACACCAAAAAGAGTTGATGCTAAAAGTACCATGGGAAGATCAAACCGGTACAATCGATTTTGAAAACCTAAAGGAGAAATAATACTAGTAGCACCTAAAACAAGCGTAATATTGGCAATGTTAGAACCAATTACATTACCTAAAGCAATATCAGAATGACCTGTTAATGAAGAATAAACACTGACAATCAGTTCAGGGGCTGAAGTAGCGAAAGAAACTACTGTCAGACCTACTACTACCATTGAAACTTTCATTCGAACAGCTAAAGGAATTGCTCCTCTGATTATAAGCTCTCCTCCTGTAAAGAGTACAATCAATCCAATAATTAGATAAAAAGTATACACCAGCTATTTATTTAATGTTTTCTTAACATCTCTTTTTACAGACTGAGTTACTTTATGAATTTCATTAATTTCTGAACCCAAGGAATCTAAGCCCTTTGAACTTTGATGAATTTCATGTTTAATTTCATTGCTGGCATCTTTAATTCTTCGTATTCCCTTTCCCAAATTACGAGCAAGTCCAGGAATCTTATCTGGACCAAATAGTAAAAGAAAAACAAATGCTATTAAAACAAATTCGCCTGTTCCTAAAAAATTTAAAAATAAAAAGGTACTTTCCATAACACAAAAATAAAAAAAAGTCCTGCAAATGCAGGACTCTAATTTTAATCTTAAAATAAGATTATTATTTGTCATTCTCTTTTTTTAAAGTATCTACCATAATTGGTGTTGCAATAAATAATGATGAGTATGTACCAACAACAACTCCTATCATTAATGCGAACATGAAACCTCGAATAACTTCACCTCCAAACAAGAAAATAATTAATAAAACAAAGAATGTAGTAAGTGAGGTATTTATAGTTCGGCTTAAAGTACTATTTAATGCAGAATTTACAATATCATCTCTTGAACCAGACTTAATACTAAAATATTCACGAACTCTATCAAATACAACTACAGTATCGTTAAGAGAATATCCGATTACAGTTAAAATAGCCGCAATAAATGCTTGATCTATTTCTAGAGAGAATGGCAGCCTACCATATAAGATAGAGAATAGAGATAATACAATTAAGACATCGTGAAATACTGCTGCAACGGCACCTATGGAATAAGACATTTTTCGGAATCGAATCAAAATGTACATAAATATAACAACCAATGAAAACAAGACAGCCCATACAGCTGATTGCTTAATATCATCGGCAATTGTAGGTCCAACAAGCTGAGAGCTCATAACTTCATAATTTAACCCAAGAGTATTAAGCCCTTTATTTAACTGAGCAAATACTACTTCATCTGAGCCTTTTTCATCAATCATGAATTTAGTGGTAATTTTAACTTGGTTTGCTTTACCAAATGTTTTCACTTCAGGAGCTGTTTCAAGAGGAGCAGCCAAAGATGAACGGACATCCTGAGTAACTACATCCTGATCAAAACGTACAACATAATTTCTACCACCTACAAAATCAACACCTTGATTTAAGCCTCTTATTGAAAGAGAAGTAACACCTAAAACTACTAGTAGAGTTGAAAATAAATAAGCTTTTTTACGTTTTGACAAAAATGAAATAGCAGAATTTGAAAACCAGTCTTTTGTAAAATTAGAAGCAAACTTAATTGACTTTTTCGTCTCCATTTTAGATTCAAAAACAAGACGCGTCAAAAAGATTGCAGCAAATAATGAAGTAATAATACCAATAATCAATGTGGTAGCAAATCCCTTAATAGGTCCTGTACCAAATGTGTAAAGAATAATACCTGTTAATAAGGTCGTTACGTTAGCATCAATAATAGCAGCGTAAGCATTATTATAACCATCCGAAATAGCTAATTTCAAACCTTTACCCATTCGTAATTCTTCTCGAATACGCTCATATATTAGTACGTTAGCATCAACAGCCATACCAATCGTTAGTACAATACCTGCAATACCAGGTAATGATAATACAGCTCCTAAAGAGGCAAGTACTCCAAATATGAATAATATATTAAGTACAAGTGCAAAATTTGCAGCCCATCCTGCTGTTTGATAATAAAATATCATATAAATTAAGACAATCAATAATGCGATTGCAAAAGATGTAAAACCAGCACTAATTGCCTCGGCTCCCAATGATGGACCAACAATTTCAGACTGGATTATTTTTGCTGGAGCTGGAAGTTTACCTGCCTTTAATATATTTGATAAATCTTCTGCCTCCTCTACAGTGAAATTACCTGATATACTTGAGCTTCCATTTGGAATCACATCGTTTACTGTAGGAAATGAATACACATAATTATCTAGTACAATAGCTACTTGACGATCAATATTATTTTCAGTTATTTTCTTCCATTTCTTTGCACCTTGTGCATTCATTCTCATACTAACATTTACTGAACCAGTTGGATCAATTTCAGAATTTGCATCAACAATGACATCACCTGCCAACTTAGCAATATCATCTCTATTAGATTTAATAGCAATATACTCTAAACCGACTTCTTCTCCTGAAACAACTAAAGGTTTAGCAGACCACAAGAATTTTGTATTTTTTAATTCACCTGTCAGTAAAGAACGAATATCTTCACGACTCATGATTTCATTGACTTTAGCAGTATCTTCAACTAAAACGACACCAATACGAGCACCAAATGCATATTGAACATTCATTAACTCATAGAAAGGATTAACTGTAGTGTTTGCAGAATCTAGTAATAATGAATCAGTGCCTTGAAGAAAGTCTTCAGTTTCAGATTCTTGAGCATCTTCTCGAGCATCTTGCTCTACCTTAACTAAGGTCGCTACATTAGTTAAAAACAACTGTAACTCCTGAACACTTGTAGTTTCCCAAAATTCTAATTGAGCAGTACTTTGTAGTAATCTTTTAACGCGTTCATGATCTTTTACACCAGGTAATTCAACCAAGATACGTCCTTCCTGCTCAAGTTGTTGAATATTTGGTTGTACAACACCAAACTTATCTATACGAGCACGTAAAACAGAAAAAGCTCGTTCTATAGCACCTTTGAGTTCTTCTCTAACTACAGAAATCACCTCATTATTTGGAGCATTTAAGCTAAATTTATTTAACATATTTCTGTGACCAAAAATTCGAGGTGACGACAATAAAACATTAGTTTGGTTCTCTTGATTTACTTCATTAAATGCAGAAACAAAATCATCTATATAATCATTTTGGGAATCACTTTGTTTTAAATTTGCTCTATCAATAGCCTGATTAAAAGTAGCATCTGAAGACTTATTAGCTAAAATCTTTAAAATATCTCCAACCGAAACTTCAAGAGTTACATTCATTCCACCTTTTAAGTCAAGACCTAAATTAAGTTCTTGCTCTTGACATTCCTTGTAAGTATATCCAAAATACAATTCTTCAGACGATATAGAATCAAGATAGGCTTGTTCCATCTTGTAATCTCCATTTGCGAAGGCTTTAGCATCACTCTCCACATTTTTCACCATCAATGTAAACGCAAGCTGATACAAGCAAATTAATGCAAATACAACAGCTAAAAACTTTGTAAATCCTTTATTGTGCATATCTATTTCTTTTATAGTCGATTATTTAAGGCTGACAAATATAAACTTTCAATAAAATAATCACAATTTATTTAGAAGTATTATAGATGCTTATAGGCACAATTCTTGTAGATTAGCAAAGATATTTGACATAATTATATCAGATGAAAAAATTACTTCTCATTAAATTCGCAATTTGTCTTTGCTTTGAAATCCTTGCTCAACAAGGTTTTCAGCAATCTCAAGACCTGTTTGTCAAGAAAAACGGAAACGATTTGCTAAACCCTTGGGCAGGCGGAGCTAACGTCCCTCAACTTTCTCCTATTGACTTAAATGGTGATAACATACTAGATTTAATGATTTTTGATAAAAATGGTGATGTAATAAACTGCTTCATTAATTATGGCTCTGAGGGTGTAATCGATTACCACTATGCACCAGAATACAATTTAAAATTCCCAGAACTTGAAGATTGGGTCCTTCTTCGTGACTATAATTGCGATAATAAAATGGATATATTTACTTCCCACAATGGTGGAATTAGAGTATATAAAAATACTAGTATTGAAAATGAACTTAGCTTTGAATTAATTCAAACTATAAGAACAAATCGAGGTAATGGCCCTACGAATTTATATGTCAGTTCAGTAGATATACCTCATATTGGAGATATAGATTATGATGGAGATCTTGACATTCTCACCTTTACAATTATAGGAAGCCATGTAGAATGGCATAAAAATAATTCGGTAGAAAATTTTGGCACTTGTGACAGTTTAAATTACGAGGTCGAAGACGAATGCTGGGGTGATTTTAGTGAGAATTTTTCTGATAATTCTGTAACACTTTATGATTGTGAAGATCAGTTTACTGGCGATAATAATTCAAGCGGAATGCAATTTAACAAATCTAATTTTACTGGCCTGAATAATACTGAGACTAACAAATCTGAATTTACAACTAATAGTTTAAATTCTTTAGAGCCTAAACACTCAGGGTCAACACTTACAGCTCTAGACCTTAACGGTGATAGTTATTTCGATCTTCTTTTGGGCGACATTACTTTTGACAACATTGTCATGCTTGAGAACAGTGCTTCTTCAGAAAATGCTTTAATGATTAACCAGGATACAGCATTTCCAAACTACACTGAAAGTGTTAATCTTTCGAGATTTCCTGCAGCTTATTACTTTGATTTTGACAACGATAGTAAAAAAGATCTTATAGTGGCACCTAATGGAAATAATGTATCACACAATTATGAAAACATCTGGTTCTATAAAAATCAATCTAATAATGAATCAGTTAATTTGAACTTAATCGCAAGGAATGCACTATTAGACCAAATGATTGAAGTAGGTTCTGGAGCCCACCCGGTTTTCTTTGATTACAACAACGACAATCTGATGGACATTATTATTGCTAATTATGGTTACTATACCCAAAGTGGCAATTATAATTCTCAATTGGCACTTTATAAAAATGTTGGAGATGCTAGCAATCCAGAATTTGAATGGGTAACAGATGACTTCTCAGATTTAGGAACCTTAAATTTTGAAAATAATATTATACCAACTTTTGGAGATCTTGATGGTGATGGTGACCAAGATATGATTGTTGGTGATTCAAATGGTAACATACACCTTCTAAACAACATCTTCTTTAATAATACTTCTAACTTTTACATAGATGCTATAGAATATTTTGATATTGATGTTGGAAGTTTTGCAAGTCCCTTTTTAATTGATCTTGATCGAGATAGTGACTTAGATCTTATAATAGGATCACGTCAAGGACAAATATTTCATTACAAAAATGAAGGCTCTCCTTATGAACCAAATTTTGTACTTGCAAACGAACAATTTGGAAATATCAATCTAACAGACCCTATTTATGGAACAGCCTATACTACACCAACTGTTATAGATGGAGAAAATGGTTACGAATTATTTGTAGGAACGGAAAAGGGGCAATTCTATCACTATACAAATATTGATAATAATTTAGATGGCAGCTTTGAGGAAATATCAGACACTATAATTCTTTATTCAAAAGGCATACGAAGTGCTCCTGCTGTTTACGACCTTAATAACGACGGATGGAACGATATGCTGCTAGGAATATACACGGGTGGAATTCACTTATTATGGGGAGGCAATACAAACATATCAATTCCTGAAACTATATCAAACCAAATTAAAATTTACCCAAACCCTTCAAAAGGAATTATTCAGCTAGACCATACTGAATCACTTACCAATATTCAGTTATACAATATTGAAGGTAAATTAAGTTATAAAGGCCCAGCTAATAAAACAATTGATCTATCACATTTAGAAAGCGGATTCTACTTTGTTAAAATAAGAACAAAAACAAACGAATCACTTCATGCTAAAATTTGTATCTATTAAAAATGGAACTAACTATTCTTTATTATGATGGCCTTTGTGTTTTATGCAATAAGTCTATAAGATTTATCATAAATAGAGATCGAAAAAATCAATTTAAAATCGGTTTACTTGACGCATTTAAAAGTGAGGACAAACACGACTCGGTTGTTCTAGTTCATAAAGGAATTAAATACAATTATTCCAATGCAATTATAAAAAGCCTTATACTTATAGGTGGTGTTTATAAACTTGCTGTCATTCTATATATTTTTCCAAAGAGTTTTAGAGATTTTATATACAAAATCATTGCCAAAAATAGATACAAATGGTTTGGAAAACACAACACATGTCCAACTTTACCCGAGAAATGGAAGGAACGACTTATTAAACATAAACAAGGTAAAGAAATCTAACATTTAAATAAATCTAGAAAAAAACCTGAGGTGTTACTCAGGTTTTTTTTTCATCAAATTATAACAAGTATAATAATGATTAAAATAAATTAAGATCAGTCAACAAACCATTTGTCGCACTTACACCAGAAGCTGATTCTAACAACAATGCTTTTTCATCTTTCGTTAAGTCTATTTCTACAATCTTCTCAATACCATTTTTACCTAAAATAACAGGTACACCAATAGCCAAATCTGTTAAACCATACTCTCCTTCTAATAAAGCTGAACAAGGGAACATTTTCTTTTGATCACATGCAATTGCTTGAACTAAAGCAGATACTGCTGCTCCAGGTGCATACCACGCAGATGTACCTAGCATTGCAGTTAGTGTCGCTCCACCAACTTTTGTATCGGCTGCAACCTGAGCTAATCTATCACCAGAAAGAAATTCAGACACACGAACACTATTTCGTGAAGCTAATCTTGTTAAAGGTACCATTCCTTTATCACTATGACCACCAATTACCATTCCATCTACATCAGAAGCAGGACAATCTAATGCTTCACTCAATCTATATTTAAATCGAGCACTATCAAGAGCACCCCCCATACCAATAATTCTATTTTTTGGAAGACCGGTAACTTTATGAGTCAAATAAGTCATTGTATCCATAGGATTACTGACAATAATTAAAATAACTTCAGGAGAGTGTTTAATTAAATTTTCTGAGACCATTTTAACAATTCCAGCATTAATACCTATCAACTCTTCACGAGTCATACCAGGTTTTCTTGGAATACCGCTCGTTATAACAGCTATATCACTTCCAGCAGTCTTAAAATAATCATTTGTGCTACCCGTAATTTTTGTATCAAAACCATTTAGTGATGCTGTTTGCATCAGGTCCATTGCTTTACCTTCAGCATAATTTTCCTTGATATCAACCAATACGACTTCTGAAGCAAAATCTTTAATAGCAATATATTCTGCACAACTTGCACCAACAGCGCCTGCACCTACTATCGTAACTTTCATATTTTTATAATATTTTTATTTTTGAACTAACTTTAAATGCAAATTTAAAATTAAATACGTCCTTAAAAAAAATATAAAAGTATATTTGGAAAACTATTATTAACATTCATAAACTTGGTATTAATTTTGCACTTTAATTTGAAATAATTCATAAATATGAACAAGTATCTATTACTTTTTTTTACGATTTTATTTTGTCTGATCACAAATGCTCAAAATGGCTGTATTGAGATATATCCACTGATTGTTAGTAATACAAATTCTGAAACATCAGAATCAGGAGATTCATTTAGATATTTCGATATTTGTGCGGGAGCAACAATATCACTTCAGGCTTCTTCTGAGGTATCTACCAACAATAGTTTTGAATGGCTTTTAGATGGGGTAATAACAAGTAATTCAAATGAATTTGAAGAAACTTTTAATGATTTTGGCGGTCATATTTTAACCTTAACTACAACACAGAATGGATGTGATTCCTATTCAGAACAAGTTAGAATTCGTGTTGGAACTGAACCACAAATTAACCTTTCAGCTAATCCATCTACTGTTTGCCCGGGAGTAGTATCAAGTATAGGATCAGATATCAATTCTGACCTTAATTTCTCTGCAGAAATTGAAACAGGAGGTTGGGAGTCTTTTCCTTGTCAAGATGAATTTGCTGAAGAAACATACCTTCCCGATGGAAGTGGAGTATCATATGAAACATCAATTACTTTAGATTGTTTTGGAGAATCACAAGTACTTCAAAATGTAAACGATATACTAAGTGTAGATATAAATATGGAACATTCTTATTCTGGTGATTTAGATATCATTCTAACATCACCTAATGGAGTTGAAGTTATACTTTTTGAACAAGCAGGTGGAAGTACATGGCTTGGCCAAGCAACTGATAATGATTCATCAGAAGAACTTGTTGGTATTGGATCAGACTATGGGTGGTCTATGAATCCTGAGTACAACGGAACTATGGCAGAAGCTATGTTAGCAGGAAACACTATTACTCTAGATAATCTAAATACTGTTGCTGGTGGAACAGGTCAATCACTTATATCTTCAACATATGAACCTGTTGGTGATTTTAATGATTTTTTAGGAACACCCCTTAATGGTAATTGGACTATTACAGTTACTGACAACTTAGGAATTGATAATGGCTGGATTTTTTCTTGGGGGATTACAATCGCTGACAATATTATTCCTTCCTCTTGGAGCTTTGACAACTATATAGTAGATCAAAGCTTTGTAATTTCAAATGATAATATAGTCTCTTATACTAGCAATTCATTAAATATTCAACCTGAAGAAGAGGGATTTAATTATTACACATACGAAGTGATAGATAATTTTGGTTGTACATTCTATGAAGAAATTGAAATTTATGCTACAAGCTTTATTACTCCAGGTAATATCGATTATACTAACGAGAAATGTGGTGGCGTAGATGGTGTAATAATACTTGATCCTAACGGAGGTACCCCTGACTATAATGTAACCTGGAACTCCGGACTTACTGGCAACACAATATCTAACTTATCCGCAGGAACTTATTTTTATAATATCACTGATGATCTTGGATGTGAAATAAGTGGTAATCAGACAATACAAAACATCGAAACAGGACTTACCTTCGACACAGAAATTTTTGATGATCACTGTGATCAGGGAATAGGTGAGATTACTCTGACACCAACAAATGGTGCATCTCCATATTATTACTCTCTTACATATAATAATGATATTATCATAAATGCAGAGAATTGCCAAACTGATACCACATTTGCTTGCACAGGCACAAATTTAACCGAGGGAACTTGGACATGGAACATCTCAGATAACGATGGATGTGAGGGAAATCTATCTATAGATATAGGTAATGTCCCTGGCCCAATAGCTATATTCAATCAAAATTTCGATACAGTTACCTATGTTGATGGTATAGTAGACTTTATAAATCTTTCAAGTGGAATTACTGCTCTAGAATACGAATGGAGTTTCGGTAATGGTGAGTTTTCTGATATAGAGAATCCTTCTTACAATTTTAATCAAATTGGAAACTATTTTGTTCAATTAACTGTTACAGATAATTTTGATTGTTCTGACTCATATATAAGTGAAATTGTCGCTGTTGAAGATTACTTTATCTGGACACCCTCCGCGTTTACACCAAATGGCGATGGTAAAAATGACTTATATATACCGAGATTTCATAATGTTATTGAAGAGTCCTTTGAATTTTTTATTTATGACAAGTGGGGTAAACTCGTTTTTGAAACAACTGACATTAACACAGGATGGAATGGTATTAGACAAGATAACGGAAAAATAGCTGATAACTCAAGCTACTCATTCATAGCTAAGTTTATAACATACAGAAACCAACTCCAGAAAGAAACAGGGAGCTTTTTACTTTTAAAATAATTTCTTTTTAAGCTTACAGATTAAACATCAATATTAGCATATTTTGCATTTCTTTCAATAAATTCTCTTCTAGGTGGAACATCATCACCCATCAGCATTGAAAACACATGATCAGCCTCTGCTGCACTATCTATAGTTACTTGACGTAGTGTTCTATTCTCAGGATGCATTGTAGTATCCCACAACTGAGAAGCATTCATTTCACCAAGACCTTTATATCGTTGAATGCCTACAGATGAATCCTTTCCTTTACCCATATCAGCAATATGAGCATCACGCTCTTCATCATTCCAACAATAACGTTGATCTTTTCCTTTTTTAACTAAATATAAAGGAGGTGTAGCAATATAAATATATCCATTTTCAATCAAATCCTTCATATATCTAAAAAAGAATGTCAGGATCAAAGTAGAGATATGAGATCCATCAACATCAGCATCACACATAATAACAATCTTGTGATAACGGAGATTTTCTAAATTGAGGGCTTTACTATCTTCTTCTGTACCAACAGAAACACCTAAAGCAGTAAATATATTTTTAATTTCTTCGTTATCAAATACTTTATGTTGCATAGCCTTTTCAACATTCAAAATCTTACCTCTTAAAGGCAATATAGCTTGAAAAGCACGATCACGTCCCTGTTTTGCTGTTCCACCTGCTGAATCTCCCTCAACAAGGAAAATTTCACATTTTTCAGGATCTTTTTCAGAACAATCAGAAAGTTTTCCTGGCAGACCTGTAGAAGACATAACTGTTTTTCGCTGCACCATCTCACGTGCTTTCCTAGCAGCCTGACGAGCTTTTGCAGCCAAAATAACTTTCAAGATAATCTGTTTGGCATCTTTTGGATTTTCCTCAAGATAATTATTAAGCATTTCACCTACCAACTGATCTACAGCTCCAGATACTTCTGAGTTTCCTAATTTTGTTTTTGTCTGTCCCTCAAACTGTGGCTCCATTACTTTTACAGAAATCACAGCAGTCAAACCTTCACGAAAATCATCACCTGCAACAGTAACCTTTTCACGCTCAAGCATCCCAGATTTTTCAGCATATGATTTTAGAGTACGTGTTAATGCTCTACGGAAACCAGTAAGATGTGTACCTCCCTCATGTGTATTAATATTGTTTACATACGAATGCAAATTCTCCGAATACGAAGTATTATAACTCATTGCAACTTCAACAGGAATAGTATTCTTCTCACCTTCCATGTACATCACATTTTGGATAAGACTGTCACGGGTTTCATCTAAGTACTCTACAAACTGACTTAAGCCACCTTCAGAAAGGAAGGTAGCTGTAATATCTTTTCCATGATCATCTTGCTCTCTCTTATCGGTAATAGTTAATGATATTCCCTTATTCAAAAAGGAAAGCTCTCTCATTCGAGAGGCTAAAATATCATAAACGTAAACTGTAGATGTAAAAATGGTGTCATCGGGCTTAAATGTAACAATTGTACCTCTGTAATCAGTTGTACCGACCTCTTTAACATCAGTTTGAGGAATTCCCATAGAATATTCTTGGGTAAATATTTTACCTTCTCTATGAACCTCAGCTTTCAAATAATTAGACAAAGCATTAACACAAGAAACACCTACCCCATGAAGTCCACCAGATACTTTATAAGAATCTTTATCAAATTTACCTCCGGCGTGAAGAACAGTCATAACAACTTCTAAGGCTGACTTACCTTCTTTAGGATGCATTGCCGTTGGAATACCACGACCATCATCTTTTACAGATATGGAATTATCAGTATTAATAATAACATCAATATTCTTACAATGTCCAGCCAATGCTTCATCAATAGAATTATCTACCACTTCATACACCAAATGATGTAAGCCTTTCTGACCTACATCTCCAATATACATGGCTGGACGTTTACGAACGGCTTCTAATCCTTCCAATACC